>Ga0187876_1001336_pt1 | contig 21268 bp, 16 predicted proteins | sample June2016WEW_17_4_FD_133000 | JGI IMG/M metagenome (GOLD analysis project Ga0187876, IMG submission 133000) | Peatland microbial communities from SPRUCE experiment site at the Marcell Experimental Forest, Minnesota, USA - June2016WEW_17_40 | ecosystem: Environmental > Terrestrial > Soil >...
ATCAAGGTCCGTGCCCCCCGTGCGTGAACCTGCAGCCGCTGGGCAAGGCGGTGGCGAAGGTGGGTTCCTCATTGCCCTGATGACGGTTCGCGAGGTTCTGCCGTGCCTTTGGTACACTGAGCCACGAAGGTACGTCAACGTTTTCAGGCTCCGTCAAGCAGTTGGGGCCGTTGCCTCGAGAGGCAGATGCGGGATCGCCCAGTGGTGATGGAGGTGCGACATTGGAACACCTTGCTCAGATTGCAGCGCAGGCGGCGCGCGAGGCCCTGCAGGACTGGTCGCCAAACGACGCCGATGCCGGCCACCGATTGGCCGAGGCTATCGGCCAGGCGGTGGCCGCAGCGATCCAGCAGCATGAGGTGACGGGCGCCCGACACATTGCCTATGCCATGGCAGGTATCGACGATGCCGCCGAGGACAACGAGGGCGCGGCGAACTGGCAAGTCTAGACCGCAGCCATCGCCTCACCTGCTACACTGTTAGCCGTGATGCACCATACCATCGCCATAGTGCTGGCCGCCGGCAAGGGGACGCGCATGCGATCGTCCCTGCCGAAGGTGGCCCACGCCCTGGCCGGGCTGCCCATGATTGTCCACGTGCACAGAGCGGTGTTGACAGTCGCGGACGTTGAACCCCTGTACGTCCTTGGTCACGGCCATGATCTCGTTCGCGGCCTGCTGCCCAACGACGTGCGTGTAGTCTTGCAGACCGAGCAACGCGGCACGGGCCACGCCGTCAGCGTCGCCATGGCTGCGATTGGCGAAGAGTGCGATGAGGTGATAGTCCTCTACGGCGACATGCCCCTCCTCACCGGCGACACCATTGCCAGGCTGCGCGCCAGGCACCGTGAGTCGGGCAAGCGCGCTACGTTGCTCTCTGCCACCGTGGACGAACCATACGGCTACGGTCGGGTCATTCGCGGTGCCGATGGCGAGCCACTCGCGGTTATCGAGGAGAAGTGGCTAACCAGCGAACAGCGCACGATCCGTGAGATCAATACGGGCGTGTACGTGTTCGATGCCGACTGGCTGCGCCGGGTGTTGCCGGACCTGCCGCGACATGGGGATGACGAGATCTACCTGACAGACGTGGCGGAGCGGGCTGCTGCCGACCACACGTTGCAGGTTGTCTCGGAGGTGCCTGTGGACGAGATCGCGGGGATCAACGATCGGGTGGCGTTGGCTCACGCCGGGAAGCTCATGCAGCGCCGCGTGAACGATGACCTCATGCGGCAGGGCGTGACCCTTGTCGATCCTGACACCGCTTATATCGCCGCCGATGCGACGATCGGGCTAGACACAATTGTCGAACCCAATGTCATTATTGGGCCGAGCGTAACCATTGGCGAACATTGCCTCATCGGCGCAGGGAGCCGAGTGCTCGCGTCCCGCATCGGCAACGACTGTAGGGTCATCGCTTCCCAGATCGAAGAATCGGAGATCGCCAGCCACGTGAACATCGGCCCGTTTTGCCACGTTCGCGCCGGCTCGATCTTGTCAGACGGGGTGCATCTGGGCAATTTTGCCGAAACCAAGAACACCAAGCTAGGCCCCGGCTGCAAGATGGGGCATTTCAGCTACTTGGGTGATGCTACGCTGGGCTCCAACGTGAACGTTGGCGCCGGCACCATCACGGCAAATTACAATGGCACGACAAAGCAACGCAGCGTAATTGGAAACAATGTGTTCCTGGGCGTCGGGACAGTTCTCCGTGCACCTATCGCCGTAGGTGACGGTTCCTACACCGGCGCAGGCAGTGTTGTGTTACACGATGTCGCTGCCGGCACAACTGTGGCCGGGGTGCCCGCCCACGAGATCCATCGGCGCGGCACAGGGCGAGACCGCCGCGACGACGCCAACTGAGGAGAGGAAGAGCGAGGCATGGGGTCCAAGCTGCAAGTATTTAGCGGATCCTCCAACCCGGGGCTGACGAGCGAGATAGTGGATATCCTGGGTATCCCACTTGGCAGGGCGTTCGTCGGCACCTTTAGAGACGAGGAAACTCGTATACGCATCGAGGACAACGTGCGCGGCGCGGATGTGTTCGTGGTGCAGCCGACGTGCCGGCCGGTCGACCATCACATCATGGAACTGCTGATCATGATCGAGGCACTGCGCCGAGCCTCGGCCCTCCGAATAACCGCGGTGATTCCGTTCTACGGCTACTCGAGGCAAGAGAAGAAAAGCATCGGCCGCGAACCAATTTCCGCAAAGCTCGTAGCCAACCTCATCACGGTTGCCGGCGCCAATCGAGTGCTCGCTCTCGACCTGCATACCCCTGCCATTGAGGGGTTCTTCGACATTCCCGTGGACCACTTGCGCGCCGTGAATGTGCTCACAAATCATTGCAAGCGCATGGAGCTGGGAGACGTGGTCGTGGTCTCACCAGATCCGGGCGGCGTGCTTCGCGCTAACGATTTTCGTGCACGCCTGGGCGCCTCCCTGGCCATTATCGCGAAGCAACGTCCCGCACCGGACGTAGCCGAGATGATTGAAATGGTGGGCGAGGTCAAGGGCAAGACGGCTGTCATCGTCGACGACATTATCTCCACAGGCGGCACCCTGATTGAGGCAGCCAATATGCTCATCGAGCGCGGCGCGCGAGATGTCTATGCATTTGGCGTGCATGCGCCGCTGGCGGCAAACGCACCGCAGCTCATCGCCGCGAGCCGCATTCAGCATGTCGTGGTGACGAACACTATTCCGGTCACGGCCGAACAAAAAGGTGATAAAATCGAGGTGCTGACCGTTGCTCCGTTGCTTGCCGAGGCGATCAAGCGCATTCACGAGGACGTCTCCGTGAGTGCACTCTTCACCTAGGAGCCGGTCACGCAAGGAGAAAGGCCTTCTTGGTCGTTCATAGTCCGGTCGATGCGGCTTCGCTAGGGCCTAGCCTGGCGGTAGCGTTTCTCGCGCCGCTGTTGGCCGTGGCCGGTCAAGGCTGGTCCGGCGTCGACACCGTGCAAGCTATTGCACTCGTGGTCTGCTTGCTGCTTTCCGCGTTTGCCAATGGTGCCGAAACGTCGCTCACATCAGTCAGCCGCTTCCGCACCCGGCACCTCCTGGACCAAGGTGTGAAAGGCAGCGCGCAAGTTGCCTACCTCATCCGCGACCCCAACCGCTTCCTGTCGGCGATCCTCATCCTCAACAGCATCGCCATCATCGTGGCCTCAACCTTATCGACCCTCTTGCTGATTAGCCTATTCGGCGCCGGACTTGGGGCGCTCATTGCGCCACTCGCAACCTCCGTGGTCGTGCTCGTCTTCGTCGAGATTGTGCCCAAGACACTGTCGATCCACACGGCAGAAGCCACTGCGCTGCGGATGGCAGGCCCGGTGATGGCCCTGACTGCACTCCTGAATCCCGTGGTCGTCATCCTGCGCTGGATGACCGACAGCATGATGCGTGTGGTCGGCATCAAGCCACGGACCGGTCCGTTCGTCACCGAGGACGAGCTGATCAGCCTGGTCTCGCTCAGCGAGGAGCAGGGCGTGATCGAAGAAGACGAGAAGGAAATGATCCATGGCGTGATCGATTTCGAGGAGACGCTGGCGCGCGAGGTGATGGTGCCGCGCGTGGCGATAACGGCGTTGGAAGACAACCTATCCCTCAAGGAAGCGATCGACATCGCGCTCGAATATGGCCGGTCGCGCCTGCCGGTTTTCGAGGAATCTCTCGACAAGGTGGTGGGCATCCTCTACGTCAAGGACATGTTACGTGCGGTTCGCGATGGCAACCTGGATGTGTCGCTGCGCGAGCTTGCCCGCACGGCGATTGAGGTTCCCGAGACAAAGCGTGTAGGTGAGCTCTTCCGCGAATTCCAGGCAAAGCGAGTCCACATGGCTATCGTAGTGGACGAATCCGGTGGCACGGCAGGGCTGGTCACCGTGGAGGATCTCCTAGAGGAGATCGTGGGCGAGATTCAGGATGAGTACGACAAGCCCGGCAACGATCCGACTATCGAGCAAGTTGGCGAGGACGAATATCTCGTAGACAGCCGGATCAACCTGGGTGATCTGGACGATGAGGTGCATCTAGGGCTGAGGTCGGAAGACTACGACACGCTCAACGGCTTCATCATAGACAAGCTTGGCGCACTGCCGACCGTAGGGGCCGAGGTCGCGCTGGACGGCACCGCACTCGTGCGGGTTGTATCAGTTATTGGCCGCAGAGCCGACAAGGTCCTGATACGGCGCCTGGTCCCGGTGCGCTCTGAACACGCCGAAGATGGTTCAGAGGGTGACGATCGGGGCACCTAAACCAAGTCGAGCAGATCAAATACCAACCCGTCCTTGCACGGACGAAGCGACCTGCCCGCTGCCTTCGTGGCGCACAGATCACATGCGCCAACCCCGCACGGCAGAGCGGTGGGCATAATGAATGCCTGTGCGAATCCCTTGCGCAGGCGCAGCAAGCGGCGGCGCAGCGCATGGGCAATAGCCGGCAGTTGGTCCGCACCGACCGAGGCGTAGAGGCCGTCGGCCCAGGGCACTAGATCGTCAAGCGCCCGGCTCAATGGCCGTGTGTCCGTGTCTGCTTCGAGGTCGAGGTGAACGTACTCAATCTCCGGCGGTAGCGCTCTGGCGGGAACCGGCGCCACCTGGGGCCGCCGGCAGGCGAGATACGTGACCTCCAAGCCGCGCTCGACGAGGTGCTGGACCAGGTACAGCAGCGGTGCCAGCGGCGAGCCCCCATCGACCAGCAGTGCGCGCCTGTCCCGGCGGTCCAGCGCAAACGGTCTGCCTACCGGCCCCAGCACCCGGATACTTAGGCCTTCGGGCGGGAGAAAGCCACTCAGTCGGGAGGCAAAGTCGGCCGGCAGCAGCACGTCGATTGTTCGCTCCGGATCGCGATACGTCGCCGGCAAACCTGCCACGGGAACCACGCCACAGGCATGGCCCACGGGAGAGCACAGCAGGCACTGGCCGGGCTTGGGCATTCCAAGCGCGTGCGCATCGAGGGTGAGCCCGACGGCGCCCTGCCAGGGCTCATAGTGCTGAAGAATTCTAGCCGTCGCAATCTGCATCCGCACCGTCCATGAACACTTCATAGGGTAACAGACGCCGCCGTGACCCCGGCTGCCGGCCGGGCTCTGCGATAACAATCTGTTTACATTCGTACAACATTGCCACAATACTCAGCCATTATGATGCGATACGACAGGATAGGTATGGATGTGCCGCAGTGGTGCGGCCGACCTCTTCCTGCCGTGCTGCATTAACCGGACAAGGCGCAGGCGTGAGCCGGCGGAGGTCAAACCGAACTATGAGAACCCACAAGCTTCTCGCCGCCGCCGCGGCCGTTACGGCGCTATCTCTGGCAGTCACTCCGGCTCTTGCCGGCTTTCCTCGATCCAGCAGCGCCGCGGTGAGCGGCGATCAAATCTCCGTGCTATCGGGCGAGACGCCGGCAATCGTCAGACATGGCCAGGCCGCGCTGGTCGGTGCGCACGACCCGGCAGCGCACCTATCCATCAACGTCGGCATCCCGCTGCGCAATCAGGCCGAGCTCGCCGATTTCATTGCCACACAAGCCAGCCATGGCAGCTTCATGACGCAGCAACAGTTCGACCAGGAATTCGGCCCGACGCCGCAGCAAATACAGGCGGTTGAAGCCTGGGGCAGCGGCTATGGGCTGCGCACCGCCTATACCAGTCCAGACGGTGCGATCATCACGCTCACCGGCACCACGTCGTCGGTGGCACGAGCGCTTACTATTCACCTCAACGACTACCGATCCAAGGACGGCAAGGGCTTCTACTCTACCGACCGCGATCCGTCGGTGCCCGCGGCTCTAGGAATCGGGGCGATCGATGGCCTGGACAACATCGTGCGGGTGCGCACCATGCAAAGCCGCGTCGCCAGCATGCCGTCGGGCGGCTATATCCCCGCGAACTTTCGAGGCATCTACGATGTTGGTGGCCATACGGTCAACGGCACCGCGCTGGACGGCACGGGCCAGACGATCGGCTTCACGCTGTGGGGCGCCCCCATTGCCAACAGCGATCTCGCGTCGTTTGCCAGCCATACGGGCGACGTGGCCCTAACAGCAGGCACGGGCGCCGACCAGATCGAGTGGATTAACGAGAATGGCGGCAGTTCGGCGACCGACGCCTGGGGCGAGACGGCGATGGACGTGGAGTATGCGCACGGCATGGCGCCGCACGCGCACCTGAAGTACTTCCTCGGCGATGAGATATGCGATACGAGCGGGAATTGCGGCGGCAGCGACATTGGGCTGGAAGATGCAATTGCCGCCGCGGCCTCCGACCCTTCCATCCACGTGGTCAGCGACAGCTGGGGTGGCGATGAGGCGGCTACTGCCGGAAACAATGAAGCGACCGACCCGTTCACCTACATCACCCAGCAGAGCTTTGAGCATGCCGTGGCCGTCGGCACGACATTCTATTTCTCGTCCGGCGACTTTGGCACGAATTCAGGCGGGACCGGCTTGCCAAGCTACCCGGCCGATAGCCCCTACGTGGTATCCGTAGGCGGCACGACGCTGAGCACCGGCGCGGGACCATCGTACGCGTCGGAATCTGTCTGGGACAGCTCTAGCCAAGGCGACGGCGGAGGCGCAGGCTGCTCAGCGGTATTTGCACGCCCGTCGTGGCAAACGGTGGCCGCCGGCCGTGGCAGTCTGGGCAGCTGCTCCACCGGCCGGCAAGAGCCAGACGTTGCCGCCGACAGCGATCCGTCAACCGGGGCCTACGTGTACTACGGCGGCCGAGGCGTGCAGGAAGGCGGTACGAGCCTGGCCGCGCCGCTGTTCACGGGCATGATGGCCGTGGCGAACCGCTATGCCAGTCTCATCGGTGCCAATCAAGTGGGTTTCGCCGCTCCCACATTCTACAACTGCGGCAACAACGTGATAAGCGGTTGCAGCGCTTCACTGCACGACGTGACCAGCGGCACCACCTACGGAGCGGTGGCCTATGCGGCAGGCCAAGGCTTCGACCAGGCAAGCGGCTGGGGGAGCGTCGACTGGTGGTCGTTCGTGCAAAAGATCGTCGGCGCCGCGCCGGGCGGCAGCCCAACGGCGACGGCAACCACGCCGGCCGGCACGGCGACAAGTACGCCGGTGGCCGCCACCAGCACTCCCACGGTCCATGCCGGCACGCCGACTGCAACTCCAACGCCCGGCAACAGCTGCGCGAGCGATGGCACCTGCTTGACCGGCATGACCGCGAGCGCCTCGTCTGTGCCGTTGAACACGAGCGTCAACCTCACAGCCGCCGCCAATCACGATGTCGGGCCTACCGTGTGGTACATCGACATTGTCGACGAGGCCAACCACATCATCAAGAGCTGCGCATCGGGATCGTCCTGCGCCGCGAGCGTGTCGTCAAGCGTTGCAGCCACCCATCAGTACACGGCGTGGCTCAGCACCAGTAGCTCGAGCATCGCCGGTGGCGGACCCGGCTCCAGCAGCGTGAGCGTAAGCTGGACCAGTGGCGCCTCGACTTCCACGCCCACCAGCACGGCATTACCGCGCACCAGCACACCCACGGCTACCACGGTGCCGGCGACTGCCACCCGCACCAGTACGCCGACGAGTACTCCTGTGCAGGCAACCAGCACCCAAACCGCCACGCGCCCAACTGCCACGACCACGTCGACGGCAACGGACACGCGCACGGCCACCGCCTCGCCGACGGCGCAAGCCACGAACACGCCAACCGGCTCCGGGGCCTGCGCCAGCGACGGCACCTGTCTCACCGGCTTCACCGCGAATGCAACGTCGGTACCCGTCAATACCAACGTTAGCTTGACTGCGGTGACGAACACGGACGTAGGCCCGACGATGTGGTACATCGACATCGTCGACGAAACCAACCACGTCGTGCATAGCTGCGCAGCGGGTTCGAGGTGCAGCGCCACGGTGACGTCCAGCACTGCCACGAGCCATCAGTACACTGCGTGGCTGAGCACCAGCAGCACCAGCATTGCGGGTGGAGGCCCACGATCGAGCGCCGTAGGGGTGAGTTGGACCACAGCAGGTGCAAGCAATACCCCTAGCAGCACACCGGTACCCGCCACAAACACGCCGACCATAGTTGCCGCGACCGCGACTTCCACGCCCGTGGCACCAAGCAGTACACCGGTGCCACCCTCGGCTACGTCGACGCAGAGCGTGGCGACTGCGACAAACACGCCCGTTGCGCCCACAAGCACGCCGAATCCGCCCACCAGCACGCCGACCAGCACGCCAACTGGATCGGGAGCTTGCGCCAGCGATGGCACGTGCCTTACCGGTATGAGCGCCACGGCTTCGTCGGTGCCAGTGAACACCGGCGTGACGCTGACCGCAACGACCAACCACGACGTAGGCCCCACCGTGTGGTACATTGACATCGTGAACGAGGCCAATAGTGTCGTAAAGAGCTGTGCCATTGGCTCGAGCTGCGCGGTAACCGTGACGTCGGCTACCTCGGCCTCGCACCAGTACACTTCCTGGCTGAGCACGAGCAGCACCGGCGTCGCTGGCGGGGGCCCACACTCTGCGACCGTCACGGTCGCCTGGACCTAGAAGCAGCGCCAGGAACGACGGACGTGCCCAAGCACTGGACGTCTGTTCAAAGGCCGTGGGCGGAGCGCACTGGTCGCCTGTAAACGACCAGTGCGCTCCGCGATCCGGCAGCGAGAATAGGGCGCCGGTGTGCGCGTTGCCGTGGCTGGTCGAGTCGTGGCCGTGGTTCTCGTTGCCGTTGGGGTCATTGGATCTGTAGGCGTACGCGCTTGCGTGTCTGTTGGGGACGAAGCGCCGGGACGCAAGCGAGATCATCAACCCCCTCTGTTGGTACCTGCCGCCATCTTGGCACACAAGCGGTTGGGGTACGCAACGCGAGGCTGCGCGCCCCGGGGCTTGTATTGGCCCACCAAGCAACATATCCTGCGAGATTACGGTAATTCAACGGTAGCGCGGTCACCCAGCATCGGGTATTGTTGACCTCGGTGAAACGTGTACGTGAGATGTGACAAGCATGATGGCAAACGATATAGCAAGCGGCCAAACTTCGACCCATGCCAATCTGCTCGAAGTCGGCGGGCCACGGTACGATGACGCTGAACCTGAAGACGTCCTCTCATGGGAACGTGAGAGCGGTGACTGGGCCAAAGTAGTGGACTGGTCACTTGCACACCGGCACGGTACCCGTGTACGGAACCTCTCGCGGCGCCCCATTGAGGTTGAGCTCGATCCCGAAAGTCTGGATTGGGTGGCGAAAGCGCATGCGGGCACGCCACCGTATTCGTGCGTCGAAGCGGATGACCTCATTTTCCTATCGGTCGTGCGACGTCGTGGCTCACGTATCCATGACAGCGTCGCGGCCGGGGCCTATGGCTCTGCATGCTGGCGAGTCATCAACATGAGCGCCGATCGGACGTCCTTGTTTCGCATCACGGCACGATTGTGGCGTGCTTCGTGCGGGTGGGACGAGAGGGATCCAAGGGTGCAGGGTGGTCTCCTCGAACTCGAGGGGGTTGTGCCGTGCCGAGCCGTCAACGCTACCGTGTATCCAGCGGTTGACTTGTGCGCACCTTTGTCCGCGCGCGGGATGGGTCTCAACGCCGTAATCTCCAACTGCACTAGCGGCGCTCGTAGCCGCACAGCCGCCCCGAGCCTCTACTCGCCGTTTACAGTGCTGTAGCCAAGCCTCTAACGGGAACCATGTTGCGCATCTGCGAGCGCAGGCCGCTCGGCCAAACGCAGACGGCATCCATTGTTCGTAACGGCCACACAAGGTACATATCGTGTGAGATTACCGTAATTCTACGGTAGTGTGTCCGGCGAACATCACGTATTGTTGAACTCGGTTCCGCACGCCCGAGAGAGCGATCGTTATGCTACCAAACGTCACGTCAGGCCGGCCTCATTCGATCCGTACAGCCGTGCTTGAAGCCGAGCGGCCGATAGGGAAGGCGCCGGCTGCCCCCTGCAGGATTACGGTGGCGTCGCACTCACGCGTCGGGCAGGCAGATTGGCGACGCGTCGGCTGGCGGCGAGCACCTTGAACGTAGATGGCCAGCCACCCAAAGCAGAGCTCGATCCACAGAGCGCCCTATGGCTGGCAAAGGCGGCGGAAGGCAGCCCACCATATTCGAGGCTCGTCGCGGGAGACCTCATTCTCCTCTCGGTGGTGCGCGGCCACGACCAGCTGATCCGGGACAAGATCGCGATGGGAACGCAGGGCTTTGCCTCATGGCGTGTCGTGAACACCAGCTTCGACCAACCCTTGACGTTTCGCATCGACGCACGGTTGTGGCGTGCATCGTGCGAGTGGGACCGAACCGATCCCAGGGTGCACGGCGACATCGTCGAAATCGACGACGTCGTACCATGCCGAGCAGCCGGTGCGGTCCACTATCCGTGTGCGGACTTCTCCGTGCCGTTCACTGCACGGGCACTTGGTGCCAACGCCCTGATTACCAACTGCACCGGCAGTGTAGCCGGACGCGTTGCTGCCCCGAGCCTCTACTCGTCGTTCACCGTGAGTACCAGTTATCGGTAGGGAGCCAGCCCGGCCCAAGATCGCTGCTCCTCCAGCTGCCGTTTTGAGGGCACCTCAGCACTACCGTGGTTTCCCGGTAGCGCGATCTGTCGGCACCGTGTATTGTTGAGGCCGGTTCTGCTCTGCTGCTATCTCACGCGTTCTAGTTCGAGAAGCCAGCAAGTCATCGATTTTGAGCAGGCAAGGAGGACACGAGCATGGCAATCCAGATGCATCGGCGCGGCGAATGGTCTCATTCCCGACCCACGCCACCCGGGGCGCGCCGGCTACTCGAAGGACGGGCACAGGGCGCGCGGCTGGACCCCGGCCTGCGGCGAACGCTCGAGCAGCGCTTTGGACTCGATCTCGCGGCTGTGCGCATGCACACGCACTCCAAGGCCGCGGCACTAGTGACGGAGCTGGGAGCGAGCGCGTTCGCTTCCGGAACAAGCGTATTCTTCGCGGCAGACGCGTATCGGCCGCACACCGCTGCCGGACTGTGCCTCATCGAGCACGAGATCGCCCACGTGATCCAGCAGGCGCGCGACGGCAGTGCCTTTCCCGTCGATGCCGGAGGCGTCTACCTGAGCAGGCCAGGCGACCGCTGGGAGCGCGAGGCCGACGCCGTGGTCCGCACCCCTGCCGGACAACCGGTGGCCATCGCCTCCGGACTGGCCGACGTGGCCGCGGCAGCTGGACGGCACCCCGGCACCCGGCTGATCATCCAGCGTCACGATTCGTTCGAGCACCGGGCGCTTGGCGACATATCCACCGACGACTTGGGGCAGATTACATCGCAGGGCGCTCGCCGCACCGAGATCCTGCAGCGCGAGATCAGCTTGATGTGGCTCTGGCATCAGAACCCTGAATCGGTAACCGAAGCACAGGTCCATCAGTTGTGCCCATGGATCAACACGCTGCGCCTGGACGCCAGCGGGCTGCTGGTCACCTACGGCGAGCTCAATGCGCTGCCGGACTACATCCCCTCGGCGCCTGTCGCCGACCAGATTCCCAAGAGCATGCTGCTGCCAATCCTGCAGTACATCCGGCAGGAGAGCTACATCGAGCTGAACAAGTTACTCAACCGCCCGGTCAACGACCCCTTCCAGGATGCAGTCTATGCTCCCAACCAGTGGTTGCCGGGCATGCTCAACAAGATTCTCGAGAGTATCAAGCTCGACAACCTTACCTTTGGTTTGGGCATCAAGGGTGTGGATCACTACAGCGCGCTGCTGGGCAGGAACGCCTGCCACTTCGCCCCCTATTCCTGGTATAGATGGCAGTCCTCGCACCTGATCGCGCGAGATCTGGCCCTGCGTGCACATGGAGCCAGCGATCCCAACGAGCGCGCACGCCTCACGCACCAAGCCTGGGTGTACGTCGGGTACGCCGACCACTTCTTGCAGGATTCCTTCGCCGCCGGGCACCTGGTAAACAAGACGCTGATCATGCAGTGGTTCATCGAGTGGGCCGCTACGACGTGGTTCACGCAGATTGCCGATTGGGACATCGTCAAGAACGTGACGACCATCATACAGCCGCTCATAGGTGGAAGGCACCTCTACGCACCCGCCTATGCCGGCGGATCGAACGATCCGCAGACCGCAGAGGACCAAGCCACATACCAGCAGCGGTTCAAGACGGCGCGTATCGCGGATAGCCCGGGCATCGGCGTGGACACAGCCTACCAAAACTACCTCGCGTTCCTCTCGAGTCTGATTACCCAGTCGGCGTCTGGGGCAATCCACGACTATTACAACGCGCATTCACTGTGGGTCGGCTCGCTTGCCCACCCCGAGGCCTACGAGATCTGGGGCGACGACACGCTCCTGAGCGGGGCCAATGGTGGCGCAGGCACGCAATGCACGAGCGCCGCAGCGCAGCAATCGCAGCAAGCGATCAGAGAGTTACTCGGCAGCGGCCAAACGTCCATCACCGTAAAACAGATCCGCAATCAGTTTCCCACCACGGTGCGAAGCAACGGCCAAATGCGCAGCCTCGAAGCCTGGAACGATACGCAGCGAGAGTTCTGCGCGGCAAGTATCTTCCCAGACCTGCACGACATTATCATCCGCATCGCGAATCCACGCATCTCGAATCTGTCACAGGACCAAGATCTCACGGCACGTTGGAACGCGAACCTAGCCACCTCAGGCTTTAATGTGGCGAACGTGCTGCACATGAACGGACGCCTCTTTGCCGGCTCGAATGGCTACGTCTACGAGATCGATCCCCAAAGCGGACGTGTACTGCACCAACTGCTCGTCACCGGCACGATTGGTGTTGGAAACTATGAGACGCGGCTCGCCAGCAACGGCCAGATGCTGTTCGCAGGCGTGCATGGCTATGTGTATGCGATCGCGCTCAACGATTGGTCGCATGTTGCCTGGACGACCAGTCTGCCTGGGTGCGGCTACGAGATCGTCGACGTGCTGCTCTATGCCAACCGTCTCTTTGCCGGCTCGAACGGCTACGCCTACGAGGTTGATCCGGGTAGCGGCCAGGTGGTTCAGCGCCTGCAGCTGAGCAGCGTCGGCATCGGCGACTACACCATGACCCTCGCCGCGGCCGGGCAAGTGCTGTTTGCCGGTATGCATGGCTACGTCTATGGAATCAACCTCAGCAACTGGTCGGCCGCGGCTTGGAACGCAAGCCTACCGAGCGCTGGGTACACGCTTGTGCACGTGCTGGTGCGTGGCGCGCGCCTATTCGCCGGGTCAAAAGGGTACGTATACGAAATCGATCCAGCCAACGGCCGCGTAATCCATGCCCTGCTTGTGACAGGCAAGTTCGGCATTGGAGACTATACGACGCGGCTCGCCGCCAATGATCGTCTACTGCTTGCCGGTGTGCATGGCTTTGTGTACGGCATTGCACTGAACGGTGGCTGGTCCGGATCCGAATGGAACACCGACCTTGTCGGCAACCGGTTCACCAGTGTCGACGTAGTGGCAATCAACAACGATCAGCTTCTGGCGGGCTCGTATGGCAACGCTTATCGCATCGATCCTGCCAATGGGAAGCTCTTGCGCAGCACGTTGCTTGCATGGGCGGTAGGCGTCGGGGACTACACCACGCGGATTGTTACCGATGGGCAAACGCTATACGCCGGAGCTCACGGGTACGCGTACGGCGTCAGTCTGATGTACGTGGCCACGATGCCGACCTTGGGACTCTCCCTGTGGCTCGAGGCGGACACCGGGGTGACGCTGGACGGCTCGGCGATCTCGCAGTGGAGTGACCAGTCGGGTAACGGTAACAACGCCTTCCAGGCTGCGGCCGGCAACCGGCCCACGCTGGTGAGCAACGCGCTCAACGGTAAGCCGGTGGTGCGCTTCAACGGCGCCAACCAGTGGCTGGCCACGGCCAATGTGGTGACCACCAGCCAGCAGTACAGCATGTTCGTGGTCTGCACCCTGGACCTCAGCAAGCCGATCGGTCCTTTCTACAACGGCGATTCGAGCACGAGCGGCTGGGGCTTGTACCGCAGGAACCTCGCGAACTACGGCCTGCTCTATGGGGGCACGGACTTCCTGGAGTTTGGCGCCACGCAAGGCTCGGGCTTCCAGCTGCTGGAGGCCACGCGCGACGGCAGCGGCACCACCTTCTACGTCGGTGGGCAGCAGTCGGGCGGCACCAGCAGCGTGGCGCCGGGCGCACCCGCCGGGGTGGCCACCGTGGGGGGCGTCCGCTCGGACGAATCCTTCCACGGCGACGTGGCGGAGGTGCTGGTCTACAACCGCGCGCTTTACCCGAACGAGCGGCAGCAGGTGGAGCAATATCTGAGGAGCAAGTATGCACTCTAGTGCCGATTCCAGCTGACTCCGGCCGGCAGAGATTCCAGCAAGCGTAGCAAATGGGTTGACGTCAGGTCCGGCTTGCATCCGGGCGCTGTACTAGCAGCCCACGGCGGGCACGGGTCCTCCGGTTTGGATGCGCGGTGTAGAGGGGATCTGCACCGTGGAGACGAATTGCGGCCCGTGCCCGCTCATCGTTGTCCTCGGCGCCACAAGGCTCATGCACGAGGATCTGGACGAGCATCCTGCGCACGCCGGCCGGCGCGTCCCTACGCATTTCCCCATCGCGAATCGGGAGCATGTGGATTGTCCTGCGTGTTTCCGGCCACTCGCGCTACGCAACATAGAGTGCAGAGCTCGTATTAGCCACCACGCCGTGCCCGAATCATCGTACAATGCCTACGGTACGCATGAGTCTGCGCATATTTGAGGCAGGTTGTCTAGGGCCGTCAGGCGGTAACTATGGTCGACAGTGGGCATCTCGATGCATTTGTCATCGAGAGCAATCCTGAAATCGGGCTTCACCTGAAGCAGGTCCTAACCAGTGCCGGCTATGCCAGCTATGTGGTGGCTGGTGACCGCCCGCTGATCGCCATGCCCGAGTGGTCTGGCCCGAGCATCCTCCTCATCGGTATCGACGACGATCTCTCGCGGAGGCGAGGCTACGCACGGCGTATCCAAGCGCTCTACCCACAAATGGTGGTGATTGGCTACTCGGTTGAGTTCACTGCCGACGTGCTGGAAGCGGCAATGGCCGCTGGGGCTCGCCGTCTCTTGCAGCTGCCGATTTCAGTGGAGGCCCTCAAGCGTGCAGTGGTGGAAGCCAGAGAAGAGCTCGAGACGCTCACCGGGACGATCGACGCCCTGACAAAGATGCGACTGGAGCAGCCCGAGCAGCTCGCCCCAGAGCCATCAGGCGCGGCTGCGCCGGAAAAGTCGCACCGTACCATCGTCGTGTTCAGCCCAAAGGGCGGCGTTGGGACGTCCACCCTAGCCGTCAACTTAGCCGCTGCCTTGCAGGTCACCGGGCATCCGGCTGCATTGGTAGACGGCAACCTCAGTTTCGGCAGCCATGACGTATTTTTGAACCTGCCACCGAGCCGATCCATGCTGCAGCTTGCGGGGGATGCAGAGCAGATGACCGGCGACGCAGTTGCCGAGGCGCTTACGCGCCACTCCACCGGCTTGCAGGTGCTGCTCGCGCCGCTGCAGCCGGAAGAGGGCGATCGGGTACGACCCACTCATATCAAGCGTATGCTCGAGCTGTTGAGGCAGCGGTTTTCCTTCACCGTGGTAGATACCTGGCCGGGATTCGACGATCGCGTTCTGGCCATGCTCGAGTGCGGCGACATCATCCTGGTGCCCTTCGGCCCCGACATGCCTGCCATGAAGAACCTTCACACCTTCCTGCGAGTCGCCAGCCTGCTGAACTACGACGAATCGCGGATCATCCCTGTGCTGATGCGCGCCGATAGCGTTGCGCCCGGCTACATACTTGACATCGAAGGATTCCTGAAGAAGGAGCTTCGCTGGCGAGTGGTCAGCGACGGCAAGCGTGCGACGCAGGCAGCTACGGCCGGCACCCCGTTTGTCTTGGGTGCACGCGATGCTCAGATCAGCAGGAACATCTACGAGCTGGCGCGCTTCCTCGCCGGCGACCCGGAGCCAAGATCGGAAGCGGCCGTGGCCGGCAAACTTCCAGCGGCCGGCAAGATGTTCTGGAAACGCTAGCCGCTTACCTCGACGTCGCGGAACTGCATGGTAACGAACCAGTCGCCGCTTTCCTCCAGCATCATCGCCTCCGCCTGGCGCGCCAGGACGCGCAGGGTCGCAAGGTCTGCCGCGCGCTTCATGCGGTGTTCGATACGTGCCAGGCTGTGCACCATGTGGTTGCTCCGGTGAGCATTGCGCGGGTGCTCGCGCAGTGCGCCGATACCGCCGACTGCACCGGCAAGTGCCGGCAATATGATCGAGAGGTAGGTCACGAGCGTCGTGCCTGTTCCGCCAAGAGCCTGGTCGCTCGCCAGCCCCGCGTCGATTGCCGCCATACACAGCGTGGCAAAGAATACGGCAACGCTCACCCACTGGACGATGCGGTGCGCCTTTGCATGGCGCCTGCTCTTCTTGGCTTGATACAGGCGCTGGTCGCCTACCCATTCGTCGACGAAGAACGCGCGCAGTGCCTCCACAGCAATTGGTTTTGCCGCGACCGGCCGGCTTACCCAGATTTCATCGAATGCGCGCTGCAGCCATGCCTCGGCAGGTTGGTGTAGCGTCACCAGCTCCGGGGTGCGTTCCGCACGCTCATGCCCACTCGCCAAAGCAAGATACAAGGCGGACCGCAAGCGCTCGGCCAGGAACCTGTAGGACAACCAACGGCGGTGCAGCTCCAGACGGCGCCCCAAGTAGATGATCAAGAGCACGAGTCCCATCATGGCACACTCGAGAAGGGGGGCGAGACGTACTGACGCCGGCAGGCTCAGGTGCGACAGCAGTGAGCCGTGCTCGGCCAAGTCTGGTCCGGCGGACGCCACGACCGCCATGGCGGCGAATACGAACGTGGCATCGCTCGTTTGCAAGAACCGGCGCTGGGCCGTCCGCGCCAGCAGATCGGCGCGCACGTAGTCCGGCACGATCCAGGCCAGGAAGGGCTGCATGGCGTCGTGTTGAATCCCCGCGCGCTCGGCGCGGCGGCTCAGGTCCGCAGCGGTACGGGCGATCTCAGCGGTCAATTGGCGCGAGTTCGCCGAGGCCTTATTGTAACGGTCGATCTGATCAAAGGCATCGAGATTCAAACCGCTGCCAAGCCATTCCCTCGTAGCAAAAGGCGCCTGTGTATGTACCCAGAAGACCGGCGTCTCATGGTCGCGTGCCCAAGCTACGATGTCCGCCGTGCCGCCCAGTCCATGTGCTGGCTTGCCGTCCCACAATGCGATGAGGACGTCGCACCGCTCCACTACATACTCACCGCCCTCTTCGTAGGCCTCCTCGCGCGTCGGCATGGCAGGCAGTTCCACGACGCGCGCCGCACACGCCAGCAGCTCGCGGAACTCGTGCAGCGACGCCGGAGTGATGAAGTCGGATTCGTAGTCCTCCGCCGGCATTGGTAGCACTGCCTCCAAGTGCGCTTCCGGCTCTTGCAGCACGATGCGGGCCACGAGCCGATCGGCGCCTTCGGCCAATGCCGAGACTACAGCCAAACGCACCGGCGTCACTTCAGAACGTGGCACCAGTGCCTTGATACGCTGAACGGCGCCGGCAATCGCATCCGTCAGTGCCGGGGAGTTGGGCAGCTTCCGATGCCCGGTCACCCCGATACGCAGGCGATAGCCGATGCTTTGGGCGCCGTCGGGTACCTGCAAGTGCAACATTGCTTCGGGCAAAGCTGGCCCCTTCATTCAGGCACTGCCGGATTACTGGAATCTATGATACGTCTGTGGAGGCGCGGCCGGTGTAGAGGCCGGTGACCAGCTTGCAGGCCGCTGCGAATGTACTCGGCTAGGCGCGTCGCCTGCCGATTTGGGGCGTAATTCCCAGAGCCTCAGCCCGCATCCAAATGACCGCATTCTGCGCCGCCAGTGTCACGCCCAAAAACAGTGGCAGCTCGCCTACGGTGACGCTCTCCGCAGTACCAGCACGATGGGCAATCACGCCGATCCCTGCGCGGATTCCGATGGAAACAACCCAGAGAACCAGCGTCAGTGGAACGCCCTGTCGCAGCACGACGCCGGCCTCCTGCCACACGCGCATGGTGTAGCCGCGGGCCAGTCCGAAGACTACGGCACTGGCCAGGCTAGCAACAATCGCGACCGCCGCGGCACTTGTGGACGGCGGTTGATTATCCAGGTTGTACAGGCCAAGCAATGCTAGGACCAGTGGAACCACAACCAGCTGGCGCGCCGCGACCTGCCGTCGCGCCAATTGACGGTAGATGATGAACAGTGCGATCAGAGCGCCGAGTATGACGGTCGGAATATACTGCGAGCCCATGGTAGCCCCTCCCACTAGACCCGGGTCGATGATTGATGATGCGGACCGAAGGCGCGCTCCAACGGCACATAGTCGGGGTACGGTCGCCGGCCTGCCACGTGAGATGGTATCACCGGAAGGTCAGAAGGTGCCTAACTCAACCGGCGTGCTTGGCCAGTGCCCCTAGCAACGCCACGGCCGCGATCGCGACGAATACGAGCCAGCTCCATGGGTTGCCGAAGTTGAGGGTGCGGCCAAAACCCAAGCCATATCGCTTAGGCACAAACACTGCTGGGTCCTTGGGATTGGCGTAAAACAAGCCGCCAATCCAGTAGCGGTCATCCTGGCGGTCGATTGGCCCACGGCGATCGACGTCGACATTTCGGTTGGGGATGCGCATGATCATGGCGGCCACGACCAGCAGCACAGGAAGCAGCACCAGTACGACGCGCAGCTCGATCACGGTACCGACCTTCTCACAACCAAGAGCTATGACATCCGCAGGCTAGACCCGTGTATGGTACCCCGCCGCGCAACCGACCGTGTGGTAAGGCAGCAGGGGCAGCATGGGCGCACCTGCAACATATGGTCATCATGGGGTCGGCGGTACCATGGCGGCGGAGTACGTCCGCTGCGGATCAGGTGACGGACAGGATGCCCGCGCTCCCAGGATCGCCATTGCGCACGCCCGCAGCCACAGTCTCAGGATCCGCCCAGGCAGCATGCGAGGGCAGTCATGACCTTACTGAGCACGCGCTCAGTGCTCAGCGCACCGCTTGCTGCACGAGCGCGCAGATCCGTGCTTCGTCGGCGGCGGTCAGCTCAGTCAGCGCGAAGGTGGTCGGCCACATGGCGCCTTCGTCAAGCTTCGCCTTGTCGCTGAAGCCGAGCGTCGCGTACCGCGTCTTGAACTTCTGCGCGCATTGGAAGAAGCAGAGCACGTCACCGTCCTTGGCATACGCGGGCATCCCGTACCAGAGTCTCGGTGAGAGGGCAGGCGCGCTGGCGGTGATGATCGCGTGGAGACGCTCGGCCAGGGCGCGATCCGGTGCCAGCATCTCGGCGATCTTCGAGAGCACGGCCTCTTCCTCGCTTTCCTTGTCCGCAGCCGCCTTCAACTCTCGGGCGCGCTCTTTCATAGCGGCTCGTTCCTCGGCGGTGAATCCCTCGACGGCCTTGCCGTTCCTTGTGGTGCTCTTGGCGGGCTGCTGCGTGTCGTTCACTGAAAGTCCCCTCCCTGCGCATCTGGGCAGGCTCATACTTTCAGTATGGCCGATGGCCAGTTTGCGTTCTTGAGCGTATCTCCCACGCAGAGCATTCCATCATGAGACTAAACGGGAACTCCCCTTGGATTGGAGGGCTTCTTCCACTTCACCTCTTCGACGACGGCAGGGTCGGCTTGCTGGATTAGGGCGCGAAGCTGTGACAGTTTCTGGCCCCGCCAATCGCCCGACTCCCTGATTATGGCGTCTATTTGTTGAGACGGAGATTCCCTTGCCGGGGGAAGATTCTCCTTGGCTTTTCGGATCATCACATTTCGCCCATGAGTTGCCGAACGTTCCGAATCAACGCAGATTATTATCGCGCGTGATCTTAGTCTACCTTTGAACGCCGACATTCAGCCCTTGGTGGGACACGACAAGCTAGCTGTCATGAATTCCCGGTTGCGGCCAGTGCGGGCGGAGGTGCCGCAGCGCTGGCTATCGGGAGTTGAGCCTCGCAGCCGCTCTCGCAACGCATGACGTGGCGGAGACCACGCCATGTAGGGATGGAGCTGGAAGTGCGCCGGGCATCGGCAGTCAGCTAGCGTGGCCTGGCATGTGCCTGCGCCTGCGCAAGGAGCACCAGCGGCTGCAGGAGATGCGTGTCTGAAACCCTGACGCCAACGCGTACGCTGTTCTCCATTGGCAGAGCGTAACACAGCACGCACGCAGCGCTTGCAGTGCGACCCTGCACCAGCCACTCTACCTCTCCGGTACCGGCGGCCAGCAGCAGACTCGCGTCGCTGGCGGCGTCTGCTGAGCGAGGAGTCACGATCAACGCCATGCCGCCCGCGCTGACATTGAGAAGTCTGGCGTGCCAGGCCTGACGCCCCGCTGTCAACTTGGCAGTCGCCACGAGCGGGTAGCGCGGCGACTGCCTGATGGCGTTCGCCGGCAGGGTTCCAGGCGCCGAGCGCATGCCGCGGAGCACAGCTATGATCTCTTCACGCATGGCCATTGCGGTCCGCTGCGCCGCGACATTCTGTCGCGCGCCCGCCAAGGGCGAAACAGCTACGGTGTAGGCGGCCGTGATCTGGAGCGGAGTAAGGCCGTCCTGGATGCTCTCATTGTCCTCGACCGCGAGGGCGATAGTCATCGACGCCAGCGGACCGTCGCCAGGCTGCAGCTCCAAGGCGAGCGCACCAGGCAGATTCCGGACCAGCCAACGTGCGCCCGAGACAGGGGCACGCCGCGCAGCAAACCCCTGAATCGACGCCAGCACATCTTCGGGAGTGGCATCGGCGACATACGTCACAGCCTCCAGCATCACCGCTGGCTGGGCAGTTGGCCCATCTGCCTTCGAGTAAATAGCGACCTCCAGATGTGACTCGACAGCGCACAGCGGCCTGTGGACCGTCACACTTACCGATACTACGACTCGGCAGTCATTTGGCGACTCCTACGCACAGTATCCACCAAACAACGACCAACCGTCCGGCAACACGGCTGAATGGATTGCTGAGGCGCCTACCAATACTGTTAGCACTGCAGCCAGTTTCAGTCCAGTCACCTTTACGGATCTCAAGGTAAACAGTAGTCCTCCGAACTGGAGCGACAAGAACGGTTATGTCCGCCTGCCAATGTGCCAGAATAGCACGGTGATCGCTGTTCCGGCCGCTCTTCGCACGATGAACGACGCTAGCTTCACAATCACGTTCGGAACGCCACGTTCCTAAGCGTTTCAGCTGAGGCAACAAGCGAGGATCGGTTTGGCACATTCGTGCAGATGGTATTCACCCATGGAAGCCC
>Ga0187876_1001340_pt1 | contig 21181 bp, 17 predicted proteins | sample June2016WEW_17_4_FD_133000 | JGI IMG/M metagenome (GOLD analysis project Ga0187876, IMG submission 133000) | Peatland microbial communities from SPRUCE experiment site at the Marcell Experimental Forest, Minnesota, USA - June2016WEW_17_40 | ecosystem: Environmental > Terrestrial > Soil >...
GTCATCATTTCGATCTTCGTCGCCGGCCTGATGGTGGGCCGCACGCCCGAATACGTCGGCAAGAAGATCGAAGCCAAGGAAGTGAAGATGGCGATGCTCGCCATTCTCGTCCTGCCGCTGATGTATCTCGGCTGGACCGCGGTGGCGATGCTGGTGCCGTCGGCGGTCGCCGCCATGGGTAATCCCGGGCCGCACGGCTTCACCGAAGTGCTGTACGCCTACGTCTCGCAGGACGGCAACAATGGCTCGGCGTTCGCCGGGCTCAGCGCCAACACCCTGTTCTACAATCTGACCGGCGCCGTCGCCATGTTCGTCGGCCGGTTCTGGATGATCATCCCGACCATGGCGATCGCCGGCTCGCTCGCCGCTAAGAAAACCGTGCCGGCGTCGGTCGGCACGTTCCCAACGACCGGCGGCCTGTTCGTCGGGCTGGTCGTCGGCGTGATCGTCATCGTCGGCGGCCTCACTTTCTTCCCGGCGCTGGCGCTCGGCCCGATCGTCGAGCAGCTCGCGATCAACGCCGGCACGCTGTATTCGGCCAATTAGGTTCGGAGTCGATCTCGATGGAAACCTCACATCTGCGCAAGAGCATGCCGGTATCGGCGCTGTTCGATTCCAAGATTGTCGTGCCGGCGATCGGCTCCGCCTTCGTCAAGCTCAATCCGTGGACGCTGATGTCCAATCCGGTGATGTTCGTGCTCGAGATCGTCACCGCGCTGACGACGGTGATCTTGATCCGTGATCTTTTCACCGGCGGCGAACATATCGGCTTCGAGTTCCAGATCATCCTGTGGCTGTGGTTCACCGTGCTGTTCGCCAACTTCGCCGAAGCCGTCGCCGAAGGTCGCGGCAAGGCGCAGGCCGAGTCGCTGCGGCGGCAGCGCACCGAGACTCAGGCCAAGCTCGTGACCGAGTCGGGCGATTCGCAAAGCTATCGGCTGATGCCGTCGACCGCGCTCAAGGTCGGCAACATCGTGCTGGTCGAAGCCGGCGACATCATCCCGTCGGACGGCGAGGTAATCGAGGGCATGGCCTCGGTCAACGAGGCGGCGATCACCGGTGAATCGGCGCCCGTCATCCGCGAATCGGGCGGCGACCGCTCGGCGGTCACCGGCGGCACCCAGGTGCTCTCCGATTGGATCCGCGTTCGTATCACCGCGGCTCCCGGCTCGACCTTCCTTGATCGCATGATCAGGCTGGTCGAAGGCGCCGAGCGGCAGAAGACGCCGAACGAGATCGCGCTCAATATCCTGCTCATCGGGCTGACCATCATCTTCGTGTTCGCCACGGCGACGATCCCGAGCTACGTCGCCTATGCCGGCGGCGCGATCTCGGTCGTGGTCCTGGTGGCGCTATTCGTGACGCTGATCCCGACCACGATCGGCGCGCTGTTGTCGGCCATCGGCATCGCCGGCATGGACCGGCTGGTGCGTTTCAACGTGCTGGCGATGTCCGGCCGCGCCGTCGAGGCCGCCGGCGACGTCGATACGCTGCTGCTCGACAAGACCGGCACCATCACGCTGGGCAACCGCCAAGCGACGGAATTCAAGCCGCTGCGCGGCGTGACCGAACAGGAATTGGCCGATGCCGCGCAATTGGCTTCGCTCGCCGACGAGACGCCCGAGGGCCGGTCCATCGTCGTTCTGGCGAAGGAAAAATACGGCATCCGCGGCCGTGAGCTCGCCGAGCTGCACGCCAATTTCATTCCATTCACCGCCCAGACCCGGATGAGCGGCGTCGAAGTCGGTTCTTCCTGGGTCCGCAAGGGCGCGGTCGACGCGATCTTGAATTATCTCAACACGGCGCCGACGACTGTCGGCGCCGGCGGCGCCGTCCAGGTGCTGCGCCCGAGCGTGAGCGGCGAGACGATACGCGAAGTCACGGCGATCGCCGACGGTATCGCCAAGTCCGGCGGCACGCCGCTGGCGGTGGCTAAGGACGGAAGATTGCTCGGCGTCCTGCACCTCAAGGACATCGTCAAGGGCGGCATCCGCGAGCGCTTCGCCGAACTGCGCCGCATGGGCATCCGCACGATCATGATCACCGGCGACAATCCGATGACGGCTGCGGCGATTGCGGCGGAAGCCGGCGTCGACGATTTCCTGGCGCAGGCAACGCCCGAGGATAAGCTGCGGCTGATCCGCGACGAGCAGTCGAAGGGCAAGCTCGTGGCGATGTGCGGCGACGGCACCAACGACGCGCCGGCGCTGGCGCAGGCCGACGTCGGCGTCGCCATGAATACCGGCACGCAGGCCGCGCGCGAGGCCGGCAATATGGTCGACCTCGATTCCAATCCGACCAAGCTGATCGAGATCGTCGAGATCGGCAAGCAGCTCTTGATGACCCGCGGCGCGCTGACCACATTCTCGATTGCCAACGACGTGGCGAAGTATTTCGCCATCATCCCGGCGATGTTCGTCGCCTTCTACCCGCAACTGCAGACGCTGAACATCATGAACCTCTCGACACCGCAGAGTGCCATCCTGTCGGCGATCATCTTCAACGCGCTGATCATTATCGCGCTGATTCCGCTGTCGCTGAAAGGCGTCCGCTATCGTCCGATCGGCGCCGCTCCGCTGCTGCGGCGCAATCTTTGGATCTACGGCGTCGGCGGCGTGATCATTCCGTTCATCGGCATCAAGGCCATCGACCTCGTGGTCACCGCCTTGCACCTGGCTTAAGGAGCAGACTCACATGTTGCGCGAAATCCGTCCGGCGATCGTCGTTCTGGTCGCGCTGACGCTCATCACCGGCTTGGTTTATCCGCTGGCGATGACCGGGATTGCCCAGGTCATCTTTCCTTATCGGGCGCAAGGCAGCCTGATCGAGCGCGACGGCAAGGTCGTCGGCTCCGAGCTCATCGGTCAGCAATTCAGCAGCGACAAGTACTTCCATGGCCGGCCCTCGGCGACGACCGCCCCCGATCCCGCCGATCCGAACAAGACCGTGGCCGCACCCTATAATGCCGCCAATTCCGGCGGCTCGAACCTCGGACCCTCCAACAAGGCATTGATTGACCGGGTGCAAGGCGACATCGACAAGCTCAAGCAGGAGAACCCGTCGGCCCCGGTCCCTGCCGATCTGGTAACGACGTCGGCCAGCGGGCTCGACCCCGAGATCTCGCCCGCCGCCGCCTACTTCCAGGTGCCGCGTGTTGCCAAGGCCCGCAACTTGGCGGAAGATCGCCTGCGTCAGCTCGTCAGCGATCATATCGAGGGGCGTTTCCTCGGTCTTTTGGGCGAGCCGCGCGTGAACGTCCTGCTGCTCAACCTCGCGCTCGACCGATTGTCCGCCGGATAGGGCAGCAGACCCCGGAAAGTCGAGACCTCAACCAGTGATGGCGGATCAGCGGCGCGATTCCGAACATCGACCCTCGCCGGAAGCACTGCTCGAAGCGGCGCGCCGCGAAGAGAAGCGCATTGGCAAGCTGCGAATTTTTGTCGGCGCCGCGCCGGGCGTCGGCAAGACCTTCGAAATGCTGCAACAGGCCCGCGCCCGCAAGAAAGACGGCTACGACGTCGTCGTCGGCATCGTCGAGAGCCACGGCCGCCGGGAGACCGAAGCGCTGCTGGAAGGCCTGGAAATCATTCCGCGCCGGCAGATCGAATATAAGGGACAGTGGCTCGAGGAAATGGACCTCGATGCCATCATCGCCCGCCGGCCGCAGATCGTGCTGGTCGATGAGCTCGCTCACACCAACGTCGAGGGCAGCCGTCACCCGAAGCGCTATCTCGACGTCGAAGAGCTGATGAGCCACGGCATTGACGTCTACACCACGGTCAACATCCAGCACATCGAGAGCCTCAATGACGTGGTGGCGCAGATCACCCACGTGCGCGTGCGCGAAACAGTGCCGGATGCCGTGTTCGATCGCGCCGACGCCGTCGAACTGGTCGATCTGACGCCCGACGATCTGATCCAGCGGCTCAAGGAGGGCAAGGTCTACGTCCCCAAGCAGGCCGAGCGTGCGCTTGAGCATTTCTTCTCCCCGGCCAACCTGACCGCGCTGCGCGAGATGGCTTTGCGCCGCACCGCCGAGCGGGTTGACGAGCAATTGCTCACGGAAATGCAGGCCCGCGCCATCCAGGGTCCGTGGGCGGCCGGCGAGCGCATCCTAGTATGCATCAGCGAGGATCCGCGCTCTGCCGGGCTCGTGCGCTACGCCAAGCGGCTCGCCGACCGGCTGCATGGAACGTGGACGGCGCTCTATGTCGAAGGCCGCCGCAGCCTGCAGCTTTCGGAGGTCGAGCGCGACCGCATTGCCGACACGCTGCGGCTCGCCGAGACGCTCGGCGGCGAAGCCATCACGCTGCCCGCCGACCGGCACATCGCCGACGAAGTGCTCGGCTACGCGCAAACCAACAATGTGACGCACATCGTGATCGGCAAGTCGGAGCGCACGCGCTGGTTCGAGATCCTGCACGGCTCGGTGGTCCACGATCTGGTCCGTCGTTCGGGCAACATCAGCGTCCACGTCATTGCCGGCGATGCGATCGCCGGAGAGCCAATTCCGAAAAAATCGGTCCGCACCGCCGAACAAGACGACGCCTTCAATCCCCGCCCCTATGTTTTGGCGCTTTTAGCCGTCGGATTGGCGCTCGTTTGCGCGGAAGTGATTCAACCCTGGTTCGGCGTCGAGAATGTCGATCTGGTATTTTTGACCGCCGTCGTCGCAGTTGCGGTGCGCCTTGGCCGTTGGCCATCGCTGCTGGCGAGCTTGGCGTCCGCGCTCGCCTACAATTTCTTCTTCCTGCCGCCGCTCTACACTTTGAGCATCGCCGACCCGGCCAATTTTGTTGCCTTCGCTTTCTTCACGCTGGTGGCCGTCATTGTTTCCACGGTTGCCGCGCGCGGCCGCACCCAGGCGGTCAGCGCGGTGGAGCGCGCTCGCGCCACCGAATCGCTCTATTCGTTCAGCCGCAAGCTGGCCGGCGCCGGCACGCTCGACGATGTGCTCTGGGCGACGGCCTATCAAACCGCGCTGATGCTGAAGGTCCGCGTCGTGCTGCTATTACCCGAGAGCGGATCGATCGCGGTTAAGGCCGGCTACCCGCCGGAGGACATCCTCGACGAGGCCGATATCGCCGCGGCGAAATGGGCCTGGGAGAACGATCGCGCCGCCGGCCGCGGCTCCGATACGTTGCCCGGCGCCAAGCGCCTGTTCCTGCCGATGCATACCGGGCGCGGCGCCGTCGGCGTCATGGGCATCGACAGCGACAAGCCTGGTCCCTTGCTCACTCCCGATCAGCGGCGGCTGTTGGACGCGCTGCGCGATCAGGGCGCGCTGGCGATCGAGCGGGTGCGGCTGGTCGAAGAGATGGATCGCGTCGAGCGCGCCGCCGAGACCGAGCGGTTGCGCTCGGCCCTGCTGACGTCGATTTCCCATGACCTGAAGACGCCGCTCGCCTCGATACTGGGCGCGGCGGGGGCGCTGCGCGACCTCGGCAATAGGCTCAGCGATGCCGAGAAGACGGATCTTCTGGCGACAATCATCGACGAATCCGAACGGCTCAACCGTTTCATCGCCAACCTGCTCGACATGACCAAGCTCGAATCCGGCGCCATCACGCCAAACGTCGCGCTGCACGATCTCGGCGAGATCGTCGGCAGCGCATTGCGTCGCGCCAGCCGCATCCTGTCGCGCCATCACATCGAGCTCGAACTGGCGTCCGATTTGCCGATGCTCGAACTCGACGCCGTTCTGTTCGAACAAGTGCTGTTCAACCTCCTCGACAATGCCGCGAAGTACTCCCCGCCGGAGACGACGATCCGTATCGAGAGCTGGCAAAATGCGGACACCGTCTACTTGCGCGTTCTCGACGAGGGCGGCGGCATCTCCCCGAGCGATCTCGATCACATCTTCGACAAGTTCTATCGAGCGCAAAAGGCCGACCAGGTTCGGGCCGGCACCGGCCTGGGGCTGGCGATCTCGCGCGGCTTTGTGGAAGCCATGCGTGGCACCATCGTCGCCGCCAACCGTACCGACCGGACCGGTGCGGCGTTCACCATCAGTTTGCCGATTCCGCGCCAGCGGCAACCCTTGGACGCCGCCGCATGAGTGCCGCTCCGCTCCGCGTACTGGTGGTCGACGACGAGCCGCCGATTCGCAAGCTCCTGCGCATGGGCCTGACCGCCCAGGGCTATCAGACGCTGGAGGCGTCCAATGGCAAGGCGGCGCTGGAGCTCCTCGGTCAGGCGCCGGACTTGATCATCCTCGATCTTGGCCTGCCCGATGCGCAGGGCCTCGAGCTGCTTAGAACGATCCGCGCGCGCAACGAGAGCGTGCCGATCGTGGTGCTGTCCAGCCGCGGCGACGAGGCCGGCAAAGTGCAAGCGCTCGATCTCGGCGCCGACGATTATGTGACAAAGCCGTTCGGGATGGACGAACTGCTCGCCCGCATGCGGGCGGCCTTACGCCATCAACTGCAGACCCACGGCGAACGCCCGGTGTTCCGCCTTGGCGATCTTTCCGTCGATCTCGTCCGCCGTATCGTCAAGGTCGGCGACAAGGACGTGAAGCTTTCGCCGAAGGAATACGACCTGCTGCGTGTCCTGGTGCAGCATGCCGGCAAGGTACTGACGCATAAATTCCTGCTCGGCGAGCTGTGGGACGATTTGACCGACGCCCAGTATCTTCGGGTATATGTGCGTCAGCTCCGGCAAAAGATCGAGGCCGATCCGGAACAGCCTCAGTATATCCTCACCGAGACCGGCATCGGCTATCGGCTGCGCGCTCCCGACTGAGCTTCCGTATCGTCGTCAATTCGCAATCCAGGCATTCCTGCGGTGTCGCTGTCCATGAAAATTTCCGACTTCCTTTCTGCCACCGAAGTGACCACAAACGTTGCTGCCTCCGACAAGCAAGAGCTCTTGGAGGAACTGGCGCGCAAAGCCGCGGCGGCCCTTGACCTGTCGCCGGATCACATCCTCGCCGAACTGCTCAAGCGCGAGGAACTCGGATCTACCGGGATGGGAGGCGGCGTGGCGATTCCGCACGCCCGGTTCCATCAAGTCAACAAGCCCTTCGGGGTGCTGGCTCGCTTAAGGAAACCGATCGACTTCGATGCCGTCGACGGCAATCCGGTCGACACGGTTTTCCTGCTGCTGCTGCCAGACGCGCCGGCCGGCGAACGGCTCGGCGCCCTGGCCTGCATCGCGCGCAAGCTGCGGAACCCGGCGACCATTGCCACGCTGCGGCGTGCGCGCGACGGTGCGGAAATTTACCGCACGCTGGCTGCCGATTGAGCAAACGGCAGCCGGCAAGAGAGCATTGCCGGTCCACAAGCCGCGGACCATAGACACCGGCAAGCGCCCAGCAAGGGAGGAATAACCGATGGCCGATGAACTCGTCTTCTACACCAACCCGCGGTCGCGCGGTCGCATCGTGCGCTGGATGCTCGAGGAAATCGGTCAACCCTATCGCACCGAAGTGCTCGACTACGGCACCACCATGAAGGCGCCCGCCTATCTCGCCATCAATCCGATGGGCAAGGTGCCGGCGCTGCGGCATGGCGACGTGGTTGTGACCGAGGCCGCCGCCATTTGTGCCTATCTTGCCGATGCGTTTCCGCAGGCCGGCCTGGCGCCGCCGCCCGGCGATCGTCTGCGCGGCCCCTATTACCGCTGGCTGTTCTTCGCTGCCGGGCCGGTCGAGGCGGCGGTGAGCAACAAGGCTTTCGGCTTCGTGGTGCCGCCGGAACGCGAGGGGAATATCGGTTACGGCAGCTTCGAGCGGGTCATGAACACGCTGGAACAGGCCGTGTCGCGCGCTGATTATCTGGTCGGCGATAAATTCACCGCCGCCGATGTCTATGTCGGCTCGCAGATCGGCTTTGGCCTGATGTTCAAGACCGTGGAACCACGGCCGGCCTTCCAGCAGTATTGGCAGCGCATCAGCGCGCGTCCGGCTCATGCGCGCGCCAGAGAGCTCGACGAGGCGCTGATAGCAAAGCCACAGGCGGCGAGTTAGCTCAGGCGAGCCGCATCAGCGGCTCGCCGACGCGAATGGTGGCGCCTTCGCGAACGTTGTCGCATAGGGCAAAACCTTCCGGCGCAAAGATGATGATCGTCGAGCCATGCTCGAACCGGCCGAGTTCCTCGCCTTTGCAGTACCGCACATCGCAAGCGATGACGTTGGGCCCGCGGTGCCGCAGGTTCAGGACAACATCAAGACAATTCAGGCGGATGCTCGCGACCAGAATGGCTGCGACCGCGACCAGGGTCACCGGGTCGCCGCTCGCGGTGAGCTTCGTGCACACGACCGCGCGTTCATTTTTGCAGAACAGCCGTTCGATCCGCTTGAGCGCGATCGGATTGACGTTCCAGGTATCGCCGGAGACGTAAACCACCCGATCGACGCGGCAATCGTGCGGCGCATGGAAGCGGTGATACATGCCCGAGGTGAGCCGCAGCGTGACGTAGCGGCCGTTGCGATGGGCTTCGACGAGATCGCGGTCGCAGAGCAGCTCTTCGAGCGAATAGCGGAACCCCTTGGCCTGGTAGACCTCGGTGCCGGCGATCGCGCCACAGGCGCCGACGATCGCATCGCATGGACTGACCAGGATGTCCGCCCGGCCGTCGATCGGGCGCGCGCCCTTCTTGAGCTCGCGGATGAAGCAGTCGTGCATGCTGCGGAATTGCGTCGTCTTCGCCTCCCGCAAGTCGAGGTCGGAAAACAGCCGCCAGATGCCGATCGAAAAATCGCGAATGAGCGGCTGTTCGATGCGGCTGAACCAGCCGATGAACTGCGTCGCGAGCCGGCGCGGAATGCGGTTGGTGAGCAGGAAATTGATATCTTCCCGCTGCAGCACGTTTATCAGCTGGGTGCGGACCGTCATGGCATTGTCAACTGCGGCGGGTAAACCCCCGATTCGATGGCATTGGCCGCACAGACCTGGGCCAGCAAGATCTGGCGATGACGACTTGGGCGACAGCGACTTTGGCGCTCTATGGAGTGGGCGGTGCGGCGCTGGCGACCTCGCTGGTGACGTTGCGGCGGCGGTTCGCTCTGTCGCAGGCCAAGCACGCTTCGCTGGCCGGCCATGCCCGGCTTGCGCGTCGGCTCGCGGCCTTGGTGCCGTTTTACGAGTACGATGAGACGCGTTTCTTTTGCTCCGACGATGCCCCCGCGGACATAATGAAGCGCCGCCGCGCCGGCTTCGACCGGCTGTCCGCGCTCTACAAGACACGCTTTGCCGAGACCATCCGGCGCACCGGGGCGGCCGCGAGCAGCATCTCCGATCTGCAATTCACCGATGCCTACCGGGTGCCGTTCCAATTTAGCCGCTACGTGCGGACGCACCTGCCCTCGGCTGCGTTCCTGCAATCGAGCGACGGCGTCACCGTGACCGATCTCGACGGCAACCGCTTCTACGATCTGAGCGGTTCCTATGGCGTCAACGTCTTCGGCTACGACTTCTACACGCAAGCGATCGAGCGTGGCGCCGCGCAGGTGCGCGCACTCGGTCCGCTGCTGGGCTTCTATCATCCCGTGGTCGGCGAGAACGTGCAGCTGCTGAAGGAGATTTCCGGCCTCGACGAAGTCTCCTTCCACATGTCGGGCACCGAAGCCGTGATGCAGGCGGTGCGGCTGGCGCGTTACCACACCCGCCGCTCGCACCTGGTGCGGTTTTGCGGCGCCTATCATGGCTGGTGGGGCGACGTGCAGCCGGGCGTCGGCAATCCGCTGCCAGCGCATGAGACCTACACGCTCAGAGAGATATGCGAGGATTCGCTGCGCGTGCTGCGGACGCGGCGCGACATCGCCTGCGTGCTGGTCAACCCGCTGCAGGCCCTGCATCCCAACGCGCCGGCGCCGAGCGACGCGGCGCTGCTCGACAGCGGGCGGCACGCGCATTTCGACAAGCCGGCCTATACCGATTGGCTGCAGCGCCTGCGCGCGGTGTGCAATGAGCGGAATATCGTTCTGATCTTCGACGAGGTGTTCGTCGGCTTCCGTCTGGCGCCAGGCGGCGCGCAGGACTATTTCGGCGTCCGCGCCGATCTGGTCACCTACGGCAAGACGCTCGGCGGCGGGCTGCCGATCGGCGCCGTCTGCGGGCGCAGCGACTTGATGAAGCGCTTTCGCGACGACCGTCCGGCCGACATCTGTTTTGCCCGCGGCACTTTCAATTCGCACCCTTACGTGATGGCGGCGATGAACGAGTTCCTGCGTCATCTGCAGACGCCGCAGGGGCAAGCGCTGTACCGCGACCTCGACCAGGTCTGGAACGAGCGCACGCGACGCCTGAACGACCGCCTGCGCGCGGAGGCGCTGCCCGTCGCGGTCGCCAATCTGTCCTCGATCTGGACCGTCTGTTATACGCAGCCGTCGCGCTACAACTGGATGCTGCAATATTATCTGCGCGCCGAAGGGCTGGCGCTGAGCTGGGTCGGAACCGGCCGCCTCATCTTCAGCCTCAATTACACCGACACCGACTTCGACGCGGTCGCGGACCGTTTCGTCGCCGCCGCGAGAGGTATGCAGCACGACGGCTGGTGGTGGAGTAATCCGGCCCAGACCAACAAAGCGATCAAACGCGCGGTGCTCAAGGAAATGATCGCTCACCGATTGTTTTCTGCGCGTCCTTCGTTCCGTCTCGTCGAGCGAGCGTAGCGGGGTCGCTCCTCGCAATGACGCGTTCGCCGCGCTCGTCACCTCACGTCAGCCGCGGCGCCTCTTCGGCTTCTTCCTCGTCCCATTCGGCGCGAATGCCGGGATCGATCAATTCCCCGCGCAGCAGCGCCAGCGGCGCCTTGTGGTAGAGCTTGATGTCGTGGAACGGGTCGGTGAGAATCTTGGTCGCCCACACCAATCCGGTCTGCACGTCCTTGATCAGGAACAACTGGACGGTTCGGAACAGCACGCCGCCGACGCCGACGGCAAGCCAGATCTCCGCGACGTGACGGATGAACTCGGTCTTGGTCGCGTGCAGGGTGAAGATGCCGAACAACGTCGGATCGAATGTGAGCGGCAGCGGCGACAGCACCCAGATCGTCAACAGCACGACCTTGCGGCGCAGATTGTAGCCGACCTTGATCTGTTCCTTGTATTCGTGGCTGGCGTCATTGACCACGTCATAGTCCTTCGGCTCGAAGAAAAAGTGCCCGGACTGCCGGGTCGTCATCGCCACGAGCCAACCGGCCAGCGCGGAGATGGCCGGGTCCTTGAAAATCATCACATAGGAAAACAAAAAACTGAGCGCGCTGACGAAGTGAAGCGACTGATTGATCCGGCTGTGATGATAGTAGCGATGATCGTCCCAGCGCTGGGTCCGTAAAGCCTCAAGAAAGCTGCCCATCTCGCCCCCCCGTCGTGAGGTTATCTGCTCGGCCTATGGCGATTCGGTGAATCCCTTGTGACAGAAAAAAATGTCACAGAGCTGTCGGCGCAACAATCAAAGCGCTGCCCGCGCGGCCGGGTGGGTCTTTCGCGGGAAGCTTTGGCGCGCGCGACCTTCCCCGCCTTCCTTGGCGAAACGAATGAGCGAAAAATGCCCCAACGGCGGCATGGCGCGCCGCTCGACCAGGCGGACGCCCGTGCGCGCCGCCCATCGCGCATAGCGCTCGAACGAAAACTCGGTGCGCCAACCGAGCTTGCGTGCGGCCGGAGCGAAGCCGTGCTCGAGCACCCGCCGCAATCCGGCCTCGGCGCCGACGCGACTGACCAGCACGATCTCGCCGCCCGGCTTCAAGACCCGGGCGAACTCGTCGAGCGTGGCCTCGGGATTGGGCACCGTGGTGACCACATATTGCGCCACGACGACGTCGAACGACTCATCGGGAAAGGACAGGTGTTCGGCGTCCATCACCCAAAGTCCCTCGACATTGCTCAGTGCGAGCTCGGCGACCCGCTCCTGCGCTTTGCGCAACATCGGCTCGGAAATGTCGACGCCGCAAAGCCGGCAGTCTTTCGAATAGTGCGGCAGCGACAGGCCGGTTCCAACCCCGACCTCAAGAATGCGCCCGCCGATGCGCTCGGCCGCCGCAATGGCGGCGTGGCGGCCGCGCTCGAACACGGCGCCAAAGACCAGATCGTAGACCGGCGCCCATCGCGCATAGGCCTTGGTGATCGTTTGTCTGTCGAGTTCCGCATGCGAAAGATTTGTCATGGAAGATCCTTTGGTTGCGGGCGGCACCCAAGACTGCCGCCACGGCAGCGTCAGCCGGGGGCGGTTTCCGTCACCGTCATTGCCGTTTCGAATTCGCGGCCGCCGCCGGTCGCCACCTTGCGGACGTGGCCAAGGAATTGACGCGCGCTGTTTTCCCAGGAGCACGCCAGCGCGAATTTGCGGCAGGCGTCGCGGGAAACCCCCAAGGCTTCGATGCAGGCGCGACCGAGGTCCTCGTGCAAAACTCCGATCGGGTTATTGCCGACGACGTCCTTCGGCCCGGTGACGGGAAAGGCGGCGATGGGAACGCCGCTCGCGAGCGCCTCGAGCTGCACGACGCCGAAAGTGTCCGTGCGGCTCGGAAACACGAACACGTCCGCCGCCGCCAGATGGCCGGCAAGAACGCCGTTCTCCAAAGCGCCGAGGAATTTGGCATCGGGAAAGCTGCGTTTGAGCTTCGCCTCCTGCGGGCCAGCGCCGATGACAACCTTGGTGCCGGGCAGCTCGAGCGAAAGGAAGGCTTCCAGGTTCTTTTCGACGGCGACGCGGCCCACCGTCATGAAGATCGGACGCGGGAAGGGAAGATCGATGGCACGGTCGGGGTGGAACAGATCGACGTCGACGCCGCGGGTCCACATGCCGAGATTGCCGAAGCCACGCTGCGTCAGCTCGCTCATCAGCGACGGCGTCGCCACCATGGTCACCGTCGCGCCGGCGTGGAACCAGCGCAGTGCCGCATAAATCCAGTCTTCCGAGATCGGCGATCGCGCCGAAATATATTCGGGGAATCGGGTGGTGTAGCTCGTCGTGAATGGCCGTCCGCGCCGGCGGCAGTAAGCGCGTACGGCCACGCCGATCGGTCCTTCGGTTGCGATATGAATGGCGTCGGGCCGCGCCGCTTCGATGCGCGCGGCGATCCGCCACCGGCTCGGCAAGGCCAGCCGCAGCCCCGGATAGGTCGGCACCGGAAACGAGCGAAAACCGTCCGGCGAGAGGAAATCGATTTCCACGCCGAGCTTTTTTGCCGCCCGTGCCACCGAACCAAGCGTGCGCACCACACCGTTGACCTGCGGACGCCAGGCATCGGTCGCGATCAGGACCTTCATCGAGCTTTGTTTCCCGCCGAGACCGCTCGGCCCTGGTGTTGTCGAATCGCGTGCGACAACAATTGCCATTTCATATCTCAACCGTGTGACGGCGCCGGTCCGACGGCCTTGAGAGATCGCTTCGGCACGTAACACTCCTGTTACAGTTCAATGAGAATTTGCAGCCGCGAATCGCGTGAGGGCGTTGTTGCCGGAGTTTTCATCGCCGCACGCTGAAACCGAATGTGACGAGCAGCATCGCGCAGAGCATCAAGTCCAGGCTCAGCCGCAGCAGGGTTAGCGCAGCGATCAGCCTGTTGATCCTCGCTATGGCTGGGTTTGCGCTTTATCAGCTGCTGCGCGACATCGACTTCGGCAAGGTCGTCGCGGCACTCGAGGCCCAATCGATACAAAGAATCGCAATCGCCGGCGCGTTTGTCGTCGCCGGCTACGTCACGCTGACTTTCTACGACCTGTTCGCGTTGCGCACGATCGGCCGACACCAGGTCCCCTACTCCGTCGCTGCGCTGGCGAGCTTCACCAGCTCCACGATCGGCCACAGTCTCGGCGCCGCCGTCGTGACCGGCGGCCTGGTCAGGCTGCGCATCTATTCGGTCTGGGGCTTGACCGTCGTCGACATCACCAAGATCGCCTTCGTCACCGGCATGACTTTTTGGCTGGGCAATGGGCTCCTGCTCGGCGGCGCGACGGCATACGCGCCGGAAGCCGCAAGCGCCGTCGATCACCTGCCGTCGTGGATCAACCGGGCCATCGGGCTGGCGGGATTATGCGCCATCGCCTGCTATCTGATCTGGCTCACCCCGCAGCCGCGGACCATCGGCCGCTCCGGCTGGCTCATCGTCCTGCCCAATCTGCGGTTCAGCCTCCTGCAGATTGGAATTGGCGCGATGGATCTCGCGCTGGTGACGCTGGCGATGTACGTCCTGCTGCCGCCGAGCCCAACAGCCGGCTTCGTGACCGTGCTGGTCGTTTTCCTCACTGCGACCCTCTTGGGAACCGTCAGCCATGCACCCGGAGGCCTTGGCGTCATCGAGGCCACGATGCTGGTCGGGCTAGCCCAATTTCAGCGGGAAGAGCTGCTGGCGGCATTGTTGACCTTCCGTGCGCTCTACTTCGTTCTTCCGCTTCTTCTCGCCTCACTCTCGCTGGGGCTGCGAGAGTTCCGGATGCTGGCGCGGCCCATAGCCGTGGGCCGCGATCGCCGCGCCGGCGATGATTGACGAAAGCTCCGACTGAGCTTTGCACGGTCGCAACCTGCGGCAGCGACCGCACACCGGACCGAGCGCCGCCGTCGCGGCGCTTGCCGCTTGCGCGTGATCTGTACGGAACGGAACCTTGTAACGCGGATGGGCCCACGTTAAGGTTTGGCCGCGCAGATTGAGGCAGATTGTGACGAGTAGAGTTATCGTTTCAGGGGCTCGAAAGCGATCGCAATCCCCGCCGGCATCCTCGCGGTCGACCCGCGATCTCCCTGACGCCGAACCAGGCCGGTTTATCGCTCGCGGCAGGCCTGCCATGCCACCAGCGCGGCTTTCGCGCGCGGTAATGGCAGCGATCCTGATCTTGCTGGCGCTTTTGGCGGCGCCGCGCCAACTTGCCGCGGAAACGATGGAGTCGGCGCTGGCGAAAGCCTATGAGGGCAACCCGCAACTCAACGCGCAACGGGCCATCGTCCGCCAGAACGACGAGGGCGTGTCACAGGCGCTGTCCGGGTATCGGCCTAACCTTTCCGCGGCTGCCTCAGTGGCAAAACAATATAGCAATGAAACGGGAGTTATCCCGCCGATTCCGCCCGCCTTGCCGAACGGCATTTCCTACGCGATCAAAGGCTACACCACCCCGACTTCGGTCGGGGTCAACGGCTCGCAAACGCTCTTTAACGGCGAACAGACCGCCAACAAGGTGCGCAAGGCGGAGAGCCAGGTCTCCGCCGCGCGCGAGACGCTGCGCGTGATGGAAGAGTCGGTGCTGCTGGCGGCCGCGACCGCCTACATGGACATGTCGCGCGATACCGCGAACCTCGAAGTGCAACAGAACAATATTCGCGTTCTACAGCGTACGCTCAAGGATACGCAGAATCGCTTCTCGGCCGGCCAAGTGACGACGACCGACGTCGCCCAGGCGGAAGCGCAATTGGCGGCCGGCGAAGCCAGCCTGCACGCGGCGGAATCGACGCTGATGACAACGCGAGCCAATTATCGGCGCATCATCGGGGTCGAGCCAGCCAATCTCGCTGCGGCCTCGCCGGTGGATCGGCTCTCGCCGACCACATTGAACGCCGCGATCGCGGTCGGCACGGTGGAGAATCCATCGGTGACAGCGGCGCTGTACGGCGTCGACGTCGCGCAACTGCAAGTGAAGATCGCGGAAGGCGCGCTGTGGCCGACGCTGGCGCTCCAGGGCAGCGTTCAGCAGCAAAACTACCCCAATATCCTCACGCCCAATCTGTTCCTTGGCACGGCGATGCTCAGCCTGACGGTTCCGATCTATCAGGGCGGCGCCGAATATTCGGCCATTCGCCTGGATAAGGAGACGGTCGGCCAGCAACGGCTGAACGCGGATCAGGTGCGCGACCAGACCCGCGCGAACGTCGTTCAGGCCTGGGGCCAGCTGGTAGCGGCGAAGGCGCAGATTGAAGCCGCGCGGCGCCAGAACGACGCCGCCGAGCGGGCGCTGGAAGGCGTGCGCAACGAGGCCCAGGCCGGGCAACGCACGACGCTTGACGTGCTCAACGCCGAACAGGCTTTGGTGAATGCCCGGGTCAGCCTGATCGTCGCGCAGCACGATCGCGTCGTCGCCTCCTATAGTCTGTTGTCGGCCGTCGGCCGGCTGTCGGCCCGCGAGCTCCGACTGCCGGTCTCGATCTACGATCCGATGGTGCATTATCAGCAGGTCCGCGACGCCTGGTTCGGCCTGCGCACGCCCGACGGCCGCTAGGCCGGACGCACGCATGATCCGGCGCCTATCCAAGCTTTGAGCTACATCAACGCGGCCCGCTACGTTTCACGCCACGCTTGTATCGTACGAGCGGAAACGACGACGTTGAAGCGAGGCCATTTTGCTGCAGGTTTCATCCCCACCGACGGCAGCGAAGTCCCGGTGGCCGCGGATCGGGATGCGTAGCCGCTGGGTGCTGCTTGCTCTGCTTGTTCTTGCCGCAGCCGCCGCGCTGGCATGGTGGAGCATGCATCGCTCCACACCCGTGCATTACGTCACAACACCTGCCGCGCGCGGCACCATCACCCGCACGGCGACCGCCACGGGAACCGTCAATCCGGTGCTCACGATCATCGTCGGAGCCTACGACTCCGGCGTCATCCAGAACCTTTATTGCGACTACAACACGCAAGTGAGGGCGGGTCAGGTCTGCGCCAAGATCGATCCGCGTCCCTATCAGGCAACGCTCGATCAATATAAGGGCCAGCTCCTGCGCGATCAGGCGATACTCGACGAGGCCCGGGTCGATCTCGCGCGTTATCAGCAACTGGCGACACAGAACTCGATCGCGCGTCAGCAGGCCGAGGACCAAGCCTATATCGTCAAGCAGGACGAAGGGACCGTCAAGCTCGACCAGGCGTATGTGGACGGCGCCAAGCTCGGTCTCGACTACACCGACATCGTCTCGCCCGTAGACGGCATCGTGGTATCCCGCAGCGTTACCGGCGGGCAGACCGTCGCCTCCAGCTTCCAGACGCCGACGCTATTTCTCATCGCCAAGGATCTTAAGCAGCTGGAGGTGGACACCAATACCAGCGAAGCCGACATGGGCGGGGTCAAGGAAGGCGACAAGGCCACTTTCACCGTCGATGCCTTTCCGCAGCGGGTCTTCCAAGGCAGCGTGACTCAGAGGCGTCAGTCGCCGCAGACGGTGCAAAACGTCGTCACCTACGACGTCGTGATCGGCGTCGACAACAACGATTTGACGCTGGTGCCGGGCATGACCGCATCCACCACGATCATTATCGATCAAAGAAACGACGTGCTCCGCGTGCCGAACCAGGCGCTGCGATATGTCCCGGGCGGTCTTTTGGCGGTCGAAGCACCGGGCGCCGGCACGCCGACGAGCAGACAGCCGCAAGTCTGGGTGCTGCGCGACGGTCGGCCCGTTGCGGTCACCGTCGTTCCCGGCCTCAGCGACGACAATTTCACCGAGATCGTCAAGGGTGATCTCCATCCGGGCGATCAGGTCATCACCGCCGAAAGCCGCGGTCAGGCGGGCGGCCAATCCAGCCTGCCGCCGCCGCGCCTATGAGGCGGGTGCCGCGATGACGCGCGAAGGTTCCGGCGCGCCGCCGGTGATCAAGGTGGAGAATGTCGCCCGCACGTTCGTTGTCGGCGATGTCAAGGTTGAAGCGCTCCGCGGCATCAGCCTGACCGTCCAGCCCGGCGAGTTTGTCGCCATCATGGGCTCGTCGGGTTCGGGCAAATCGACGCTGATGAACATTCTCGGCTGCCTCGACCAGCCGACCAGCGGCCATTACTTCCTGGAGGGCCTCGACGTCGCCACGCTGCGCGAGCCGGAGCTCGCCCGCATCCGCAGCGAGCGGCTTGGCTTCGTCTTCCAGAGCTTCAACCTGCTGGCGCGCACCAGCGCGCTGGAGAATGTCAGCCTGCCGCTCTATTACGCCGCGGCGGGGCCGAAACGCCGCGCCGAGCGTGTGCAGCGGGCGCGCGCGGCGCTTGAACTGCTCGGCCTCGCAGACCGAGAACGCAATACACCCAACCAGCTTTCAGGCGGCCAACAGCAGCGGGTCGCCATCGCCCGCGCCTTGATCAACCAGCCGAGCCTGTTGCTGGCTGATGAGCCGACCGGCAATCTCGATACGCGAACCTCGCACGAGATCATGGAAGCGCTGCGCTCGCTCAATCGCGAACAAGGGGTCACTATCGTTCTAGTTACCCATGAGGCCGACATCGCCGCCTACGCTGATCGCATCGTCACCATGCGCGACGGCGAAATCGTCGCCGACGAACGGGTGACCAAACCGGCCGCGCCCGGCGCCGCGGCCGAAGGTGAACGCTCGGCGTTCTTGCACCCGCCGCAGCCGCACGACACTACGCTTCCGACCAGCGGATTTCTCGCTTTCGCGCTCATGATCCTCGCTGCTGCGGCTCAGGCGATCGGGCGCAACAAGATGCGTTCGGTACTCACCATGCTCGGGGTGTTTATCGGCGTCGCCGCGCTCATCGTTATGGTCGCTGTGGGCAACGGCGCCAGCGAGGCGGTCCGCAAGCAGATCGAGAGCCTCGGCACCAACGTCGTCGTGGTCCTGCCCGGTGCGCTGACCTTGGGCGGCATCCGCGCCGGCTACGGCAGCGCCTCCACGCTTACGGTCGGCGACGCGCGCGCGATCCGCCGCGACGATCCCGCGGTCGCGCAGGTCGGTTACCTCATCCGGCAGTCCGGGCAGGTACAGTACAGCCACCAGAACTGGACGACGACAATTCAAGGCGTGAGTGTCAATTACTCGTCGGTCACGAACTGGTACATCGCCGCCGGCCACGGCATCACGGCCGAGGATGAGAGCAAGGCCAACCTTGTGGTCGTCATCGGGCAGACAGTGTACCGCCAGCTGTTCAGTCCGGGCGAAAATCCAATCGGCGCCTTTATCCTGGTCAAGAGCGTGCCGCTGCAGGTGATCGGCGTGCTGGTCGCCAAGGGCCAGTCCGTCTTCGGCACCGATCAGGACGACCTTGTCATGACGCCTTTCACAACGGCCGAACGCAAGGTGCTGGGCGTCGCAGCGCCCACCACGCAGCAAACCCCGCTCAATTGGCCTTATCTGCCGTGGCCCAATCCGTACAATCTGCAAGCGCGAATGACCGGTTTTGCCAACCAGATCTACGTCCAGGCAGTTAGTCAGCCAATGGTGCAAACCGCTATCCATCAATTGACCGAAACGCTCATTCGCCGTCACCGAATCAAGCCCGGTGCGATCAACGACTTCGACGTGCGCAACCTGAGCCAGTTCGTCGAAACCGCCGAGAGCAGCAGCCGCGTCATGGCGCTTCTGCTTGCCGCGGTGGCATCGATTTCCCTTCTCGTCGGCGGCATCGGCATCATGAATATCCTGCTGGTCTCGGTGACCGAACGCACGCGCGAGATCGGCTTGCGTATGGCGATCGGCGCACGCCGGCTGCATGTGCTGCTGCAGTTTCTCGCCGAAGCCATCTTTCTCAGCGTCAGCGGCGGGCTTGCCGGCATTGTCACTGGCGTCGCGTTTTCCGCGGCGATCGCGCTCGTGTTCCACTGGGCGGCGCCGGTCTCGGCGGCGGCCGTTGCCGGCGGCTTTCTGTTCTCAGCCGCAGTCGGTGTGTTTTTCGGATTTTATCCGGCGCGCAAGGCGGCAAGCCTCAACCCGATCGACGCACTGCGCTACGAATAAGCGGCTAAGATGCGCGGCGCTCCCGTTGGCGCAAAACTTTGTCTATGGTCAGCCGCGACGGCTTTCGCCCTCGCCGTTCATCGGCTTTGCGCGGCCGGGCGGATGTCCCGCGAGCGGTGTGCATTAAGAAGGAGCCACAGTCTTCCGACCGCCTCTTCCGGGCTGTCACCCATTGCAATTTGCTCCGGGCTGTCGCTTTCCGCCGTCCAAAGCGTTTTCACGATGGTCAAGCGCGAAAAACGCGCACCGCAGGCCTCGATCAGGTCGGACAGGTTCGGGCAGTAGTAGCCGTTCTTGAGGTCCTGCAGCCGATCTTCCAGGTCGTAATGCGTGACCGTCACGCCATGCCGTCGCGCGGCATCCGTCCATCCGGTGTCGTCCTCATGCGGATAGAAATGATGCCCAGCCCGGTAGGGCGGCATTGGAAAACCGGCGATTTTCAGTTCTTTTGCGAGCTCGCGCTTCATCTGACGGCTACCTTCTTCGGCGGAGCGACAGCCCCCGCCGGCACCCTTCGCAATTACTGCGGCGACCGGGTGGGATGGCATTGCCCGTATTCGGTGCTCACCTTGTCCGTCCCGTATTGCTGCCACACAATGCCGAAGGAGGATCGGTCGATACCGAGGCTGATGCTGTCAGCCGCGCCATTGATGGATATGTTGCTGATGGATACCTTTTCGAGGCTGTAAGTTTGGCCGCCCGCTTCGGCCGTCACGGTCTTTGCGTCTTCATCGAACACGACGACGATCGGCCGGCTTTCGGATGCGGGGCTCGCCTCCTTGTCGGTCAAGACGCAATCGAGCCGCTGCGCCATGGCGGACGCTGCCGCGGTCCACAATGGCACCATCGCGAGCGCAGCGACAATCATCGCCGCGTTGACCTGTCGCATCCTAATTCCGCACTCGATCACGAAGGAGACCTCATTGCTCGAGCACGTAGGCGCCCGGCGCGTCGCCCAGCGGCGGGTAACCAGCCTGCGGCGCACCCATGGCCGGCACTGCCGTCATTGCGCCGGAGCGGTCTCTGAGCCATGCGACCCATTCCGGCCACCACGAACCCTCTTTGCGCGGCGCCTCGGCATAGAATCCATCTGAATCGAGGTAGTGATCGCTCGGCCTCTTGGTACGGATCCGGAAGCTGCACCCGGGGTGACCGGGTTCCGATACGATGCCGGCGTTATGACCGCCGGTGGTGAGCAAATACGTCACTTCGGTGTCGAGCTGCAGGTTGACCTTGTAGGTCGACTGCCACGGCGCGACGTGGTCGCGCTCTGTGCCTACGGCGAACACCGGCCTGCGGATATCTGCGAGCGCGACCGGCTTGCCGCCAGCCAGGAAGCGGCCTTCCGCCAGGTCGTTGTTGAGAAACAGGCTACGCAAATATTCGGAGTGCATGCGATAGGGCATGCGCGTTGCGTCGGCATTCCACGCCATGAGGTCGGTCATTTGCTGGCGGCCGCCGAACATATAATCGTGGACGTCGTGCGACCAGATCAGATCGTTCGTACGCAACATCTGGAACGCGCCAGCCATCTGCCGGCTGTCGAGGAACCCCTGTTCCCACATCATGTCTTCGAGGA
>Ga0187876_1001342_pt1 | contig 21171 bp, 16 predicted proteins | sample June2016WEW_17_4_FD_133000 | JGI IMG/M metagenome (GOLD analysis project Ga0187876, IMG submission 133000) | Peatland microbial communities from SPRUCE experiment site at the Marcell Experimental Forest, Minnesota, USA - June2016WEW_17_40 | ecosystem: Environmental > Terrestrial > Soil >...
CCGATGGCGCCGCCGCTCTGCTTCTGGGTGGCGAGCGCTTCCTGGATCTGGGCCTCGGTGACGAGGCGCATCTCCTTGAGGATCTGGCCGATGAGCTTGCGGCCGCCGACCTCGGGCGCCTCGGGAATTTCACCCGGTCCGATGGGCGGCGCGGCGGGCGGGGACGGCGGGCGCTGCGCGGGTTCGCCGCCGGCATCCATCGGCGTTTGTTTCCGTTCGTCAGCCATGAGTCGCATCGCCTCTCAGTCAGGTTGTCATCGCGCGGGACGGGACATCGCAACTATTTCTTCTCGGGCGACCTCTTCGCGGCCGCTGCCGCCGCCGCTGCGGCGGGCCCGATCATGACTTGCGGCCTGCCGGCCTTGGGCGCTGCGGCGGCCGAACCGGCTTCGGCCACGTCGCCAGGCCCTACCCGCGGCGGCGCCGCGAGCTTTTGCGCCATTTCCTCGATGTTGCGGCATCGGTTCATCGCCTCTTCACGGCTGATGCGCCCGGCATGGAAGAGTTTGGCGAGCGAGTCGTCGAGCAGGATCATGCCGTGCTTCATGCCGGTCTGGATTTCGGACTGGATCTGGTAGACCTTCTGCTGGCGGATGAGGTTGCTGATTGCGTCGGTGCGCATCATGATCTCGAACGCGGCGACGCGCTTGTGGCCGGTGACGTCCGGGATGAGCGCCTGGCAGATGACCGCGATCAGGTTGCTGGAGAGCTGGACGCGCACCTGCTCCTGCTGCTGCGGCGGGAAGGCGTCCACGATGCGGTTGATCGTGGTCTCGGCCGAGTTGGTGTGCAGCGTGGCGAAGACCAGGTGCCCGGTCTCGGCGGCGCTGATGGCGGTCTCCATCGTCTCGAGGTCGCGCATTTCGCCGACGAGGATCACGTCGGGGTTCTGCCACAGGGCGCGCCGGAGGCCTTCCGCGAAGGAGGGCACGTCCACGCCCAGTTCGCGCTGCGTCACCACGGAGCGCTTGTGGCTATGGAAGTATTCGATCGGGTCCTCGACGGTGATGATGTGCGTGTCGCGGTTCATGTTGATGTAATCAATCATCGTCGCGAGCGTGGTCGTCTTGCCCGAGCCGGTGGGCCCGGTGACGAGGACCAGCCCGCGCGGGCGCCAGAGCAGCCGCTGGATGTCGTCGCTCAGGCCGATCTCGGAAAAGGACAGGAGCTTGTTCGGGATCAGCCGGAGGACGATGCCGGTGTAACCGCGCTGCTTGAAGACGGCGACGCGGAAACGGGCCTGCTCGCCGTAGGAGAAACCGAAGTCCGTGGAGCCGACCTCCTGCAGTTCCTGCTGGCACCGCTCGGAGGTGATGCTCCTCATCAGTGCGACGGTATCGTCCGGTTCGAGGACCTTCGTCTGGAGCGCCACGAGGCGGCCGTTGAGCCGCAGCATGGGCTTGGCGGCCACGGTCAGGATCAGGTCCGACGCGTTCTGACTCACCACCGTCTGCAGCAGCTTGTTGATCTGCATCTCTCGTCTTTCTCCTTGACTCGGCGATCAGGCCCCGGCCGCGGCCTCGGCTTCGGCGATCTCGGTGTCCTTGGCGGTGACTTCGAGCACCTCGGCGATGGTCGTGGCGCCGGCGAGCACCTTGCGGACGCCGTCCTCGCGCAGTGTGACCATGCCGGCCGCGTGCGCGTGCTTGCGCAGTTCGGCCAGCGGCTCGCGCCGGAACGTCATGTCGCGCAGCGTATTGTCCAGCTCCATCAATTCGAAGAGCGCCGTCCGGCCCCGGTAGCCGGTGCTCCGGCAGCGCTGGCAACCGGCGCCGTGGTAGAAGGTGACGTTCTTCACCTCTTCGGGTTTCAGCCCGATGGACATCAGGCTCTTGCGGTCGTACCGGAACGGCTCCTTACAGCCGCTGCAGATGCGGCGGACGAGGCGCTGGGCCAGGATGGCCTGTACGCTCGAGGCGATGAGGAACGGCTTGACGCCCATATCAATCAGGCGCGTGATGGCCGACGGGGCGTCGTTGGTGTGCAGCGTGCTGAAGACCAGGTGGCCTGTGAGGGCGGCCTGGACGGCGATCTCGGCGGTTTCGGCGTCGCGGATTTCGCCGATGAGAATGATGTTGGGGGCCTGGCGCAGCATCGAGCGGAGGATCGCCATGAAGGTCAGCCCGATGCGCTCGCGGACCTCGCACTGGTTGACGCCGGAGAGGTTGTACTCGACGGGGTTTTCGGCGGTGATGATTTTCTTGTCGGGGCGGTTCAGCTCGTGGAGCGCGGCGTAGAGCGTGGTGGTCTTGCCGCTGCCGGTGGGGCCCGTGACGAGGAAGATGCCGTTGGGGCGCTTGATGATGCTCTCGAACCGCCGGTAGTCGCTCTCGTGGAAGCCCAGTTCCTGCAGGTTGATCAGCACTGATTCCTTCATGAGCAGGCGCATGACGACCGACTCGCCGTGCGTGGCGGGCAGGCAACTCACGCGGATATCGAACGACTGCCCGGCGACGCGCATGCTGATGCGTCCATCGGTCGGCCGCCGCTTCTCGGCGATATCAATCCCCGCCAGGATCTTCACGCGCGAGATGATCGGACCTTGCAGTTTCTTCGGCGGGGAATCCATTTCCTGGCAGTTGCCGTCCACGCGGTACCGCACGCGCAGTTTGGTCTTCATCGGCTCGATGTGGATGTCGCTCGCGCGCATCTTCACCGCCTCGCTGATGAGCAGCGTCACCAGGCGGATCATGGCGGAATCCTCGCCGTCGTCCTCCGTGGCCTCGACGGCGGCCTGGATGCCCAGGTCGCTCTCCGTGAACTCCGCGAGCATGTTGTCCACGGTGGATTCCTCGATGCCGTAATACTTGCTGATGGCTTCTTCGACCGCGTCGGGCGCGGCGAGGACGCAGCGGACCTCGCGGTTGAGGTAGAAGCGCAGGCTGTCCATCGCGTAAAGGTCGAAGGGGTCGGTGATGGCCACGATGAGCACGCCGTCTTCCTCGCCGACGGGGACCAGGTTGTGCTTTCGGGCGATGGGCCTCGGCATGGCCTCGATCGCCTCGGCGGGGATACGGGTGGCGCGCAGATCCACGAAGCGGTATCCGAGCAGTTCGGCCAGCGCCTCGTACACCTGGTCCCAGTTGGCCGCCTGCATCTGGACGAGCGCCTCGCCGAGCCTGATCTTGGGGTTCGCGCGCTGCATCTCCAGCGCCTGGGCGATCTGCTCCTCCGTCACGATCCCTTTTTCGATCAGGATTTGGCCGATACTTCTCTGTTTTTTCTCACCCATCTTGCGCTCCTGTGCTTTCCTGCAACCGCCGGAAAAGTCACAAACGCTCCCCACCTCGGCCAATCCGCCGCTATCCCGTGAATCGGGACAACTGCGGCAGCTTTTATCCATCGCAATTATAGGTGTGTGTCGCAAGACAAGTCAAGACCGCATTCCCGCATCGCCTCCGTTTCACGGCTGCGCGCATCTTCTTTCTTGCGGCACTTGACCCGGCGCGCCAAGTAGCTATACTGAAGGGGCTTTGACCGCCGTGGCGGCCTTTTCCGGGTTGTTCCCAGGAGTGTGATGCATGCCAGAACCGAAGTTCGCATACTTCAAAGGTGATTACCGCAGTTTCGACGAGGCCAAAGTCAGCATCCGCTGCAAGGCGCTCAACTACGGCATCGGCTGTTTCGAGGGCGTCCGCGCGTATTGGAATGCGCGCGCGAGCCAGCTCCATATCTTCCGCGCCCGCGACCATTACGAGCGGCTCCACAATTCGTGCAAGATCGTCCGCCTGGCGCTGCCCTTGACGGTCGAGCAGCTTCTGGCGATCACGATTGAGCTCCTGCGCCGGAACGAGCATCGCGAGGACGTGTATATCCGGCCCATCGTCTTCAGCAGCTCCGAACTGCTTTCGCCCACGCTGACGGCCGACGGCATCGAATTCGCCATGTACACGCTGCCGCTGCGGGACTACCTGGACCCGTCGAAGGGCGTGACGGCGTGCGTCTCGAGCTGGCGGCGCGTCTCGGAGAACATGATCCCGGCGCGCGCGAAGCCCACCGGCGCCTATCTCAACAGCGCCCTGGCGCGCGATGAGGCGAAGATGAACGGTTATGACGAGGCGATTCTTCTGACGCAGGACGGATACGTTTCCGAGGCGAGCGCGGAGCACGTCTTCATCGTGCGCGGCGGCGCGCTCGTGACGCCGAGCACGCAGGAGGACAACCTGGAGGGCATCACGCGGCGCGTGATCAGCGAGCTCGTCCGGAACGAGATGGGCCGCGAGGTGGTCGAGCGCCGCGTCAGCCGCACGGAACTCTACACCGCCGATGAAGCGTTCCTTTGCGGCACCGGCGCGGAGATCGCTCCTCTGGTCGAGGTGGACCGGCGCAAGGTCGGCGACGGCCGGCCCGGACCGATTACGAAGGAGCTTCAGGGCATCTTCATAAAGGCCGCGCGCGCGGAACTGCCGAAATACGCCGCGTGGTGTACGCCGGTATACGGGAAGTGACCGCGCATTCTCCGTCGTCAGTGGGACCTTGTCATGAGCGCACTGCTTCCCCTGCTGGACGCGCGCGAACTGGCGGCGCCGTTTTCCGGGCATGAGGCGGAGACCGCCGCCGGCGAGCTGGCGGGCATTTCACGGCTGACGGTCTATCCGCGGTCCATCGTCGCCCGGGACGGGCGCGTCTATTTCGTCGGCCGTCGCGGGGCGGCGAAACTCCTCTGCATTCTGTCGCGGCAGGACGCCGGCGGTTTCCGCGGCGAGACGGCCGACACGGCGCATGGCGCCCGGCTCAAGCTGTGCGTGCGGGACCGCGCCAACGCTTCCGCGCTCGCCGCGGCGCTTCCCTACCTGAATCCGCAGTGCCTGGGACTTTGCCGCTGCATCGGGATGGGCGACCGGCTCGGCCTGGCCACGCCCGGCCATATCCGCGCGGTGCGCGGGAGCGGCGTCAGGCCGGTGTTCGCGCAGCAGTCCATCCGCGAAATGACGCGCACTCAACGCACCGCGGAGCAGGTGATGGAAGACGCGCTCTGGGGCGTGTTCGAGGAAGGCTTCCGCGACGGTTTCGGCGCCGACGCGGATCATCTCAAATCCACCGCCGATATTGATGTCACCCTCGCGGCCGGGTTCCGCATGTTCACGATTGACCCGGGCGATCACGTGGATAACGCCGCCGGCCGCGAAAGCGCCGAGGTCCTCGCCGGCAAGCTCAAGGGAATTCCCTGGACGGACCTGGAGACGACCGAAGCGGACTGCCGCAGAGCGTTCCTCGGCCGGGCGCACCGCGTCGGCCCCGACATGGACCTGTCGTTCGACGAGGAAACGCTCCTGCGCGCCGTGGTCAAGTACGGCCGGGCCGTCGCGCACACCCGGCGCATGCATCGGCACCTGGCGCAGGCCGCGTCGGGTCGGCAGACCGAGCTCGAGATGTCCGTGGACGAGACCGATTCTCCGACCACGCCGCACGAGCATTATTACGTCGCGCACGAGCTGAAGCGCCTGGGCGTTCCGGTCGTCAGCCTGGCGCCGCGCTTCATCGGCGCGTTCGAGAAGGGAATTGATTACAAGGGCGACCTGTCCGCCTTCGAGACGGCCTTCGCGCAGCACGTCAAGATCGCCCGCCACCTCGGCCCTTACAAGATCAGCATCCACAGCGGCTCCGACAAGTTCTCGATCTACCCGATCGCCGCGAAACACGCGCGCGAGCTGATCCATCTCAAGACCGCCGGCACCAGTTACCTCGAAGCGCTCCGCGCCATCGCCGGGGTTCAGCCGGACCTCTTCCGGGAGATCCTGGCCTTCGCGCTCGAGCGATACGGCGAGGACAAGGCTTCCTATCACGTCTCGGCCAACCCGGCCGCCGTCCCGGCGCCGGATCAGCTCCCGGACCGGCAGCTCGCCTCCGTCCTGAGCGGCAATGACGGCCGTCAGGTGCTGCACGTCACGTTCGGCTCGGTACTGACCGTCAAGGATCCCGCCGGGAACTATCGCTTCCGCGACCGGCTCCTCAACGCGCTGGCGTCGAACGAGGACGTGCATTACGAGACCGTGGCCCGGCACATGAGGCGCCACGTGGAGCCGTTCGCCGAGGCACGGTGAGACCGATGCCCAAGAATCCGCCGCCGGAAATCGCGCCGGTCGCGTCGAAAGCGGCGGAGATTCTGCGTGCCGGCGAGATCCTGGCAGACGAGAAGCCGGTGACCGCGCTGCCGTCGGCGGAGGACGTCCGCGAGACGCTGCTGCCCCTGCTGGAATGGTGCGCGGAGCGTACGGCGACCACTCCCGGCCGCGGACTTGTGGGTGTTGCCGCGCCCCCCGGCGGCGGGAAAACGCTGCTGCTGGCATGGCTGGCGGCCACAGCCAGGGCGCTCGAATGGAAGGAATTTGCTTTTCTCGCCTTGGACGGCTACCATCTGCCGAATGACCTGCTGGATCGCCGCATCGGCCTGGATCCGGAGGGCAACCCGGTCTCGCTGCGAAAGCTCAAGGGCGCGCCGGCGACCTTCGATGCGGAGCGGCTGCTGGCCGATCTGCGCGCGCTGAAGTCCGAGGGTCGCGAGCGCCGGCTGCCCGGTTACAGCCGCGTGCTGCATGATCCGATCCCGGACCGAATCCGCATCGGCCCGGAAGTGAAGTGGGTTTTCGCAGAGGGGAATTACCTGTTCCTGGACCAGCCCGCGTGGCGGGAGATTCGGGGCCTGTTCGACCGGAAAATCTTCCTGGATGCGGACGACGCGGTGCTGCGCGAGCGGCTGGCGCGCCGGCACGCCGCCGCCGGCCGCGACGCGGAATGGATCGAGAATCATTTCCGGCGCACGGACGGGCCGAACATCCGGCTGAGCCGCGCGTCGGCGCGCTTCGCGGACGCCGCCTTCCGGTGGGATCGGACGGGGCGGCTCGCGCGGACGGATGTTCAACTGCGACAGTATGGCGCCAAGGAGTGAACGGCTGTGAAGGCTGCGGTCTATTTCGGCCCGGGCCACATTGAAGTCTGCGACCGGCCCGAGCCCCAGGCGCGCGAGGACAACTTGCTCCTCGAGATCGCCTGCTGCGCCATCTGCGGCACCGACGTGAAGCTCGCGACCATCGGCCACCCGCGCTGGACGAAGCCCGTCATTATCGGGCATGAACTCGTCGGCCGGATCATCCACGCGGGCAGCCGCACGCAGGGATTCGCCGTCGGCGAGCGCGTCACGCTGGCGACGACCCTCGCCTGCGGACATTGCCCGATCTGCGCGCGCGGGCTCGGCAACCTCTGCCCGAGGTGCGAGCCGATCAGCATGGTGCACGACGGGGCCTTCGCGAGCCGAATGGCCGTTCCGCCGCTGGCGCTGGCGGGCGGCAACATCATCAAGGTGCCCGGAAACGTGCCCGACGAAGCCGCGGCGCTGAGCGAGCCGATGAGCTGCGCGATCAACGCGCAGGAGTTGGCCGGCCTGAAAGCCGGGGACCGCGTTGTGATCGTCGGAGGCGGTCCGCTGGGCGCGATTCACGCGGAACTGGCCCGGGCGGCCGGCGCCGCTGTGGTGATGGTGGTGCAGCGCTCGGAGCCTCGGCTTTCGCTCCTGCGCAAGCTGCGCGGCGTGACGGTGATTGACGGCGCGCACGAAGATGTCAAGGCCCGCGTGCTGGCGCAAACTGACGGTCTCGGAGCGGACGTCGTCTTGATATGCGCGCCGGACCGAGACGCGCAGGAGAAGTCGCTCGATCTCGCGCGGAAGGGCGGCGCCGTCAGCCTTTTCAGCAGCCTGCCCAAGGGCGAATCCGCCATTTTGTTAGACAGCCGCACGATCCACTACGGCGAACTCCGCGTCGTGGGCTGCTCCGATTCGCGGCCCGAGCACGTCCAGAAGGCCGTGGATCTTCTCGCCGCAGGCAAGGTGGATGCCGCGGCGCTGGTGACGCATCGCTTGCCGCTCTCGGAAATCTGGGAGGGCATCGAGCTGATGAAGCGGAAGGAATCGTTCAAGGTCGTCATCATTCCGGGTGAAACGTGAAGATGAACGAGCAGACGGTGGTCGTCGCGGGCGGCGGAGGCGGCATCGGCGCGGCCATCGCGCGCGCGTTCGCGAAGGCCGGCTGCGCGGTGGCCGTATGCGACGCCCGCCTCGACGCGGCGGAGACCACCGCGCTCGACATCCAGAGCGAGAACGGACGCGGCCAGGCCTGGAAGATGGATGTCACCGATCGCGCCGGCGTCGAGCGGATCTCGGACGACATCGAGCGGCAGCTCGGCGCCATCGAGACGTGGGTCAATGCCGCCGGCGTCTCGAAAATCGTCCCGTTCCTCGACTGCACCGAGCAGACCTGGGACCAGATTCTCGACGTGAACCTCAAGGGCGTTTTCTTCGGCTGCCAGGCGGCCATCCGGCGGATGCTGCCGCGCAAACGAGGCGCGATCGTCAACCTCTCCTCGCAGTCCGGCAAGGTCGGCAACACGCAGTTCGCCGCGTACTGCGCCAGCAAGTTCGGCGTCATCGGCCTGACGCAGTCGCTCGCCGTCGAGTTCGCCCCGCACGGCATCCGCGTCAACGCGCTCTGTCCGGGCATCGTGCCGACGCCGATGTGGGAGAGCCAGGAGGCCGATTACGCCCGCAAGCGCAACATGAAGCCGGAAGAGGTGCGCCCGTACCTGGTCAGCCGGATTCCGCTCGGCCGGGTTTGCGAACCGGACGAGGTGGCCCGGGTGGCCGTGTTCCTCGCCGGCGACGACGCTTCGTACATCACCGGCCAGGCGATCAACCTCACCGGCGGCGCGGTGATGCATTGAGAGGATTCGGAGAGCATTTCTTTTTATGAAGGAGTTCCGGATGAAACGCATATGGAGCATGGTCGCAGCCGCGCTGTTGGCGTCGGGCGTCGCCTTCGGTCAGGCCGGCCCTGCCGAAGTCCCGGCCGTGAAGCCGGCCGGGTTGCCCGCCGGGGTGCTGGCGGTCGTGGAGTTCGCCAGCGTCGAGACGCTCCAGAAGCACGTGACCGACTTCGTGAACGCGACCGGGGCGTTGCCGCCCGGACAGATTCCCCCGATTCTCGAGGTCTTCGATGAAGCCTTCCACTCGACCGATCCCAGCCAGATGGACGTGACGCAACCGGTGCGCTTCGTCCTTGTGAAAGCCGGCCCGCGCAAGGTCGTGGCGATCTTGCAGTGCACCGTCAAGGACCCCGCCGTCTATCGCTCCACGCTGGAGCCGGGCCTGAAGAAAGGCGAGGAGAAGGACGGCGTCACGACCTACACGCAGGACCAGGAGACGGTGGCCGTCGGCGAAGCCGGCAAGGTGATCTGCATCGGCGAGAATGCGGCGGCCGTCGGGCAGGTGCTCGCGCTCGTGAACAGCAACGCGCTCCCCGCGGACGCCATGCTGCAAGGCGGCGACGTGGTCGCCAGCATCGAGGTCAAGGCGCTGCTCAATCACCTGGCCGACGAAAAGGGCGGCGTGTTCACCGAGTTGAAGGAGAGCTTGAAGAGCAAGATCGCCATGGCGCAGACGGACCCGGCGAAGAGCCAGCAGGCCCGCGACGCGATTGACGTCGAGGTGGACGCCCTCGAAACGGCGGTGAAGCAGGCGGAGCGAGCGACCGTGTCGCTGACTCCGGACGCGCAGGAGATCAATCTGTCGGCGAAGCTCGCGCCCGTCCAGGGCGGTCTGCTGGCCGCGTATCTGGCCACCGTCCCGACCGGCATCCCGGCGACGCTGAAGTACGTGCCGGAGGACGCCTTCGCCGTGTGCGCGTTCAAGGTGGGCAACCTGGCGCCGCTGGAAATCCCGCTCATCGCGCTCACCACGAAAATCATGGCCACGGGCGGAGTGGACCCGGCACAGTCCGCGCTGATCTTCAGCCAATTCTCCGCCTGGTTCAAGGCGGTCGGCGACGATGCGGTCTTCGCGGTTCGTTCCGGCCCGGGATTCCGCATGGTCGGCGCCATGTCCCTCAAGGATCCCGAAATCTTCAAGGCGCTGCTTCAGAAAATGCCCACACTTTACGGCGCGCTCGCCGGCTTCTACGCGAACATGAACATGCCGATGCAGCTCCAGTCGGAAGTCGTCAAGTACAATGACCAGGAAATCACGCAGATGAAATGGGCGTTCGATATCAAGCCGGCGGCCGGCGCCACGCCGGACCAGGCGGCGGCGGCCGACGCGCAGCAGAAGACGATCAAGGCCATGTTCGGCGACGCGCTGACCCAGGACCTGGTGGTTCTGGGGAAGGACGAGGTGATGGCCCAGGGAAGCGACGCGCTCGACACGCTCAAGCAGATCATTGACGGCAAGCTGAAGAAACTGGGCGACCGGGAAGACTTCGCGAAGACGGTGGCTTCGATCCCGCCCGAGTCCTGCGGATTCTGCCTGGTTCACCTTACGGGGTTCGTGGAATTCGGGATTTCGATGGCCCGCTCGGTCGGGCAACTGCCCATTCCGGATATACCCTTCCAGCGCGGCCCGGGCGTCACGGCGATCTTCGTCACCGCGCCGGCCGGGAGTTCGGTGACCTGCAACGTGCACATCCCCGCCGCGGAGATCAAGGCGATTGCGGACGGAATCAAGTCCCTGTCTGCGCCGCCGCCGGGCGCCGCTCCGGGCGCTCAGCCGCCTGAGGCGCCGGTTCCGCCGCCGTCTGCGCCACTGACGCCGCCTGCGCCGGAGAAGTGACGCTGGAGACGAGGAAGTGGGAGCGATGAGTGATGGAGTATTCCATCACTCATCGCTCGCCGTTCGGACTCCCGTTCGTAATGCGGATCAGTTCCTTCAAGGCGCGCTCCGCAGCGCCGGTGTCCATCGCCTGCTCCGCGCGGCGGATGCCCGAGGGAAGGTCGTCGGCGAGACCGGCCACCATGATCGCCGCCCCGGCGTTCAGCGCGACGATGTCGCGCCGGGGGCCGCGCTCGCCCTTCAAGACGGAGCGGACCGCCTCGGCGGCCTCTTCAACGCTCCGGACGACCAGGTCCGAGAGCTTCGCGCGCGGCAAGCCGAACTGCTCCGGCGCCCATTCGCGCGTCGTCACCTCGCCGTCCTTCAGCTCCGCCACGAGCGTTTTGCCCGTCGTCGTGATTTCGTCGAGGCCGTCGTCGCCGTGGACGACGAGGCATCGCTCGCTGCCGAGGGTCTTGAGCACCGCGGCGAGGACCGGCGGCAGGGCGGGGTCGTACACGCCGATGAGCTGGTGGCGCGCGCCGGCGGGGTTGGTCAGCGGGCCGAGCAGGTTGAAGACGGTGCGGATGCCGATCTCGCGCCGCGGGCCGATGGCGAACTTCATCGCCTCGTGGAGCATCGGCGCGTAGAGGAACCCGATCCGGACCTCGCGCAGGCAGCGCTCGACCACGTCGGGCCCGGCTTCGATGTTCACGCCGAGTTGCCGGAGGACGTCCGCCGAGCCGCTGTGCGAGCTGACGGCGCGGTTGCCGTGCTTGGCCACGGTCGCGCCCGCGCCGGCCGCGACGAACGCCGCCGCGGTGGAGATGTTGAACGTGTTCCGCGCATCGCCGCCGGTGCCGCAGGTATCGAGCACGACCTCGGCGCCGGCCTCGATGCGGCGCGCCTTCGCGCGCATCACGCGGGCGCAGCCGGCGATCTCCTCCGGCGTCTCGCCCTTCATGCGCAGCGCGACGATGAAGGCCGCGACCTGCGCCGGCGTCGCCTCGCCGCTCATCACCTCGTTCATCGCCTGCGCGCACTCTTCGGAGGTCAGGTCGCGCCGTTCGGTCAGCCTGCGGATCGCCTCTTTAATCATCGCCGTGGGCTCTCCTCAATGGCCGACCTCCCTTCGGCATTTTCATACGTCGCTCCTTCGGAAGCGCGGACGATGTAGATTCCCGGTGCCGCGCCCGTGTCCGCCCGGTACCCCTCGGAGATTTTCGCGGTGAACGCCTCGACGCAATCCGGCCGGACGAGCGCAACGGTGCAGCCGCCGAATCCCGCCCCGGTCATCCGGCTGCCGAAGACGCCTTCCGACTCGCGGGCGATGCCGACCAGCAGGTCGAGCTCCTTGCAACTGACCTCGAAATCATCCCGCAAACTGTCGTGCGAGGCGTCCATTAAGGCGCCGAAGCCGATCAGGTCGCCTTTCTTCAGCAGGCGCGCGGCCTGCACGACGCGCGCGTTCTCCGTCACCACGTGCTTCGCGCGCTTCCCGAGCGGGTCCGGCAGGTCGTGCGCGTACGCGCGGAACATGGGGATGGAGATGTCCTTGTACGACTTCGCATCGGGCAGATGCTGCTTGAGGATCCTGAAGGCCTCCTCGCATTCGCCGCGGCGGCGGTTGTAGGCGCTGTTGACGAGCTGGCGCTTGAGCCGGGTGTCGCAGATGACGATCTTGGCGCCGCGTTCATCCAGCGGCACCAGCTCGCTCTGGAGCGTGGTGCAGTCCAGGAAGAGGGCGCAATCCTTCCGTCCGAGCAGGCAGGCGTATTGGTCCATGATGCCGCACTGCATGCCCACGAACTCATTCTCGGCGCGCTGGCAGATGTGGGCGAGTTTCTCGCGATCAATCTTCAGTCCGGAGACGCTGCAGAACGCCAGGGCGCAGGCGACCTCGATCGCCGCCGATGAGCTGAGGCCCGCGCCGACCGGCACGTTCCCCTGGATGACGGCGCGCAGGCCTGCGACGGGATATTTCTCGGCCTGGAGGGCCGCGGCGACGCCGGCCGGGTATTTGGCCCAGCCCTGCGCCTGGCCGCGCGCGACCCCGCCGAGGTCGAAGGCGGCGCGCTCTTCGAAGTCGGCGCTGACCATCTCCACGCGCGCGTCGCCCGACGGGCGGAACGCAATCCGTACCTCGCGATCCACCGCCGCCGGCAGCACGTAGCCGCCGTTGTAATCGGTGTGATCGCCGATCAGGTTGACTCGCCCCGGCGCGCGGGCGATCGAGACCGGCCCCTTACCGAAGACCTCGATCAACTTTTGTCCGGGCATGATGGGCTCCTTCGGTGACGCGGATTCCACAAAGCGGCCTCATTGTATGCCGCTCCGAAAGCAACGTCAAATGCCAGATTTATTTGACAGGGCGCTGTATAGTGATATATATATTCACAGAAGCAAAGCCGTTTCCTGCGCCGTTTTGCCGGGTAGGCTCTTCCTGTGAGGGAGGTCGAGATGATTCGGACACGGACGTGGGTCCTCGGCGGCATGATCCTGGGCAGCGCGCTGGTCACTGGCACGATCCTGGCGCAGGTTTACCAACCGTCGGCGGCGACAAACGTTCCCGCTCAGGCGACTTCGAGCGAGCAGCCCGCGGCGCAGGTTTACAATCCGGTCACGGCCGAAACGCTCGGCATCGCCAGCTCGGCGCAGCAGTTGCTCGGCACCTTCGTCAAGGTCGCGGACGTCTTCTACCAGGAAGTCACGGTCTTCCCGGACGACGCGCTGAATGCGGGAATCACGCCGGCGAAGTACTACGCGTTTCGCACTCGGCCCGATGGCTCGGACCTGCTCTGTTTCGTCCCGCTGGACAATCCGGACGTCGCCGCGTTGAAGGCGGCCGGCCCGCCTCGCGGCGCCGAGATCTTCCTCATGGGCCGCGTCGGCCGGCGCGTCTTTGTCGGAGACGGCGGCGCGACGACGTTCGCGGTGGACCACGTCATCCTCGGGCACGAGGAGCCGAGATCGAGAGCCGCGGAGAGGAAACCGGTCGTCATCACGATCGAGAGATTCGGGCCGGCCGGGAATATTGTGAAGCAGGAGTTCACGATCGAGAAACCGGGCCAGCGGTACCTCATCCATGACGCCGCGGACCCGCAGAACGCGATGAAGGACATTTACATCACGCTGCAATTCTAGCGCGTGGCTCCAGCTCAGGCCGCGGCAGCGGCCTTGGGGAGCATGGCGCAGGGGCTTTTGCGACGGCGCGCGGACGTTGCAGGCAAGCCGGCGCCGGCCGCAGGAGCGGAACGGAGGAAAGATGAACCTGGAGCAATTGAAGACCGTCGTGGATTTCTTCATGGCGAACCTGTTGACGCCGATTTGCTTTCTGGTGGTCTTTCTCGTCCAGTTGAAGATCATCCGCGACATCCGTACGCAAACGGGGCTGGTCATGTTCTACGGCAAGCAGATCGAAGAAATCCGGAAGATGTTCTCCGGCGGCGGGCCGGCGCGCCGCCTGCCGGACATCCCGCCGGAAGAAACCGGCCTGTACGACGTCCTGAAGGAATAGCTTCCGGCCCGATACCCGCAGCGGGCGAGCGCGTTCTTGCCGCCCCTGCACCCGATCTTGTCCCGGCGGAGCCATGGCCCGCATAAAAGCGATCCTGTTCGATCTCGACGACACTCTGTACGACTGCTCCGGCTCGCTCGTTGACGCGGCCCGGCGGCGCGCCGCGAAGGCGATGGTCGCGGCCGGCCTGCCCTGCACCGAGGAGGAGGCCTTCCACATGCAGGCCGACCTCACCGCGCGCCACGGGCCGAGCTACCGCGTGTTCGACCATATCGCCGAGCGATACGGAAAGGGCCGCGACGTCGTCGAGAGCATCCTCCGCGCGTACAACCAGTCCGAGGTGGAAGACATCCGCCCGTTCCCCGACGTCATCTCCGTCCTGCGCAACCTGCGCGCGCAGGGGTACATGCTCTTCCTCGTCACCACCGGCGTGCACCGGCGGCAGGAGCAGAAGATCAAGCTCCTGGGCCTCGGCCCGCTCTTCGACGAAGTGGACATCACCGACACCGAGATCGGGACCGGGCTCGAAGAGAGCTGCATCGCGCTCATGACGCGGCACGGCCTGACGCCGCAGGAGTGCCTGATCGTCGGCGACCGCGTGGACGCGGAAATCCGCGTCGCCAACTACCTGCGCATCACCACCGTGCAGATCATGCAGGGCCGGTTCAAATCGCTCCAGCCGAAGAACCAGTTCGAGCAGCCGGACTTCCGCATCACGCGCCTCACCGAGCTGCACGACGTGCTCGCCGCCGCCAACAAGCGGCGCCATCGCGAGCAGGCGCGCATCCTGGCCATCGGCGGCGGCACCGGCCTGCCGATGGTGCTGCAGGGCCTCAAGGCGTTCTCGCGCAACCTGACTGCCATCGTGACCGTGACCGATTCCGGCCGCAGCTCCGGCAAACTCCGGCGCGACCTCGGCGTGCTGCCGCCCGGCGACGCGCGCAACTGCCTGATCGCCCTCTCGAGCAGCGACAAGACCGGCCGCCAGTTGCACGACCTCTTCCAGTATCGTTTCGAGGAGGGCGGCCTGGCCGGGATGAGCTTCGGCAACCTCTTCCTGGCCGCGCTCGAGAAGATCACCGGCTCGTTCGAGCAGGCGCTTCGCGCGGCGAGCGAAATCCTCGCCATCGAAGGCAAAGTCATCCCGTCCACGCTCGCCGACACGCACCTCTGCGCGCTGCTCCAGGACGGCACAATCGTCCGCGAGGAGTACAACGTCCGCGCCGAGAACAAGGCGCCCATCGAGCACGTCTATCTCGAGCCCGAAGACGCCGCCGCCACCGAGGAGGCGATCCAGGAGATCGCCCAGGCGGACACCATCGTCATCGGGCCGGGCAGCCTCTACACCAGCGTCATCACCAACCTGCTCGTCCGCGGCATCACGCGCGCGATCCGCGGCTCCGACGCGCGGGTGATCTACATCTGCAACATCGTCACCCAGCCCGGCCAGACCGACGGCTACACCGCCGCCGATCACGTGCGCGCCGTGCAGCGATACCTCGGCGACGGCGCGCCCGACTACGCCATCGTCAACAGCACCATGCCGCCCAAGGAAGTCCTCGAGCGATACCAGGCCGCCGGCGCGCAACTGCTCCGCGCCGACGACGACCTCCGTTCCCTCGGCCCGCAGATCATCGAAGCCGACATCGTCGAAAACGTGGACCAGGAGCGCGTCCTCTGGGAAAAGCAGGACCTCCTCCGCCACGACCCCGCCAAACTGGCGCACATCATCATGGAGCTGCGGTAGCTTGAGGACGATTGGGCGATTGGGAGACTGGGAGATTAGGAAATTAGGAGAGATAACTGTCGGCCGAAGTCCCAATTTCCCAATCTCCTAATTTCCCAATCTCCTGCCATGTGAGTTGTCAACCGCCCGCTTCAGTGATAATCTCATGTCTCATGTCCACGCCGATGCGCGCATTTCAGCAGGAGAATCGTCCATGAGCAATCCGACGCAGATATTGGAAATGGCCTCCGCGCTGAGGGCGCGGCTCACCCGCATCCGCCGCGACATCCACTCGCATCCGGAACTCGCATTCAACGAGAAGCGGACCGCCCGCTGCGTCGCGGAGATGCTCCGCGCGGCTGATGTGGAGGTGAGAACGGGAGTGGGCAAGACGGGCGTCGTGGGCCTGCTGCGCGTCAAAGGCGCGCGCAGGACGGTCGCGCTGCGCGCGGACATGGACGCGCTGCCGCTGCAGGAAGCCAATGAGGTGCCGTACCGCTCGCGCAACGCCGGCGTGATGCACGCCTGCGGCCACGACGGGCACACGGCGATGCTCCTCGGCGCGGCGTTCATGCTCTCGCGGATGCGCAGGGAATTGCCCGGCAATGTGAAGTTTATTTTTCAGCCGGCGGAGGAGATCGTCAGCGGCGCGCCGCTCATGGTAAAGGACGGCGCGCTCGCATCGCCGAAAGTGGACGCGATCTTTGCCGCGCACGTCAGCACTGACCGGCCGTTCGGCACCATCGCTCTGCGCGAAGGCCCCGGCATGGCCGGCGCGGACCACTTCCGCATCGTCGTCACCGGCCGCGGCGGACACGCCAGCCACCCGGACCGCACGCGCGACCCGCTGGTCCCGGCTAACCAGATCTACCAGCAACTCGCCGGCGTCCGCCGCATGGCCGATCCGTTCCAGCCCTGCGTCATCTCCATCTGCTCCTTCGAGAGCGGCGTTTCCTACAATGTGATCCCGCACAACGTGGAGCTGCGCGGCACGCTGCGGACCTTCCAGCCGAAGATGCGCAGGCGCGTGATGGCCCGCATGAAGCGCGTCGTAAGGCAGACCGCCGCCGCGCACTCCGTCGAAGGCCGGATTTTCTGGGATATCAGTTGTCCCGTGCTCGTGAACGACGCCGCCGCGGTCGGCATCGTCAAGGCCGCCGCCGCAGCCCTGGGCCGGCGCGTCGTGAAAGACAAGATGACGATGGGCAGTGAGGACTTCTCCTTCTTCCTCGAGCGCGTGCCGGGCGCGTTCTTCAGCATAGGAACCCGCCGCGGCCGCAAGGTGAAGGGGCATCACAGCAACCGCTTCGACTTCGACGAGCGAATCCTCCCGATCGGCGCCGCCATGCTCGTCCAGTGCGCGCAGACGTTCCTGGCGGCCAAGTGATAGGAGACGGGAAATGGTGTTCAGGAAAATGACGATGCTGCTGGCACTCCTGATCTCCGGCGTCATCTCCTGCGCTTCGCCACTTACAGAGAAAGGAAAGATCAGTACCGCCAAGGCGGAAGCCGCGACGCCCAACAATCCGTCGCCTGCCACTTCAACGCCTGCGCCCGAAAAAGACGTGGACGACTATTCCGTCCTGTTCAAGCTTTATCCCAATCTTATAACTGGGATCGCGCGGATGCCGACGAAAGAGGAAATCAAGGCGTTAGGCCCACTCTGGCCGAACGTGCCGCCGGAGAAGAACGCCTTCTGTTACTTTATCAAGGCCGCCAGGGACTTGGCCGAGCGCTGCGAAAAGATGTCGCCTGAACCGCCCGGATCAGTTTCGGTGGAAGAATCTTATGCAGGCGACTCTGCCGGGTTTACGCGTTACATCAAGGAAAACGCATCGGTCCTTGCAACCTTTAAGGAGGGGCTGAACCAGCGCGCTCTCCAGTTTCCTTGGCTGGTCAGCAATGTAGAATGCCCTTCTCCATACCCCGCATTGCCAGGTATGGCAGACATCCGCAACCTGGCGCGGTTCCTGTCCGATGCCGGATTCGCCGCCGAACTGGAGGGCCGGCCCGACGTTGCCGCTGAGCGGTACGTCGAATGCTTGCAAATGGGCAATAAGCTTCAGGAAGATTCCGTGCTGATCGCGCAACTTGTAGCGCTTGCGGTTCAGGCTCTCGGAGCAAGCGACTTGGATTCCCTTGTTGCGAACAGTTCGCTGGATGAGGCTGAGTTGAAGCGCATCATCGCGCGCTGCCGCGAAATGGAAACAACGCCAAAGATGCGGCTGGCCACGGTGAAGCGAGAGGCGGAATATGTCAAGATCACAATGGCCATGTGTCCTGAAACGGCCAATGAGTTCGGAAAGGACTACGACGCGTATAACGCCTTCCTGCTAAAGATGTTCTCCAAGCCGCTCCCCGAACTGCTTCGATCCGCCGAAGCCGCGGTCAAGGAGGTCAAGGACAGGCATCCGCTACAGGCAGAACTGGCGCCGGTTTGGTTGGAATCGCTGCCGCGATACTGGGCGCAGTATGACCTCACAATGCGCGTGCTTCAGATCCGCGCGGCCATCGCCCTCTATGAGAAGATGCATGGCACGCCACCTGACCGCCTCGATGCACTCGTGCCAGGAATCCTGCCCGAAGTTCCCTCCGATCCGTTCGACGGCAAGCCTCTGCGCTATGCCCGCACGGCGCGTGGCTGGAAACTCTGGCGCGTCGGCTATGACCTGAAGGACGACGGCGGCGAAGCATCCATCGCAGACGAGAAGGGATGGTTCGGCCCCGATTTCATCTTCACCAATAAAGTGCGCTCCAACACCGAGCACCGGAGCCACAGGGGAGAGCCGAAGAGCCTTCCGGCGCCGGCGGAAAAGCTGAAGGAAACCGAATAGGACGCTGGATCGAGTTCTTCTCTCAACGCGTTCGCTGGCGGCGGTAGACGAGGTAGTCGCAGACGCCATCGCGGTCTTCGAGAACGAGGCGCCAGCCGGGAATTGGGGCGCTCTGGATCAGGCCGGCGGCGGGGTCGTTGCAGATGAAGTCGCCCAGGGGCGGCTTGAGGAAGTCGGCGTATTCGGGCGCGGGGCGCGCGAGCAGGAGATATTCCGCTTCGGCTTTGTCCGCCCAGGCCATGAAGGCGGCGAAGTCCGGTGCCATGGGCATTTCAATTGCTTGCGACGGGGGCAGCAGCCAGAGGAAGCGGAATCGCCAGCCCAGGTCCATCGTGTGGACGCAGACCGCGCCGGTGCGCGCTACGTTTTGATCGTACCAGTTCATGAGCTTCGCGTAGTCCGGCTTCAGCGGCAGCGGCTCGCGCGGATCGGCGGGCAGGCGTTTCCCGTTGCTGATGACCAGGCAGAGAATCAGCAGGGCGATGATCCCCGCGACGACGCGCCTGGGGACGGCCTCGCGCAATTCAGGCCGCGCCGCCCAAAGGCGTTCGGCCAGTCGGCGCAATAGCGGCGAAATCTCCGCCGCTGCGTACCATGCAAATACCGGCCCGAACGTCGCGGCGAAGCGCGAGGCATAGGTGATGGCGGAGAACCAGGAGTAAAGCAGGAACCCCGCGAGGACGAACAGGACCGTGTATGACCGCGCCCACGAGTCGCGCTCGCGGACCATCCCGCGGACGGCCAGCGCGAAGAGGCCGGCCGAGCAGATCAGCGTCAGCACCCAGAGCGCCTTCGGCGCTTCCTTGTCTATCGCGAAGACGCCGACGAACCGCGGCGCCTGGTCGGCCATGCCCTGGACCAGGCGCTCAGCCGCGCCCGCCAGGCCGTGCCTCTGGAGATAGCCGCTCATCCCCTGCGTGGCGCGCTCCGGATTGGTCTCCAGCCGCTGGCTCCAACTGTCCAGCCACAGCCCCGGCGGCAGGTAGCGCGTCAGGGCGCTTTCGGAGCGCGCGGCGAGCGTGGTCTGCATGAGCAGCGGGGCGGCGGTGACGGCCATGCCGGCCGCGAACAGGACGCCCGCCATCCAGAAGCGGGCCGAAGTCAGCAGGCGAAGACGGTCGCGCCCGAATGCCAGCCGCCACGCGACCGCGCCGATCAGCCCCGCCAGGAGCAGCAGGGCGGTTCCCTTGGCCATCCAGGCCAGCCCGAACGCCGCGCCGGCCCAGAGCCACCGGCCCTTCGGCCGCCACAAGCCGGCGATCAGCAGCCAGGCCAGGAAAATGAGCGCGTAGATGATCGGGTCAATCGTGAAGACGCCGGCCTTCCCGAGCCAGTTCCGCGAGAGCGCGATCATGGCGATCAGCCATGCGCCGTGGTCCCAGGACGTCAATCGTCCGGTGACAAGGAAAATGCCGATCAACGCCAGCGCCGTCAGGGCGCTCTTGAACAGCCGGGCCGGGCGGATGAAGGCAAGGTCGCGCGACGCGAACGGAGCAGCGGCGACGGCCAGCAGCGGGTAAGTCCCCGTCCGCTGATAGCGTCCCTGAGCGCAGAGCCGGAGGTAGCCGAAAATTCCGCCGTGCTCGGCGATCCATGCGGATTCGGAAAGATACGCGCTTTCGTCGCCGGTGTCGTCCGGCTCGCGCGAGCACTCGTGGCAGTAGCCCCAAATGCCCGTCAGGATGCAGAGGGCGAGCGTGAGGACGATCAGGCGGGATGAGTTCATGCGTTATGGTCCGAGGGCTGAACTTTCATCGTACTCGTCCTCGTCGTCGTCCTCGGCCTCGAACGGCCGTTTTGAACGACCGAGGACGAGGCCGAGGACGACGACGAGGACGATTCACAAAACTCCTTCAGCGCGCGGCCGCGATGGCATCGGGCAGCGACACCGCGCCGGTGTAGAGCGCGCGGCCGACGATGGCGGCCTCGACCGGCAGGCGCGCGATCTGCCGCAAATGCTCGATGCTGCCGACGCCGCCGGAGGCGATCACCGGCAGCCGGATCATTTCGGCGAAGGCGCGGGTGCTCTCGATGGCCGGGCCGGCCATCGTTCCGTCCGCCGAGATGTCGGTGAAGATCACGGCGCGCAACGGGATGCCGCTCAGCCGGCGGGCGAGTTCGAGGGCGGTGAGTTCGGAGGTCTCCACCCAGCCGCGGACGGCGACGCGGCCGCCGCGCGCGTCCACTCCGGCGGCGATGCGGCCGGGGAATTCCTCGCACAGCTTCGCCAGCCACTCGGGCGACTCGAGCGCGCGCGTGCCGATGACCACGCGGTCCAGCCCCGCGTTCAGGTAGCGCAGCACCGTGTCGCGCGTGCGGATGCCGCCGCCGACCTCGGCCGGCAGGCCGCTCTCGCGCGCGATCTGGACAGCCATGCCGAACTGGACCGGCTCACCCTCGAACGCGCCGTCGAGGTCCACGACGTGCAGGTACTCCGCGCCCTCGCTGCGCCAGCGGAGCGCGACCTCGACCGGATCGTTGGAGAAGACCGTCGCCTGGGCCGCCTCGCCACCCCAGAGGC
>Ga0187876_1001345_pt1 | contig 21123 bp, 17 predicted proteins | sample June2016WEW_17_4_FD_133000 | JGI IMG/M metagenome (GOLD analysis project Ga0187876, IMG submission 133000) | Peatland microbial communities from SPRUCE experiment site at the Marcell Experimental Forest, Minnesota, USA - June2016WEW_17_40 | ecosystem: Environmental > Terrestrial > Soil >...
CGCATGCAAACGGACGGCAAGCCGTGGGGCAAAGGCAAGGGCTACTGGGGCCGGGTGCCGATCTGCCCGAAGCAGTCCGCCTGATCTTGCCTATGGGAGATCACAATGCTCAGGTGCGCACGTTGGTGGCTATTCTCGGGGTAGCAGGGCGGCACAGAGCGCGATTAAGCGAACTGTACGGGCCGCTCGATTGCTTGAAGAATCGGCATGGCTCCTGCGTCCTGCCCGCAGACCAAGCGCACAGCGCAGTTCGTGGAGCGCGAGTTCAAGCGGCTACCTGAAGGCGGGTGCAGCGGTATGCTATGGGAACCACCGGTGCTCACAGGCAGCTCTGGGGAAGGTACAATGCCTTCATGGGCTCGGGTTGGCTGCGGACGTGCCCACCCAAGCCTGTAGGCCCGCAAACCGAAGCTACGTGTCCCGCGGGCACTTTGACCCAGGAGCGTGACACGCGTGACTATCCGCATTGAGGCTGATCTTTCCCCCGAGCAACTGCTCAGCGCAGTTGAGCAACTGCCCCCGCCAGAGTTCGCTACTTTCTTTGCCGAACTTCTAGAACGGGCGCGCCGTGAGTCTGGGCGCGCGCAGTTGCCACCGCATGCTGACGCGGGCAGTGGCGGCGCGACACAGCACCCGTACCTGGCTGCTGCAGGCATGTTTGCGGACGACTCGTTCGCAGCCGAAGTCGATGCTTACATTTCGGCAGAGCGAGCGCGCGAGCGAGCGCAGGCAGCCGGCGCATAAAGTGGAACCACGACGAGATCGACATCGCCGCGCACGCTGCCGGGACCGCGGGCGTCCCGCCCGTCCCCGGGACGCGCAGGCTACAGACTCCATCGCCGTGACGCGACGGGCGGGTTCCACTATGGCTTCACTATAGATGGCGTACGTACTGGACACTGACGTCATCAGTGCCCTACAGCACGGCCATCCGATGGTCTTGGCGCGTGTGGGAGCCCTGCCGTCGGCGGCGGTGTACGTCACCATCGTGTCGTTCGAGGAGCAAGTAGCCGGACGCCTGCATGTCTTGAGCCGTCAACTGCCGGTCAGCCGGCTGGTCGAGGCATACCTGCGCCTGGACCAGACACGCCACTTCTTCAGCGAGGCGAACGTTCTGCATTTTGATACTGCTGCAGCTCAGTGCGACGAGAGTTTCCGGCGACTGTACCCACGCATGGGTACGAAAGACGCTTGACTCGGCGGCAGCGCTGCGCCATCATGGTCTCGTGAACAGCAAGCAGCGAGCCACGCTCGCCAAGATCTTCGAGATGCCCACACGGGCAAATATACCGTGGTCCGATATCGAAAATGTCTTGAGCGCGGTGGGTGCCGATTTGGAGGGAAGAGGCGGTTCGCGCATAGGGGTGACGTTGGGCGGCCGCTTTGCCGTGTTTCACAGCCCGCACCCTCGACCCACAACAGACAAGGGCACAGTGGAGCGTGTGCGGGACTTTCTTGCGAAAGGGGGAGTCAGGCCATGATCTACAAGGGCTACAGCGGGTCGGTCACCTACGATGACGAGGCCGGCATACTGTTCGGCACGGTGACTAACATTGAGGACGTGATCACCTTCCATGGCGAAAGCGTAGCGGAAGTTCGCCAAGCGTTCCACGACTCGGTTGACTTCTACCTCGAGTATTGCGCCAAGCAGGGGCATGCGCCCGAGCAGCCACGTTCCGTGCCTGAGCGGGCCGCGAGCTAGCTCACCCAAACCCCAGCCGCCGCTCCTTGAGGCTCACGTACCTGCCGTGCCCGATCACCAGGTGGTCGAGCACCTCAATGTCCATGAGCTTGCCGGCTTCGACGAGGGTACGGGTCACGGCGATGTCGTCACTGCTCGGCGTCGGGTCGCCGCTCGGGTGGTTGTGCACCACGATCATCGACGCGGCATTGTGCCGCACTGCCTCGCGGAATAGGTCTCCCACGCGGATAGCCGTGCTATTGATCGATCCTTGATAGATAGTCGGAGCGGCAAGCACCTGGTTCTTGGTAGTCAGCAGCACCGTGCGCAGGCACTCCTGCTCCAGGCAGTGCATCTCCAGCATCAGGAGCTGCGCCACGTCCTCCGGCGAGCTGATGCGCAGGCGCTCCTGCCCGGGGTCCAGCAGCAGCCGCCGGCCAAGCTCCAGTGCCGCTTTCAAGGCACAGGTCTTGGCCAGGCCCATGCCGTGCTCGTCGGCCAACGTCTCGAACACGGCCCGATGAAGCCCGGCCAGACCGCCATACTGCACCAGCAGGCGCTGCGAGAGGGCAACCACGTCTTCCCGCGCGCTGCCCACCCGCAGCAGAATGGCAAGCAACTCGGCATTGGAGAGGGCGGCTGGACCGTACTGCTGCAGCTTCTCGCGCGGCTGCTCGCTCGCCGGCCACTCGCGCACCGTCAGACGATACTCTGCCACGCTGCACGCCTCTTCTCAGCCCAATACCCTTAGCGCCACCGTGGCGCAGCCGGCTCCCTACCTAAAACGACCTGCCTTCCAACGGGCCGCAGCCGCTCTGCTTTGCCATCCTGCCGCAGCTGGAGGCCCCTACCGGCCGCAATATGGGCACAGGCTCCATTCAGGCGCCAGCAGGTGGCTGCAGAAGTGACATTGGTTGCGCAGCTTGGTGAAGCAGGTGGGGCACATCAGGAAATCGTCCTGAATGGGCTGGTTGCACGAGGGGCACAAGTGCCGCGTCTCGATCTCCTGCAGCAGCGTCTCCTCCTCGAGTGACTTTTCATACGCCTCGGCTAGCGTCTGGCCCGGACGAATAATGTAATATAGGAGGAGCCCAAACACGCTGAACATTAGCACGACGGAGGTGCCCAGCAATTGCGTCACAATGTTCTGGGACCTCGAACGAATATCGTTGAAGGTCCAGATCACGAGGCTCATCCACAGGGCCAAGCCATAGGCGATGAGCCCGCTGAGCAGGATGGTCACCACAAGTCGCATAGCGCTGCTCGTTCCTTCCGTGTTGCGAGGCGCACCGGGCACCGGGCACAATGTAACGGCTTGTAGCATACCGCGGCCTTACCTGTGCGTCAAAATACGTGACGCACGGCTGACCTCGATCGTTGGAGTGGTATCGGCCCGTTTTGGGCCGATTGGACGCGTATCTAAACTGCCGCCGGTGCATTGTATAGGTAGGATGTATGCGATGCATCCGGCACGGAGGGCCGAGCTCTGCCACCGTCGCCGCAACACCTCGAAGCTGAGCGTAAACTGGTCGAAGCCGCGCGTTCTAGTCCTGTCGCCTTTGGTGCCTTGTACGAACGCTACGTGGATGCGATCTACAGCTATGCGTTTCATCGGGTAGGCGACCGGGCGATGGCCGAGGACATCGTCTCCGAGACGTTCCATCGCGCGCTCGAGAACATCGCGACGTTCGAATGGCGCGGGGTGGCCTTCTCAGCCTGGCTGTATCGCATAGCAAGCAATGCCATCGCGGCGAAGTTCAGGCACGAACCGGCAACCACGGCGGGAGACGACGATCTCGAACAGATCCTGGAGCCGGATCCCGGGCCCGAACTAGCAGTAATGACACATGAATGGAAGGCGGATATGCTGGCTGCGGTGCGCGCGCTGCCGGGCGATCAACAGCAGGTCATTCTGTTGCGGTTTGGCCAGGATTTGCGTAACAAGGACATCGCTCACATCATGCAGCGGAGCGAGGGCGCGATAAAAGCCCTCCTGCATCGAGCGTTGGCCGCTCTGCGCCGTGAGCTGGTTTCCGTCAAGGAATCTAGCGGCGACCATGACCTACAACCCGGAACAGTTTGACGACGAGCTCAATCGCCAGCTCTCGAGTGGTACACCCGTACCGCCCGAAGAGGTAGCGGATCCGCTGCTCCAGCTTTCGCTGGAGCTGCGCCATCAGCTGGCGGATCCGATTACCCCGGATCCGGAGTTCCGGGCGCGGCTCAAAGCCGACCTTCTCGCGCAGTATGCCAGCAAAGTGCAGCCCGCTCCCGGCATGCCCGCCAACGTGACGTCGCTCTCGGCCTGGCACCGCGCGCGCCTCGCGCTCGCCGCCGTGGCCGTCGCCGCGGCAGCAGCGTTCGCCCTGCTCATTGGCTACTCAGACCTGCATCCGCGCGCGCCCGGCTCAACTCCCCAGCTCGCGCTTGCAGGCTCGCCAACTGCGACCGCGACCCAGCCGACGGCCACGCTCGCCGTGCCATCGGCCACGCCGAGCGTGCCGGTAGCGGCCAGTTCGGCTACGCCCGCCCCTCCTCCAAGCAGCAGCCCCACTGCTGCAGAGCCAGTGGCGACCAACACCGCTCCCGAGCGCGCCACCGCGACGCCGCCAGCGTCCGCCACCGTACCGCCCGTGCCAACGGCAACGATGGTCGCGAGCACGCCGACCACCAGCGTCGCCGTGCAGCCAACCGCCACAGTGCCCGCGGCCACGGCGTCGCCGCCCGCGGCGCCGACTTCCACCCCGGTACCACCTACGGCAACCAGCCGGCCGGCAGCTACCAGCACCCAGCCTCCGCCTACCCTGACACCGGCAACGCCGACGGCGGTTCCCAGCAAGGTACCCGCTACGGCCACCAGCGCGCCCACCGAAACTCCCATACCCACCAGTGCGCCAAGTACCGCGACGGCCAAGCCTAGCAAGGTGCCGGCGACCGCTACCAGCGCGCCTACAGACACCTCAATACCCACCAGCCGGCCTGCCACGGCCACTGCGATGATCGCCACGCCAACCGAGGTGCCGGCAACGGCTACACAGGCGGGCGCCAGCCCTACCAGCGCACCTACACTTGCACCAACGGCCGGTACGCCGACCCCAACTAGCACGCCGCAGGGCCCACTGCCCGCCACGGATACGCCGGTACTCCCCGGATCGACACTGACACCGACCGCACAGGCAAGTGAGATTGCCCTCGCGAGCGTCAGCCCCACGTCTCTCTCGAGGCCTGCTGTCATCGGCGCTGGCCAGTCGCCCACGCCGACGGTGCCACCCGAGGATCAGGTGCCGGCGCCTTCGCTGCAAAACGCCACCGCCGATTCGCCCCTCTCGCAGACCACCGTGCTGACCGCAGGGGTCAAGCTCTACACGGCAATCGAGCTACCCCCGCCGCCCCCCTCGGTCGCGGTCTACCCACCAGCGCAGCCACAAGGATCGCCCGCCGACGTGCTGGCCGAGTTCGACCTGCAGGTGGTGCCGTGCAAGATGCAGAGCAAGTCCCCCGCAAGTACGTGCGTTGTTGCGGACAACCGGACCTACGTAGCGGTGTATGTACCGTTGAGCGACGGCTACAGCCTCACGCTATCCCTGGTTGCGCCTGGGGCCGGGGCAACACCCGAGGCATCGGGAAACACCGTCGTGGCGGCAGCATCCGCATTCCTGGACGCGCACCAGCTCGTGCAGACTGGACCATACGGCGCACCCAGCACGCGCCAGCATGCCAACGGCACGCAGGATGTCGTGTTCGACGAAGAAGCGCCGGACTCCCTCGACCCGCTCCTCGGCGGCCAGGCCGTGGTCACGTTCGACGCACGCGGCCGGCTGGTAGCGCTCTATATCCACTGGATCGATACGTCCGTGGGGATTTCGGTTCCGGAGATTTCCTTTGTCGGAGCACTGGATCGTGTCGCGCACGGGTACGGATTCTTCTACTCAACCGGTAGCGTGCCAGATAGTGCTTCCACGATCACCACGGTCGGAACTCTCCATGTGCCGGTGCTCGACGACGGCGCGGTCTACTACGAGCCCGTCTACTACTTCTCGGGCGTCAACGCCGACGGCAGCACGTTCCACGTGTACGTCTCGGCCCTCGACCCAGCCTACCTTCGCCGGTAGAGCAGACTCCCCTTCAGGGGCGTCGGCATGCTGCCCGCCCCCGAACTCGGCCCAGCTCCCCTTCACCTACAAAGCAGGACCCCCGCCCCTATACCTGGAGCGGGGGTCCTTGCATGCGTGCCGAAGGGGGGACTCGAACCCCCACGAGCGTAACGCTCACGGCGCCCTGAACACCGCGTGTCTGCCAATTTCACCACTTCGGCTGGTGGCGTTGCCCCTGAAATCTTCTTGGTTGCACGATGCGTGATGCTGCGCGGCCGCCGCGACGCTGTATGAGACTAGCTGATCCGCGAGTTCGTCACCAGCAGCGAGACGACCAGAAACACCGCAGCCACGCCGATGGTGAACTTGAACAGCGTGAGCTCAACGCCTCGCCGTGTGCCAAACACGCTCGAATCGCCGCCAAACACGCTGCCTAAGCCGGCACCTCGCGACTGCATCAGGATCAGGATCATCAGGAAAATGGCCAGTATCACCTGGACAATGCGAAGAGCGGTTAACACCTCGGTATGACCTCACAACCAAAGTCTTTTCGTGCCCCCACGCTCCGGGGGCAACGGATACTGTAGCATTTGCCACCCCATCTGACAAGAGCGGCTTGGGTATAAGATAGCCCGGAGGCAACGCCCCCGGGCTATGTATGGATTCGGCATCTGCGACTGTGATAACCCAAAGAAGACTCAATAAAGGTTGTCGCCGCGATGCCCTCAGTCAGTGTCTTCGCCGGAGTCTTACTCGCGTTCCACACCAGCAATGGGAGTATAGTACGGGCAACATGAACGCAAGATGACAGCTCCCAGCCCGGTACGGCAAGCAAGCGCAATCGCTCGCTCCAGACGTTCCAGGTGGATCAAAGGCGGCGCAAAGAGGATTGGCCGGGCCCACTCGATCCTGGAGTACATGGTCTAATCTCACTCTACTTGGCCCCCTCGGCGCCCGCAATAGCCAGGTTGGTTCATCTGAAGTTCATGTTGCCGCAGAACCGGCATGCCGCGATCGAGGCAATGTTGTAGGAAGCCGGCGAGAGTTGGCAACGTGGCAGCACGCGAGAGATCGCCTACCACCACCAGCTTGGCCCGCGCCCGCGTAAACGCGACATTCAGCCGGCGAGGGTCGTCCACAAAGGCGTGCCCCCGCCGCCAGAGACCCGACAGACCCAGACAGACCACCATCGCCTCACGCTGGCCGCCCTGAAACCGATCCACCGTGTCGACAGTGCAGCCCTCTGCCTCGGGCGCACCCTCCAGCAACCGCCGCACGGCCGATACCGTAGCGCGGAAAGGGGCGACGACGCCGACTTCCCTCGCCGGCACGCCGCTACGCACCAGGCTCAGCACTGCGTGCGCCGCCGTCTCGACCTCACATGCCGCCATCGCACCCGCATCCACGAGCACAATTGGGGTATCCCTATCCGAGATCCTGTCGCATGGTGCCTCATCCACGCCAGGGAGCGTCCGCTGCCCAACGCTGGGATCCGCGGCCAGCTCGTCGCCATAGAACGCCTCGCTGGGCCAGGCAGCTATGGCCTGGTGCATCCGATACTGCTCGGCAAGCCGCACGAACGCGCCGTGCGCCTGTGCTTCCGGTCGGAGCGCGGCAAATGGTGATAGAGATAATCCCTCGCGCGCCGCCTCCTCACTCTGTACGACAGCGGGCAGCTGCTGGTCATCTCCCACCAAGATGAAGCGAGTTGCCAGGCGCAGCACGCCGACCGACGCCGCGATGCTCAGCTGCGCCGCCTCATCCAGAATCACGACGTCGCGCTGCACCAAGGCGGCACTCAGCCGCGAATCGGCGAAGCTGCTCACAGTGCCGGCCAGCACGGGCGTGCACCGCAGCCGCTGCGCGATCGCCCCGGCCGACGTTTCCACCGGCGCCGGACCCGGTTCTGGTGCCACGGCATATGGCAGGAACGCCTGATCCATCGAGCGAGCTGAACCAAGCCGGGCGAAGTCGTCGAAGCCCTGCGCCACCAGCGTGTGCAAGATCGTGTCGACGGCTTGATTCGTCCAGGCAGCCACCAGCACACGTTCGCCGCGAGCCACCAGCGCCTGCGCGATCCGCGCAATGAGGAACGTCTTGCCGGTGCCGGGAGGACCCTGGATCAACAGGTAGTCGCGAGCGCGCAAGGCCAGGTCGAGCGCCGTCGTCTGCCGCTGATTCAGATCCTGCACAAAGGCGGCTTCGACTCGCGTGCAGCCGTTTGGCGCGCGGAACTCTGGGCCACGCTCCATGTACATGAGTGCGCGCAGCGCGCGCGGCGCACGCAGCCAGGCATGCAGCGCGCGAACGGTCCGATCCTGTGCCTCGCCACTGTCGTAGCGGTCGACGAGGGCCGGGCGCGCGATAGGCTCCAAGACCGCAATCGCCACGACCTCCGCGCCGGCCTCCGTGAGGGTGCCGACCGTCACCTCGCCGCGAACCGGATCGCCGTCGCTGAGCAGGACCGTCTCGCCCACGCGCAGCTCGGACGTGTTCCGGCAGCTGAAACGGTAGTGTTGGCGCCCACCCGCGTCGATTGATCGTCCAATCTCCTCGCCGAGCGTGATTGCCGTCCCCGCCTCCTCGCGAGCCGCCCGATCCAGGCGCCAGAGCCCGGCAAGTGCGCGGCTGGTGGCGCGCGACTCCAGGCGCAGCAGCCGGTAGTGGGTCGCGTAGAAGCCTGCATCCTGCGGATCGACTTCGCCGGCAGCGGCATCGTGTAGATCGCGGCCCTGGCAATGGTCGAGGCCCAATAGCGCGCTCAACTGCACACACTGGGCACGCCCGGCGCTCATGCGGCAGCGGTTGATTGCCTTTGATTGCGGTGCGTGCCCGGCCAGTAACGCCAGTACTGCCTGGTTGCGCCGGTTGAGCACGTGGTCGATGTGTTCCGGCCCGCACGGCACGTCCCGGCACACGGCCTGCGCGCCGCCGGTGTAGATGACCTGGGCCCGAAAGCCGGGTGCCAGCCGCTGCTGCGCCACGAGAATGGCGTAGTAGCCACGCACCTGGAATTCAGGGTCGGGCCACTGCTCGTTGTACTTGCCCGTCTTCAGCTCCACCACGCGTGTCACCAGCGACCGCATGATTCTGGGACCGCGAGCGTCTCGCTCGTCCCCGTCCGGTCGCGCGGGACCGCGCGCTTCTTGCTCGCCCCCGTCCCACTGGGCGCCGGGCGGACAGGATGTCCGCGCCCCCAGAGGCCCTACTCCGCACGTGGAGGGACCCTGCTCGGCAGCGCGGCGAAGCACGAGGTCAATCCTGCCACGCAGCCCAAGCTCCGGACACAGCAGCGTGCTTTCAAAGCACGGCACCGCGCCATCAGCCAGCAACTCGTCACCGTACCGCGCCCGCCACTGGGTGAGCCGCTCTAAATGAGGCGCCACGGCTTCGAGCAGGGACTCTGGTGAGGCTCCCAGCAGTGCCAGGCTCAGGTCAGCTCGGGCCAGCACCGTTGGTACGAGATCTGCGGGCAGGATGCCATCGCGGCAGAGCGACTGGAAGCAGGCGTGGACTGCCGTGCCGCGGAGCTGCGGCAGCGTGGCTGGCTGCGAGGCAAGCCGGTTTGCCAGCCACTGCCGAAGGCAGTAGTCTGTCCCACTCAACGCCGTCACGTCCAGCAGCCAATCCGGCTCCAAAACGACCAGGCTCTCGGCACCGGTCAAGAAGTGCGCGGCGATCGGCCTCTTGCCCGTGGATCGCGGACTGGCGGATCGCGCGCGACGCAGGTGGTACGCGCGTAGCGCCAACCCCCCCGCCGTACCGGCAGCACCCTCGGCGAGATAGCCGTAACGCTCACCCAGGTCCAGCAGGCACAGCCCATCTGCCGTGTCGAGGTGGATGCGCGCACCTACCACGTCCCCTTGTTTGCGGGTGTGCACGTGGCGCTCCACCTGAACGACCGTGCCCTCCACCCAGGACTGATCGCATTGGGCGTGTTGCCCGCACACCACGCAGAGGGGTTGATACGTCACCGCGGCAGCGTTCACCTGGATTCCTTCCCTATTTCTAGCACGCACCATTGTACTGTCCGGTCCAAGGACCCCGTCGTGGCCCTTTGTGGACAAACCCCCCTCGCGCTGCTGGATTGAGCCCAAGTTATCCACCCCCCCGGGGGCGCGTATCTCCGCTTCCCCGGAACGCGGTACCATGACCAGGCATGAGATACGGACTGGTGACGCGGGGAGGAAAGGCACCATGGATACTAGCGAATCGCCTATAGGTCTCACCGAAGCCCTGGCTATTGGGCTCGGCGCAGTGGCGCTGCTCCGCATCCGGCGACGACGGCAGAAGGAAGCCGCCGAACGCGCGGCTGCCGAGCGGGCGCGCCGGGCAGAAGAGGGTGGTACCGGCAAGCCGAGTGGAGCGGCCGAAGCGTAACGCGCTTCCGCTGCGGATGCCTCCGTGCGCCTCCGGGGCTGAAATGCCTAACTTCCTATCGCCCCATGGTGCATGATGGAGTAAGCTAGTGTGGGAAGATGTTCACTGGCATGTGCAAGCGAGGGGAGGAACCCCATGCACGAGATCTGCTCACGCTGTGGCTTGTTTCACAGTCCTGGTGGCCCATGTCTGTCTCTGCGGGTGACTTCTGGCGAACCCGATAGCGCCCTGGAGGCGGGCACGCTCCTAGCCGGACGCTACCACGTGATCCGCCCCATCCACCGGGGCGGCATGAGCACGATCTACCTCGCCGAAGACACGATCCTGATGGGTCGCCAGGTCGCGCTCAAGGAGTTGCGACTGCCGAGCGACGCGTCGAGCGACGACCAGCGGGAAGCCGAGGCCTGGTTTGCCCGCGAGTCGGCCATACTGAGCACGATGCACCACCCGCTCATTCCGGTCTTCTACAGCGTGTTTCGTGAGGAAGGCCACAGCTATATCGTTCAGGAATACATTCCGGGCGAGAACCTCGAAGACGTGGTCAGCCGGCACGGCCCGATTGCGCCGGCCATCGTGGTGTCCTGGGGCTTGGCTCTCTGCGAGCTGCTCAAGTACTTCCACAACCGCCCGGAACCCGTGGTATTCCGCGACCTCAAGCCGGCGAACATTCTGCTACGCTCCAGCTGGAGCGCACCAGATCGCCGTCTGGCAGTGGTGGACTTCGGTATTGCCAGGCCGTTCCAGGGAGATGCCGTGGGAACCGTGATCGGCACGCCCGGGTATGCTCCGCCGGAGCAGTACCAGGGCCTGGCCACGCCGCAGAGCGATATCTATGCTCTTGGCGCCACACTGCATCGCCTGCTCACCGGCTACGACCCGGAGCACGGCGCGCCCTTTAGTTTCCCACCGGCAAGATCGCTGAACCCTGATGTCCCGGCCGGCCTGTCCAATGTCATCGCCCGCGCCACGGCGCTGAACCCAGCCGACCGCTATCCGTCTGCCACTGCTATGGGCGCCTGGCTGGCCGCCTACTCGCCGGTGACCCAGAGCCCTGCGCGGCATGCGAACCGATCGACCGCTGGGGCCATCGACCATTCCTGGCTCGCCGTCGTGGCAGCGCTCATTGGTGCCCTCATGCTCTCGCCGCTACTCCTCTTCCTGGCCTCTCAGCCTCCGGACGGATTCGGCGGCCCGGGCCAGCAATTCTACGGCACGCAGGAGTCGCCGTATGACGGCAACTGGTATGCGCCTCCGCAAATCAATGCCCCGGCGCCGGCCACAACGATGGGCAGCCCGTGCGTACTGATCACGCAAAGCAGCAGCAACATAAGCCTCAACACCGCCTGCGATCCCGGCAGCCTCGCTCCGCCGCTCGAAGGGCAAAGCAGCACGATCGGTACCTACGCGCCGTCCTATGGTGCCGTGCGCGCCATTCGTTTCCCGGCACAGACACTGCATCATCGCTGGTGAACTGACCGGTGCCCAGCAGCGGCGCGGACTAGTACCGTTACGCGCTGTCTGTGGACCCAAAGGGCGATGCCTCCCGCCCACGTTGAGACGGATAGTCTCTGTATGCCCTTTTTGTGGGGCTCGAGGGAGTAGCTATGCAAGGAAAATCGTCGATTGCGTTCATTGGCTCGTATCCACCCCGGGCCTGCGGCATTGCCACGTTTACACGCGACCTAAGCGAGGCCGTTGCGGGGTGCGACCATCACCTGCAGCCCTGGGTAGCAGCCATCACCGACGAAGGCGCGCTGTACCAGTATCCCCGACACGTGCGCTGGTCAATCGACCAGCAAGACCTCGCGAGCTGGCGCGAGGCGGCACGCGCCATCAACGAGTCGCCGGTGTCGGTCGTGTGCCTGCAGCATGAGTTCGGCATCTTTGGCCACTTTGGCCGCGATGGCCGGTTTTTCGACCACTTGCCACCCTTTCTCGAGGAACTGCGCAAGCCCGTCGTATCGACCCTGCACACGGTACTGCCTAGCCCCCGTCCCGACCATAGCGAAGCGATCCGGTACCTGCATGACCGGAGCGATGCCGTCGTTACTATGGTCAACATGGCCCGGCTCATCCTGGAAGAGGAGTATGGCCTCGACGCCAAGAAACTGCATACGATTCCGCACGGCGTGCCGCACGTGCCGCAAGTGCCCCCGGAGATGGCAAAGCAGTGCCTGCATTTGAACGGCCGTACCGTGCTCTCCACCTTTGGACTTGTCAACAGCGGCAAGGGCATTCAGTACGTAATTCGCGCTCTTCCGGACGTGGTCAAGGAGCACCCTGACGTGCTCTACTTGGTCATCGGCGAGACGCATCCCGAGATTCGCCGGCGTGAAGGCGAAAAGTACCGGAACTCGCTCATCGAGCTGACCAAGCGCCTGAAGCTAGAGAAGCACGTGCGCTTTGTCAATCAGTACCTCACCCAGGATCAGCTCATTAGCTACCTGCAGGCGACCGACATTTACATCACACCGTATGTCAATCGCAATCAGATCACCAGCGGCACCCTGGCCTACGCGCTCGGCGCGGGCAAGGCGGTGATTTCCACGCCGTACCTCTACGCCGCGGAGGCCCTAGCAGAAGGGCGTGGCCTGCTGGCGGAATTCGGCAATCCCAAGTCCTTTGCCCGCTGCGTGCGACTGCTGCTCGAGCAGCCCGCACTACGCGCGCACTGCGAACAGAGTGCGCTCGCCTACGGCCGGCCGATGAGTTGGGAAACGGTTGGCACGCGTTACGTCGATCTATTCTGCCAAGTCACAGGCACTCGCCAACGACGCGCCGCTGACATCGCGGCAGGGTCGGAATTGCAGCCGATGTATACGGACAAGGTGGGCGCCAAGGAACAGGAGCCGGTAGACTTGGCGGTTGCGGCCCCTCACTGAGCTCGCACGATGCGTGCCTAACGAGCCGGCTACACCCATGCTACCGCGCGCGATCGTGGTGCTGCAGCGCCTGCGGAGATAGGCGCCGGCGTACGGAGCTCCGTCACTCCTGATCCGCAAGCCCCAAGGCTCCCATGCTATCAGAGGCGGAAGCTGCTGGCTAGCCGTACTAATGGACGTACGGCCACACGACCACATGAAGGCGTGTGCCCTGTACAGGGCGGCCGATTCGCCTTATTATGTGCGTGATGGATATTGTCACCAGTTGTCCTACCGACTTAACGATCCAGGATGTGGCTCGTATTGCCGGCCGATCCGTGAAGACAGTGCGGCGTGCGGTGCATGCGGGGAAGCTGCCAATGCACTACGTTGAGGGCGCGCGCGGCCCCCAGCTCGTGTTCCGACCGGAGGAGATCGAACGCTGGCAGGCTCAACGAGCCGTAACCGGCGAAGACTCCCCACGCCGAGGGCGTAGACAGCGGCGCAACCCGGTACGCAAGCCGCCCGGATCCGGACCGACGCTCGACGCGCTGGCAGCTGCCCTGACAGAACAGGGCTCGAGCATCTCGCGCCTGAGCGAGCGGCTGGCGCAGCAAGAGGCGCGCTTGGATAGCGCGATGGAGATGCTCGCCGGGCTAGCAGCGCGTCTCCGAGTACCTGCACGAGAGGAACAGCTCGTCTGAGCGATACGCTTGCGTGCAGCATGTGCTCGGCCTGAGTAGGGGTGTATTGCCTGCATCCGCCTGCACGGACGAGCGCCATTCGCCCCTACCCGTCTCGCGGACTACACCGAACCACGCGCCGTGCGGCTAGGTATCGATAGGCTCGCGCGCGCCGTGTCTGAACACGAGCTGCCCAGCTTCGGCATCCAGCACCACAGTCTGACCGCCGGCAAACTCGCCGCGCAGCACGGCCGAGGCCAGAGGGTCGAGGATGCGCCGTTGCAGCACCCGCTTGAGTGGGCGGGCACCGTAGACCGGGTCGTAGCCTTCGTCCGCGACCAGTGCCTTGGCCGCCTCCGTCACCTGCAAGCCAAGCTGCCGGTCGGCCAGGCGCTTGCGGAGACCGCGGAGCTGAATCTCCACAATCTCGGCGATCTGCTCGCGGCTCAGGCCGGTGAATGTCACCACCTCGTCCACGCGGTTCAAGAACTCGGGGCGGAAGTGCTGGCGAAGCGCCTCGGTGACGCGCCGCCGCATCTCTTCGTGATCGCGCAGCCCAAGCTCCGTGATGTAGTGGCTGCCGATGTTGCTGGTCATAACCACGATGACATTGGTGAAGCCAACCGTGCGACCCTGCGCATCGGTGAGGCGCCCATCGTCCAGCACCTGGAGCAAGATGTTGAAGACATCGGCATGCGCTTTTTCGATCTCGTCGAGCAGCAGCACGCAGTAGGGACGCCGCCGCACGGCTTCAGTCAGCTGGCCGCCTTCGTCGTATCCGACGTACCCGGGCGGCGCGCCAACCAGGCGTGACACGGTGTGGCGTTCCTGGTACTCGCTCATGTCGATGCGAATCATCGCGCGCTCGTCGTCGAACAGGAACTCCGCCAGCGCGCGTGCCAGCTCAGTCTTGCCGACTCCGGTCGGTCCCAGGAATATGAAGGAGCCAAGTGGACGATTCGGATCCTGCAGCCCGGCCCGAGCCCGCCGGATCGCGTTCGCCACCGCGTCGATCGCCTCGTCTTGCCCCACCACGCGCAGGTGCAGGCTCTCCTCCATGCGCAGCAGTTTCTGGATTTCCGCCTCCATCAACCGGCTCACGGGGATACCCGTCCAGCGGCTGACGACATCGGCAATGTCCTCTTCGCTCACTTCCTCCTTGAGCAGCCGGCGAGCATCGTGCTGCGTGTCGATCGCGGCTTGCTTCTCCCGCAGCTCGCGCTCGAGGCCGGCAAGCACCCCATAGCGCAGCTCGGCCGCCCGATTCAGGTCGTAGGCGCGTTCGGCCTGCTCCATCTCGAGCTTGGCAGCCTCGATCTTCTTGCGGAGATCGCGTACGGCCGTGAGCTCGGCTTTCTCGCGCTGCCACTCAGCCTTGAGCGCATCGCCGTCTTCCCGCAGCCCGGCCAGCTCGTGTTCGAGACGTTCCAGGCGCTCCCGCGAGCCCGGATCGGTCTCCTTTTGCAGTGCCTGGCGCTCGATCTCCAGTTGCATGCGCCGTCGCTCGATTTCGTCCAGCTCGACCGGCATCGAATCGATCTCCATGCGCAGGCGGGCCGCGGACTCGTCGACGAGGTCTATCGCCTTATCCGGAAGAAATCGATCCGCGATGTAGCGATGCGACAGCACTGCCGCCGCGACCAGAGCCGCGTCCTTGATGCGCACGCCGTGATGCACCTCGTACCGTTCGCGCAGGCCCCGCAGGATGCTGATGGTATCCTCAACGGTCGGCTCGGTCACGAGCACTTGCTGGAAGCGGCGCTCCAGCGCGGCATCCTTCTCGATGTTCTTGCGGTACTCGTCCAGCGTGGTGGCGCCGATGCAATGCAGCTCGCCACGGGCCAGCATCGGCTTCAGCAGGTTGCCGGCATCCATGGCACCTTCGGCGGCGCCGGCGCCCACCACGGTGTGGATCTCGTCGATGAAGAGCACAATGCCGCCGGCCGCCTTCTGGATCTCCTGCAGCACCGCCTTGAGCCGCTCCTCGAACTCGCCGCGGTACTTGGCGCCGGCAATCAAAGCGCCCATGTCGAGCGCCACCAGCCGCCGATCCTTGAGGCTTTCGGGCACGTCGCCCCGCACGATACGCCCGGCAAGCCCTTCAACGATAGCGGTCTTCCCCACGCCGGGCTCGCCGATGAGTACCGGGTTGTTCTTGGTCCGCCGCGAGAGAATCTGCACCACGCGGCGGATTTCATCGTCCCGTCCAATCACGGGGTCGAGCTTCCCTGCGCGGGCCAGCGCGGTCAAGTCTCGTCCATAGCGTTCCAGCGCTTGGTACGTCTCCTCCGGCTTGGCGGATGACACATGCTTGTCGCCGCGGACGCCTTGCACCGCGGCACGCAGCTTCTCCGGCGAAGCGCCGATCCGATGCAAGAGAGCGCCGGCACGGTCAGTGTTCGCGGGGTCGGCCATGGCGAGCAGGAGGTGCTCGACAGACGTGTAGTCGTCGCCCATCTTCGTGGCTTCGCGTTGCGCGCGTGCAACCACGCTCTGCAAGTTGCTCGAGGCAGCGATCCGGGCGTCGCCGGTCACGTGCGGCAGGCGCGCGATCTCCTGGTCCACGAGGCGATGCAGATCGTCGGGACTAGCATTCGCGAGGCGTAGAATCGCCGGCACGAGCCCATCCGGCTGCCCGAGCAGCGCACTGAGCATGTGCAGCGGCTCGACTTGTGGGTTGCCGCGAGACGTCGCCATGTCCTGGGCGGTAACCAGGGCCTCCTCGGCCTTCTCGGTGAAGCGGTTTCCTGTCATCTGCGTCCCTCCGCGCTGGTGAGCAGGGCCGGCAGTGCACCGTCAGCGCAACGCGCGGGCACCGCGGCGTCGATCAGCCCGCGACTTGCCAGCCTGCAGCCTGCTGATGAGTTTACCCTGCTACGCTAAATATACTTGATATGCTTACTATCAAGTATATTCTAGCTGGTGGCAGTGCCTTCGTCAAGTAGGCCGGCGGGCATTCCAGGGCGTTGCATTTTCGGGGCGGAACGGCGATTCGGGAGCGCAGGCGTCTCACCTGCCCCTCGCGGGACGTAGACCGGACGCAACGTCAAGACGAGGGCATGCCGGGGTGCCCACGGCCGTGGGTCGCGTACGTTCCCGAGCCGTGCATCTCCACCCCGTACAGAAAACTAGATGGCCCTCCAAGATACACTGAGGAACGGTATTGGCGCCTGCGGGGTGCGGGGTGTCCAGGCTGAAGATGACTCAGGAAATGGTTCTGGCGGAAATACATCGCGGCCCCTTTTCATCAGCGGGGGCGGCAACGCCCGCTGGCGCTGCCATGGGGGACTAAAGTGAAACCACTCGGCGGAATCTGCATCGAGCCGCACGACACCGGGAGCGCGAGCGTCCGGCTCGTCCCTTGGACGTGCCAGCTAGAGGCTCCATCGCCAAAGCGCGGCAAGCGGGCCTCGCCGAGGCTTCACTAGTAGGCACCCAGATGCTTCAGGTGCGGCTGGATGGCATGAATTGATGGATGGGCTTGGCATGGTAGGGTTGAGGTGGTGCTGGGGCGCGCTGCGGCGGTATGCGCTTTGGTGCCTCGCCATCGTCGGCGCCGTGCTGCTGCCCTATTGCGCCGCCCTCATCGGTACGCCCGCCGGAGCGTTCTTCCGCGGCTCACTGCGGCCTTCGATAGATGAAGGAGTCTACCTGAGCGCCGTGCGCATGGGTGCTGCCGGCGACTGGCTCTGGCACGATCCATTTGCCGTCCACTCGCCCCCGCCCCTCGTCATGCACTTCACCTACATTCTTGCCGGGCACCTTGGCGCCCTGCTCCATGCCGCGCCCCGCACGGCCTTCATGCTGTACCACCCAGTCGCCGTGCTACTGCTCGCCTTTGCGACCTGGCGCATGGTCTGCAGCATCCAGGATCCCTCGGCGAGGCGCTGGGCCCTGGCTTTCGCCTTGTGCACGAGCAACTTCCTCTGGCTCGATGCCCTCCTGGCGCTGATCGATCGCGCCCCTGTCGGACTTGCCCGGCTGGAGCATGAAACCGTGAGCGCCTTCAGCCTGGGCATGATCAGCGGCCACGACGCGGTCGGCGTCGCTGGGCACTGCCTGGCCCTCGCCGGCGTGCTGCACGTCTTGCGCGACCAAGGCCGGCGCCTCTACTGGCAGCACGTGCTCCTGGGAATGCTGGGCACGCTGCTCGTCGGCCTGGCCTACCCGGTGTACCTGCCGCTGACGTTGGCCGTTATCGGCATCTTCTTCATCTGGTGGGCCCTCAGAGAGGTGCCTCGCGAGGTACGGTCAAAGGCAATTCCGCGCGTCTTGGCTGCGTGCAGCGCCATTGCCGCGCCCGGCATCGCCTGTTCGCTGTACTACTACGTCTTGTTCGACGGGAGCGTGTGGGCTGTCTTCAAGGGACAGAGTCAGGTCAGCCTCGCCGAGCGGCTGCTGGACTGGGGACTGCTGCTGCCGCTGGGCATCTGGGGTTGGCGCAGGGCGCCGCGCGCGGTGCGCCCGCTGGCCACGATGTTGGCACTGTGGAGCCTCTGTGCCGTGGTCGGCTCCACGCTGAACGTGTACCAGGGCAGCCGCCTCGGCATCGCCCTCACGCTACCGCTCGGCGGCCTGTTCGCGCTCGGCCTCACAGGACGAGCTGCTGCTACGAAACGAAGGTGGCTGGCAGTCCTCGGCTTCAGCCTCCTGTGCCAGTATGCCTTCCTCCTGCCCACCCTCTTGGTGGGGAGCCAAACGTACCTCTACGACAGTGCGCCGCAAGAGCAAGCGCTGCAGTGGCTGGCACGACACACAACGCCGAGCGACGTGGTATTGGCGCCACTGTTCTTTGGGAACGTCGTGCCCGAGCGGCTAAACGTCCACGTCGTCGCCGGCGAGTACTACCAAACGTACGACTTTTCGCTGCGCTACCCGCAGCTGCAAACGTTCTACGGTGCCACCTCGACGACCGCCGCGCGCCTGAGCGCGTTGCACGCCACCTGCGCGACGTTGGTAGTGTACGACGGCAGCGACACCTTCGAGGGGCCTTTCGACCCCCGTGGCTTGCCCGGCTTGCGCACCGTCTTTGTCAGCGGCGATGTAGCAATACTGCGCGTGCTGCCAGCGCCGCCGGCCGGCGCAAGCACGTAGCCGCACCGCCTACCTAAACCGAAACCACGCCGGGATCAACAGGCAGCGCCCGCCGCTGGGACCGCGACCGTCTCGGTCGCCCCCGTGGACCTGCCCAAAGCCAAACCCCTCGCCACGGCGATTCCGTGCTGGCCGCACTATAGACTAGCACTCGGTGCTGGCCGCGCCCCGAGCTAGTGGGGATAGGTACGGGACCACCTTGCAAGCGTGCGCAGTGTTGAGACCCCGGAATTCATTCCGGGGAGACTCACGGGTCGCCTAGCGTGGACTTCAGTCCGCCTCCGGCGCCATGCCGCCACTACAGCAAGAAAGGACCAACCCTTGAAAGCCCCCGCTGGGTGCGGATCAGCTCCAGCGGCGTGCCGTCGCGCCGGTAGACGTAGGTGTCCGTGGTGCTCTGGCTGCCGCTCGTCGTCACCTGCGCCAGCTCGCCACCCCGGTAGAGGAAGCTCTCCGTGAGGTTGTTCCCCGCGCCCGTCGCCGCGTAGCTCATCCGCTGGCCCGCGGCGTTGTAGGTCATGCTCACGCTCAGCCCGCCCGGCTTGGCCAGTGTGACCAGCCAGCCTTTGCCCGCTCCGTCAGCTCGCCTAAGAAGTTATGAGCAGCTGGCCCCTAACCTCAAAGTCTAGCCACTGGCCCCACCGCTCGAGCCTGGCCTTCCGATCCTCGCAGCAATCAGCACCACGAGGCGCACCGCCCAGGCGCTCACGGCTGTGGCTGCAAGCATCGCGAGATCGTACAGTCGTTGCCCAAGTGGATCCTCGAGGCACGAGTAGTCGGCGAAATAGCCGTGGTCGTGCTCGCCCGGAACGCAGGCGTGCACCGTGAACGCCTGCAAGTTCACTGCAGCTTCCAAGCCGACAAACGCCAGGCTGCAGACGAGCAGCGCGATGACAGCCCAAATGCAGGCGTTAGCGGCGCGGGAGGAGCCGCGCGACAGACCTTGCAGGCCCAGCCTAAGAAGCGCAATCTGGGCAATGAAGACACCACAACCTACCTCGTAGTACACTCGCGGGAAGGTTGCATCCGCCCGTAATGCTGGAGAAACGAATGCCAGTACCCAAAGCAGCAGGATGCATAGTGACGCGAGTCCGGCTAGTCGCGCCACCCCCCTGGAACCCGATCCATCCGTCATTGCCTGTGACCCTCCTGTAGAGGTTCCGAATCTTGTGCCGGTCACACATCTGGCGCATTCGTCTGGATTGTCCGAAGTACAATCTGGCGATCCTACAGATCGCAACGCACCCCATGCGTGGCAGGTGTCCGAGGAACGAAGAGCGCTCCTGCGCCGTCGCTAACGCTTTTGCGGGCACGTGAGGCCCGTCAGCGTGGTGCCCCACCCTGGGGCATCTACCATACTTGGCGTGGCCCCGGGGCGTATGCCCGCATACTCCAGCGCAGTGTAGGCGTACCGGTTGCTGTTGTCCCCGATCGCATTGTAGCTAACGGAAGATCCGTTCACGCATGTGGCAAAAGCGTCAAACGATGCCTTCAATTGGCTGACACTCTGAGAGGTGTAGTAGGATATGGTATCGTAGGTAAAGTTGCAGCCCTCTGCGTCTGGATACGGCAGGCTCGAACAGTAGTCTGCCACACCACCGTAGAACCTGTCCTCGAAGTTGAGCGCAGTAGGTGCTCGGCCAACGAGTTCGGCTGGGTATATTCCCAGTACGCGCGGACCAGCGCCCACACCCTCGGTCGAGTAGCCTGTGTTGCCCGCCGCCGAAATGCGGTTAATGTCCGCAAAGACTATCACCGCGTGTTGGCAAATACACGGCGAAGGGTCCGCAGGCACGAACACCACGGAAACCTGTGACCGAATGGGTTGACCCGTGCTCGGAGCACCTGGCGCAGTCGCGGATAACGGGGCGGATGTCGTCGCAACCAAGGGCGCGGACTGAGCTATCGTCACTGGGGCCGTAGAGGTCGTGGGCGGCTGCGCCCCACCGCCGCTGCCCGTCTGAATCGCGTTTGCGCTCGTATCCACTAGTCCCGCCGAGGACCCAGTGGTGGGTGCCGGTGCGGCGAACACCGTGCTGGCGTAGTAGGCAGCCCGCTGGGCCGCAATCGCCGCCATGCAGGCTCCGCTGGTGGGATCGTCGGCGCACGCGCTCTGCATGGCGTCGGACGCCGGGTCCATCCCGCTCTTGTCGTTGTAGTCCACCGGGTCGTCGCCGCTGTAGACGTAGGTGAAGATCCCCTCCTGCTGGCTCGGGTCCGGCTGCAGGAAGCGCCCCAGCACCGGGTCGTAGGCCCGCGTCGTCAGCCAGTACCAGCCCAGCTCCACGTCGTACCAGCTCCCCGTGTAGCGCAGCCGCTGCGGCACCGAC
>Ga0187876_1001346_pt1 | contig 21105 bp, 22 predicted proteins | sample June2016WEW_17_4_FD_133000 | JGI IMG/M metagenome (GOLD analysis project Ga0187876, IMG submission 133000) | Peatland microbial communities from SPRUCE experiment site at the Marcell Experimental Forest, Minnesota, USA - June2016WEW_17_40 | ecosystem: Environmental > Terrestrial > Soil >...
GTAGGAACCATGACCTTGTTGAATTTGCGCGGCATCCGGACCACGGCTCGCGCTAACATCGTTCTTGTCACAGTCATGTGTACGGTAATAGGCGTGTTCATGGTGCTGGCAGTCCGCTACCTTTTCCATTTCCAGGGATGGCATGGGGTTTTTTCCCTTCAGCCCTTTTACGATCCCAAGACTTTCCACCCTCGCATGATCTGGACGGCCACCTCGTTTGCCGCCTTGACCTATATTGGCTTCGACGGCGTCACTACCCTTGCTGAGGACGTGGAGAACCCCAAGCGCAACGTTATGCTGGCCACGGTTTTGGTTTGCCTCTTCACCGGAATTGTTGGCGGACTGGAGATCTACTTGGGAGCACGAGTTTGGCCGAATTTCGCGTCCTTCCCCAGCGCTGAAACGGCCTTTATGGATGTGACGCGCCGTGTGGGAGGGCTGTTGCTGTTCCAGGCCTTGGGCATTACGCTGATTCTGGCCACGTTGGGCGCGGGGCTTACGGGTCAAGTGGGGGCAGCCCGTTTGCTCTTCGGCATGGGTCGCGACAACGTCCTGCCGCGCAAGCTTTTTGCCTACCTCGATCCCAAGCGTAATACCCCCACCCGCAACATCTGGTTGATCGGAATTGTGGCGTATATCGGGACCCTGTTCGTTTCTTTTGAACAAGCAGGCGAGATCCTGAATTTTGGAGCCTTTCTGGCGTTCATGGGAGTAAACCTGGCCACCTTTTGGCAATTTGCGATCGTGAGGCAATCCGGCCGGAAGCGGCGATGGTTTGCTGACGTGGTGATGCCGCTTATTGGCTTCCTGTTTTGCCTGTGGATATGGTTGGGACTCAAAGTGCCCGCTAAAGTCGTGGGTGGAATCTGGTTTCTGGCGGGATTAGTTTACTGCGCAATCAAAACTCGCGGCTTCCGCCAGCGGCCGGTGATGATTGACTTTAGCGAATCCTGAGCGGAGGAAAACGAAAGGTGCAATCACAACGCCAGCCAAAGTTGTTCCCAAATCTTGAACTCGTGGTGGAAGCCACACTCCTCGATACGCGTTAGCTTGCGTCCCGATGCCACGTCCAGGGTCGCCTGGAAGATTCGGCGGCCGACGTCGTCGATGGTCTCTTTGCGCTCCAGGATCGTTCCCGCATCAACGTCGAGGTCCTCGTAAGTGCGGGCCAAGTGGGTATTAGACCCAATCTTCATGACCGGTCCCAAAGCGGAACCGATACTGGTCCCGCGGCCGGTGGTGAAGAGGGTGATCTGCGCGCCGCTCAGGAAAAGGGCAGGAGTGCAGAGGTGGTCGTAGCCCGGTGTATAGAGCACATACAAACCCTTTCGCTCGCCCAGCCACTCTCCGTACTCGATAAAGTCTTCAACGATGGAAGTTCCTCCTTTGGCCTTCGCGCCGCTGGACTTCAGATAAATGTAATACAGTCCGCCCTTGATGTTGCCGGACGACGGGTTATCGCGGAAATCCTCACCGAACTTCTTGACGTAAGCTTCATACCGCTTAAGGGCCAGCATCAACTTTTCCCCACCGCGCGAGTACGGGCGCGGCGCGCCAGGTCGATCATGGCGGCGCCCTGAAGCTCGGGATTTTCCGGAAGCAACACCGCCGCTCCCGCCTTCACGAACATGTCGGAAGCAACGCCCAATGAGGGATTCGCCGTTACTCCGGACCAGAGATCCGAACCGCCGCATTGCGTGCCCACGATCAGTTTCGAGATGGAAGTCGGTTCGCGCTTGAATTGGTTTGTGTAGTGAAGCTGTTGCTCGACAACCTTCTGCCCATGCTCCACGGTTTTGCAGCTGCCGCCCAAGTGTTGAATCGTCAGGTTCACTACGCGCTGACTGTATTCCGGCACGGCAACCTGAAAGACCGACGCAGAGCATTCCGCGCAGCTTTTCCCGCAGCCGAGATCAACGTAGACAGCCGCGCCCAGGTTGGGGTGGCGCAAGGTGTTGGTGAGCAATTCGTTCACCATCTGCACAGGAAACCCGTCCGACGTGCCGCAGCCCGATTCATGTGCGATGGGGACTACGCCATCCGCATTGGGAAACTTCTCCCGCGTCTAGATTTCGCGCATAGCGCTCATAGCAATCTCCCGCACCTCGGTCGAAGAACACATCCCCGAACTCACCACGCCAATCATGTTGCGGATACCGGCGCTGCCGTCGTGGCGCAAATAGCCGTCGAAGGTCAGGCGGGCCAGTTCGGGATCGAGACGCGTTGGCTCAGGATTGTCGCGATAGCGCACCGTTAAGCGCGGCAACCGCCGCTGGATGTTGCTTTCCTCCACAGGATCGCCGGGTTTAAGCGCAACCGCCGCCAAGCCGATGGGATCACCCAGAGACACGAAGGGCTTTCCTTCAGCAATATCGTTAATCGCGAAACTTTGCCCGCGCAGCACGCGCCCGGACAAGCTGAGCAACTGCTCACCATATTTAAGCGGCGTGCCTTGCTCGATAAAGTCCGCCATCACCACGGCAACATTATCCTCCCCCGGTTTTATAATGATCGCCAGGTCCTCGAGCGCTTTCGGTTCAATAAGCAATTTCACTCTTCTTCGGTGCGGTCGCCCTCAACCTCAGGCGCGTTGGGTTTCCGCCGTGCACCCCCTCACCCCCACCCTTGCCCCCCAGTGGGGAGAGGCGAGAATGTAAGTAGTCAAGCCTCTCCCCGAGGAGCCGGGGGTAAGAGACCATTCACTGCCAGCGGAATCTGGTGTCGCGACTCTGCGCCCGCTGCCGGCGCCGCAAGTCTCGTTCTGTGATGTGTAATTGGCCTTACGCAACCGCGATCCGCTGGCCGGTCTGTGCCGCGTCCTTTACGGCCCCGGTTAGCCTGAGCGAATTTAGCCCTTCGCGCCCAGAAACCAGCGGCTGTTCCTCGCCACGAACGACTCGGCAGAAGTGACGGATCTGCAGTCGGAGAGGATCCTCAAACTGGAACGGTAAACGCTCGGCGTAAATCGGCTCCCACCAGCTTGGCTTGTTCTCGTTGTACCAGAAATCGAGCTTCGGAATCGCCAACGAGCCGTGGGTACCGCCGATGAAGTAGCAAGACTGGTCCGTCTGGTGATAAGCCGGATTCTCCCCGGTCGTCAGCTCCCAACTCCATGGAGCGACGATCGTGTCGGAGACGGTGACTGTTCCCAGCGCGCCACTCGCGAAACGCAGGAGGATCACCGCCGTGTCTTCCACAGGGAATCCTCGCACGGCATTGGATTCGAACGCCTGCACGCAGGTCACCTCGCCGCACAGATGACGCAGCAGGTCCATGTCGTGGATGAGATTTATAAAGACCGGCCCTGCACCCTTTTCGCGCCGCCAGGACACCTCAAAATAGTCGTCCGGCTTCATCAGCCAGCAGGAAGTATGGACGGCGATGATCCGACCGAGCCGGCCGGACTCGATAATTTCCTTCGCCCGGCGGATCATGGGGTTGTGGCGCCGATAGTGTCCCACCAGAAGCGGAACCCCCGCCGCCTCAGCTGCCTCAACCAACGTCGTCCCGGAAGCCACATCGCCGGTGATGGGCTTTTCGATTAGCGCCGGCAAGCCCGCTGCGATCGCTTCCATGCCGTGCGGCAGATGAAGCTGGTTGGGGGTCGCCACAATTACGCCATCGGGTTTCTGCACGGCGAGGAGGTCGGTGAAGCTGGGAAACCACGGCACACCCTTCTCCTCGGCCAGGCATTTGCCGACCGGTGCGGGATCGGCGATGGCGGCAAGCTCGGCCTCGGGTTCGGCCAGAATGTGCTGGATGTGTCTCTTGCCGATCAGGCCCGCGCCTAGTACCGCGATCCTCGCTGGTCTTGCCATCGTCTTACCCCCGCCTTCATTTTTCGCAAACGCCACTTTCGACTTCGCCACGATAGCAGCATTAAAAGGAAGCGGCAACCGGGTAACGGTGTCGAAACGGTTAAGCCGCGCCTCCAAAGCCGTGACAGACGATAATCGCAAGCGATAATCGCAAGCGTCGAAAATCGCCGTACCTGATGATAGAATAGGTGCAATGGCTGTACGGATCAACCAACCGCTCGGCAAGAATTCGGACCAAAAGGTCAGGCATCAGCTTGATCGTATCCTTGCCAGCTCCACGTTCCATCACGCAGACCGACTGAAGCGATTCATCGAATACATCGTTGGTGAAGCACTCGGCGGCCGGCGCGAGGAGCTAAAAGAGTATACCGTAGGCGTGCAGGTGTTCGACAAGCAGACCTCCTTCGACCCTCGTATCGATCCCATTGTTCGCGTGCAGGCACGCCGCTTGCGTGCCATGCTGGAGCGCTACTATCGCGAAGAAGGCGGCGGCGATGGCTTGGTGATTGAATTGCCGAAAGGCGGCTATGTTCCGGCATTCAAGTTGCGCGATGGCCTCCCAGCGAAGCATTCGCTGTCGGTAGCAATTGTCAGCAGCAATGTGATCGTGGTGGTGCCGTTCGCGGACTACAGCCCTGAGGGCAACCTCAAGTATTTCTGTGAGGGTTTGCGTCAAGAGATCATCCATAGCCTAAGCAAGTTGCCTAACTTGCGAGTCCTCGCGTCCCACGCTAGCCCTACTCTCCAACCGGATGGAAACCGCCTCAGTGCCGGAATGATCGTCAGCGGCAGCATTCGCAGAGCCGGCCACGACGTTCGTATCACAGCGCAACTGATTGACGGGGCCAGTGGTTGTTACCTATGGTCGGAAACCGTGGATCGGCAACTGCGCGACACTCTCGCAATTCAGAAGCAAGTTGCACAGACGATCCTGCACAGATTGCAGGCAGGCCTTGGCGGATCGGCCGCTGGCGCACTAGTCCGCCGGCCGGCGGCGAACCTTGCCGCCCGCAATTTGTGTATCCGAGGCCGTTACCACCTCAACGAGCGCACCGAAGAAGGCATGCGCAAGGCGGTGGAGTTTTTTGAAAGAGCGCTGGCGGAGGATTCTCAGTGCGCGCTGGCGCACTCCGGGCTGGCCGACGCATATAGTCTACTGGGACATTACGGCGTGCTCGCGCCCGCCCAGGTATGGACCAAAGCAGCAGCGAGCGCGGCTTCAGCCGTGATGCTGGACGATAGCTGCGTAGAAGCGCGAACCACTTTCGCCCATGTGAAATCGACGCAGGATTGGGATTGGGCGGGCGCCGAACGAGAGTTTCGGCAGGCCATCAGCCTGGATCCGACTTATGCCACGGCGCACCATTGGTACGCCATGTCCTGCCTTGCTCCGTTGGGCAGGCTCGACGAAGCGCTGAATGAGATTCTCACGGCCCATTCCCTCGATCCTGTTTCCGCAATCATTTCGCGCGATGTTGCGGTCGTTTACTTCGACCGGCGAGAGTTCGAATCGGCGCTCGAGCAGTGTGACCAGACAATCGAATTGAATCCCCACTTTCCCGCGGCGTTCTGGACACTCGGCCTTATCCAGGAGCAGCGAGGCGACTACCATGAAGCCGCGGCTGCATTTCAGCGGGCAATTCATCTTGCTCCCGATAGTGCTCGCATGCGCGCCGCTCTTGCCCATCTATATGCTGTCTCGGGTCAGCGCAAGCCCTGTCTCGACACGCTGCGCAAACTCGAAGATTTACGCGCTGAGAGGTACGTTTCGCCGTTCGACTTTGCCTCCATCCACTTTGCCTTGGCACAATCCGACTCTGCTTTTGACTGGCTGGATCGCGCCTGCCAAGACCGCTGCTTCGAATTACTGTCGATTGATGTGGACCCGAGGTTTGATGCCATGCGCAATCATCCCAGGTTTGCCGCCGTCGCCAGCCAACTCGGTTTACGCCGATAATAGCCAGTTCGCCGCCAAGTTTCCATCTTGAGTAGCCGTTTTTGTACAAATATGAACTCGGGTGTGCCCTGGGTACGACGTGCGGATCAAGCAGAGCGTGTCGAGTCCAAGAAGGGTGCGAGATTTGCAGGTTCAATTCAGTCCGGAATCCGGACACTCTGGATACTTTGATGCGGGCGATGTGTTCAGCGTCTGAGGCCGAAACTTCTGCTTTGGAATGGTCTTGCGTCGGATAAAGGAACAACCGCCCCCTTCAATCGTCGTCGACTTCATCCCTTTCCCGGGCTTGGTTTTGCTGACTGTCTCCTTCCCTTTTTCGCCGGAGCTAAACCGCCCTCCGACAACGCCTCACTCCAAGGGCTGCTTGGTCTCTGAGGTCAGAAAAGTGAACTGAGGACTGATTCGTCGCGCTCGCCATGCATGCGAAGCAGCATTCCCGTCATCAGGCGGGCGTCCTTGATCGGAATTTGTCCGGGAGCCGAAATCTCTCTACCGACGCAATAAGCGATATCCGATCCGTACAGGAAGCCTGCCACGCGCGTGATACTGCCGAGCGCCCCCATTGACATGGTGCTTAGCAGCAAACGCGGAAAGAGCCCTCTGGCTTCGGAAGTCACGTGGAGCAATCTCAGGGTGTCCCCGGGCACCTTCGGCATGACGGCGAGTTTGGCGATGTCCGCGCCCTTTTCGTGCACGGCGGCTATCTTGGCGAATAGCAGCTCATTCTGGGGAGTGCCCTCAAAATCGTGATGTGCCAGTACCACTCGAACTCCCTGCTCTTGTGCAAGTCTCATCAGCGGTGCGAGAAACTCGGGTTCACTGTCCACTTCCAAGTCAACAATATCGAAGCTATTTGACCGCAAAACGGCCTCAATGGAGGCTCCGCGCTGCGCTTGAGGCATGTCCTGCGCTCCTCCTTCAGCTTTAACACGGAGCGTAAAAATGATGGGTTCGTCGGGGAGAATTTCACGCAGTATGTTTCCGGCACAAACCAAACCCTCCGGCGTCCAGTCCTTGCTGAAATCGGCCCGCCACTCGACCAAGTCCGCCTGCAGCTCACGCGCGATTTCCGCCTGTGCCACGAGTCCGACCGGCTCGCTTGCCACCAATGGTATGCAGAAGAGTGGCTTAGGTCCGCCAAACTCCCGACCGCGAATACTGACTGGTCTTTCAACGCACGGTTTCACGCGTTTCCCCTGGCTACTACATCTGCTCGAGTTTGCGGTCGAGCAAAACAAAAAAGCCCGCTCACTCCGAGCGGGCTGGCCTTTCGCTCGCAATTTTCTGCGTGTTCAGACCAACCCTACTCCACCGATTTGGGGCATCGCTCCAAATCGGTACGTAAAGGAGTAGCCAAACGAACGGGCGTACGCTTTGAACATCATCGTAGAAAATTGCTCAACTCCAACAAACATGCAAGCAAATTTATAGGGTAGTCTCAAGCTTTATTAGTATTACGGACGGCCACCGTATTCTCCCCGTGTTTTACAGTGTCGGTACGGTTAAGCCCTTGTTCGGTGCGATGTCAACAGGTAAGATGAGAGCGCTATGACTCGTGAGGAAAACGACCACCGTTCGATAGGCGTGCTAAAGCCGGGGTCCGAACCACCGCCGACCGCGCTTCCCGAGCCGGGTACGCGCATCGCCGCTTATCAACTGGCTGAATATCTGGAAAAACTCGGGGTCGAGGTGATCTTTGGACTGTGCGGCCACACGGTCCTTGCTTTCCTGGACGCGCTGGGCAAGAGTCGTATTCGTTTCATTACCACGCGGCACGAGCAGGTGGCGGCGCATGCAGCCGACGGGTATGCGCGGGCATCTGGCAAACCGGGGGTGCTGCTGACGCACCTGGGGCCCGGACTGACCAATGCCGTTACGGGAGTCGCCAACGCGGCGCTGGACTCAATTCCTTTGGTGGTGATTGCGGGTGACGTGCCTTCGCATTATTACGGACGGCACGCGCACCAGGAAGTCAATCTCCACAGTGACGCAGATCAGTTCGAAATCTATCGTCCCTTTGCCAAGCGGGTGTACCGGGTGGACCGGGTGGAAGATCTGCCGCGCATAGTGGAGCGCGCCTTCCATCTGGCGCTGGCGGGGCGGCCCGGCGTAGTGCTGGTGGATGTGCCGATGGACGTTTTCTCTGCTGACCTGCCTGAGGGGGCGTTTCACAAAAAGCCACCGCCCATCGTGCGTCCCACCATTGATACCGATACCGCTACCCGGATCGTCCAAGCGTTGGCGGCGGCCGATCGGCCGGTGATCTACGCCGGTGGAGGAGTTCACTCCGGACGGGCCACTTCGGAGCTGGCGGCGCTGGCCGAACGGCTTGAGATACCGGTGGCCCACACGTTGATGGGCAAGGGCTGCCTGCGAGAAGACCACCCGCTGCTGTTGGGGATGACGGGGTTCTGGGGTACCCCGATCGCCAACGACATGTGCCGCACGGCAGACCTGATTCTAGCCGTGGGTACGCGCCTGGCCGAAGCCAATTCGAGCTCCTGGGACCCGCGTTTCACGTTCTCGATACCCCCGACGCGTTTGATCCACATCGATATCGACGCCACCGAGATCGGGCGCAACTACCCCACCGAACTCGGAGCGGTGGCTGACGCCAAGCTGGCTCTCGGCGCCCTGCTCGCGGCGACCCGGGGAAAGCAGGCGGGCGAACGCAGCGAACTGCGGCGCCGGATCGCGCAGGCGCGGTCCCAGTTTGCGGCCAACTGGAACCATCAATGGAACTCGGCGCAGTATCCTCTGCGGCCGGAGCGCATTCTGAACGAACTTAAGAAGGCTATGCCCGAGGATGGGATCATCGTGACGGACGTTGGCTGGAACAAGAACGGTATCGGGCAACAGTACCCCATCATGATCCCTGGCACCTTCATAACACCCAGCGGGCTGGCGACAATGGGCTTCGGCCCTTCGGCAGCCTTGGGGGTGAAAGTTGCGCAGCCGGACCGGGCCGTGGTGTCTTTGATTGGCGACGGCGCGTTCAGCAGCAACATGTCTCCTGTAGCCACGGCAATGGAGGCCAATATCCCCGTGGTATGGGTGGTGATGGATAATTGCGGCTTCGGCACAATTGCCGGGCTGGAAAGCATGCATTACGGATGGAGTTTTGGGTGCTTGTTCGAACGCGATGGGCATCCGTTTAGTGTCGATTATGCAGCGGTGGCGCGGGCGTGCGGGGCACATGGCGTCAAGATTCAGGCTGCCGACGAATTAGGTCCGGCGCTGCGGGAAGCTCTGGGCTCCGGTGTGCCTACGTTGATCCAGGTTCCCATGGAAAACGCGCCGACACCCACGCCGGGGTATTGGAATATCAACGATATTTATCGGGAAGGGAACTAGCGGCACCCCACTCGAGACCCTCTATGGGCGGTCGAATTTGTATGAAACGACTCGGCACGGGTTTTGTACGGCTCAAGACATCTATAATATCTGCGCCGTTATCCCCCCTCTCAACGTCCGGTTGATGTTCCAGCTTCGGAAAGGAAACTACCACGCGCGTGCTCAAGGCACCTCGGATTGTGAGGCCTCTTTTCCGCGCCGTAGCCGGGGTGCTGTCGGTTGTTTCGTTCACTCTCACTGCGAGAGCTGAAACGAAAAGGGCCGCGACCGCATTTGCCGATCTTCCGGTAGTGCAACCGACCACGAATTGCCGCGCGTTGAAATTCATGGGGCATAAGCTCTCGGTTATGGCTGGGGTTCCAATGCAGATTCAGTCGGCGGAAGTGGTCGACGAACAGCCTGCGCCGTATTGCGACGTAAAGGGCTATGTGTCACCCAGCGTCGGCTTTGAACTTCGGCTACCGACGACACGCTGGACGCAACGCTTTCTCCAGCTAGGTTGTGGTGCCCTGTGCGGGGTGGTCCAAATTCGACCTCCCATTGGAACGGCGATCGTGCTTCAACAAAACACCCTGTTTCAGCGCGGGGAGTTGGCCCTGGCGGCGACCGATACCGGTCATTGTACCGGCAACTTTTTTGACGGGACTTGGGCTGCGGCAGATCCCCAACTGCGCATCGATTTCGCCTATCGGGGCGTGCATGTGACAGCCGTGGCGGCCACAGCACTTATGCAAGCATACTACGGGCAGAAGCCCAGGTACTCCTATTTCTCGGGTTGCTCCGAGGGCGGACGCGAAGCTGCCATGGAATCGCAGCGTTACCCGGAGGATTTCAATGGCATCCTCGCTGGTTGTCCCTCGATAAATATCCTCACCCAGATTACTCTTTATCACGCCTGGAACTCACGCTCAAACTCGGATGCCAACGGCCATTTAATTCTCACCGCCGATAAGCTTCCGATCCTGCACGCCGCGGCGCTGGCTGCCTGTGATGCTCAAGACGGCCTTAAGGACGGCCTGATTAGCGAGCCCGAATCTTGCCATTTCGATCCGGTGGTCACACAGTGTCAGGCGGGCCAAGATCCCGCAACGTGTCTCACACCGGCTCAGGTCCATGCCGCTCAACTAATTTACCAGGGTGCGCACGACGAAAAAGGACAGCCCTTAGTGGTCACAGGTCCTCTCCCGGGCTCGGAGCTGCAGTGGAACGAGTACGTCACGATGGCGCCCGGGGCCGCCGAGACCGTCAGCACCTTGCTCGCGACATTCGCAAGCAAGTATTTGGCCTTCCCGGAGAATCGACCGCTCGAGTACACGCTGGCGGATTTCCGTTTTGATGGATCCACGTTTAGGGGATTAGCCGCCATGCACGCCATCTACGACGCACTCGACCCGGACCTTTCACATTTTGCCGCGGCTGGCGACAAGATTATTTTTTGGCACGGCTGGGCTGACGGTTCAATTCCACCTGTCAATACGATCGCGTACTATAACGCGGTGCAAAAGCAGATGGGTGCGGATCGGACGAAGCAGTTCGCATTGCTCTACCTCTTCCCGGGCGGATATCACTGCAACAGAGTAGCCCCCATCGTATGCGACCTTCTGAGCGCTATCATGGGATGGGTGGAGGAGGGTGTTGTTCCGAACAGGCTATTGAGTTGGTACTTTGCCCCGGGCACGGTCCAACTCGGAGCGCCCGCGGATATATCCAAGGCTGTCCGTACGCGCCCTGTGTATCCTTACCCGCAGGCTGCCCGCTACTCGGGCAAGGGGAGCATTGATGACGCCCGCAACTTCGAGGCGGGAATGCCCCGAACGACGGAGCCGCCGATCAATTGGATTGGAGCAACCACTTTTTTCAAGCCGGACTATGAGCAATGGTGCGGATGGAGCGGGCTGAGCTTCACGTGCGGCCCCGGACGGAAATAGACCACAGATAGCGGGATTGGTTGCGAAAAGCTCCATGACCATCTCTTAGGAGGACACATGCCGGAAGGTCTAACCACATATCGTTTTTCATTTGGGCCGTGGAATATCAGCGAAGGGGCTGATCCCTTCGGTCCCACCGTGCGCGACCCCTTTACATTCGTGGAAAAGGTAAAGATCGCCCGGAAACTGGGATTCGACGCTCTGCAATTTCACGATGACGATGCCGTGCCCGAGCTCGATTCGCTCAGCCCCGCGGAGATAACGAAGCAAGCCCGCGCCACTAAGCAAATCCTCACTGACAATGGCCTTGCAGCGGAGTTTGTGGCACCGCGCCTCTGGTTCAGTCCCCACACTATTGACGGGGCTTATACTGCAAACGACGCGACCGATCGTGCCTATGCCATGGAAAGGTCAATCAAAGCAATTGATATCGCTCATGAACTGGGCACGAACCTCATGGTGCTCTGGCTGGCGCGCGAAGGCACTTACGTGCGCGAAGCTAAGTCTGTCCCCGAGGCAATGCAGCATTTGCTGGAAGCGATTAACAAGATGCTGGAATACGACAAGAATCTGCGCATTCTGGTGGAACCCAAACCCAACGAACCGATGGACCACGCTTACATTCCTACGGTAGGTCATGCTTTAGCACTGGGTTACCGCACCACCGACCCGTCGCGGATGGGAATTCTCATTGAAACGGCACACCAGATTCTGGCAGGTCTCGACCCTTCGGATGAAATGGGATTCGCGCTCTCCTTCCACAAGCTGTGGAGCGTCCACTTGAACGATCAGAGCGGACTGAAGTTCGATGAAGACAAGTCCTTCGGAGAGGTCGATCTCCGGCGGGCCTTCAATCAAGTGCGTGTTCTGGAAGAGAACGGTTATGGCCGGAACGGCGAGTATGTAGGCCTGGACGTCAAGGCCATGCGTACGCAGAGAAAGGAAGTCTCCGCAAAACACCTCGCTAACAGCAAGGAAACCTTTCTCTGGCTGGTCGACAAAGTGCGCAGCCTGAATCGAAGCTTGCGCACCGAGTTAGTCAAGCAGCGGGACTATGAGGAGTTAACTCGCTACATCACGGCGCATTTGCTGGGCGTGCGGTATTAGCCGTCGGCCGCAGGGGGCGGTGGACTCGCCTGCCTTCACCCATATAGAGTCTGTGTGATAACTCGCGGTTATCGACCTGCAAAGACGTGGGCTAGGAGGCCCATGATGAGATTTATGCCCTACGAACCGGATCAGGCTTGGTTGTTGCCGCCCAGTGTGAAGGACGTGCTGAGAGCGGATCATCTCTGTTTTTTCGTGCATCGGGTGGTGGAGGGACTGGACCTGAGCAAATTCGAGGAGGCTTACGTGGAGGAGGGTCCTCCCGCCTACGCGCCCGCGCTGATGGTCAAGGTATGGCTCTACGCTTACGCGCTGCAAGTAACCTCTTCGCGGCGCCTGGAACAGCGCATCCGAGAAGATCTGGGGTTTCGGTACTTGGCCGGCGGGGCGCCCCCGACCACTGGACGCTGAATGACTTTCGCGCTCGGCATCGGCGCGCCCTCAATGATCTGTTTCTGCAAGTGGTGGAAGTGGCCCGCGGTTTGGGCATGTCACGCTTGGGGCACGTGGCCATTGACTCCACCCGGGTGCGAGCCAACGCCTCGCCCCAACGCACCGAGACGGAGCAGGAACTGCGTCAACGGCTGGCCCGGGAGCGGCGCGCGATTCGACGCTGGCAGCAGCAATGTGCGGCGGCGGAGGGCGACGAAGAACCGGGGACGCAAGTGGACCCCAGCGACCAGCAGCGGCTGGAACAACAGTTGGCGCAGACGCACGAGAAGTTGGAGAAACTGGTGAAGTCGGGGGCGCAGCAACAGTCCAGCACCGATCCCGACAGCCGCTTCCTGCACCAGGTGCAAGGCTTCGTGCTGGGTTACACGATGGACTTGGCGGTCAGTGACGACCAGTTGATCGTGGCGCAACGCACCACGCAAGCCGCGAGTGACAGCGAGTCGTTGCTGCCCATGGTGGATCGGGTGATGGAGGCGTGCGGAGAATGGCCAGCGGAGGCGAGCGCCGACAGCGCCTTTTTCTCGGTGGAGAATCTGGTGGGCTTGGAAACGCGGAAGATCAAGGGATTCGTACCCGACGCTCACTTGACGGGGGAGTTGAAGCATCATCGCGGGCCGCTGAAAACGCCCGGACAGGGTCCGGAACACCGCCGCATGCGGGCACGGTTGCGCAGCCCTAAGGGAAAGATTCGCTACCGGCGGCGTCAGACCTTGGTCGAGCCGGTGATGGGAGTGCTGAAAGAGGAACGCGGCTTGCGCCGGGTGCGGTTGCGCAGGCTGAGCAAAGTGGGGGTGGAAATTACCCTCGCCTGCACGGCTTTTAATCTCACCCGGCTGTGGCGGAGGACTGCCCGCGCCTAGCCGGGAAATGAAACGCGGCTCGCTCGGCAGAGCTGCAAGGCCGGGAATTCGTAGCAATATCATCATATCGACCACGTCAACAAGCTCTCAGCCCCCTCGCGTCGCGGTTATCACACAGACTGATATACGGAGAACTTGCAATGTAGCGCAGCCCTGTCCACACTGAAACCCTCGATCTGGCAGCAAGCTAAGGGCGTTGCCTGTAACGACTCAAGAGTTCCTCAGCTACCAAGCGGAAGAGCAAACCCATGGGCACTGACCAAAGAAAAGGTATCGCCTGCGGTGGGAATTGGATCATCGACCTGGTCAAGGTCGTCGACTTGTATCCTCCCGAAAGCGCCCTCGCGAACATCCTCCGGGAATCCCAGGGAGGAGGGGGCTGCGCTCACAATGTGACGCTCAACCTCGCCAAGTTTGATTCTAGCCTTGATCTGTACGCATTGGGCGTCATTGGCAACGACCCCAACGGGGACACACTCCTCGCCGAATGCTATCTATTTCCGAACATCCACACTGACCAACTCCATCGCACCGACCACGACAGAACTTCGTACACGGATGTCTTCAACGTTCAGTCTACAGGTCGCAGAACCTTTTTCCATTACCGTGGGGCGAACCGATTGTTCGCCCCTTGCTTTGTGGACCTCGATCGCTTGCCAGTGCGTCTTTTTCACCTTGGATACTTATTGCTACTGGACGCAATGGACCAAGCGGATCCCCAATTCAAAACTGTAGCGGCGAGATTCTTGCACGAGGTGCAGAAGCGGGGCATCCAAACTTCGATTGACCTGGTGTCTGAAGACAGCGACCGATTCAGCCGGATCGTCCCGGCGTCTTTGAAATACACAAATTACTGCATCATAAATGACTTCGAGGCGGAAAGAGTCTCAAGCTTGCCCATTCGGCGTGGAAGCGTCATCTTGACAGAGAATCTACGCCGCATAGGCCAGGCGCTTTTCGCGTACGGTGTCAACGACTTGGTGGTGATCCATTTTCCGGAAGGAGCCTACCTCATGACCTCAGATGGAACCGAGATCATTCAGCCCTCTCTGGACCTTCCCGAAACGTACATCGTGGGTAGTACCGGCGCTGGCGACTCGTTTTGCGCCGGCGTGCTTTACGGGCTTTATAAACATTGGCCCCTGGATGAAGCGCTTCGCTTCGCAACATGTGCCGGTGGAATGAACCTCAGCGATTTGACCACAATCGGGGGGATCAGATCCTGGCCGGAAGTCCTTGAAATGCAGAGAAGGTTTCCCTTTAGGAAAGACGTCGCCCAATAGCCCGAAGGCAAACTCGCGATAAATAGCGTGGGTTTATATGGGCTGGGAGTTCAAAGTCGTGACAGAAGCTAACCCGTTTGACCGGCTCAGCAACCCAACCCGGCGGCGCGCAAGCGCCGGCGGATGGTCGAACGAGCCCAGCGTTTCGAGCCGCGGCGCCGACGCAGAAACTCCTCCAACTTGGGCAGAGACCAAGTTGTGAAACCCAACCCCAAGTCCTGAGGACGAGCCCTGGCCACCTTCAGAATCTCGGGAGTAGCTTCGGAGTCATAGCCGGGCGGGCGTCCCGACCAGGAACCGACGCAGCCATTGATGGGCGTTGGTGCAGTGAAGACCCACCGTCTCGCTGGCCTCCACCAAGGAGCTGCCGGCCGCCAACTCCCAGATCAAAGCGGCTCGTCGATGTATGCGAGCGGGGGTCGACCGAGACCGCAACAAGCGCTGCAAACCGACCAGCTGCTCACCCGTCAACTCGGGAAAAGGAACGACGTGGCAGATGCGAAGAGCGTAGCATCAAAGCCCTTCAAAGGGAAGCAAATACAGCGATATTTATGAACAAGCTCGCTAGTGGTCTGTGAACTGTGGTTCTGCATGCCGGTCCAAGGCCAATCCAGCTGATAATATCCCCGGACACCTTGGGGAGGGTATCCATATCCTCCATCGTACGCCGCCCAGATTGCCGATCCCGACGTTCACTGGGGTCCTGTCTGAGAACGAGAGCATTATATTCTCGGCCGAGATCACCTTTTCTGGAGGTTCGCCAGCAGGTTTCACCAAAGTGAAATCAAAAATACTCTCTTTCCCGCGCTCCCGTTTCAGCCGGGTGCCAATCTCAAACATTCGCCGGATCCAAGAGGCATGTTCCATCTGTTCCGCAGTAGTTTTGCCAATGCTCATGATGACGTCATCATTGCTCAATGCGCCTTGCGAGTTCTAAACTCTCCACGACATTAACACCAGCGGCCTGCAACCGCTCAATGGCGGTGTCGGGATTATCGAACCGGAAGATCATAACTGCCGTCACTCCTCGGCCGAAGGTGAACGCGTACATGTACTCAATATTGGTATCCGTGTTCTCGAATACCCTGAGCAATGCCGCCAAGCCACCCGGCCGGTCGAGCACTTCCACTGCTACAACTTCCGTGACGTTGACGGCGTAACTTGCTTTCTGAAGAACGCGAGCGCCCTCCCTCCAATCGGACACGATGAGGCGGAGAATGCCGAATTCCTCCGTGTCGGCCAAGGTCAGAGTTCGGATGTCTATACCGGCTTCCGCTAGGAGGCGACAAGGTTCCATCAGCTGGCCTGGCTTGTTCTCAAGGAAAAGCGAAAGCTGATGAATCTTCATGGACACCCCCCTGCTCGATCAGAATTTCCTTTTTGGCATTTCTGACCACTAAAATATACCACGCAATGCCTCGTTTTGGAGCGGCCTGTTTCGGGTTCCATCCAATCAGCCCCATAGGTCCCCGAAGTAGCTCTCACTGCCCCTTGCCAGCCGGCCCTGCCGCTGCTCGAAGCGATTCCTCGGACCCGTCTCCGTCCGTTGCGCGTTGTTGATATACTCTTCTTCCTGCCGGGCGGTGTCTGGCATCTTCAGCACGTTGGGATCCACATGAAAATAGGCGTCGGAGATCAGGGGGATCTAATAGGCGAGACTCAAATCGGAAATGCAGGATAAAGCCAACCGAACCTTCATTCCGAACTTCGGCGACCGCTATCGGCATGGCAGGGCGATTCTTCTTCAGCCATACTTAAGAAAACGAAGCAGCATTTCGGTCATCAAGCGAGCGTCCTCAATCGGAATTTGTCCAGGGGCCGAGGGTTCGCCGCCGACCGAATAGGTCATATCCGATCCGAACATGAACCCGACCACGCGCGTGATGCTGCCGATCGTCCCCACCGACATGATGGCGAGCGGCAATCCCGGGAAGGTCCTCCTTGCTTCGAACGTCACCTGAAGCAACCTCAGGACATCCCCCGGCGCCTTCGCCATAACCGCGATCTTCGCGATGTCCGCGCCATTTGCGTGCATGGCAGCGATTTTGGCGAGCAACACCTCATTCTGGGGAGTGCCCTGAAGATCATGAAATGACTCTATCACCCGAATTCCCTGCTTCCGGGCAATTCCCATCAGCGTCTCGAGAAATTCGGGTTCATTGGCCAATTCCAAGTCAACAATATCGACGCTATTTGAGCGCAAAACGGCCTCGAGGGAGGTCCTGCGCTCGAATTGCGGTATTTCCTGCGCTCCTCCTTCTGCTTTGGTTCGGAGCGTGAAAATGATGGGCTCGTCGGCCAGAACTCTTCGCAGCATCTTACCGGCACAAACCAAACCGGCCGACGTCCAGTCCTTGCTATAATCGGCTCGCCATTCAATCAAGTCAGGCTGCATCTTCCGCGTGATTTCAGCCTGAGCAACGAGTTCGGTGGGCTCGGCAGCCACCAATGGTACGCAAAAGAGTGGCTTAGGGCCGCCAAGTTCCCGACCGCGAATATTGATTGGCGTTTTAACGCACGGTTTCATTTTTCCCCCTACTCGCTACATCTGCTTGAGCATGCGGTCTTCAATTGTTTCTAGGGAGGCGGTGACATCGCACATTCAGACCACACCGACCACCATGCGCTCTTCGCCCTGAGGCCAGTGGGCCTTGTACCCTGAGTTTCGGAGACTCCCGGAAACATGCTCGAATCTGCTCCTACGAGGCTTGCGTGTTCATGGAAATGATTGTCGCTCCCTTGCTCCTCCAAAACAAAAAAACCCACTCACTTCAAGTGGGCTGGCCTTCCGCTCGCAATTTTTTGCGTGTTCAGACCAACCCTACTCCGCCGGTTTGGAGCATCACTCCAAACCGGTAAGTAAAGTAGCCAAATGAATTGGCATAGGATCCGAACATCAGAATGACTTATCGCTGAACTGCCATAGGGATTCAAACAAATCTTATGCGTAAAGTCAAGCTTTAATTCTAGCTTTAATTCTATTCATCCCCCGTTCATCTGATCGTGGCAGCGCTGCCGGACCGTCGTTTTGTGCATCGAGCAGCGCGGATAGGGCACTTCTTCCGACTCCCTCCCTAAAAGTGGACACCTGCACGTGCGGTTCGGGCGCTGATTCGTTTCCCGTAATCAGCGCCACGAGACCCAGGACTGGCTCCAGATTCGGTGCAAAAGGGCTTTCCGGATCAGTCCCGCCAGCTCCGGCGATCGCCACCGAAAAGCGTCCAGCATTCGCACCAGGAAGAAGCCCCGCCCCGAGCCCGTAAAAGCGGCTGAAACTGAGGCATTACGTAAAACCGAAATATGCGCTAGAATCGATGGGCGTCTTGGGGCCAGATGATGACCTACGTCAAGAATGGTTTCCTGCCACTGATGCAAGGCGCCACCAGCGGACCCCATTCAGCCTGCCCGCGGATTCTGCTTGCTCACCTTGTGTTTTCTCGCCATTGGAGTGTGGCTACGGGTGGATCGGGTAAAGTCGCAGAGTGTTATGTGAACGTAGCCAAGCATTGGGGAGCAACTCTCCAGACCGAGACCCCTGTCAAAAGCATCATAGTGAAAGACAACAAGGCAGTGGGTGTTAGGCTTGAAAGCGGCGATGAGCTCTTTGCCCCGATTATCACCTCCGATATCGATCCCAAGAAGACGATGTTCCAGATGGTAGGTAAGGATCTGTTGCACAAGTTATACCCCAAGTACATAAGTGGCTTGAAGGAGTACTAGCAGAATTGTAACGGCATCTCGATGGGCATCGGTACGACCGAATTGCCGAATTTCAATATCCCAGAGGACAGGCTGAATGGTACCTTGGGTATTGGTCCCTCCTATGATTATATGGAGAAAGCCTATTACGAGTACTCCACCGGTCAAATCCGAAAAACCCTGCCGTTCTTGTGAATATGCAGTCCTATTACGGTCCCACCATGGCACCTCCTGGAACGCACACGATGTGGCTGTTTGTTTGGCCCATGCCGTACGATGTGAGGGAAGGACACTGGAAAGACCGCAAGCGAGAGATGTTCGGCAAAATCATCAATACCGTGGCAGAATACGGTAATTGCGCCAACCTGAAGAAGTCCATCTGCGCCATCGCGGGCTGGACCCCGTGGGATGAGCAGGGAATGGGCGTGCCACGGGGCGGCTGGTGCATGATGGAGGCAAGTCCATCGCCGCTCTGATTGGGCGCTGGGCCTCCCGGCGGCCGGCCGGGAGATTACAGCATGAATCATGGTCGTGGCCAGGGGGCCATATCGAATAGATAGCTGGTGGAATCGGTCCACCGCAGGATTCCAAGAGGCAAGCCTTGGTCGGGTTGAGCTCAAAGAATCCTCTAAGGACGAAGCCCTGGAAAAAGCACCCGTGCTTCGTCCGATTTCCATCGTGGACGTGCTGGGGGCGGGGTCAAGGGTCTGCGATAAACTCGCTGCGCTCCCCCTTGACCCCGCCTCCAGCGCGCAGGGGCAGTAGTGTGTAAGGATATGTGCTTGACAAAGCCGACGACATTATAGATGCGCCAGCCACGAATTTGCCGTGCTCCATTCCAGTTCGCTTCAGTGGTTTGACCAAATGCGTCGCAGGCCATTCGACAGTGACCGGGAAGCCACGCGGAAATCCGTGATCCTTAGTAGTCCCTGTTGAATTCGAGGACCATCCAATCGCATGCAAAAGGACTCTGACGTTGTGCCCAGAATGAGCGGGGGATTGGCAGAAAAGACCGCCCTCGTCACCGCAGCGGGACAAGGTATCGGACGGGCGACGGCGATCGCCTTCGCTTCCGAAAGCGCTCAGGTTTGGGCTTCTGACATTAACGAAGCCACTCTGGCGACACTCGCTTCCGAGCGGCCGGACATTCGAACTCGTCGCCTGGATGTTTGCGGAACGGACCAGGTGGAGGCGCTGGCGGCCGAACTCGGCGCGGTCGATGTGCTGCTCAATTGTGCTGGTATCGTTCACCAAGGGACGATCCTGGAGTGCACGCAAAGGGACTGGGATTATTCCTTTGATCTCAATGGCACGTCCATTTACCGCACCTGCCGCGCATTTCTCCCCGCCATGATCGCGGCGGGACGGGGAAGCATCATCAATATTTCGTCGGTGGCATCCAGCATCAAAGGCGTTCCTAACCGATTCGTTTACAGCGCCACCAAGGCAGCCGTCATCGGGCTCACGAAATCCATTGCCACCGACTTTGTGGGAAAAGGGATCCGGTGCAACGCCATTTGCCCGGGAACTGTGCAGTCTCCTTCGTTGAAGGAACGGGTGGCAGCGCAAGGCGATTACGAAAAAGCCTATGCGGCGTTCGTCGCCCGCCAGCCCATGGGCCGGCTGGGCCGGGTGGAGGAGGTTGCGGCCTCGGCGGTCTATTTGGCGTCCGACGAGTCGGCGCTCACCACGGGGCAAATCCACGTCATTGACGGCGGCTGGACTGGCTGATTTTATCAAGGATCTTGCGCCAGCCGGTGCGCCTCATTGGACTGGAACTTGTTTCATCGAAGGCCACCGGCCAGCACGCCTCCGGCGCGCCGCCGACGGCCTCCACGCCTCCTGCCAAGCTTGGTTCGTATCGAGCTGGAATATTCTTCTGACAGGCGCGGCTCGACACCGTACCCCCCCGGGAAAGTCGAGTTGTGCAACTTTGGCGGAAGGACGCCGAGATTGCACGCGTTCGCCGCCTTTTCCCGAAAGTGTATGCCCCGGAAACCGACTAGAAGAGCTATCTGCAACCACCACTTTCCCCGGACGAATGCATCTTTGCTCAGGCTACCACATGCGTCGCGCCCGCCTGGAAACAGGCAACCCGCCTTGCCAGATTGGAGGTGGGCCGGTTTGCGCAGAGAGTGGTTGCATCGCGTCCGTTGGCGTATCGGCTATCAAGAGCCTCCGACTGGCACGCCTGATTCAGTTTTTCGGCTTTTCTTTCTGTCACAAAGAATTGGCGATCGTCTTCAATGCAAATTTGCTGCGAGCGGTTACGCCCTAGCTAGGAAATGACACTTCCCTGGGCAAAGCAAAGCTACCTCGACGTTGGTTTATGCCAAGCCTGAAGCGGAGGACCGGGGGCAGGCTTCGGGAGAAATCGGCGGTTTGCTGGCGCCAGATGTCGGCGGATCACTAAGCGAATTGCAATTTGCTGAGGGTGAATCATCGAAAGTACGAAGTCGGTGAGAGGATTCGACTCCGCAGGGTGCAGATTCGCAACTGGTCGGCCCCGGTTTTTTTGATCCACTTCCAGAGTTAGTTTCCGGCAAAATCTAGTGCCCAAGGAAGGGAGACTTGCCGTGAAGCTCGACGGTTGACTTTTCTCCTGCGAACTGGGTACGATCTGCGGGCAAGCGAAACGAGGCGCAA
>Ga0187876_1001359_pt1 | contig 20963 bp, 16 predicted proteins | sample June2016WEW_17_4_FD_133000 | JGI IMG/M metagenome (GOLD analysis project Ga0187876, IMG submission 133000) | Peatland microbial communities from SPRUCE experiment site at the Marcell Experimental Forest, Minnesota, USA - June2016WEW_17_40 | ecosystem: Environmental > Terrestrial > Soil >...
CATGCCGTTCGGTGGGAATTCTGTGGCCACAATCCCATCTCTTCAGGGATACCGGTAGGAACCGGGGGCAAGCGAGGCCCGAGCACTGGCGTCCGGATCAGCGCCAAACGCCAGAGATCCCCTTTGGTTTTGTCATCAGAACAAGTCAAGCTCGGTTTGGCAGAACTGGAGTTTCGGGATCAGTTGCTCGTGTTTCTAGAAGGAGCCTTGGGCATACGTCAAGGCGAACTCGGAGCGCTACGATGGCTGTCGTGCGATTTCGACAACATGAGCATCAGCGTCCAACACTCGTACTACTGGCGTCGAGGTGGAAACCTGAAGAGCACAAAAACGGAAGCGTCTGCAAAGCTGCTGCCGATGCATCCAAGCCTAAAACATTCCTTGCAGGAGTGGAGATCGCAAAGCCTCTACAACAAACCGGAAGATTTCGTATTCCCTTCCGAAAGGCTGCAAGGCAGCAAGCCGTTAGATCTGGCTTCAGTATTAAAGAAGAAGATTCAGCCTGCATTCAGACGGATCGGAATCAAGGGCGTGGGCTGGCACACTTTTCGACATTCGGTGGGAACCATGCTGGCGGAGATGGGCGAACATCAACTCACAATCCGCGACTACTTGCGGCACAGCAACCTTCACGTCACGAACAAGTACCTGCAGGCAACATCGAAGACCAAACGCTTGGCACAGGACAAATTGGTCGACGCTATTTTGCCGACGGGTATTTTGCCGAAGACAAACCTCATCCAATGAGCGCTGTTTGGAATTGTTCTCGAATGGGACCATTCTCGTTCGGCGCTTATCGTCCCCTAACATCCCCTGATTTGCCGGACGCTAGGGTTGCAAGTGCTTGAAAAGAATGGCGGGGACGACGGGACTCGAACCCGCGGCCTCTGCCGTGACAGGGCAGCGTTCTAACCAACTGAACTACGTCCCCAGCTTGTTTTCATCGGGTTAGCAGTAAACCCTTGATTTCCTGTCTTTTCCTACTATCCGTGGAGTCGCCTGCTTCCACCACTTCCACCCCGTATAACCGAATTCCGGGGGTTAATGGACAGGAAATGGACAAGAAGCCAAACCTCCAAACGACCCTACGACCCAGCGCATCTGTCCATGCACTGTGTGCAAATTGTAACAGACCCTCTCTTGATCCGTCAGGCTCAGTCGCCCGCACCCAAGACTGAGGCCCACACCAATTGGTTTTGTCACGGTCGATTTGAGATTTCCGACAAGCGTCTCCCGCTGCGCGCGGGCTCTCAAGCATTCTTGTGACACTGGACGTCGCGACCTGCTCGACACCTATTCTGAAGTGTGCCTGCGGCGCGTCTGGAAAGTGCAACGGTTCTCGTGGTGGATGACTTCCATGCTGCATCGCTTTCCGGATGAGAATCCTTCGATCATCGCCGCCAACTTGCCGAACTGGATTACGTGACAAGCTCTAGAGCCTCTGCCAAGACCCTCGCGGCGAACTACGTCGGTCTCCCGCTCGAATAAACCTGTGAATCTTCCGGCTACACGCGCACCGCACGCTCAGTCACCACCGAACGGACCGCATGGGCGATCTTCTCTTCATTCGGCAACAGGTAGCTTTCGAGGGGCTCGCTGTAGGGCACCGGTGCATCAAGCGCTGTCACCAGGATTACCGGCGCGCGTAAATAATCAAAACCCTTTTCCGCCACCTCCGCGGCGATCACCGCTGCGGCCGACGAATGGCGCGGTGCCTGATCGACCAACACAAGCCTCCCCGTTTTCTTCACGGACTTGATGATGGTATCCACATCGAGGGGCGCTAACGTTCGGGGATCGATGACTTCAGCGCTGATCCCTTCGTGCTCAAGTTGCTCCGCTGCAGCCAAAGATTTCTTGACCATCCAGCCGGTGGCGACAATGGTTACATCGCTACCAGCACGCTTGATGTCGGCGACACCCAAGGGCACCACGTACTCGCCCTCCGGCACATATCCGGTGTCGAGCGTTAGCATGTAGTGGTGGAGATACACGACCGGGTTGTTGTCGCGAATCGCCGCCGCCATCAGTCCCTTCGCGTCGGCTGGGGTGGAAGGAAGCGCCACTTTCAGGCCGGGGATGCCCATCATGGTGTGATAGAGGCAATTGGAGTGCTGTCCAGCCCAGCCCGCGGCGAATCCGTAACCGGCTTTCAGAACGAGGGGAACTTTCACCTGGCCTCCCGACATGTATCGCAAGCGGGGAGCCTCGTTTAGCACCTGGTCCATCGCTACCAGCATGAATTCGCTCATCCAGAGCTCAACGATGGGACGCAATCCCGTGATGGCAGCACCGACGGCGATGCCAATCTCAGCGGTTTCGGAGATGGGGGCAATGCGAACGCGGTTTCTGCCGAACATCTTCAGCATAGGGTCGCGGTCGGTCATGGCCATGTTCTGACCGTAGAAAACTACGTCCGCATCCCGCTGCATTTCTTCGATAATGGCGACGGCCATTGCTTCTCCGTACATCATTTCCTTAGCCATCGGACCTCCTAGGCGTAAACGTAATTGGTGGCTTCTTCGGGATCTGGATGTGGACTGGCGAGTGCAAACTGGATGGCATCGTCCATTTCGGCACGCGCATCGGCCTCAAGGCTTTGGAGTTGTTTCTCCTCGAAAATGCCCTGGGTCAGCAACTGTGCACGGAAGCGTGGAATTGGATCCCTCTCTTTGGCCGCTCGGTATTCCGCTTTGTTGCCATAAACTCCAATGGCTTCGTGTTCGGGAAACTGAGTAGGCGCGGGAGGCACAGTGATGGCATTGCCGTGCGCACTGAGCCGGTAGAACTTCGACTCAATCAGACTCGGGCCTTGTCCAGCACGGGCCCGTTCCGCAGCCTTAGCGACCACGCCGTAGACCAGGAGCGGATCCGTACCATCAACAGTGGCGCCCGGAATGCTGAATGCCGCGGCTTTCTGGGAAAGTGGATCGCCAGCCTGCGCGTTGGCATCTTCCAGGCTGACGTGCGTGTAAGCCTGGTATTCATTGTTCTCCAGGATGAACACAATGGGCAGTTTCCAGACCGCTGCCATATTGAGTGTTTCGAAAAACGCTCCTTGTTTGCTCGATCCGTCTCCGAAGAAGCAGTAGACGATCTGTCCGGTGTTCTTCACCTGAGCCGTCAAAGCCGCACCCGCAGCATGGGCAATACTTTGACCGACCATCGCCGAAGTGCCGGGAAAGCAATGTTCGGGATCGGCAAGATGCATGGAGCCTCCAAAACCCTTGCACAGCCCGTCTTTGCGGCCGTAGAGTTCAGCCATCATTTTTCTGGGTAACGTGCCGAGCACAAGCGGGTGAGCATGACATCGATAGGTGGGCATTGCCAAGTCAGTGGGGTTGCGGGTGGCGAGCGCTCCCACAGTCGAGGCTTCCGCCCCGTCGGCAAGATGAGTGTGTCCGCGCATGACTCCGGGATGTTCGAGGAAGGTTCGCTTGACGCGCTCTTCGAATTCGCGAATCCGCGTCATCTGGGTGTAGATCCAGATCAACTGGTCTTTCCCGAGGACGTTTTGGTTCGACATAACATCACTCCTTTCCCGCAGGGACTAGGTCATCCGGCTGGCCGATATGACACAAAGGCCCGCCCACTGGCACCTGGACGCTTTCTCCGGCAACAATTTTGAGCAGGACGCCAGCAATCGGAGACTCCAGTTCGTAGCTCACCTTCTCCGTTTCCAACTCCACGACCGCTTCGCCCACCTTCACAATGTCTCCCTCGTGCTTGAGCCAGCGCAACACGCTGGCTTTCGTCGTAGGGATTCCGCCCGTCTTTGGAACCTTCAACGTCGTAAGAATGACAACGCCTCCGTGCTTTGGCCAAGGTTGTTGGTGCATCAATGGACTTCGCGTTCGACTGCTGCCCAGTAAGGCTTACGCATCGCTTTGCGGTCGAACTTGCCGGCCGGAGTCTTGGGAATTTCCGGCACGAATTCCACTGACTTGGGAGACTTCACGCCGCCCAGTTTTGCCTTGCAGTGAGCGATGATCTGACTCTCGGTGAGCGATTCACCATTCTTCAGGTCGTCTTTCAGAACAACGAGGGCCTTAACCGCTTCTCCCCACTTGTCGTCGGGCACGCCGATGACGGCGCACTCCTGGACTTGCGGCAGCGCCATAATGCCCGCCTCGACCTCCGCGCAGTAGACATTGAACCCGCCGCTGATGATCATGTCTTTCTTGCGGTCCACAATGTAGACATATCCGTGTTCATCGGCGTATCCGACGTCGCCGGTGTGATGCCAGCCGTGGCTTCGAATTTCGGCAGTGGCTTGTGGCAGGTTATGGTAGCCCGCCGTGACGAGCGTGCCGCGGGCCACTATTTCCCCGACTTGGTGGGGAGCAAGGATGAGGCCAGAATCGTCCATAATCGCGACGCGAACCGAGGCCGTTGGCCTCCCGCAACTGCGCAAACGTTCCGGATGATCGCCAGCTGCGGCCGCGGCCACGGTGCTAGCATCGAGCCAGGTAAGAAGCATGGGCGCTTCCGTTTGCCCGTAGGACTGGCACATACAGGGACCGAACACTTCCACGCCCTTTTTGAGTTTGTCGGGCGATACGGGAGAACCTGCCAGCAGAAAAACTCGCAGACTGGAGTAATCGAACTTACTCACGTCCGGATGAGCGAGCAGCGCGTAAAAGGCGGTAGGAGGAAGAAAGAGGTGCGTCGCGCGATACTGTTGTATCGCCGACAACACCTGCGACGCGTCGAATCCGGGCAATACGACGTTAGTCCCGCCCAGAGCGAACATGGTGAAGGCGACAACACCGGCGGCATGCGAGAGCGGCGCCGTGCAGAGGCAGACAGGATCGGCGGTATCGCCTTTCCAGTAGTGGATCGCCATCTCGGTCATCGAGCCCCAGGCCAGGTTGGTGACGCGGACGCCTCGCGCCGGGCCGGTCGTCCCGCCAGTCGGAACAAGGCCCATCATCTGATCAAGATTTCCGTGGGCATCGGTCCAGGCGAGATGGTCGTCATCATCATTCCATGAGTTTCCCAGTTCCATGAAGCGTTCGAGCGAGGAGTGTTCGCCATCCGGGCCGTCGATACAAATCAGATGCTGCAGCGAGGGAACGTGTTTGCGAATCTCTACGACCTGCTCCTGAAAACGGCTGTGATAGAAAAGCCAAGCCGTCTCGGAATAGTTCAGAAATTCCACGTTGGCGTCGACGGCATTGCGAAAGTTGATGGGGACCCAGGCAGCCCCGGCGCGCAGGATGCCCAACATGCAGAACAAAACCGCCGCATGATTGTGGGAGTAGATGGCAGCACGCTGTTCCCGCTCGACGCCGAAGGCCCACATCCCGCGGGCGATGCGCTCGCTGAAGGCGCGTGCTTCACCGTAGGAATATCGGGCGTCCCCGTCGAGGATCGCGATCCGGTCGGCGTAGAGATCCGCGCTCTTATCGAAATAGTCGATGGCTCGCATCGTTGACTGCGACTGCATGGCGCAGTCTGGCACGGTTAATCAATTAAGACGACAGCTTCGCTTTGGAGAGACCATGTGCTTCCAAAACGCCAAGGATTTCGCGATGGCCAAAGGCTTCCGCCGCTGACGCGAAACCCACCTTGCGCGGAGCGGAATGCACCAGATTGTGGGCCGCGAAGGCCTGAATGAGTGCGGTCTGGCGATAGCAACATGTGCCAAATACCACACACTGCACGGAGTCTGTGCTTCCACGGCCCGAGATCACATCAATGGTGCGATGCTCACGCGGGTTCTCCCGCGGCGGAGTTCCACCCGTCACAGCATTCGCCATCTCAGCGAGCTTTCGTTCCTGTTCAGCCGGGGGAAGTGGACGGATCTGCTCCTCGAACAGCTTCTCCGTCGCCGCTACGCCATCCATAATCTGGCGGTCGAGCAGTCCGCCAAAGGCTCGCAGGTTGGCCACCTGGGGATGATTCTTGTACCAGACCGGATGCGGGAAACCTCCCCAGGCCAGAGCGAGCTGAGTTTGGATGCTTCCGGGTACGACGACGTCATAGCGGGTGGCGCGCGGCCAGGGCTTGTACGTGTTCTGCTCCAGGTAGTAAGCGTCGGTTTGAATGACGGCGAAGATCGTCTGGGTAGAGCCGAAAGTCGGATTGCCCTTGAACATAGTCAGCACTTCCAAGGTGTCAATGCCGCGGTGGCCCTCCAGGCACATCCGAATCGCGGCGTCGCTCACTGCGGACATAAACGCAGTGGCGGGAGCGGCGAGCAAACCGCGTTGGGCAAACTTGCAGCCCCATTTGCCTGCCACTTCGCGGAGCCAGGCTTGTTCCCCGCCAATATCCAGATAATGGCAGCCGGCATTGAGCGCCGCTTCGATCACGCCGGGGCCATTGTAGATAAAAGGGCCGGCTGTGTTGCAGATCACCTTCGCGCCGGCAAAGACTTGAGTAAGTTCTTCGACCGAACCTTTTGTCTCAACCACCTCGTAGTTAGCAGATTCGATGCCGGGCACGTGCTTCATCACATCTTCAAGCCGCGCGCGGTTGCGGCCGGCGGCGATGAACGGCAGATTGTATTCACGAAGAAATTCCGCGATCAAGCGGCCAGAAAAACCATTGGCGCCGTAGATCACGACCGGCCTTTTGTCGCTCATTCGGAGCCCTCGCGCTGGAATCGCCCCGACAATCGATGCCGAATGAGGGCTTCCAAGTCGGCGCCCAATCCGGTATCCTTTCGGGACCGAGGGTTAATTCTAGGCAAAAGTATCTTTTTGGCTAGTAGGCACGTTTCGGTAACCTGATACCCAGTGGAGACTACCTGTGGATCACTCCAATTGCCCTGTGAAGTTAACGGCTTCCATCATTGGCGGGAAGTGGAAACCGACGCTCTTGTTCCATCTCGAAGGCCGCACCCGGCGGTTCTGCGAACTGCAAAGGCTCATCCCTGGGCTAACCAAGAAGATGCTGACCCAGCACCTGAGGGAATTGGAGCGCGACGGAATTGTTCACCGGAAAGTGTATGCCGAGGTGCCGCCGCGCGTGGAGTACTCGCTCACCCGCCATGGAGAAAGCCTGAAACCGATTCTGAAGCTAATGTCGGCGTGGGGGACCAGGCATCGGTCACGATATGGTTTGACGACCGTGCGCCCGCAAAAGTCCGATGCGCCTTGCACCCCGATCGAGGCGACAGTACCGGACGTGCCGGCGAATTCGCACCTGCCGCGCCTAGTCGTCGCAGGTCAGGAAATTCGCGATAGCAAAGCGCCATCATGAGTTCCAGCTCCAAAGGTCTGCTTTCGCATTACGACGGCGTCTTCCTGCTCGACGGCGTGCGCACTCCATTCGTGGAGTACAACACGGCTCTTGGACTGGTGTCTCCCACCGACCTTGGGATCAAAGCGGCCCGAGAGGTCTTCCGGCGAAGCAGTGTGCCCCCCGCCGACGTAGACATCGTGGTGGCCGGAAATATGGCCCAAGCCTCCTTCGATGCTTATGTGCTGCCCAGGCACATCGCGCTTTACTCTGCTGTGCCCGTCGAGGTGCCCGCACATCTGGTGCAACGTGTGTGCGGCACCGGCATCGAGGCCATTCTTCAGGCGGCGGACAATATCAAGCTAAAGAAAGCCAATTTGGCCCTCGTGGTCGGGACGGAGTCCATGTCGCGCAACCCGATCGCCGCTTACACTCACCGCGGCGGATTCCGCATGGGAGAGGTGGAGTTCAAGGATTTCCTGTGGGAGGCGCTCCTCGACCCGTGTCCGAATGAAACCATGGGTGGAACGGCTGAGAAATTGGCGAAACAGTATGGGATCACTCGCGCAGACGTTGACCAATTCGCCGCCGAGAGTTTCGCCCGCGCCATTGCGGCACAAAAGAGCTGCTTTCTGAGCGGGGAGATCACAGCGCTGACGAGTGAGGTCTTTGAGTTTCCCGGATATTCACCGCGGGGAATCAGGCTGCCACGGGGAGTAGAGAAGTTGAGTGAGGACACTCACATCCGGCCATCGCCTTTGGAGGTTCTTTCCAAGCTGAAACCGGCATTTGGCGGAGTGCAAACGGGGGGGAACAGCTCTGGAATCGTGGACGGTGCGGCAGCGGCCCTAGTGGTTTCCAGCGAATACCTAAAGCAGCACAAGAAAAACCCCCTGGCGAGAGTGGTAGCTGGCGCCGTGGTTGGCGTGCGCCCAGAGATCATGGGCATCGGACCGGTGCCGGCAATTCAAACCTTGCTGGACGTTGCCGGACTGAGCCTGGGGCAGATCGATCGCTTCGAAATCAATGAGGCTTTCGGCGCACAAGTTCTCGCCTGCCAGCACGAGCTTGGCCTGGACCGAAGTAAACTCAGCGTCAATGGAGGCGCAATCGCCATCGGACATCCGCTCGGAGCCACTGGAGTCCGACTGGCGGTGACGCTAGCGCGCGAGTTGAAGCGCTCGAACGCGCGTTACGGCGTTGCCTCGGCCTGTATCGGGGGCGGACAAGGCATTGCCTTGCTGGTCGAGAATATTTCAGCTGCCAACTAGCAACAGCGTTTGAAAGCTTATCAAGATTGAGCGGCCGGAGCGATTCCGGCTGGTCGGGGAGACAAAGTAGCGTAAATCCCGCCCAGGAATACATCTCCGATTTCCCGGGCCAGGACTCTTGCGTCGCCGTCGACATGCGGGTTGTACCATGTGTAGATCCAGTTCATCATTCCGAACAGCGACAGGACCGCCACGCGGGAGTTGAACTGCAAGTCCTTGGCAGCCTTTAGCGCATCGACCAAGTCCGCGCAACAGTGGTAATACTGCCGCTTGAGTCTGGCGATGTCCGCTCCAAACTCTTCTTTGAGTGCATCGTCTTCGTGCGAGAGCACCCTCATCGATTTTGGATTGGCGAGAAAGTATTCGAGATGCGCGAGAATAAAAACCCGAATGCGTTGCTCGGGATCGCTCTCGTCTCTTAGACGTTCGCGAACCAGGTCCATGACAGAGAGAAAGAGATGCCGCTGGATGACGTAGAGCAGTTTCTCCTTGGACTCGAAGTAGTAGTAAAGACCAGCCAAGGACATCCCGCTCGCTCGGGACAGGTCGCGAATGGAAGCGCCCTCGTACCCTTTTTCGTAGAAAATCGCAGTCGCATGTTCTAGGATTTTCGCGAGTTGGCGGTCGTAGCGGCTGTCGGAAACGGGAGTAGCGGAATCTGGAGTCGGTGAAGTTAGGCTCATATGTGCTTCGAGCGAACCTCGGTTTTTACTGCGGTCCATCTTACGCATTGTCATCCTTGATTAATTATTCTATGGCAAGAATCTGTAACCGCGGCTTTCAGGAGTCGTGGCTCTCGGGCGCGCTGAAACCTAATCCATAAGGATCCGCATGCAAGGAACTATGATGCACTATTCGCTGACGCTCTCACACAGCCTGGAGCGTGCGGGCAAGTTCTTTCCGAATGCCGAGATTGTTTCTCGGCGGCCTGATCATACGCTCCACCGTTACTCCTATGCGGACCTGTACCGGCGAGCGCGTGCACTTGCGGAGGCCTTGCAGGGAGCTGGTCTAAAGCGCGGCGATCGCGTGGCAACTCTGATGTGGAACCATCACGCGCATCTCGAAGCCTACTTTGGCATCCCAATCGCCGGTGGTGTGTTGCACACGCTGAACCTGCGTCTGGCGCCGTCAGAGATCGCCTACATCGCCAATCACGCGCAGGACCGCTTCCTGATTGTCGACGACGTTCTGCTCCCACTGTACGCAAAGATTAAAGATTTAGTCCATTTTGAACGCGTGATCGTAGTTGGGTGGTCGGGCCGAACCACGGCCTCAGGGCTCGAGGACTATGAGGAGTTCCTGAACACGGCCTCTGGTAGTTTCCGTTATCCCGATCTCGACGAAAACGAAGCTGCCTGCATGTGCTACACATCGGGTACGACTGGAGTTCCTAAAGGAGTCGTGTACACGCACCGGTCCGTGATGCTGCACTCGTTTCTTCTCACGACGGTGGACAACTTCGGTATCTGTAACGCCGACACCGTGTTGCCAATTGTTTCCATGTTTCACGTCAACGGCTGGGGACTTTCGTACGCCGCAACGCTGGTGGGATCGAAACAAGTTCTGCCCGGTCCGCATCTCAAAGCGGAAAGCCTGCTGGACTTGTGTGAAAAGGAAACTGTCACCGTTGCCGCGGGCGTACCAACGGTCTGGCACAGCATTCTGGAGTGCCTGGACCAGAATCCTGGCAGTTGGAAGCTGCCGCCCATGCGAGTTCTCGTAGGCGGCGCGGCCCCCTCGCTCGCGCTGGTTCAGAGACTGCGACGGCATGGATGGAGTCTCGAACAGGGTTGGGGACTGACCGAGAGCAGTCCGCAAGCAACGACGAGCCAAATCAAAGCACACATGAAGAATTGGACCGAGGAAAAGAAATGCGAAATCAAAGCGCAGGCCGGAATCCCGGTTCCGTTCGTTGAGAGGAGAGTCATGAACGCAGATGGCGAAGTTCCATGGGACGGAGAAACCATGGGAGAGGTGCAACTGCGCGGGCCCTGGGTGGCCGCCAGCTATTACAACCTGCCGGGGGAAAACGACAAGTGGACGCCAGACGGATGGTTTCGCACCAGCGACGTGGGAACGATTAATGACGAAGGCTATCTGCGAATCGTGGACCGCACAAAGGACCTGATTAAGTCCGGCGGCGAGTGGATAAGTTCTGTCGACCTGGAAAACGCTCTGCTCGCGCATCCGAAGATTCGCGAAGCAGCGGTGATCGCGGTTGCCCATCCGAAGTGGCAGGAGCGGCCTGTGGCCGTGATCGTGGCGAACGAGGGAGCACGTTTGTCTGCGCAAGCTCTGCGCGATTTCCTGTCGCCGAAGTTCGCAAAATGGCAGTTGCCAGATGCGTTTGTGTTTGTGGAGGAGCTGCCGCATACGTCTACGGGGAAACTGTTGAAGGCAGAACTGAGGCGCCGCTTTCAGGATTGGAAGTGGGAAGGCTAACAGCAGCCGATTGAGCGATGGGCACAGCTCGGCGCAGATTTTCCCGCGGCCGTTGAATAGCTGATGCCAGGACCTACTTCACCTGCAGCGACTCTATATATCGGTTAAGGTTCGCAATGCGTTCGGTCACGATTCCCTCGTTACCCTGACTCATGCTCCAGAACACCCGGCCCCACACCGGCATTTCCTGGTCGCCGTGTGGCACCAGATTGGTTTGTCCGCGCAGAATGCTTGTCACCTTGTCCGCAGGATACTTGCCCCCATTGAGCTTAGCCAAAACGGTCAAATCGGCGGGGACTGCTTTGAGCCCGGGCGCGGCCGGACCATCCCCTTTGGCGTCCTTACCGTGGCAGGCGGCGCAATAGCTTACGAACATTTCCTTGCCGGACGCCGGAGAAGTTTGCGGCGCCGCTTGATGCTTGACTTCAGGTTTTGCTTCCTGTGCGGTGGCAATCGTCACACTCGCCAAGACCAGAGTTACACAGCAAGCGAAATAGCGTAAACCCATGAATTCCTCCTGTAGTTCCCGCGAGCTGTGCCACCCTGTGGCGTCCTCGCGTAACCATGCTTGAGATAGAAAACGACGACGCCAGCCGCTCAGGATCAAACAGCCAGCGTCGCTGGATGCCCCTTAGAACGAAAATTTCACCGAGAACTGCAACTGGCGCGGATTGAGCATAGTTCTTGGCTGCCCGAACGTAGCATTCGGAGAGTTCGGAACCGTGACCGGCAACAGTCCTAAGGCGAGCCAGGCTGGTGGCGCAGCCGCTGCCTGCTCGGTGGCGCAAGACACTGACGCATCGCCGCCTTGAATCGCCCGCGTCGTCGCGTCGTTATAGTGCTTCGGAACAGCCCCGCAGAAAGCAGGCGAGCCGTAGATGTAATTCACTTCATCTACATTCTGCCGGTTGAACACGTTGAATGCATCTACAGTTAAATCGAGCCTCAAGTGTTCATGAAACTGGAAATAACGCGACAAGCGCAGATCAAAGGAATACAGTGGATCGCCAATGTAGGTGTTCCGGCCGATCATAGTGTCGCAATTCGACACGTTGGTGCAGACACCGCCCAATCCGCCAACGCGATCCGTGCTCAGGCCAGCCACGTCGCCAAGAACGTTTTGCCCGGCGAACAGCGTGAAGGGCCGACCAGACTGCAGGGTGATAATGCTGCTGAATTCGAAGTTCCGCGCAAAACTATCCTGGGGTCCATCGGCGGTGAAGTTCGCCACTACGTGATGGCGAACGTCCTGGTTCGAGTTGCCACGCTCCGAAGCGTAGTTGAATTGGTTGGGCGGTAGATTAATGAAGGTGGTGAAATTGCCGTTGTCAATGGTGTGAGAGTAGGTGTAGTTGGCGGTCAGGTTGAACAACCTGCCGATACGCTCAACTGCCGTAAGCGTCAGGCCGTGGTAGACGGCGTTGGCCACGTCGTTGTTGTAGTCGAGAAGGCCGCCACTCAGCGTCGCTGGAGCGCCGGCGGAGGGTACACCGAACTCCAACCCAGAGGGATTGACGGGCAGCTGAGGATTAGGGGGTGCAAAGGCCGGGGGAATCGGGCTCGCTGGACCCAGCCAATCGAAAAACGGGCCTAAGCCCAAGGGCCCAAGAATGGGTGTTCCGCTGCACGGGGTGAGAGAGCCGCTCGGATCGAGCAGCCCTTGAGCATAGTAAGGATTGGAGGGCTTGGCCGTCCCATAAGGACAGGGCACGTTGATATTGTTGCCCCGTACGAGTTTGTGCGCCCCCACGAACAGATATCCCACCTGCAGCGAGAGTCCTCCGCCTAATTGGCGATCAATCTCGAGGCTGGCCTGTTCGGCATAAGGAAGTCGCGCGTTACGCTGGATGCCACCGGAACCAACACCGCAGGCCCCGCTCAGCGCGCCGGTTACAGCGTTAGCAGTACAGGGCCCGGTTAAAGACACTGCGGGGTAAGCATTGGGACCATCGCCGAGGATGCCGAGGGCCGTTAGGGCTGCGATGCTTATCGTACCGCCCGGAGCGGTGTTGCAAATCGTATTAGGTATACCTAACACCGCGCAAGGGAGGGAAGGTGTGCCCGGGTAACCCGGATCTGCGGATAGTTGCCAGCCTCCGGTGGCCGCGTTGTTTTGGATCATCGGAACCACCACGCCTTGAGAAAATCCGTTTGCGGCGCAACTGGGGTCTGCGCCCGGAGGATTGCAGAAGTATCCCGGAAGCGCCTTCTGGTTTCCTGTGGTGAAGAAGAACGTGAGGTTATTGCGATCGAAGAAGATTCCGGAGCCGGCGCGAATGACCGTTTTGGCGTCGGGAGAATAGGCGAAGCCTACTCGCGGTTGGAAAGCGCGGTAGTCCTGGTTGATGGTGCTTCCCAGTCCGGTTTCGACATCCCAGCGCAAGCCGTAATTCAAAGTCAGGTGGGGAGTGACTCGCCACTGATCCTCGGCAAAGAATCCCCAGTAGCCGTGGTTCAAGCTGTAAGCGTAGTTGGAATACTGGTTGGTGGGAAATGCGTTCGGCCAGCCACTGCCGAAGCCTCCGCCGGTTGCTGGTAAAGGCTGATAACCGTTCACGAAACCGGTTCGCGGAACCGCAACTCCCCAATACAGGAAGGCTACGCCATCCGCGGCTGGCGGGAGCGGGCAGTTCTCAGCTCCAGGAACTGTTCCATAAGTGCCCGTGGTCAAAAGGCTGATGGCGTCCGCGAATGCGTACATACAGTCGAGATTCGGAAGCAATACGCGCTCCGGGGTGAACCCAGGATAGTTGTTGTAGCTCCAGACATAGTTCCCGTCGAACCCAAACTTGGCGACATGATTCCCTTTGACCCAAGCGAGCGAATCGGATCCCTGTACCCGGCTCTCGTAGATCGCGTCATAGGTGCCGAAGTTATGTCCGAATTCCAAGTCATTCACAACACTCAGATCGGGTTCGCCAGTCGCCCCGGGAAAATTGTAGTGTCGCCTTGCATATTGGCCTAGGACGGTGTTGACCAGGTTCGGCTTCAGCACCGAGTTCAGCGTTCCCACTACAGATTGATCGCGAATGAAAAGATTGCGCGCGCCGCTCGGAGAACCAACGCCGCCGCCATCTTCCGTATTGCCGATCAGTTCTCCCAAATCGCGCGCATCCTCCACGACGTAGCGCAACGCGAAGCGATTATTCGTGTTGATTTGGTGGTCAAGTTTGGCAAAACCATAATCATTATTGACCGTCTTCAGAACGGACTGGAGATAGGAGAAGGGCGAGCCAGTGCATTGCGCGGGAGGAAGGTTGCAGCCCTCCGGAGACAGGCCCAAGTAAGCTTTGGCCTGATCGATGTTTGTAATGTTGCTGAAAAGGTCAGGAGCGTAAGTGGGAGACTGACCGCTCCTCCTGCCCTCGTAGTTCAGGAAGAAGAACGTTTTGTCCTTGCGGACTGGGCCTCCGAGAGTACCACCGAACTGGTTTTGCCTCAGGGCATAGGGCAACGGCGCCGGCTGCAGAAGGGAGCGCGCATCGGTGGCGCTGTTCTGCAGGTAGTCGTAAACCGAACCATGGAAATCGTTCCCGCCGGACTTGGTGACGATATTGACAATGCCGCCGAGTGCCCGGCCGTACTCGGCGCCAAAACTGTTGTTGACCACGCGAAATTCTTGCACGGAATCCTGAGGCGGCGTGGCGCGCTGCACACCGCTAACGGAGTTCACGAAGTCGGCGCCGTCTACCGTGATCTCGTTGCTAAACGAGCGCATGCCGCCAAAGGAAATTTGGGTCACCTCGAATTCAGTAAACGTGCTCCCCAACGCGGTCCGGCTCTTGGCAACGCTGGGCGTTAGCAGAGCAAAGTCGGTAAAGAGGCGGCCGCTAATGGGCAAATCTTGGATCTGTTGAGCCTGAATCACTTGGCTGATCTCGGTTCTCGTCGTCTCTACCACCGGAGCTTCGGTAGTCACGGTGACCGTCTCAGAGACCGCCGCTACCTTGAGGGTCACGTTGACCGTGGCGGTTTGACCGACTGACAACGCCACGCCGGTGCGCGTGTATTTCCCGAAGCCCGCGTAGTTCACGGTGAGTTCGTACCGCCCTGGCGGGAGACTGGGCACCGCATAAAACCCAGCATCGTCCGACACCGAAGTGAAAGTCTGGTTGGTGTCCAGCGAGCGAACCGCGATCGTGGCCTTGGCAACGGGTCGCCCCCCAGCATCCGTCACGGTTCCGTTCAGCAAGGCATAGCTGACCGTGGCCTGGGCTGGCGCATATTGAATAAACGCCAACGCCACAAACAGACCACACAAGCAGGCAGACAGCCGACGTGATTTCATGAGATCTCCTGTCATTCGAGCGAACGTACGTTCGATTCGCACCCCAACGCAACACTTGCTCCGACTGCAGAACGCGGGAGCTTACCCACAACCTACATCAACACTGGATTCCTGCTCCCCACCTCCCGTTCAACACCCAGTGGCATCACCGTCTTCACCATCTTTCCGTGCGGAACTCTTTTGCGTTCCGCCGTTGTTCATCAAGCTCTGCGCGCCAATGGGACCGACCGTCCCCACACTTCCTGCGCGGTTTCGGCGACCAGGTGCAGCTTTGCTTGCTGGTCTGCCGCTGTCACGGCATTGCCTTCCATCGTGGAAGCGAAACCGCACTGCGGACTCAGGGCCAGTCGCTCAAGCTCAACAAAGGCGGAGGCGGCTTCAATCCGCCTCTTCAGTTCGTCCTTGCTTTCCAAGTTGGGTTTCTTAGAACTGACCAGACCGAGCACAACCGTGCGATCTGCTGGCACTTGGCGCAGCGGCTCGAAACCGCCAGAGCGTTCGTCGTCGTACTCCAGCAAGAATCTCTGGAACTTTGTATTGCGAAAAACCTTTGTGATCGGGCCATAGTCGCCGGCGGCGTAAAACTTGCTCTGATTATTTCCGCGGCAAAGGTGCAGGCCGAACGTGATGCCGGGATGATCACCGATCACCGCATTGTCCATTTCGATCGACAAATCCAGCAGCCGGTCGGGATCGTTGCCCCGCTGCCGATAGCCCTCCCGCAGATCGGGATCCAGCAGCGCAGTGTACTGCGGTGAGTCAATCTGAATGTAAGTGCAGCCCAGGCGAATCAACTCGCCAACTTCATCGCGCAGAATGTCGACCAAATCGGCGAGGTAGGCGTCAACCGTCGCATACGCGCCGGTCGATTTTCTGCTGTCGTAGTACGCCGCGGCCTGCTGCGCGCTGATCATGGTGGTTTTGGCCGGGTGCTTCGTGCGCGCACGCACGTAAGTAAATTCTTCAGCGCAAAGAGGCCTTCTGCGACGCAGCTTGGAAACGACTACCGGACGCGGCAAAACCAACTGTTCGCCCTTTTCGTCCCGGAAAGGAATTGCCCAGCCGCCATATTTGTCGAAACCTTCGACGGCGTCAATCAAGTGTCCGTAAAAAGCGTAGCGGCGCACTTCGCCGTCTGTGATCACTTCCATGCCGGCACGAATCTGCAGGTCGATGCATTCGTCGACGGCCCGGTCTTCCACTTGTTTGAACGCGGCGTCCGTGAGATTTCCGGCCGCGAAGCGATCGCGAGCTTCCTTTAGATACGCAGGACGCAAAAGGCTTCCGACTACATCACTACGGTACACAGCCCACCTCCACGAATGGCGCGTCATCGAAACAGCTTGGTCCGATGGCCTCAACCTTCTCGTCGTGGTTCACGAGAGCAACGAAGCGGCATCACTCTAATCCAGTTTGAACCAGACTTACAAGTGGAAACTATGAGCCGGGAAAATGGTATGTTGCTTGATATTTGGTTACTTTTCTGTGCCCTTCGTTGGTTACTTTGAAGTGCCTTTTTCCTAAGCGGCTTTGCTCGGGAGTATGATGGCGCTCCGACCGGCAGCTGCACAGTGAAGCGGGAGTCGACAATGAATCCGAACATCAAAGCTACTGTCGTGGGAAGTTATCCCGTGCCCTCGTGGCTGGTCGGTAATACTTCGCGGCTTGTTCTCCGGGATGCGGTGATGGCCGTGTTGAAGATACAGGAGCTCGCAGGTTTGGACATGGTGACCGACGGTGAACTCATGCGTTTTGATCCGAGCCACCCGGAGACCAATGGAATGGTGGACTATTTCGTTTCGCAAATGGAAGGAATCCGCAGCCATTTTGCGCTCTCCGATTTCGACCGGTTCCTCTCCGATCGCGCCTCGGCGACTCGCTTGCTAACCGCAGGCATGGTGGTCGGGAAAATCGGCGAAGGAACGCTGAATCTACCCCGAGACTACGAGATCGTAGCGCCGCTCACGAAAACGGCGCTGAAGTTTACATGTACTGGACCTCACATGCTGTCGCGCATGGTCACAAACTGCTACTACAAGGAGATTTCCGAATTGGCCATGGATCTGGCTGCCGTACTGCGCCGCCAGCTGGAATCAATTGAAGCCGATGCAGTCCAGCTTGATGAAGCCTGTATCGCCGGCTACCCGCAGGATTCATCCTGGGCCGCAGAAGCGATTAACTATGTTCTCGATGGCATCCTGAATGAGCGCGCGGTGCACATCTGCTTCGGCAATTACGGTGGACAGCCGGTGCTGCGCGGCTTCTGGCGGGATCTGGTCCCTTTTCTCAATTCGCTGCATGCCGACCATCTGGTGCTCGAGTTTGCCCGTCGCGGCTATGACGAACTCGATGTCTTCACCGATCTGGATCCGAAAATCGCACTCGGCGTCGGCATGATCGACATCAAAGACAACGAAGTGGAAACACCCGAACTCGTGGCCACACGCATCGAGCGGGTGGTGAAGACATTGGGTGCGGAGCGTTTGCGCTATGTCCATCCCGACTGCGGATTTTGGATGCTGCAGCGCAGTGTGGCAGATCGCAAGATGCGCGCGCTGGTCGAGGGAAGGAATCTGTTCGAGGGCAGGGCCTAGAGCGCTGCGATGCCGGGAGTCGAAGTTCAGAACAGGATTATTAGAGATGGCACCAGCGGTGACAGCTACATTCATTGGCGAGGATGAAAAGGCACAGGTTCGCGCCGTTCTGTTCGGTCACCTCGCGGGTGTGGTTCTGGCGCCCACGGTGAAAGCCTTGTGGGACCGGCGTGTATTTGATCTCTTCGGATCGGCTGGCGAGTGGGTAGATTTCGACCGGATCGCACAAGAAACTCGTGCCAATCGCGGCTATTTGCGAGTTGCCTTGCGCCTGCTGGCATCGTGCGGCTGGTTGAAACAGCAAGTTGAAAGCGGACACGCTCCGCGCTACGCACTGACAGCCGAGGGCACAGTCGCAGTGAGCACGGCGCCACTCTTGTACGGCGAAGCTCTCTCTTTTGTTGCGAAGGCAGTTTTCCTGGAAGATTTTTTGTTCGGAGGCTCCGACCGGCCAGTGCTTCCGTCGCTACAGGAACTGGTTCGCCGGTCAAGAGAACGATGGGGTCTGCAACCTGACGCCGACCCTGTCGTCAGCCAGGTACGAAATCAAATCCGCGAACACCTCGATGGCATGCTCATTGGCCCGGCCATGGTTGCCTTGGCCCGTGCAGAGATTCTGACTCAACTCGAGCAGCGGTCAGTGGATATCAATGACATTGCCGCCAACCGCGCGAGTCTTACCTGCATCCTCGACTTGCTGGTCACGCAGGGATGGATAGCACGCGACAAGAATTCCGTGAGCCTGACCGCGTGCGGTCGTTACGCGGCCCAGGTTGCGACATCGTACGGGGTCACCGTCTCCTACCTCCCACTGTTCGACAATGTGAGCACTCTCTTGTTCGGCAATTCCCGCATTCCGCGAATGGACGAAAGTGGAGTGGAACTTCTTGTCAACCGTGGCATGAACGTGTGGGGCAGCGGCGGCGCGCACCGTACATATTTCAAGAAAGTGGATGAGATCATCGTCGAGATCTTCAATCGGTCGCTGCATCTGCAGCCCCGGGGCATTTGCGACATGGGTTGCGGTGACGGAAGTTTTCTCGAACATTTGTACGCCACGGTGAAGAACAAAACCGAGCGCGGCAAGGTCCTCGACAAACATCCATTGATCATTATCGGCGCCGATTTCAATAAAGTGGCACGCCGGGTTACCAAGCAAACGCTGCGGAGAGCTGGCATTCCCATCTATCACGTGATCCCGGGCGACATTAATCGGCCGGCACAACTAGCGAGTGACCTGGAGGAACTGAACCTGGACGTCCACGATCTGCTCCATGTGCGTTCTTTCCTTGACCACAACCGGCCGTACATTCCGCCTGCGAATTATACGGCCGGGACACGCAGGGGGAAATCCACGGGAGCTTTCGCCCACCTTGGGGAAGAGATTTCGTGCGACGAACTGGAAGAAAACCTGACCCGCCACTTGAGGCGCTGGGCACCGTATGTGGGACGATTCGGCTTGCTGGTGCTGGAACTGCACACATTGCCGCCGGAAGTCACAGCGGCGAATTTATCCAAGACGCCGGCGGTGGCTTACGACGGAACTCACGGATTCTCCGATCAATATCTTGTAGAGTTGACGGTTTTCCTGGATGCTGTCAAAGAAGCAGGCTTGAAAGCCGATCCGCGATTCCAATCAAAGTTTCCACCGTCGGAGTTAGCGACCGTAAGCATCAACTTCTTCACCACGGCCGGCGATCCTTTCGATGCCGGATTGTGAAACAAGGCGCGGAAGCAGTCCGCACCGCAAAATAACTGCAGGGGACTCCAATGTTCTTGCACGACTACTGGTACGCGGTGGCGTGGGATCACGAGATTAAGCGCTCGCCCTTCGGACGCATCGTTTGCAGTGAACCCATAGTTCTCTATCGTCAGACCAGCGGTGCGCTCTCGGCTTTTGAGGATTGTTGTCCCCATCGGCTGCTGCCTCTTTCCAAAGGCTTCTTGCAAGGCGACACCTTGGTTTGCAAGTACCATGGCCTGCGCTTCGACCCAGCTGGCCAGTGCGTTTGGATGCCGGGCCAGGAAGGGATCCGCGCGGAGGCCAGGTTACGGGCCTATCCCGTAACCGAGAAACATCGCTTTGTTTGGGTGTGGGTCGGCGACCCGGCATTAGCAGACGAGAAGCGTATTCCAGATCTTTCCTGGTGCTCGGACCCGAACTGGGTTTTCGAAGGCAGCACGTACCACCTCAAATGCAACTACCAGCTTCTGGTGGACAACTTGATGGACTTATCGCATGAGACATTTGTCCATCCCTCGAGTATCGGCCAACACGAAATTCTCGAAGCTCCGATCAAAGTGACTTCTGACGCCACGTCGGTGCACGTCACGCGCTGGATGCACAACATCGATCCACCACCATTCTGGGCGGCGAATCTGAGGTCGTTTGAGAAGTGCGATCGTTGGCAAATTTGCAATTTCACTTTACCCGCGAACGTTATGATCGACGTAGGAGTGGCACTGGCGGGAACGGGCGCGGAGAGTGGCGACCGCTCGAAAGGCGTGACCGGAATTGTGGTCAACCTGATGACTCCGGAAAGCGAAACCTCCACGTGGTATCACTGGGGGATGGTGCGCAATTTCCAGACGGAGGACCGCGGCCTGACTTTCCGTATTCGCGACGGTCAAGCTGCTGTGTTTACCGAAGATACGGAGATCCTTGAGGCACAGCAGGAAAACATTCTGCGGCGCCCGGACCGCCAGCTTCTCAACTTCAAGATTGACGCCGGCGGCGTGCATGCACGGCGAATCATCGAGCGCGAACTAGTACGCCAAGCTACGCGGTAAGCTTCCTACCGACGCGGCCACTTTGGATCTTAGTTCTTAGGTTCCTGTACGTCCTCGGTTGCGCCAGTTGCGGGGGGCTTCGCCTCGCCCACGCTCTGATTCGCACGAAAGATGACGTAGGCGCGAACGTCTGCCGCATCTTGTTGTGACACTTCCTTGCCAAAGGACACCATACCCAGCGATTGATATGCGCCGTCCCGAACGATTTTAAACCATTGCGGGTCCGCCAGGGCGGCGGAGTAACGAAGATCCGGTAGCAGTCCTCCGCTGACGGCAACATCTCCGTGGCATCCGGAACAAAAGCGCTGGTAGACTGCTTCCCCACGGTGAATTGCCGCCACGCTCGCGGTTGAAGCCGGCGGGTTCAAAACTGGTTCTTCGAAGGGC
>Ga0187876_1001366_pt1 | contig 20874 bp, 19 predicted proteins | sample June2016WEW_17_4_FD_133000 | JGI IMG/M metagenome (GOLD analysis project Ga0187876, IMG submission 133000) | Peatland microbial communities from SPRUCE experiment site at the Marcell Experimental Forest, Minnesota, USA - June2016WEW_17_40 | ecosystem: Environmental > Terrestrial > Soil >...
AGCGCAGCGCAGTGCGGAAGACTGGGGAAACCCCTTGCGGGCGCGGGGGGCGGCGCTCCCTAGGAAGGGTTTTTGCTGTTGCTGTTCGGCAAGAGGGTCGGAGTTGCGGGCAGGAACAGGCCCGCTGAGGTGGGTGGCGAAGGACGCGCACTTTCGACCGCAGCCAGGGAGGATACTTCCTCCCCTCAAAAGAACGCCTATCGCGTACCGGGCTTGCGGTTTACACAACGGACCAAAGACATGGTTTACATCGGGTTGGAGAATCTACTTCCCTTCCCTCTGCTTCAATGGCCGCTACCAGGTCTGCTGTTTGGAATGGCTGAAGAATCGCCTCGATGGGCCACTGTTGAACGGGCACGGAGGGAAATCCGTCGCGTGGCGGATTAGGCGGTTTGGGCTTGGAACCTCTGCGGCGCAATGGAACGGAAAACCGGGTTAAGCAAATGGCCCATTCTGTACCGAATCGTTGCCGCATTCCAATCCCAAGCCGCCATCTGCTAGAACAGGACGAGGAGAATTAGATGCCGCATCCCCAGCTCACCGCCCAGCAACAAGCTTCCGTGGAACGGCTGATCCGTCTTGCCGAGGGCGATACCGATCAGAGCCGACATATCGCCAACTTCCTGCTGGCTTGGTGGAATGCAAAAGAGTGCGGCGGGTTCGATCTGACAGAACTCTGGGCGGTCGATCCGTCGATTGCTGCGGATATGGTCGTTGTTTTCGGCTTGATCGCCGGTAGGCACATTTACCCCGACAATCTTGGCTATGGCGAACAGTTCGGGCAGATCGTCGCCGCCTGGAGGGGAAGGGTATGCTGCGAGGGGTAGCAGAGGCTTGCCGAATTCTCGGCGTTGATCGGAATCAGGTCAAATCGTGGGCCTACACCTTTCGGGATTATCTGAGCAGTTCGGCTAACCCGAAGTCTGGCCAATCGCGGCAATTTTCAGATGCCGATCTGCTCGCCCTGATGCATGTTGCCATGTATTGGGAAGACGATCCAGACATCGAGAGCATTCGAATAGGTCTTAATTGTGAAGAACACCTCGACAATGATCTCTACCGCCGGACGTTGTTTGCGCACACACCAATCTTGCAGGAGCCTCCCGAGGGACTCGATGAAACTTGGAGAAGTGGGGTTTTTCTCGGGGCGGGTGGTGTAGACGAGTACCTTGCCTTGGCCCGCAGCTATCGCGACACCGCAGATGCACTGCTCGACAAAGCACTTGAGAGTTCCGAGCCACGCGATTGGGCCTATCCGGTGCTCTTTGCGTATCGCCACACTTTGGAACTTTATCTGAAAATCGTTGGGCATATCCAGGACCCCATTCACTCGCTTCAGCGTTGCGTCGAGCTGGTCGAAGGACGCTTAGGAAAAAGGATTGGCACTCCCACCCGTGAATGGATCATCGAATTCGATAGGATCGACCCCGGTGGTACGACCTTTCGCTATGCAGACGATTCAGCCGGAACCCTGAGCAATGCCGAATACTGGGTAGACTTCCACCATCTGAAATATGCAATGGGACTTGTTTTCCAGGCCATGGACCAAGCATGTATCCGCAGCTAATCGGGGATTGGGCAAAATGACTAGATTGCCCCCGGTGACAGTAATGTTGGGTCTATCCCACTTTACGCGGCGCTAAAAAAACGCGGACGGAAACGAAAAGGAACGCCAGATTCATAACCCGTAATCCAGTGGCAAAACGGTCTCAGGCATATCTTAGATAGACGGGGGCAGGCGGCATTGCTCCGGGTTCGTCCTGGGGGCTTTCTGTTCGATCTCGCACGGCTCTACACTCCGGCACAAAGGCCGGACCAACCTCCACCATCCACAGCCAGGTTTTTGCTTTTGTACTTGCGCGGGGTGGGTGCGGGAGGGGCGCTAGCGCCCTCCCGCTGAATGCGAGCGAAAGCTCGCTGACCGCCTCGTAGAGGCGCTCCTTTTTTGTAGCAGGGTGGTTTGGAGGGGCGCAGCGCCCTCCAATGTATGCGCAGCATGTCCGCCCGTGAGGGCGCTCCTTTTTCTGCGTAGCGTAGCGGAGCAGCGGGACCGCTGCGGAGTTCTCCACAGTTTCGGGGTGAGCAACTACTAAAAAAGCTATTTATCTTAACTATTTAAAAGGGGGGGCGTTTCACCGTACTAAAACAGCAAAAAAGGGGGGCGTTTCACCGTATACAGGGGGGGCGTTTCACCGTGGAAAACTTTCAGAATCCATAGGGTTTTCAACAAGGGGGGCGTTTCACCGTACTCTTTTAGCCCTGCTATTCACTGTGTTTTTTGAGATACAGCAAGACGGCTGGCATGAATGGCAAAGCCCCCCTTGGCCTTCGTGATGATGAGGCCGGGGTACACCGTCGCAATCTTGCGGAGCGCGGCGTTAGCTTCCTTTTTGAAGTCCTTGATGTCGCCGTAGTCGGTGCCAAGCTGGCTGCGCAACTGCTCCCAGGAAATGAATTGCGGGGGCAGGTTCTTTTGCACAATGACGAAAGCGCGGTAAGAGATCAGCGCGTAAAGATCGAGGGCCAAGGGCGAACGCTTCAAGGCCCGGAGCGCCCGCATATCGACGGGCACGGGTGAAGCAATCACTGCGCTATAGAACTTCTCGCCTAGCTGAATCCAGCTTTCCCAAAGTGCGGCCTGGTCGGGATGAGGATGCCACCACAATTCGCCCTCTGGCGCTACCGCCATATCGCGCCATGCCTCGCCCGGTGCGCCCGATGGATCAGTCCCGGTCGCCTGGAAACTGATGTGGCACCGGAACAAGCGGCGCATTTGGTCTTTCAGGCGTTTGCTGTCGCTGCGCTTCCCTCCCCCAGTGTTTGGGTTGAGGCCAACGGCGCGGACAAACTCATTGAGGCTACGACCCAAAACAAGACGGCGGCTTTTCGTCCGCACTGCTTCGGTAATGGCCCAAAACAAAAGCAGCCGGGGGATGGTTCCATACGGGTAGCCGATAGATTGGTCTTTGTCACCATCCCAGCCGGGCTGAATGAGCAGGGCGCTATTGCCAGTGCGCCGAATCCATCGCGGGGAGCTGTCGCCGGGGTCGCTGTGTGGAAGAGTGCAGAGGACAAGCTGACGCGCGATGAAGGCGCGTTCGGCTGCGTCCGGCTCCGAATGGATCGCTAACGCGGCGTCAACAAGTTCAATCTGTGCGCGAGTGGGGGGCTTGAATTTCTTGACAAGGGCTTTTGCAAGGGGGATTTCTCCCGCCTGGACAAGCCCTTCCTCGCCGCGCTTCCCTGCCCTGCTTTTCACCATGCGCTCAAACTCCCTGCGATATATTCCTATAGCAATATATCGCTATAGCCCTATGCCTCACCGCTGTAAGGCTGCGGCTTGCCGTACTTTGCACAAAGATCGTTGATCGCCTCGCCCAGCAGTTGTTTCAGGTTTCTGCCGGTGTTCTTTGGCTCGGCCTGGACAAGCAACAAAGCTCGGCGGACTTCCGGCGAATAGTGTCCACCGATTAAGACTGTCGCCGGTGGGGTCTTCGCTTTCGTGACTGAGGGCGCTGCCGTGGCCGTGACCTGTTGCGCTTGATGCCCTGCTGCGGCTCTAAGCCCTGCGGTTAATGCGCTTTTCTTCATGTCGTCCCCCCTTTAGGGCTATAGCAATATAGGAGTATAGGTCGCTCATTTCCTGTGCGGCCTTCCCCTTCGGCTCAAACTCGGTGGCGCTCTGGCCGATATTCCCGGCGTCGCCATGAGCGGCGCGGGCAAAGATCACGACTGGGCAAACGGCAAAGCCTTGCTCGGTCGCGGCCTCTTGGGTTTCTACGTGGCGCTTTCCCTGTACAGGCGCACGATTAACCAACACGGCGGAGGGTGGATTTCCGGCCAGCGTCAACACGTCCTTGAGGCTCCCAAGCGTTTCAATGTCGTATAGCTGCGGCTGGATGGGCATTAAAACGAAGTCGGCGGCTTTGGCGGCGGCGATCAGTGCATCCGTACTCTTGCCGGGGGTGTCGATGATGGCAAAGTCTGCGCCTCCCTTGGCGGCGGCTTCGAGTACCTGGCCCAATCGGGAAACCTGACAGGAGACAACGGAAGGCGCTTCCTTGCCTCTCCGGTCACTCCAATTTGCGGCGGTCGTCTGCGGGTCAAGGTCGATCACGGCAACAGAGCGGCCCGCCAAAACCGCTTCTACGGCTACGCCTAGCGCCGTTGTGGTCTTCCCGTTCCCGCCTTTTTGCCCAATGATCGCTAAAACGTGCATAGTGGCTCCCTTTACGGCTACAGGGCTATAGGACTATAACCTGATACGACTATACGAAGAGCGGCCCGATGATGCAAGCAAAAGTACAGGGCGGCGGCTGGGCCGGAATCAGGCAAGGCATGAGATGGGGTGGGATGGGGAGCTTAAAATTGAAGATGGTTGATCGCTTTTGAGTATTGTTGTATAGTGTTGGATATGGTTAATGAAACTCTCGACGCGACGTTCTCTGTCGGTGACGCGGCGGACTATCTCGGAGTGTCTATTCAAACGCTGCGGCGTTGGGACAGTTCGGGAAAGCTCAAATCTACGCGACACCCAGCCAGCAAGTATCGTTATTACCTCCTGGCCGACTTAGAGCCGTACAGGACAAAGCTCCTCGCCGCCCCGGAAAACAACCCTGATATTGGACACCTGTTTCAGACCGCTCCAGCCAACATCGAAGGTAATGACAACCTGCGTGAGCCTCAACAGGAAGCTCACCGGCATACCAGACAGCACTTCGCGACCAGTAGTGATGCCGCAATCCTTCAAATCCCCGTCGGCTGCGGCAAGACCGGCGTTATGGCAACTCTTCCGTTTGGCATCACGTCGGGCAGAGTGCTTGTAATCACTCCGAATCTGACAATCCTCAAAGGCGTGGCCGCTGCACTGGACATCAGCAATCCAAACTGCTTCTGGCGAACAAGGAAGGTGCTGAGATCGTTCACTAACGGCCCGTATCGAGCCATCCTAAACGGGCGCAATGCCAATATTCACGATTGCATTAACAGCCACTTTGTATTAACCAACATTCAACAACTGGCAAGTTCCGCAGACCGCTGGCTACCGCAGTTTCCAGATGGATTTTTTGACATGATTTTGGTGGACGAAGGCCATCACAACACAGCCGACAGTTGGCGGAAGGTTTTCGCACGTTTTCCAGATGCCAAAGTTGTGAGCGTCACCGCAACGCCTTTCCGCACTGACGGTGAGCCACTCGTTGGAACATCTATCTATCGCTATACCTACGCTCAAGCGATGGTTAAGGGTTACATAAAACGGCTTCACGCTATCAACGTAGCCCCGCAGCAAATCGAGTTCACTTACCGGAACGACAAGCGCCGCCACTCATTGGAAGAAGTCCTAGCACTTCGGGAAGAAGCATGGTTCCGAAGAGGGGTTGCACTCGCTCCTGAATGTAACCGTCATATCGTCGAAGCAAGCATTCGTCGCTGCCTGATGATGCGGGAACATACAGGGTTTCACCATCAAGTCGTCGCTTCCGCCTGCTCAATCGATCACGCCCGGCAAGTCCGCGCCCTGTACGAGCAACGCGGATTTAGGGCGGCAGAAATCCACAACGATATGCGAGAAGAAGAGCGCGAGGTGGTGCTGAACGCGCTGCGCAGCAATAGCCTCGACTGTATAGTCCAGGTGCAGATGCTTGGGGAGGGCTTCGACCATCCGCGCCTCGGAGTCGCAGCAATATTCCGTCCGTACCGGAGCCTATCAGCCTACATCCAATTTATTGGGCGCATCATGCGGGTCAACTTCGAGGGCGACACACAGCACGTCGATAACGAAGGTTTCATCATTTCCCACGTCGGCCTGAACAATGATGCACGGTGGAATGACTTCCGCGAAATTGAACTGGCTGACCAACAAATGTTCCGTGAACTGCTGACCTCCATGAACACCGGGCCAGAATTTGAGGGGCAGGGAAGCGGGACGGGAACCGGCACGGGAACGCCCCGTAGGTTTGATACGGGCATGACTGCGGTGGATGAAATTGTTAGCCATTTCATCATCAATTCGTTTCTCGACCCCAATGACAACCGCGTCCTCGAAGCCATCCTCAGCCAACCGATTGCAGGAACACCTTTGACAGTCCGTGACATCATCAGTCCGGAAAAACTTCGGGAGCAAATTCTCAAAAATCAGGAACGGTTGCAAGATCAGCAACCCGAGGAAATGGCCGTCCAGCCACAGGATGAGCGAGTAACTCTACAAAAGCGACTGGATGAACGGACCAAGTCGGTAGCCAACCGACTGCTCAGTGATCTCGGACTAGCTCGGGCCGGTCGAGACATAGGCAAGCTGTTCCCGGACGTACGCGGAAAGGCAAACAGCGCGGCCCTCATCATTCTCATGCACATTGCCGTCAACGAAGCGATGGATATTCCCGAGGGAAAGCGTAAGCAGGCTCCTACGGGAAAACTTCAAGAGGCATTTGCAAAGCTGGATGCAATCGGCGACGGGTTAGCGCAGAAGATTCGAGCTGCAACCATTCAAAAGAAAGGCACGGTGTGACCTATGGGAATAGTAAGAGACATCATTGCCCACGTCGAGGTAGAGGTCGCCCAGAGGGCAAGACTCTGCCACCACAACAAAAAAGAGCACAATATCAGAAAGGGCGATAAGTGCCTCGCCATTCACGACGCTAACGGGGGAAGAAAGAATTATTGTGGGCCGTGTGCACAGGACATCTTGACGAAGGCCAAAACTAAATTGGCAGGAATGGAACAGCAGATTCAGAATTGAAGGCACACGCGGGACAGGGAAGGGAAGTGCAAACCCTTTCACCGCCAGAGCTTTTCAAACCGTGCCGGGTTGGTCGCGGTGTACCTGACGGTGTGCTGAATGTTCCGATGTCCGAGATAGTCCTGAATGAGCCTTGTATCCGCGCCCTGATCGGCCAGGGCGAAGCCGCAAGAGTGGCGGAGCATATGAGGATGGGCAAGCAAGGGCAGGGAAGCGGCGGTGCTGTATTTTCGCAGGGCCAGGTTCACCGTGGATCGGTGCAACGGCTTTCGCTGCTCACTCACAAAGAACGCCTTGCCGGTCGGCTTCATCCGGGCGCGTTCTTTCAGCCATGCGCGAATGGCTCTCAGCTCGTCGCCGCGTAGGGGCTGGGTCGTCGATAGACCGCCCTTCAATCGGGCAACGTGCAAGACGCGGCTTTCGGTGTCCACCTGGTCAAGTTTCAACCCGCAAGCCTCCGAGACGCGCAAGCCATGCCGGAACATGAGGAGCAACAGGCAGCGGTCGCGGGCCTCGTTCCGGCTTCCCTTGGTCGCCTCGATCAGCCGCTCGACCTCGCGCCCGGTGAGGTGCTTCCGGTCGCTGTCATCCCCGCCTGTGTTTCTGCTTTTGCGTCCGCTCATCATTTTGTCGAGAGTTTCCCCTGTCGAATGCCCCTGGAACCCGCATAAACAGGGCAGGGGGCTTTTCAAGTATCGACAAAATGACTCATTTTGTCGAGAGATGAAATTGTCGGGCCGCTGGCCCGACAATTGTGTCCGTAGCGTGGGCACAATTTCCCTGGGCACAGAATTCACGGAAACGGATAGCCGAGCACAGGGAGGGGTTCACTTATCCGTGAATATTCCTGAACTTGTTCGCGCGGCGGATAAAGTCTGCTTTCGGTCGTTGCTGTGGGTCTGGGGGAAGGAATATCGGCGCACCGAGCCTTGCTCTAAAGGAATCGATCCCCCCGGCAAGGTTCAAGCTCTCCAGCGCATGGAAATTTGCATCGTTCAACCGCATACGGCACTGTTCATCCAAGTAGATCAGCCCCGCATCAAAGGCGCGGTGATAGGTGGGGGCCAGTGCAATTCCGTTCCGTACATGGTCAGAGCTTCCCGGAGCTCCCACAGGGAGAATGTGGGCCGCATCCACCAGTTTCAACTGAACCCTGGTAACGGCGCATTGATTCCCGTAGGCAAACAGAACCCGCCGACGAAAATCAGCGGCCCTGCTCAGTCGGCTAACCTCGCTAACAATCCGCTGGCGCTCTTTTGAGAGATTTTCTACTTCTTCATGAGACGGCGGCTCATGGACAACTTTTTTCAACAGAGCGAAGACCGTTGCCTCACCCCCGAGGCGATGAAGCATTTTTGCATTTGCCACGTAGGCCGCGAACATATCCGGTCTGATGCCAATGGCTATTTCATCGTTGCTCTTTCGGTCAAAGCTCAGACCTTCGGTCTCAGCCCTGCGCATCTCCGTTCTGTCGATCTGCACCGAGGGGGAGCCGGTAGTAAAGGTTTGGTGTCGGGCGAGATCGAATCCTGCGAACAGCTTCAACTCAGGATCGTAGCCAATAAGGACGGTGGAACCATCTGCGCCCAGATGCAGCGGAGATGTAACCCCGGTCATTTGGATGCGGTACTCATTCGGCAAGGTCGGACGGCCTCCGGGGGTGAGGGTCCACACATACGCAGTGATCGCCTGCGGCCCATCCGGCGCGGTGATGATGAATCGGCGCGGTTGGCTTCCTTTTGCCGAAACAATTTGTCCGGTATACCCAGATTCGCTGATAGCGTTCGTGATGGCTCTGACGATTTCCACCGAAGGAAGGGCTGGCATTCTGAAACCTCTTAAGCGTTTTGCTTACCTTAACAGTGCTGGTTTTGATTTGTACATCAGCCATTGAGCAAGAAAAGGGAATCATGGTGGTAAACGAGAGAGGCCAGATTTGGCTGGCTCCTGATTGTAGGAATGTAGAATGACCCCAGGGGTAGGGGCCGGTGTGTCGATTCTGCGCCTACGGACGGGGGGGCTAAAGCGTGGCACGATGGACAGGCATGCCGACGATGGTATCGGTGCTGGAAGCTGCCACAACTTGGCATGATCGCTGTTTCGTCGGCGATGGGTCCATGTTTACGGACCGTACGCTCTGGACGGCTGCGAACTTTCAGGAACTCTATACACACTTCAACGAAAACCCACTGACCGATAAGCGTAGTTTTCTCGAAAAACTGTCTGCTCAACTACAGGACGCACCTGCGGGCGTGGTCCAGCTTGCCTCTGAATGCTATTGGTTCCTGCTCTTGTTCCCCTACAAAACGAAGGTGCTTCCTCAAACAAAGGTAAGCAAGGTCAAAGAGGTCTGGGAATGGTCTGGCGAGGCGGTCCCCGATAGCCCGCTCCTGCACGAGAGTTCTCCGTCACTGGATGGAGTCGGCAGCCCTGGCACCGCATACATGACCGGATTTCCAAACGAACTGGCGTTTCTTATTGCCATGATGCGGCAATGGAAGACTCTCCCGGCTGTAGAACGTAGCAGGCTACTGAGTGAAAATGTGCCTTGGACGTTCACCGCCTGGCTTGACCAGATAGACGATTCCGCGAGCCGAGCAACGAGAAATATCCTGCTTTATTTCCTATTTCCAGACGATATTGAGCGCATCTGTAGCAGCAAGCGCAAGCGCCAAGTCTACGGCGCATTTGAAAACAAGCTCCCTGAAAACCAGCGTATAGCGGAAAAACAAGCCCCTTTGGCTGAAATAGATCACGCGCTTTTCAGAATCAGGAAACTGCTCGAAGCAGAATTGAACACAACAGAGATTGATTTTTATAGAGCACCGCTGCGGGGCCAATGGCTCACCGCAGAACGAGAGGCAGGACGTAAGGAAATCGCCGCTGGCATTCAAAAGGTGCTAGAAAACTACAATCTAGAATTGCGACAATGCGGCAGCAAGAAATCCCGTCTTGTTGACTGTCGCCCGGTCGATCAAAGCACCGGATTTTGGAGTGATCCAAACGACGCCACAAACAAGCCGTTGCGTTGGCTCGTCCATCTCGATCTGACGACGGACCCGGTGTCCGCCGTACTGCCCCCAGGAACAGACTCGCGGCGGATTGCTTTCGCTAACACCGCTCAGGGGACAAGCGGAGCCGTCACTATCCGAATCATTCCGGCCATCAAGACAGAAAATCAGAAGTTCGATTTTTATGAAGTCTGGGAATGGCTGTTGCTGTTTTGCTTCCTCCCGGCTTTGAAAAAAGGATCGTCGGCGCAGTTGCTTGAAGGCTACGACCCGGCAACAGGAACTCTGGAATACATGGGACAATCACAGCCCTATATCGCTGCGGCCCTCATCGGCCTCAATGCGGACGATGATGTGTATACAGCGACGGTTGATGGACAGCCGAAGTCTATAACCTACGCACAGGCCACAGAGGCGCTTGTAAGCCTGCTCCATATCGATCCAACCGTGCCCACCGCTGCAAAAGAGGAGGGCAATGCCAATGCCGAGTAATATTCCGTTCTATAGTGGCCTTGACGAGACTGACCGCGCCAGACTGCTTGGCGACGTACAAAACACCTATGAAAAAGTCGCGGCGGCCGTGGTCTCAACAACAGAAGAAGAGGATGATGACACCATCCCAGCCTCACCGACCACGCCAGAAGCAATAGAAATTCCTGAATCCGCTGACCTGATAGGGATAGACCCTGCTGTTTATCGGCAAATCCAGGCGGCTTTGCGGGCTGGGAAACAACACCTCATGTTTTACGGGCCTCCCGGCACCGGAAAAACATCTCTGGCAAGAAACATCGCAGCGGTTCTGCATACAAACTGGCGCTTAATCACGGGGTCGGCGGATTGGACATCGCAAGATGTGATCGGCGGCTACCAGCCCGTGGGCGACGGGAAGATTGCGTTTGTCCCTGGCGTGTTGCTCAGGGATTTTGACCGCCCCCTTATCATCGATGAACTGAACCGTTGCGACATTGATAAGGTCATAGGCCCGCTGTTTACCGTGCTGGGTGGACACGCTACAACGCTGCCATATCGGGTGGATGTGACCAGCCCGGCAAGTCCACAATATGTGATTCTGCCACAGCCGAAGCCGTCTGCTGCTGAGCATGAATTCGCGCCTACAACAGCCTGGCGCATCATTGCCACCATAAACTCCATCGATAAAGCCTCGCTCTACCAGATGAGCTATGCCCTGACGCGGCGCTTCGGCTGGATTTATGTAGACGCGCCAAAAGATCTTGATGCTTTCTTGGTCGAGTTGCTAAGGCGTAAGAACCTTCTCAAAGGGGAACCGGTCGAGAAACCTGTTTTGCCTCTGACTGGCGTGTGGCGAGCGGTGAACGAAGTGCGCGTTGTGGGTGCAGCCCCATTCATTGACATTGTTAAAACAGCCGTTGCCATCAATGAAGAATTTGACTTCCTAACTGCGCCGAACACAGATGCAGCGTCGATCTATCTGGATGGTTTCTACATGTACCTTCTGCCCATGCTGGACGGGATACTTCGGCAGGAAGCCGAAAAGATTTCCCTCAAAGTGGCAGAGGCTCTTGGACTTGGTGAAAATCATAGCTTAAGCCTCACTCTGAAAGAGCGGCTTATCAGCATGGCTGTATAGGAATGACGGTTGATACCAGTCTCGCAATCAACGACCACATCAGCCGGATTCTGCTGAGATACTTTCGCAATGCGTTCCATGTCGAGGTCGGAACACCGCGCGTAGACCTGCGGCGCGATATGGAACTTTTGCGGTTTCACTGGAGCATCTCTCCGGCGCTCCGAGACCTCACCAACTACATTGCAGCTAATCGGCATGAAACCCAGAGCTTTTTGACCTTCCGCACTCGGATTGATTCGGGAGCAATCCGGGGGAGGCTCGATGCACGCGCGACCATGATCCGGCATATCCTAACCGGGAATACCGCTGAAACAGTCACGTCAGAGCCTATCCGGTCTTTCGCCACTGGCCCCAATCACGTTGTGGCCTGGGTGCTGCAACAAGCATGGTTATTGTCTGGCCGCTTCCTGAGCCTGCTTCCCGAAGCAACGGGCTATCGCCTCGCGGTTGAGGATGGCGCAAAACGCCTGGAGCAAGTGCGAAAGATTGAAGCGATCCGCACCGCAATGGCCGAAACGAATGTGGCTCATAGACCGGGAAAAGGATCACTTCAAGAAGCTGCCCGGTCTCGACGGGGAATGTATAGGCTTGCCCACCGCGCCTTCATGGAACTGACCGCGATTGAAGCGGGTGACCTCAGCGTTATTGAACGCATGTTGCGATCAACGCTGCTAGGACCGCTCGAAGAATGGCAACGATTTGAACTGGCCGTTGGATTGGGTTTGGCGGAAAGCCTCGAAGACAGGTTAGGGACACGAGCGGCGTTCAACGTCCTGCAAGGCGAAAGCAAAGAGCCCATTGCTCGGATTGGGCGTTTCTCTATCTTTTGGCAAAGCCGAAGTCCGTTCTACGTCGAGCCAGAGCCAGAGCCAACAGAACAGGTCGTGCAAAAAATTATCTCGGCCTATGGGATGCAAGCGAGCAGTGACCGGCCTGACCTGGTTGTCGCGGATATGGAAGCTGGGAACATTGTTGCGGTCATTGAGGTCAAGTTTTTCGGCGGCGATGCGGAAGACAAGATGGATCGTGTACGGGCCGCAACTGCACAGGTTGTTCGCTACAGTCGCGGCTACCGCACAATGGATAATATCGTCGGCATTCTCGATCACTCGGTAATAGCTCTCATCAGGAGCGCGGTGGAGATGCCTTCACCGCGTCCTGTAGGAATACCCATGATCGTAGATTTTGAGGGTGTCAGGCTTGGGCACCTATCAGCATGGGCAACCGAACTGGCCCAGCCGTAATGTCCTCGTCCTCCACCTCGTCAACCCTGCCCATACCGGGCGGCCTGGTAAATCCGCCGTTCTCCATCAAGGGCACGGCGGCTTCATCGACCGGAAGCGAGCACGGCGGATTGAGAACGTAGGGTGTACTGCGATCCTTCTGAAGCGTTGCAGGGGTGTCAGCGAAGCGAGAAATCGCCCCGTTCAGGTACTCTTCGGACATTTCACAACAAGCCCAACGTCGACGCAATGCCTCCGAGACTGAACCGGTCACGCAAGACCCCCCGAAAGGATCGACAACCAAATCACCGGGGTCTGTCAGCATCCTGATGAAGTACTCAGGCAAAAGCGATGGAAAACGGGCAGGATGAATATCAATGCCATTTTCTCGGCAATAATCCTGATAGCGTCCATTCGACTCGGTGTTTGCGATGGCTAAAAGGTTCGGTGGCACAGCCCCGCCGTTATCCTTACGGAATTTGTCGGATATTGCATGTCCAGACGGACGCAATTTGGCAGTGTAGCCGTTCTTCAAAAGCCCCCTCATTGAGTCGCTGTAAGGAGCCAATACGCGGCGATTGCTCACCTTGGGCCACGGCGTCAGAGACAGCCACCAGACTGTATTGACGGCATCCTTGACCCTGACCCGGCGAACATTAACCCATTCGGCGGGGCTGGGGAGCTTCGCTGGATTCCACCAGTAGTGCTCCTGGCAAAGATGAAAACCGTACTCTTCGCAGAGCATTATCAGCAATTTGAAGTGATATAGGCTGCGAGTTGGCTGGCCCGGTATCCAAGCCCCTCCAATGTCGATGACAAGGCTTCCTGTGTCCTTTAGAACCCGTTTGAAGCCTTCGGCGAATGGCCTGAACCAATCGCAATAACGGTCTGCATCCTCGTTCCCGTAGCTTTTCTTGCGAACCAAGCCGAACGGGGGAGAAGTCATAATCAAATCAACCCCTTTTGCTGGGGCTGTGTGAAATAGATAGCCGAGTGAATCCCCGTGGTACATCGAACCAAGTGAGGTCCGATAAAAGCGCCGTATGAGGCTTGCAGGGTATAAGGCTCTCATGTCCACCGCAGCGCGCGGCGAGGCATCAGCCTCGGACATAAGCTCATGAAGATGTCGCACATATTCGCTGAGAGAGGGGAAACCATGCCGCATAGCGGCAGATTCCATCTCAGAGCGCTCCTCTGCGGTTAACCTAATGCTGGCGAACTTGGCTCTCGGTGTGGTTGTTTTGGGCCTAGCCATTCAATCTCCGTGTGTGACAGATTAAGACTAGCTCATATGTTTATGTGTGACAAGAACCAATCTGTGGACAAACTTGCTTTTATTTCAAAAAGTGAAAAATCTTTATCAGCACCATTTTTTTTGGGAACAACTCACTAAAAAGTCGTGCGCTAAGGCGGGGGCCTAATAGCCAACTTTTTGACTAGAGGCCCAAGCCAAAGTCTTCTCCTTGCTCCTGTTTCGGCGCGATCTCCCGCTGCGGCGTGATCGCCTGCTCCGGCTTCTGTTCTGGCTTCATCTCCGGCGCGTGGGCGCTGCTGTGCGAAACATCATGCCCCAGCGCGGCTCCCAGCTTCTCGCGGTCGTTGGTGAAGATTTGCGCGTCGTATGCGCCGCGCGAAACGGCAACGTAGGCCATGCGGTTGTTGAGCAGGTCTTTGGCCCCCAGTTCCGTATCGACGTGGATCAGCACACGGTCGGCGGTCTGGCCCTGGCTGGAATGACTCGTCACGGCGTAGCCGTGGTCAAGGTGCGGATTCTTCACTGAATCAAGATCGACCGCGCGGCCTCCGTCCATCTTCAAACTCATTCGCCCATCCTGGCCGATGCCTTCGACGGTTCCACGCTCGCGGTTGGCCAGCTTCAAGTCGGGCAAGGGCGCGGTGAGCTGCACACGGTCGCCCACTGAGAAAGCCCGCTCCTGTTCGCGGTAGACGGATACGCCCTGCTGGCGCCGTGGATCGTAGCTTTGTTCCGTGCCGTCCTTCCGCTCGACGGTGAGCCGGTTATTGGGCGCATCGACGCTTTTAACCCGCGCATACTCGCCTTTGTCGATGCCGGTCTCCTGCGAGCTGCGGCTGTAGCGCAACACGTCGCCGGGGTTGTACCGGGCCGCCCATATTCGATCCGCTCCGGTGAGGTCCTGGCGCGGTACAAGCACCTGGGCGCGGTGTTCCTCCCTGCCGACAACGCCTTTCGCCTGTAGCTCGGCATGGATGGCCTGGTTGATCTCGGCGCGGGAACGGTTGTCGGGCGAGACGACCAGCGTGTTATCGGGCGACTTGGCATACTCCTTGGCAATAGCCGCGATGCGGTCTTCATGACCTGGCACCTCATGGATGCGGCCTTGCCGCTCCATACCGGCGATAGCCTCTCCCACCTGGCCACGCGCAAGCTGCTCGACCGTCTGTTTCAGCTCCGGGTCGCGCTGCCGGACAATTTCCTCCAGCTTCACCGTCTTCATGCCCGCGTCCTGGAGCTGGGCGAAGATGCGGCCCGCCTCGACCGATTCATGCTGGCGGGTGTCGCCTACCAGCAAAACGCGGTCGTTCGGGTGCAAGCGGCTCACAAATTCGTGCATCTGTTTGGTGGACGCAAGCGAACTTTCGTCCATCACATAAAGCCGGTGCTCTCCCGTGTCCGCCCGCTGGCCTTGGGCAAGATGGGCCTGCAAAGTCTTGGTTTCGATACCGGCCTCGCCCAGCTTCTTGGCCGCTCCGCTCGTCGGCGCAAAGCCCTCGACCTTGTACCCGGCCTGCTCCGCGCCCTCGCGCACCACGGCCAGAGTCGTAGTCTTGCCCGTGCCCGCGACTCCATCCAAGCCGACAATTTTCTCCCGCGAGAGAAAAACCTCATCGACCACCTGGCGCTGTCCGGCATTCAATTCCGGGTGCCGGTCTTCGGTCTCGATGCGAACTCTTCCATCAACCAGCATCGGATCGCTGTAGCCGCGCCGGTTGCCTTCCTGCATCTGGCCGATGGTCTCGCGCTCCATGCGCAGCATGGCCGCGGTGGTGTACTGCTGGTCCTTGTGTTTTGGTCCATACTCGACGGCGCGAAACTCGCCCGTCTGGACTCGCCGATTGAACTCCTGCCGGACCTGGGCAAAGTTCGCCTCGCCCATGCTTCTACTGAGCGCCGCCGTCATAATCGAGCGTTCGCTTTCGACCGCTGAACGCTCGAAGAGGTGATCGCGGGCATAGGTGACGGACACCTGGGCGGCTTTGTCGGGACTGTTGGCGGGTTGCTGAGCGTGTTTTTGATCTTGCTGCCGCGCCTCGGCAACCACTCTGTCCGCTTGGTGGCCGTGCTGCGCGGCAAGTTCCCGATGCTGCCGCAACACCTCTTCCGGGGTCTTCAGTTCCTTGGAGTCCCGCGTCCGGTGCGCGGCGATCTGCGCCGCTGCCGGTCCGTCAAGGCCGCTGGCGCGTAGGTGATCCTTCACCTGTTCCCGGCGTAGGCTGTTGGCCTCCATGTACTCTTTCGTGTATCCCTTGATTTCTGGCTGGCCAAACTCGCCGCGTTCGATCGTGTATCCCAGATCCTTGAGCCGGACGGCCAGCTCCGATCGGTAAACATTCGTGGCATAGCTCTGGGAGGCGAAAAGCTCCTGGGGCTGGAGGGCGCGGGTCTGGCCGTTCTCCCGCTCGGTGACGTTGAAAATCACTGCATGGGTATGGAGCTGGGGCGCGGCGTAGCCTTCAACGGGGCGGGCGGTGTCATGCTCGAAGGTCGCGGCGGCAAACTTCCCCGTCGTCTCCGGGGCGCGGATATTGCCGATTCTCGCCTGGGTATACCGCTCCAACTCGGACAGGGCCGCGCGGACGCTCTCCCGGTGCGCGATCCGTACCCGGTCGTCACCGCCGACCAGGGCGGTCAATGAAACCGACTTCGGCGCGGAAAAGGTCGCGTCCCATCCGGCCCGATGCTCGACGCTGGTTACTTCTCTGCCAAACTTGCCGTCGTAGGTCTTGGCCGTCTGATGCCGGACGAGCTGCGCCTCGGTCTGCGGGTGCTGGCCTTCACTCAGGCGGGCGAAGTGCTCCGCGCCAACTGCTCCCGCAAGGCCCCACTCTCCGGCAAGTCTGCCCTGCCACTCGCTATGCCCCTGCTGGTCGCGGCTCCAGTAATTTTGCTCACTCGAAGCAAACTCCCGCGCGTGGTACGTCCGCGCCTGGCCTGCCGAGAGTGGTTGCGAGATAGATAGCATGGTCGCTTAGTCGATTCCCTTTGTCTCATCCCAAACGTATGCCTCTTTGGGCTTCACGGCGGGCGCTGGCGCGGGCGCAAGCGGCGGCGCGGCTCTCTTTTTCGGCGGTGGCGAAGTGGCGGGTGCGAGTGCCGGCATTGCCGGCGCTTGCTCGACCGGCCTGGGCGCGGCTTCTGGCCTCTTCCGCTCGATGAATGCTGGCTGTTTCGCTCTCTTCTTTGCCAGTGCAAACCGTACCGGCACGACCCGATTCTCCTGCTTGATGAAGCCGCACAACGGCTCCAGGCCGGAGATTTCAGAGGCCATGACGAGCGGTTTGGTGGCAATCTCCAGCGCAAAAGACTTCTTGCTCCTGAGCAGGCCCATGCTGCGGGACTCTTTCAGGCGCTCGACCTCGATCTCGCCGATAGCTTCGGAAACCCACTTGGCCGCGCGTGGCTCGGAAGTCTTCAAAAACACCTTCGTCGCGGGCTGCGAGAGCATGGCCTCGGCGTCCTGGCCGTAGCGTTTTTCCATCTGGCTACGGCCTTGAAATCCCAGCACAACCGGATTCCCGTACTTGCGGTTTTCAGTGAGGGCGGTATGAAGCTGGGGCAGCTTGTTGAGGCTGGCCAGCTCGTCAATGACGAACCAAACCGGCTTCACCTTGGGGTCTTCGCAGTATCCCATCATGCGCAGGATAAACAGGTCCAGCCACACGGAATGCAGCGGCAAAATCTTCTCCCGGTAGGCGGGGCTGGAGGTCAGAAAAACCCATCGCTTGCGCTCGGTGTACCACTCGTCCGTCGAAAATGTTGGCCTCGTATACTCCCATTCCGGCAGCAGCTCCAAGCTATCGGCAACCATATTCAGGCTGGAAAGAACGCCCGCCCGCTGCGCGGGGGCGGCGGAGTCGATCAGGGCGGCAAGCGGGGTTCCCTTCACCATCCGTGCCATCTGATCCGGGTCGGCCATCCACTTCAAAATGTCCCTGGGCTGCGGCTTTTTCTTGAGCAGATGGGCCAGAATCCGGCGCGGTCCATCGGTAAAAAACCCCTTCTCGTACTCCTTGTCTGGCAGGAACGCGGCGGCTATGGAAGAGGCGGTTTCCGGGCGCTCCAGCTCGTCTCCCAACGACCAATACGGACACCTGGCGTCAAGCGGATTGAGGATCAGGTCGCCGCGCTCGGGCGAGTAAAACTCGGCTACAAAGTCCATCGCCGGGTCGTAAACGATGGCGCTCTCGCCGCGCTGCTGTACCTGGCGCAAGAGCTGCCGGATGGCGGAAGACTTGCCGCTGCCGGTGTCGCCCATGAGCATGATGTGACTGGACTCAAGACGGCGCGGAACCTGGTAGCTCGGCCCAAACGGAAGCCGCGTAATCCAGCTTGAAGACTGACCGCCCCACCGCAACTGAAAGCGGATTCCGTCCGCCTTCCCGGCCCGGTTCCAACCAAAGGCGGGGAACAATTCCGGCCCTTTGGTCCGCCGTCCATGCCGCTCCTCGTGCCTCGATCTGCCCTTCCACGATGCCCGAATCGCTAGCAGGAAAAAGACTGCCGCCGCGAACCAAAGCAGCGGTTGCAGGAACATCCGCCAGAGAGTTCTTCCGTCGTACACATACGTTTCGAGATACTGCTCCAGCTTCGCGGAATCGACCTTTTGCGGGGGGCTTTTCACCACTCCGCGCCAGCCGTCGGCGGCGGCGCGGGGCGAGAGTTTGACGGGGAGTTTGCTCCCCTTGTCGCCGGTTGCCGAGACCACATCGGCCTCTGAAACCAGCTCCGGTTTCCGCCCTGGCGCGGTCTTGTACAGCCACTCAATTTTGCTCGTCGCGGCGGGCTGGCTCTTCCGTTCGGTGCTGTCGAGGTAGGAAATCAGGTAGTAATTTTGGAGCGGCGGCGTCACTAGCCAGAACACTGCGGCCAGCGGCAAAGGCAGAATCGGCAGTCCAATAAGCAGCAAAATGACCCACGGAAACCGGCTCGAAAACTGCATCGGGCGGGTCAGGATTTGCCCCCGTTTTGCCCTTCCTGGGCCGAGAATTCCTGGAGCATTTTGCGGGCTTTCTGGAGCTTCTGGGCGTCGGCGGTAGCGCGGATTTTGAGTACAGTTTCGGGCAGCAATTGCCTGCCTTCTGCTGCCGCCTGCGCTGTCGAATGGAAGAGGGTCAGGAGCATGTACCGGGTGGCCGAAAGCTCTGCCAGGATCAGCTCGACCGGGTCGGCTGGACGCTGCCGCGCCTCCCGCAAGATGGTAGCGCGGAGCCATTCGGCAAGCGTTTTTCCGTCCCGTTTGGCCGCCGATTCGACCTCCTCCAGCTCCTCGATGGAGAGCCGGGTCGCTACCGTTTTGGCGCGGAGGATCGTCCGCGCGTCGGCGTTTGGGAGCGGCTGCGAGTCGAGATTCTGGCCGGTGCGAGTGCTGCTCATGGGATGCCCACCTTTCCGCTACCCCTAGTTTCAACGCAACAGGGCATGAAGGAAGGTCAAGAACGCTCTAACGTGAACATCTTTTGAATCAGCATGTTTACGCCAATGATGGAAAGTTGCTTACACAGGTAAGCAGCCGTTTACAGGCGTAAACACGAATCATCTAAGTAGATGATTCTATGAATGTTCACGCATGAGAACATTTTGGCGCTCCACAGCAACCCTTTGGGGGTGATGTGTCAACACTTCTTCCGATGCGTAGCAGCGCGGGCCTTGATCGCCGCCCCGAACCCAGAGTAAGGGGCGGCGATTTTTTTTTGCTACGGCGTGAGAATGCCTCCGATCAGGGGTGCATCCTCATCGGGCGAAAAGATGTACAGGACCGGATTTTATAGAGCTGGCTGGGTGATAGAAGACGGGCCTGCGCGTGGGGGCAGACCCGTCCATTGAATCGGTGGTTATGCTGTCTTCTGGAGGATTGGCGCAACGGCTAGATCCGTTCCGTCCTGCTGCGCGGCGGTTTCCGCTGCGGGGGTTTCGAGTGCGGAGAGGATGACGGCGGATGTGCGCTGAATGATCTCCAAACTCTCTGCGAGAAGTGCGGCGTTGCCATGATACAGACCGATGTAGTCGGCGGAATTTTTCCCACTGTTGAGGCCGATGGTTGTGCCGACAACAAAGGCAATCGCTTCGGCTTCGGTCTCGCGTACCGTCTTGGTGGTTACGATGCGGCGCTCGGCAAAGTGCAACATCGAATGCGCAAGTTCATGCACAAGGGTGGTGAACTCTTCGGCGGCGGATTGTCCGGGAAGCAAGACAATCCTGTTTCCGTAGCTCATGCCCAACGCCGGGGCAATGCTCTCCTTGAACTCCAGCGCGATTCCCTGCCCTGCGATGAATTCGATTAGACGTTCCCGGCGTTCGCCTACGTCGCCGCTCACCTGGCTTGACAGTTCGGGAAGTTGTTCGCCGTCGGTCTGGCTCACATCGAACACATAGGCGGAACGGAAACCAACCAACGCGGGCTGATTCTGCGTGCGTATGTCTTTCTCTGCCTCTTCATCTTTCTTGCGCCGGATGCCGATGACGGGTGCCAGAATGCGGATGCCACGCTCCCCTTTTTTCACTCTCCGTTTGAGCTGGTTCCACGCATACAGGCCAGCAACGCGGGTCGCGTCCGGCTTCTGCCGCGCAATCTCCATAATGTTGCCAAAGCTGTAATTGTGGAAGCGTCCCATTGCAGTGAGATAAGCGGTCAAGCCTTCGCTGTGTCCCTGCTCCAACTGCTCGATCAGGAGTTGTACATTAGCCGCGATTGCTTCTTTCGCGGTCTGCTGTTTCTGCGGCGTGTCGATGGCGACGGGGGCGGTGTTCCGGTTGCTGTTGGTTGGGGTGTTGACGGCGGCATGGTGGGTGGATTTCGCTGGCTTTTTCATTGGTGTTTCTCCTTTGTTGTTGCTTTTGAATGGCGGTGCTGTTGTTGTTCACACAACAACGCCTTGGCCCAGGCCCACGCCTGCGGGGGTAGCAACTGCAAGGGGAGGGGAATCACCCAGGGCTTGCAACGGAGCGCAGCGAGAGTGGAAAGCCCCTTGGTCTGCACAAACGCAGCGCAGCGCAGTGCGGAAGACTGGGGAAACCCCTTGCGGGCGCGGGGG
>Ga0187876_1001369_pt1 | contig 20868 bp, 12 predicted proteins | sample June2016WEW_17_4_FD_133000 | JGI IMG/M metagenome (GOLD analysis project Ga0187876, IMG submission 133000) | Peatland microbial communities from SPRUCE experiment site at the Marcell Experimental Forest, Minnesota, USA - June2016WEW_17_40 | ecosystem: Environmental > Terrestrial > Soil >...
GCAGCCGGTCTTTTTCCACCGTGACTTTCACATAGTGGAAGTTCGGAAAGAGAACACTCCGGTAAAGGTCGTCGGGAGTGCGTTCAACGTAGTACGGTTGGGCCCCGCCGCCGCCCGCCACCAGATAGACAACATCGTCGACAATATGGCGTTCGTAATTGTGAATGTGTCCCGCGCTCACCAGAAACCGCGCATGTGACTTCGCTGCGGCTTTCGACAGGTAAATCCGCAGAGCGATCTCGTTTTCTCGTGGATTGTGATCCACCTCGATGTGTTTCTGAATATCCGCGACCGGCGGATGGTGCATCGTCAGCACAACGAAATCGATCGAAGCGGGCAATCCGTCGATCTGCTTTTCAACCCACCGCGCCTGATCGCTGCCCGGCATCAGCGAGGCATTGGTATCCAGCGCAATCACATAAACACGCGATCCGAGTTGCGCCGAGTACCACCGGCGGTTTTTCAATTCCGGAAAATTCGCCCACCAGTTTTCCAGAGCCTTCTGCGGATCGCCACGGAACTCGTGATTCCCCAGCGACGGGAAGACCTTGATGCCCGCATCGCGCCACGGTTTGGTTTCGCTCCGGAATACCGCGTAGTCGTTCGCCACATCGCCATTCAGCGGCACGTCGCCATTGAGAACGATCGCAGCCGGATGTTCCGCGGCGATCTGTCTCGCCAGCCACGCCCGGGATTTCGGATCGGCCGCGACCACGTTGGCGGGATCGGTGAACCTCTGATCGCCGTAAACGATGAAGGTCAAGGGCGAAGGCAGTGAGTCATCGGCGAACCGGAACGTCGGACCCGGTTCGCTGAGTAACTGGCCGGTAGGTAAGCCGGCCGGATTGGGTGGCGTCTGGGCGAACAGGCACGCCGCCGCGAAAAGAATCGCAGGAACCGGTCTTCGCAGTCTGAGCATTACTCCCAGACTACCGTTTCTTTGGCGAGTAACCGACCGTCATCGAAAATATGACGCTCCGTCCCGGCAACAAGGTGAGCTGGTCGGCGGAGTTCGGGTTGGCCGACGTCGATCCGTTCTGGGCCGTGCCGATCCCGACAATCGCCCGTTCGTTGGAAAGGTTTTCGATAGCCAACCGGAATGACGTCTGCTTGAAGAGCGAGTTTTCCTTCAAGGAGTAATTGATGTAGGCGTTGGTTATGTTGAAGGGATTGGTCACGAACGCCTGGTTGAGGAGGTTGCCGCCGCTGTCCAGACCATCGTTATACTGCTCCCCGATATGTTTCTCGAAGAAACCCACATCCCAGGCCTTGCGTTGGTAAGTGAGCCCGACGCCCATGGTGTCCTTCGGAGCATACGCTACCCACAAGTGGTTTGCGGTATATTTCGCGTTCCCGGCAGTGCCGTTGGCGTAAATGCCAAACCCGTGTCCGACCACAAAATTTGCTTCCATCTCGACGCCCTTGGTGATCGAGTCCCCACCGACTGGAAGCACATAGATCGGCATGCTCGTAACGGGATCGTTGTATGACGTATAGGCGTTCTGGAATTTGCTGTAGTACAGATCGCCGTCCAGCATCAACCGGTTGATCTTATAGACGGAACCGACCTGATAGGTGTGTACGATCTCCGGTTTCGGTATTGTTTCCACCGCGCCGTTGGATACATCAAACACCGCGCTCGGTGGGATAATGCTTCCCGAGCCGAACTGAGCATAAGCCGACCAGTTACTCTTCAGGAAGTAGTGCGCGGCCAGCGACGGCAGCCATGAGTTGTACCCCGCATCATGCGTCGTGAATGCGGCGCCCCCGATGCAGGCATCAATCGACTTGTTCAGCACACCACCCAGGCATCCGACTTTATTTCTGTCCTGAAACTGATTGAGGTTCATGTTATAGTAAGCGGTTTTGATTCCAGCCGTTATGTTCAGCTTGCGGGTCACGTTGTACTGGAATTCGGCAAACGGCTGGATGGACTGCGTGATGAAGTGCTCGTGGAAATTGGGCGTCGGCACGTCCACGTTTGTAAGTGTATTGTAGGGAGCTTGATACCGGTCGGTGTAGGCCCACTCATACCATACGCCGGTCCGGAATATACCCCACTTCGACTCCCAGACCAGAGAGGTAATGTCCCCACCTTTCGAGTAACCGTTGAGTTTGTCGACTGAACTGGCAAAAGTAAAAGGGTAGCTGTTTACGTAGTTTTGCTTGTTCCAGTAGCGATAAAAGTAAACCTTGTTATCCAGCTTCCACCCGTGTCCCAGGTCGGTATTGAAGCCGTAGTAAGCGAAATCCGATTGAACGTGGTAGTAGTTGAATCCGAAGAAACTGGAGCTGAGCGGGTTGGTAGGATCCGCGACCCCGGTATTCAGGAAGTCGTAGCCGTACTGCCCAATCTGAGCGCGCGTCGGCCCAACGTTCGGTGTGTTCGTCCATATGTCGACGACTCCGCCCCACACCGTCATTGTCGTCTTATCCGACAGCCTGAACAGATACTTCAATGAACCGGCGCCGCGCTTCTGGCGGTTGTCGGTCTCGAATCCATTGGACGTCATCTGCTGGATATCGAACGTGAGGCTGGATTTGCCGCCTTTGCCAAAATTCCCCGAGTCGAGCGTCAAATCGAGCAACATCGTGTTCCACGATCCGTAGGCGAACGTCGCCCTCGCGCTCGGATCCGGCTGCGTCTCCGCGGACAGGAAGTTGATCGAGCCGCCGAAGTTGGTGGGTCCAACGGTCGCCGCGGAGCCGGGGCTGCGATCGAACACCGTCCCGCCGATCCACGGAGCGGGGAAAAACACCCAGGAATGGTGCGTGGGAGTGTTGGTATCTTCGAACGGAATGCCGTCGAAGCTCATCGTGTAAAAGCCGTCCTGGAAGCCTCGGAAATAGAGTTTGCTCTGGCCCAGACCGGTCCCGTTGGGGTCGATACTGTAAGTACCTGGCGCCATCTGGACGGTTTGAGTGTAATCCCCGACGGGTGAGGTGAAATGCTTGATGTAATCGGCCGGAATGATCGATTCCGCGGAATGCGCCTCCAATGACGTTTGCACGGGCGATGTTGCAGCCGCAAGAGAAGCTACGTCCTCGACTGTGACCGCCGAGCTTACTCCGGAGATGCTCAGCGCGATGGAGACATCTTCCGTTCCCGTGGGGCTGAGGCGCACCGCCCCATGACGAGTTGTAGCAAAGCCGGGAGCTGTTGCATCAAGCGAGTAAGTGCCTTCAGTCAGACTGGCCGCCGCAAAACGGCCGTCCGAGCCGGTCTTGACTGTATTGACCGCGCCCGTGGCCTCGTTCTTTACGTTTACCGTTGCGTTTGGAATCGCCTTTCCCTCGGGATCAACCACCGTTCCCGCGATGATTCCGGCGCCTCCCGATGTTTGCGCCTGCAGGCACAGGGCCCCAAGCAACACACACAACACAGCGGCGACACACCGCTCCCTCAAGAGTGTAGTAGTCACATTCTTCCTTTCAAGTCTCAGTGGTGGGTAAGTCTGGAGATTAGCAGGCGAATTTTACAAGGACGTTACAGGAGAGTAACAGACCGAAAACAATGTTTTTGAGTCAGACTCAGGCGGCCACGCGTCGCGCGACGATGAGAGTAATGTCGTCCGCCGGCGGCGCGCCCGCGGTATAAGTCACCAAATCCCGATTGATACAACTGACGATCGCGCTGGCCGACTCACCGCGATTTCGGATCACAGTTTCGGCCAGCCCCTGGATCTCGAACTCATCCCCCGTCGGGTTGTTAGCTTCGGTGACGCCGTCGCTGTAGATGACGAGGGCGTCGCCCTCGTCGAGCTTGGCGTGATACTCCTGATACTCGATGAAAGGCAGGATTCCGAGCACGGGACCACCGCCGTTTAATTGCTCGTAACTTCCATTCGCCCGGATGATCAGCGGCGGGTTATGTCCGGCATTGCAAAATGAAAGATCCCCCGTATCGCCATCGAGAATACAGAAGAAAAAGGTGATGAACCGGTTTGAAGGGCAATTGGCGGAGGTGATGCGGTTCAGCCGCGTCATCACTTCAGCCAGGCTTTTGGGCTCTTCGATCAGCACCTGAACGCGCGCCTGCAGTCCCATCATGAGCAGCGATGCGGGCATGCCTTTGCCGGAGACATCCCCCAGCACCATGGCGATGCGGCTGCTCCCGTAGGGGAAGAAATCGTAATAGTCCCCTCCGACAGTGCGGCAGGGCGCGTTATGCCCGGCTACATCGAGCCCGCGCACGGCAGGGGCAACTGCCGGCAGAAATCCCTGCTGGATCTCGGCCGCCTGTTCGAGGTCGCGAGCCATCAATTGCCTCGCCTGTTCCACTTCGGCAAGCCGCGTGTGTTCGATCCGGATCGCCGCCACATTCGCCATCACGGTCAGCAGGTTCAGATCGTCCTTGGTAAATTCGCGCAGCAGGGAAGGCGAATCCACGTAGATGATGCCGATAATCTGATCGCGGGTTTGCAAAGGAACCGCCATCAGGGTGCGGATATTCTGCTCCACGATGCTGCGGCGTTCGCGGAACGCGTCGTCTATCGACGTGTCCCGCACCAGCACGGACAACCCGCTGTCCAGCACTCGATCGCGCACTGCGGTGCTGATGCGAAAGCCCTGGCCCTGATTCGCCTGCACCACGAGCTCACCATTCTCCAGCGTCATCAAAACGCCGCGATCCGCGTTCACCGCCTGAATCGAAAGCTCGAGAATGAACCGGAACAATTCGGGCAGGGGCCTGTGGCCGGCCAGTTCGTTGCCCGCGCGGATGAGGGCCGAAACGTGCGTCGCAGCCAGCGTCTCGGCGTGCGCAATCGCGTCGCTGCTCTTGATGACGCCTTCGAGCTGCGTGATCACCGTTCCCGAGCTTGTCGTCGCCTCGGCATCGTCGCGGGTATCGAAGACGACCACGGGCTTGGCGGCTCGCAGACCGGCGCCGTCGTAAATCATGATCAGGTGCCCGGCGGTAATCCGGTCGCCCGATTTCAGCGGCGTCCGCTCGGTGATTTTGGCGCCATTGAGCATGGTGCCGTTCTTGCTGCCCAGGTCGCGCAGCGCCCAGCCGTCGCCGTCGCGTTCGATCGCGAGGTGCTGACGGGAAAGCCCGTTGTCGTCCGGGTAGCAGAGTTCCGCGGCGCTGGAGCGCCCCAGGGAAAGCCGCTCACCCTCAAGAGCGACATGCCGGCTGTTTCCGTCGGCTGACAGGATCTGTAATTCTTTCATCGGGCTTGTTTGTATTTCGTATTATGCTACAGCCGTCGTTACGAATAGAAAGACACGATTAATAAAGACACGGATTGTGAGATCACGGCTATTAAGATAAAGTGCTACGCGCGAACTGATCACTTTATTTCTCAGACTGGGGTTCACCGCTTTCGGCGGCCCGGCGGCGCACATCGCTCTGATGAGAGACGAGGTGGTCACCCGCCGAAGCTGGATGACCGAGGCGGAATTCCTCGATCTGCTGGGCGCCACCAATCTGCTCCCCGGCCCGAATTCCACCCAGATGGCAATCCACATCGGATTGCGCCGGGCAGGCTTGAAAGGGTCGATCGTCGCGGGAGCGTGCTTTATCGCGCCAGCCGCCGCGATCGTTTTCCTCTGTGCGTGGGCTTATAAACGATACGGTTCTCTGCCCCAGGCGGAGGCTCTGTTTTACGGCGTGAAGCCGGTAATTATCGCCATCGTCGTATATGCGATCCGTGGGTTGCTCGGGATCGCCCTGAAGAACCGGTGGCACGCGGCGCTGGGAATTGCAGCCCTGGTAGCTGCGCTGCTGGGCGCCGATGTCCTGCTTCTGCTTTTCGCGTCCGGAGCGCTCGCCGCCGCCGTCGATTGGACAACCACGCCACACAATAAACGGCAGCCCGTATCGAGCCTCTTCCGCATGTTCGCGATCGCGGCCGCGATGGTTGTGTTGCCCGATGCGCTGACACGTCTGACCCGGCCCGCCGGAAATACTCCAACACCTTATGGAACGCTGCCGTTATTCTCTTTTTTCCTGAAAGTCGGCATGACCCTTTACGGGGGTGGCTACGTCCTGATCGCCTTCCTGCGGGATGGTCTGGTTGATCAATGGCGCTGGCTCACCGAACCGCAATTGCTAGATGCGATTGCCGTAGGGCAACTCACGCCCGGTCCGTTGTTTACGACCGCCACGTTTATCGGTTATCTGGTCGGGGGCTCGGCCGGCGCTTTCATCGCGACATTCGCGATCTTCCTGCCGTCTTTCGTGCTCGTCGCGTTGAGTGGTCCGTTGATTCCGCGATTGAGACGCTCTCGCCTGGCGGGGGCGTTTCTCGATGGCGTGAACGTCTCGGCGCTGGCGCTGATGGCGGCCGTGACCGCAGCGTTGGGAAGAGCCGCTCTGGTGGATGCTTATACCGCGGCATTGGCCGGCGTCAGCGTGGCGTTGCTGTTTCGCTACCGTATGAATTCAATGTGGTTGATCGCGGCGGGCGCGTTTTGCGGAATCGTGATTAAAGCAAGTAACCTCGCATAGGCTGCTAGACTGACCCACAGATGGCGGAACTGGAGATCAAGCCGACCGCTAAGATGCGCCTGCGTGTCGCCGGGCTGATCTGGATTGCGATCGGCATCTCGGCAGTGGAGATGTATCTGCTCGCCGGCTCGGACCTTTTCGCGCGGCGAACAACACTGACGACTTACCTGCCGGATGCCGCCGGAGTGACCACGGATTCCGAAGTGCGGCTGAGCGGCATCCGGATCGGCGGGGTCCGGAAGGTCGAACTCTCCGGATCGCTCGACCCGCGGCGGATTGTCCGCGTCGAGATGCGGATCCTTGCGCGTTACCTGAAGTTCATTCCCTCCGATTCCCAAACCGACATCAACGCCGACACGGTCGTGGACATTAAGTTCATCGATATTGCCGAAGGAAAGAGTCCCCTTCCGATCGCGGAAGACGCTGTCCTTCAAAGCAAGCCTGCAGTTCAGGCTACGGATCGCACCGCCTTGCTCGCGGCGGTGCAGCGGGACCTTGCCCAGGTCGATCAGATTCTGGCGCAGATGTTGTCCCCGAATACGGAAGTCGGCAGATTCGTGAATGGGGAGGCTGAGTACGACGCAGTGCTTTCACGCGTAAGCGGATTCGACAGCGCTTTGCACACGTTTCTTAATCCCCAGGGAAAACTGGGCAAGGCTGTCTTTTCGATGGACATGTATGCCGACATTCACGATTCCGTGTTGAGAGTTGACAAGACGCTTGCCTCGATTCAAAACGGCGAGGGCACGGCAGGCCGCCTCTTTGCGAGCGACGATCAATACAACCAGTTCCTGCGGCAACTCGCGGACCTTCGCGCCTCCCTTGCCGCCGCCAATGCGAGTTCGTTACTTCAGGACGATGCAAGCTATGTGCGCATTGTGCGCCTGCTCGCAGCCACGGATGCGATGATGGCTTCGCTCAATACCGGGGAAGGGCGGGCCGGTCGTTTACTGGCAAATCCGCAGCTTTACGAATCGTTGAACGGTTCGCTGCGAAGCATGGAAACGCTGCTGCGGGATTTTCGCGAGCACCCGCGGAAGTACCTCCGCATTAAACTTTTTTAGGCCGGTTTCCCCAGCCACTTCTCAAGATTCCGCTTCTGGCTCTCCGTCGCGTCCGGCCGGATTTCCAGCTGCCATTTCTTCGGCTCTTCCCCCAGTGTCAGAGGGATGCGCGTCAGCTGGTCCCTGCGCGCCACCAGAATCGAAACCTTGTCGCCCGGATGGTAGTTCTCCAGCCGCTGTGCAACCTGATCCGGCTTCAGGCGGAAATCGTCGATTGCGATAACCTCGTCGTCGACGCTGAGCCCCGATTCATAAGCCGGCGACTCCCGTGGCACCCGGCTGACGATCAACCGCCCGTTGTCGATCCTGGTGTCGACTCCAAGCCATGCTTTCGGAGTTCCGTTCCGGGGCTTTCCCGCGGCTTCGGTCTCCTGCTTGAATCTCAGACCGAACCAGTCGAGCGCTTCCGTGTAATCCAGCTCTTCGGTTGACTCCACAGTATGGCGGAAGAAATCGCCCAGCGGCTTTCCCGCGACCCCTTCAGCCGTGGCCTTGAATTCCTCCGGCGTGTAGCCGTGATCGCCCGAGAATTTTTCGAATGCGAGCCGCATCAGGTCGTCGAGCGATTTCGCTCCGCCCGTGTCATGCCGGATGCGCGCGTCGAGCAGCCATCCCACCACCGCGCCTTTCGTGTAATAGCTGACAGAGGTGTTGTTCGTGTTCTCATCCGGCCGGTAGAATTTGATCCACGCGTCGTAGGAGGATTGCTCCGCCGATTGCAAAAGGCGTCCCGGAGTGGATTGCAGGGTGGCGATTGTTGCCGAAAGCGATCCAGGCGAGGGAGGTGTATCCGTTCCCAGATATTCCTGCGTGTTCGAAAGCGCGGCGCGGCGAACCGTCAGCGGAGCATAGTAGTCGGTAATGCCCTCAGCGACCCAGAGACTTCTGGTCGGGTTTTCATTCTCGTAATCGAAAGGCCCCAGTTCGGCGGGGCGGAGCCTCTTGATGTTCCAGGCGTGAAAGTATTCGTGAGCAATCAGGTCGAGCCAGCCAAGATAACTCTTGCGCGTGCGGGTGGCCCAGCGGCTTGTCATTATACAGATCGAATTACGGTGCTCGAGCCCGCCGCCGCTCTCCGTGATCATGTTCAGGAATACGTATTTTTTGTACGGAAGTGCCCCCCACATCGCGCGATTCTGGCGTACGATCTTTTCGGCGTCGGCCGCCGCGCGCGGGCCGTCCCAGACCCCGGCCTCACCCTGATTCACCAGGAAATGCGGGATGCCATCGATCTCAAACCGGTACACTGCCGGGTTTCCGGCCAGGATCGGCGAATCGACCAGCGTGTCGTAATCGGGCGCGAGGTAGTGATGAGGCTGGCCATCGGGCGCGTCCGGCAAGCCGGTCATGGTCGTCTTCCACTGTGCGGGCAACTCGAGCCGGACATCGTGTGGCCGCGCCAGGCCGTTTACCAGCGTCACGAAAGTTGGAGCGCCGTTGAGGAAAGCAAAGGAATCTTCCACCCAGTTCGTCCGGACCGACATTGCGCGGGAATAAACGCGGTATGAAAACCGGATTTCCGGCGCGCCGGCAGTTTCCACGCGCCAGCGATTCTTGCGCGATTTCGAGAAAACCAGGGGCTTGCCGGCAGAGTCGGACACCGTAATGGCTTCGACATTTCTGGCATACTCGCGCACGAGATACGATCCCGGAGTCCAGACCGGCATGAACACCTCGACCGCGGGCTGACCGCCGGTTGGAAGGGTGGCTTCGACTGAAACATAGTGCGTTTGCGGATCTGGAAATCGGACAGTGTATCGAATCGGGTCGCCATTCGGGGCTGCGGAAACTCCCGACACAGTTGCTAAGCCGGTGGTTATAATTGCTGTCATCGTCAACCAATTCATATATATCCAACTGGGGCAAACTGAGCAGTCTGGTGGTTTTCAGCCATGCCGGGCTGCCCTCATGATACCGAAAAGCCTCAAAGAATCAAATGCTTAGCTTTGGACAGGCGATTGCCCTTAACGAAGTGGATAGGAATGGGCATGCGAGGCGCGAAATTATTTGCGGCAGCGATGTTCGCGTTAGCGACGTTGTTCGGCCAGCAAGGGTACCCACCTCCGCCCCAAGGTTATCCACCCCAAAGCTATCCGCAACAGGGCTATCCGCAACAGGGCTATCCGCAACAGGGCTATCCGCCGCAGGGCTACCCGCAGCAGGGTTATCCGCAACAGGGTTATCCGCAACAGGGTTATCCCCAAAACTATCCGCAGAGTTATCCCCCGCAAGATGCAGGCGTAGTGCCGGATCAGCCAGGCCAGGCGGTAGCCCGCTTGAGCGTGATCAATGGCGACGTCTCCGTGCGCCGGGCGGACTCGGGCGAGTGGGTAGCAGCTGTATTGAATGCTCCGCTTATGGCCGGCGACTCCATTTCCGTGGCTCCTGGCGGGAGCGCGGAACTGCAACTTGATTACGCTGACTTTGTCCGGATCGGCGGCGACAGCGAGATACGTCTCTCCGTTCTTGAGAATGGCCGCAACCAGATTCAGATCGCGAAAGGATTGATCACGTACCGCGTGCTGCGGGATACCAATACTCAATCCGAAATCAGCACGCCGGCGGTCGCGGTTCATCCGCTCCGGCAGACGGCGGTTCGCGTGGAAGTGGCGCCCGATGGCGCGACCAGAATCGTCGTTCGCAAAGGCGATGTGGAGACTTCAACCTCTCGCGGCACCGAGCGCATCCATGAAGGCAATATGATGCTCGTGCGCGGATTGGCGGACGATCCGGAATATCAGGTGGTCTACGCGGTTGCCCGCGATCAGTGGGATAACTTTAACGATCAGCGAGACAGCTATCTCGAGCGGGCGCAGTCGAATCGAATCGTAAGCCCCGATATCAATGGCGCGGAAGATCTGGACGCCTACGGACGCTGGGGCAACGACCCCGCTTACGGCAACGTGTGGACTCCGAACGTGCCGCCCGGCTGGGCTCCGTATAGCAATGGCCAGTGGGTTTGGGAAGACTACTACGGCTGGACATGGGTCGACTACGATCCCTGGGGATGGGCTCCATTCCATTACGGCTCCTGGTATTTTCGGACCGGCATTGGCTGGAGCTGGTTCCCCGGCGTGCGGTATGGGCACTACTGGTGGCATCCGGCGATGGTTGGTTTCTTTGGATTCGGCGGCGGCGTGGGAGTTGGTGTCGGTGTCGGCTTCGGTTTCGGGAATGTCGGATGGATTCCGCTGGCTCCTTTCGAGGCATTTCGCCCGTGGTACGGACCCGGGTGGTTTGCAAGGGGAGGATTTGGCGGAGGGCGATTCGGGTTCGTAAATAACGTGAACATCATGAGCACATTCCGGAACGCCCGGGTTGCGAACGGCGTGAATGCCGTTTCCGCACAGGATTTTCAGCGCGGGGCATTCGGTAATCGGATCGCGGTAAATGGCGCTCAGCTGCAGCGGGCTTCGCTGGTGCGGGGCGCGGTGCCGGTCACCCCGACCGCGAACAATCTGCGCTTCAGCGACCGCGCTGCGTCGGCCGCGGGGCCGCGGGCTGAAATCGGCAACCAGCGTTTCTTCAGCCGTATGTCGCCTTCGGGCGGGGCAGGCCAGCGCACGCCGTTTACACAGCAGCAGGCGGCCGTCAGGTCGGCGTTTGGCGGAGGCGGCTCGCAAGCGGGTGGTGCGGGATGGAGCCGGTTCGGCGAACCTCCGAGTCAGGGAAATGTCCAATCCGGTTTCGCCCAGGCGCAGCGTTCCAACGCCGGTGGCGGCAGTTGGGACCGGTTCGGCAGTCCGCAAGGTGCTCCCCAACGGTCCGCCGCTCCAGCTCCCAGCTACCGCAGTGCCCCGGCGCCCGGTTATCGCAGCGCTCCGGCGCCGAGCAGTCGTGGGGGTGGGGGCGGTGGTCATTCCAACGGCGGCGGCGGACATGGCGGGCACCGCTAAGCACCGATGCTAGAATGAATACATTCCCTTACGGCGGCTGTAGCTCAGTTGGTAGTAGCGCCAGATTGTGGTTCTGGATGTCGAGGGTTCAAATCCCTCCAGCCGCCCCATTTCGCACGAGTTTGATACGACTCTTCGTGTGGGTCGCTTTCCACGCAGGCTCGTAGGTATGGCCATTCGTTAGTAATGGTAATACCACCACCGGCCTCTGGAAAAGCACCCGCTAAGACGTTACATTCTAGTAAGTAAGAACACGTCTATATGTGGATGGATGGCGACCGGCGCGCTACAATTTCCAAAGGGCCCTTTCCCAGGATGCGGCGAAATCAGAGGAACACACCAGGTCGCAGATTGAACCCGTTGCGTGATCTGATGCTGGAGCAGCAGCGTTCGGCTGAGGCCGCCCGCACCCGGCAGCGCGCGGAAAAACTGAAGTCGGAGTTGCCCGGCCTGATCGAGGATCAGGTCGGCGAGCACATGCAGAAGCTGGAGAGTAAGCTTCTCAAAGACTTCCAGCAGATGGGGCAAAGGGCCATCGAGGAAAGTACAGCGGTTCTTAATGACCAATTAAACGAACGAATCGAGACGCTGGAGCAGATTTCTTCGATTCAGTCCCGCACTATAACCAACCTTCGCGATTCTTCGAAAATTGCCGATCAGAAAGTCAGTTCGGTTGTAAACAGTATCGAGAAGACTCTTTCCGAGGCTGTGCCGGGTTTTCGGCTCGAAGCCTCGCAGTATGCCTATGCTTTACCCCAGATCGAATCGCCCAGGGAACTCATCAAAGCTGATCCGCTGGATCTCGAAGAGCTGAAAGGGAAGTACGGGTTTTGCCCGAACTGTACTTCAACCAACGTTCGCCGCGCTTACCGGCACGGGATTTGGGAAGAATTTCTGCGGCTTTTCTTCATTGCGCCCTTTCGCTGCCGCTCATGCCGGCATAAATTCTACCGGTTCTGACGTATCCGTTCAGGCGTACGTCGTCTGATATTCCTCGTAAGCGCCCTTGAAGTCCTCGATGCCCTTCCCGTCGAAGTGCCAGATTCTGGTGGCGACTTCTTCCAGAAGATCGTGATCGTGCGTGACGAGGAATATCGTGCCGTCATATTTCTGCAAGGCAATGTTCAACGCGTTGATCGATTCCAGATCGAGGTGATTGGTCGGTTCGTCCAGCACCAGCACGTTTGGTTTCTGCAGCATCAGCTTGCAGAAGAGCAGACGCGCGGCCTCGCCGCCCGATAGCGCTTCGGTCGGCTTCATCCCCTCATCGCGCATGAACAACATCTGGCCGAGCAGCCCGCGCAATTCCTCGGTGCCGGCCGTGGGGTCGATTTCCTGCAGCCATTCGAGAACGGTCAAGCCGGGCTGAATGGTCGCGCGATGGTCCTGCGCAAAAAATCCGACCGCAACCTCGTGGCCCCATTCGACCGACCCGCCGTCGATGCTGAACGGCTCATCCACGGCCCCTGGAGCGTTGGCGATCAGCGACCGCAGCAGGGTTGTCTTGCCCACGCCGTTGCGCCCGAGCAGGCCGATCTTTTCGCCGCGCGAAACGCTCGCGGTGAAGTCCTTGATTACGGAAACATCGCCGTACGATTTCGATATCCCACGAACTTCCAGTGGATGCCGGCCCGAGGGCCTCTTCATCTCGAACCGGATGAACGGGCGCGCGATATTCGATTTCGCCAGTTCGCCCGATTGCAGCCGCTCCACTTCCTTCTTGCGCGATGTGACCTGGCTCGAACGCGTGCCGGCCGAAAACCGCGCGATGAATTCGTTGAGTTGCGCGATCTTCTTCTCGCGCTGCGCTGTCTGCGACTCGATCCGCGAACGGATCTGGGTCTTCGCCAGCACCATATCGTCGTAGCCGCCCGTATACGTGATGATCGTCTGGTAATCGATGTCGGCGATGTGGGTGCAAACGCTGTTCAGGAAATGGCGATCGTGCGAGATCACGATCAACGTTCCCTGGTAGCGGAGCATGAAATCCTGCAGCCAGTGGATGGATTCGAGATCGAGATGGTTGGTGGGCTCGTCGAGCAGCAGGGCATCGGGCCCGCCGAAAAGCGCCTGGGCGAGAAGCACGCGAACCTTCTGGCCGCCCTGTAACTCGCTCATTTTGCGGTCGTGCAGGGATTCCGGAATGTCCAGCCCGTCGAGCAGGATTGCCGCATCGCTCTCGGCCGTATAGCCGTCGTTTTCCGAGACAATTCCTTCCAGCTCGCCGAGGCGCATTCCATCCTCGTCGGTCATGTCGGCTTTCGCGTAGAGGTCATCGCGTTCCGCCAGCGCCTGCCAAAGCGGGCGATTGCCCATGATGACCGTATCGACCACGCGGAACGCATCGAAAGCAAACTGGTCCTGACTCAGAACGCCGACGCGCCTCGGGCGAACCACGGTGCCCTTCTGGGCTTCGAGCTCTCCGGTCAGGACTTTCATGAAGGTGGACTTGCCGCAGCCGTTCGGGCCTGTCAGGCCATAGCGCCGGGCGGACAAGAAGACGGTGGAAACGTCTTCGAAGAGGATTTTTGCGCCGTAGCGCATGCTGACATTACTGACTGAAATCACGGCTGAATGAGTTGAGGGGTGAAATTCCAGTGTAGCAGTACGATTTACGCCGGGGGCTGAAACTAGTATACTGAGCCGACTTCTGGAGGCCTTATGGTCCTGCAACCCGGCGCTAAACTCAGCCATTACGAGATCGTCTCGCCCATCGGCAAAGGCGGGATGGGCGAAGTGTGGAAGGGGCGCGATCCGCGCCTGAATCGCGATGTCGCAATCAAGATTTCGGCGCAGCAGTTCACCGATCGTTTTGAGCGTGAGGCGCACGCGATTGCGGCGCTGAATCATGCGAATATCTGCACCCTTTATGACATCGGGCCGAATTACCTCGTGATGGAGTTGGTCGAAGGTCCGACCCTGGCGGAGCGAATTGCGCAGGGGCCGGTCCCGCTGGAAGAAGCCCTCCGTATCGCGAAACAGGTTGCCGATGCGCTTGAAGCGGCGCATGAAAAGGGCATCGTTCATCGCGATTTGAAACCGGCCAATATCAAGATTCGACCCGACCGCTCGGTCAAGGTGCTTGATTTCGGGCTGGCGAAGTCAGGAGAGTTTGCGGAGTTGACTTCGGACTCCCCGACCATGCTGACAGTGGCCGGGATGATTCTGGGTACGGCCGCCTACATGGCGCCGGAACAGGCTCGCGGAGAAGTCGTGGATAAGCGCGCCGACATCTGGGCTTTCGGAGTTGTCTTGTATGAGATGCTCACGGCTCAGCGGCTGTTCGATGGCAGGACGGTTTCGGACACGCTGGCTTCGGTGATCAAAGACGAGCCCGACTGGCGAAAAGTGCCGGCAAGAGTGCAACGGCTGCTGCGGGCTTGCCTGCAAAAAGATCCGCGGAACCGGCTACAGGCCATTGGCGATTGGCGATTACTGCTGGAAGAGACCAGCGGGACTGAGAGTCCCGCGCGGACCGGGGGTCCGCCCCACATCGTCAACAAGGCGGTGATGGCGGCGGCGGTGGTGTTCGCCCTGGCTGCGGTTGGCGTATCGGCCGTGCATTTCCGCGAGAAGCCGCCGGTGGCTTATCCGACGCGCTTCCAGATCCCTCTGCCGGACAAGGGCGATTTCGGGGGCTACGTGGCGGTATCGCCGGACGGCCACAAGCTGGCATTCCCCACGACCGGGGCTGACGGCGGCCTATGGGTGCGCGACCTGGATTCTCTCGAACTGCGCCTGCTGCCCGGCACGCAAAACGCTATAGCCCCTTTCTGGTCGCCGGACAGCCGGTTCATTGCGTTCGGAGCGGGGAGCCAGCTCAAGAAAGTGGATGTGGCGGGCGGGCCTCCGCAGACTCTGTGCGAGGTGCCGACTCCCGTCGGCTCGGGCGCGTGGAATCGCGAAGGCGTGATTCTCTTCGGAGGCCGCGGCCGGGGCCCGATGCGGCAAGTTCCGGAGGCGGGCGGCGTTGCCACGGATGTGACAGCGCTTGACGCGTCGCAACAGGATGTATTCCAATCCCTGCCTACCTTTCTTCCCGATGGCAGGCATTTTGTTTATTTCCGTTGGAACGGCGTGGCGGAAAAGCGGGGCATTTTCGCCGGCTCGCTGGACGTTAAGCCTTCGGATCAGAGCCGGGAGCGGCTGGTAGCAACTACCTTCGGTGGAGTTTGGGCGCCTTCCGCCACCGGCGCGGGCGGGCATCTATTCTTCATGCGCGACGGCACTTTGATGGCCCAGCTCTTCGATGCCAGCCGGCTCAAACTCACTGGCCAGCCGATTCCCGTGGCCGAACAGGTGGGAACAGTTGGCGCCAACGGATTCTTTTCGATCTCCGCGAATGGATCTCTGGCTTATCGCGCCGGAGGATCCACCGCCAACCGCCAACTTACCTGGTTTGACCGGCAAGGGAAGCAATCCGCTACCGCGTTTGATCCGGGTCCCTACCTGGATTTGTCCTTGGCGCCGGACGGATCGCGAGGTGCGATCCTGCGCGGGCCCGCGCAGAGTCCGGATATCTGGCTGCATGACTTTATGCGCGGCGTCAGCACGCGCTTTACGTTCGATCAGAATGCGGTGGAGTCAACATTGATCGGCAAGGGCCCGGTCTGGTCCCCGGATGGAAACCGGATCGCGTTTTCGTCGCTCCGGGGCGGCGTTCTCGATCTGTTTGAAAAACCTTCGAGCGGAGCGGGCAATGAAGCGCTCCTCGTCCATTCGGGTTCCTCTGAGACCCCAGACGACTGGTCTCGCGACGGGCGCTTTCTGCTGTATACCGAACTCAACGGGAAGACCAATTACGATCTGATGGTTCTCCCGCTGGAAGGGAATGACCGGAAGCCCGTTCCCCTGGCGAACACCACGTTCGCGGAGGCGCAAGGGAGCTTCTCGCCGGACACGCGCTGGTTCGCCTATGGCTCCAATGAGTCCGGCAGAATCGAGGTGTATGTGCAACCCTTCACGCCTCCCGGCTCGGGATCGCCGCCCGCCGTGGGCAAATGGCAGATCTCGCGGGATGGCGGAGCGCGGCCCAAATGGCGTGCGGATGGGAAGGAACTTATCTTCCGGGCTCCCAACGGATCGCCGATGGCTGTGGACATTACCACAAGTCCGGCGTTTCAGGCCGGGATTCCCAAACCGCTGTTCACGATGCCGACGAACGTGGGTCCCTGGGATATGACGGCCGACGGCAAGCGTTTTCTGGCGGCCACGCCTTTGCAGGCGCAGCAGACTACCAGCACGCCCATCACGGTGGTGCTGAATTGGGAAGCTGGTTTGAAGAAATGACGGCTGGAACCAAGCTCGGACCGTACGAGATCGTCTCGCAAATCGGCAAAGGCGGCATGGGTGAAGTCTGGAAGGCGCGCGACCCGCGGTTAAATCGCGATGTCGCGATCAAGATATCGGCCCAGCAGTTCACCGATCGTTTTGAGCGTGAAGCCCACGCCATCGCGGCCCTGAATCATCCGAATATCTGCACGCTGTATGACGTCGGGCCGAATTATCTTGTGATGGAGTTGGTTGAAGGCCCCACACTGGCCGAACGCATCGCGCAAGGGCCAGTGCCGCTTGAAGAAGCACTCGCCATCGCGAAGCAGATCGCAGATGCGCTCGAAGCCGCCCATGAGAAATCCATCGTTCATCGCGATCTGAAGCCGGCCAACGTCAAGATCAAACCCGATGGGCAAGTCAAGGTGCTGGATTTCGGGCTGGCGAAATCGGGCGGGATTGCGGAACTGAGTTCGGATTCGCCGACCGCGCTGACCGTCGCGGGGATGATTCTGGGGACCGCCGGGTACATGGCTCCCGAACAGGCTAAGGGCAAGGTGGCCGATAAACGGGCCGATATCTGGGCCTTCGGCGTGGTGCTCTATGAGATGCTCACCGGCAAGCGTCTGTTTGAAGGCGAGACAGTCTCGGAAACGCTTGCGGAAGTGCTCAAGGAACAGCCGGCTTTGAATCGCGTCCCGGCGAAAGTGCGGCCTCTGTTGCGGCGCTGTCTGGAGAAAGATCCGAAGCTGCGATTGCGGGATATCAGCGGCGTGGAACTGCTGCTGGAAGGCACTACCGCCGCTCCTTTACAGTCACGGTTCGGTAAGGCAGGTTGGATTGCAGCGGGAGCGTTCGCGGTGATTGCGGCTGCGCTTGGCTTCGTGCATTTTCGCGAAAAGCCGCCTGCGGTGTATCCGGTGCGCTTCCAGGTCCCTCTGCCGGACAAGGGAACCTTCGGGAGATTTCTCGCGCTTTCGCCCGACGGGCACAAGCTGGCATTCACTACAACCGGACCCGAGGGCGGTATATGGGTGCGCGACCTGGATTCGCTGGAGCTGCGCCTGCTGCCCGGCACGCAAAACGTCTTCTCCCTGTTCTGGTCCCCGGACAGCCGGTATTTGGCGTTTGGAATCGGCAACCAGCTCAAAAAAACGGATGCATCCGGCGGTCCCGCGCAGACTCTTTGTGAGCTCCCATCGGGCAACGTCGGGTCGGGCGCCTGGAACCGGGACGGCGTCATCATTTTCGGGAGCCCGTCCGGCCCTCTCCGGCGAGTCTCGGCGGAAGGTGGAGTGGCCACGGACCTCACCGTTCTGGACCCCTCACGTCAGGAGGGGGCACACGTTCAGCCGACTTTCCTGCCGGACGGCCGGCATTTTATTTATTTCCATCCCGGTTCGCCGGAAAATTCGGGAGTCTTCGTCGGCTCGCTGGATGTCAAACCTGCGGATCAGAGCCGGGAGCGCTTGGTAGCAACTACCTTCGGTGCCTCCTGGGCGCCTTCCGCCAGCGGTACGGGCGGGCATCTCTTCTTTCTGCGCGATGGCACTTTGATGGCCCAGCCCTTCGATGCGGGCCGGCTCAAACTCACCGGCGAGCCGGTTCCGGTGGCGGAACGGGTAGGAGCGCTCATCTTTAACGGATTTTTTTCGATCTCCGCGAATGGGGCTCTTGCTTATCGCACGGGAGTATCCTCCGGCAATCGCCAACTCGCCTGGTTTGACCGGCAAGGGAAGCAGCCCGCGACTGCGTTTGAGCCAGGTCCCTACCTGGATTTGTCCTTGTCGCCGGACGGGACACGAGCTGCGATCCTGAGAGGATCTACAGCGAATGCCGATTTCTGGCTGCACGACTTTACTCGCGGCGTCAGCACGCGGTTCACGTTCGATCAGAAGGCGGGGGAAACAGGGGCCGGCAAGGGTCCGGTATGGTCCCCGGACGGAACGCGGATTGCGTTTTCGTCAACGCGGGGCGGGGTCATCGATCTGCTTGAAAAACTCTCCAGCGGAGCGGGCAATGAAGCGCTCCTCGCCCATTCGGATTTCAATAAGACTCCCGATGACTGGTCCCGCGATGGGCGCTTTCTGCTATACACCGAGGTCAACGGAAAGACCTCTTACGATCTGATGGTTCTCCCGCTGCAGGGGAGTGACCGGAAACCCGTTCCCCTGGTGAACACCACCTTCGCTGAGGCGCAAGGGAGCTTCTCGCCGGACACGCGCTGGTTCGCCTATGGCTCCAATGAGTCCGGTAGAGTCGAGGTGTATGTGCAACCCTTCACGCCTCCCGGTTCGGGAGCGACGCCCGCGGTGGGCAAATGGCAGATCTCCCGGGATGGAGGAAGGCGGCCCAAATGGCGCCCGGATGGGAAAGAGCTGATCTTCCGCGCTCCCAACGGAACGCCCATGGCTGTCGACATTACCACCAGCCCGTCGTTTCAGGCCGGGATTCCCAAACCGTTGTTCACGATGCCGGCGAACGCAGGCCCCTGGGATGTGACCGCCGACGGCAAGCGATTTCTGGCGATCATGCCTTTGCAGGCGCAGCAGAACGCCAACACGCCCATCACGGTAGTGCTCAACTGGGAAGCTGGTCTGAAGCTGGTCTGAAGAAATGACTGCTGGAGGTGAGCTGATGGTTAAACTGAAGATCCGCAAATTTGGGAGTTCACTCGGGGTTGTTCTGCCGAAAGAGGTCATCAACCGTCTGCATATCGGCGACGGTGAACCCCTGTTTCTGATTGAGGCCCCGGATGGCGGCTATCGGCTCACGCCCTACGATCCCGGGTTTGAGAAAAAGATGGCGAAGGCCGATGACATCATCAGCCGTTACCGCAATACGCTGCACGTTCTCTCCAGGTGAACCTCCTTCCAGGTGAAGGAACCGGTCTGGATTGACGAGTTGGACGCGCTCGCATTGCTTGATCGTCTGATTGACGCGGGAAATCTCGATGAAGCCGGCTACGGCGCTTTTCTTCGCGGAAATGCAAAGCGTTCGAAGAAGCGTTAGGTGCATGAAACATTTGTCATAGGCGATTACACCGGTCAGTTTTCGTAATATGAGAACACGGGTCGCGCTTTTAAACCTCATGCCTGAGTCTCGCTTACCGGCCGTTCTCCTTGCCGCCCTCGCGCTCGCCTGTGTAGCGGCCGCGCAGCGCGGGGCCGCACCATTCGACTACTACGTTCTCTCCTTGTCTTGGGCGCCGGCCTTTTGCGCGCAGCCGAACGAGGCAGCCCGCAATCCGCAGGAATGCGCACCCGGCCGGGGCATCGGTTTCATCGTCCACGGGCTCTGGCCCCAAGATGCAGATCGCAGAGGTCCTGAAGCATGTGGGACGACAAAACCACCGCCGCGAGCCGTGGTGAATTTCGTGTTGCCGGCTATGCTCAGCCCTGGCCTTATCCGTCATGAATGGGTTACCCACGGCACCTGCACCGGACTCAATCCGTTCGACTACTTCAGCGCTGTGGTCCAGGCTCGCGCCGCCGTCCAGATCCCCGTGCAGATTACCTCAATCGAAAGCCAGATCACGGAAGGCCCGCGGCAGATCGAAACTCAATTTGCGGGGGCCAATCCGTCGTTTCCGCCAGCCGCTTTCCGTACGGCCTGCCGGGGCCGCGTTTTCGATGAAGAGCGGATCTGCTTCGATAAGAATCTCAAACCTCGCGCATGCACGGCGTCAGTCGGGGAGTGCGCCAGCCCAGCTATCGTGATTCGCCCTCCTTTATAGGTAGCAGCGTTTGCCAGGTGATGCGCGCCCTGCGCGCCACGCTAACATCGAATGAAGCATGATCCAAACCTTATTCGGCTCGGTGGAACAGGAGCCGACGCTACTTGAAAAGCTCAAGTCCGGCGTCCAGAAGACGCGCGCCGGGCTCGTGTCCCGAATCGAAGACGTCATCTCCGGCCGCAAGCAAATCGACGCGGACCTTCTCGAAGAACTCGAATACACCCTCATCAGCGCCGATATCGGCGTTGCTACCACCAACGAGATCCTCGACCGCATCCGTGAGCGCGTCGACCGCAAGCTGGTGGGCGATTCGAGCGAGCTCCGCGGCCTGATCCGCGAGTATCTGCTCGAAGTGCTCGAATCCAATAATCGGCCGCTGGCCTATGTGGACGAGCCGCCGGCGGTCATTATGGTCGTGGGCGTCAATGGGGCGGGGAAGACCACCAC
>Ga0187876_1001373_pt1 | contig 20817 bp, 17 predicted proteins | sample June2016WEW_17_4_FD_133000 | JGI IMG/M metagenome (GOLD analysis project Ga0187876, IMG submission 133000) | Peatland microbial communities from SPRUCE experiment site at the Marcell Experimental Forest, Minnesota, USA - June2016WEW_17_40 | ecosystem: Environmental > Terrestrial > Soil >...
CGACTCCTCTTCATCCTGAGTATGAAGATGCCCCATTGCATCGAGGAACTGCAGCGCTTCGTCCAGGGCCTCACGGGCTTCTTCGCGCTTCTGCTCGGAATCAGAACGCAGACGGGGAATTACACTCTCTAGAATTCGCAAATGTTCTTCGATCCGATCGTGGCAGACAACCAAATGCCGCAGGGGATCGCTGATGGTGACGCCCGCATCGACGCCCGAGGCAGAATTGTTTTTAAGCATGTTCGGAGCATATACGCGGGAATTTACAATTTCAACTTTGATGCTCGCGACGGCATTGCACATCTCAATTGTTGAACTGCTACGCCGCTCCTCGGCTAACTCCTGATAAATCGGATTATCGGAAACAGGCCCGATGCCGATGCTTGGCTGTGCTTGCCACTGGCTGTTCCGCCATGCCATACTGCGCTTCCCCGCGAATTCAGTCAGCATTGGGGAGGTTTGCGTATGCGAAGTTATAGCCGATTGTTCTCCTTTCTTGTCGCCGTCTCCGCAATGATTTTGTTCTCGCTTCCAGTGACGACCCTCGCGGGAGGCGGCGTGAACGCGCCACCATCGCCAAAGCCGCGGCCGGACCAGACGGTCAAGGTTTGGACGAACGACGATCTGGCGACTCTCGGACCTCCGTATGAAGCGGTCGGTCAGCCCGTGCCGTCCGAGGCGCCCGCTACGAGCAATCGGGAGTCCGCTCCCTCTGCGCGCGCGCCGCAGGCTACGCCGGTCGCGCCTGAACAAGATCCTCGATGGTACGCGGGACAATTGGCGTCGCTTGAGAGCGAGCTGGCGGACGTCGAGAGCAGGGAACAACGGCTGAGCCAGTTTCGAGCCACGGGATCGGGATTGCAGACCGGGTTGAATGTCGTCGCCCCGTGCGAAGGCGTTGGTACGGACAATTTGATCGCGCGGCTCGATGCGCGCCGGCAGGAGATTCTCCAGCAGATCGACGCGCTGGGTGACACGGCGCGAAGTAGCGGCATGGAGCCTGGAATCCTGGTCGAGGGCCGCGGGCGCGTGGCCGCCGAGGAGCCGCCCACGGCCGCGGAGCGGCGAGCGGACTTGTTGGAACAGCATGGCGAGCTTTCGGAGGAGTTGGCGCGGACGCAAGGGGTCGAGTCCTACATGCAGGAAGATACGGCCAGACGGAACATGACCTTGCTGCGTCCCGCGTTGGGCGGAGTCGGAAATATGACGAGCAATCTGCTCCACAACCTGGATAACCGTGCGAACGCGCTCCAGGGCCAGATCAGCAACGTAGAAGACGAGGCGCTTGCGAGCGGCGTCGAACCGGGCACGCTCCGCTGACCTGGCAGCATCCATTCGCCATTGCCTCATAGGCTTCGCGGCGCGCGGCGCGGCTTGAGTCGTGGCGTGGAATCGGGATAATTAAAGTAAGGATTGCCGTACGGGCGGCAAAGCCCGGGGGAATCAGCTTCAATTAAGAGGGCCACGATTCATGAGATGGCTGACAATCGCCGCGTCTCTTGCGCTTGCGTGCGCCGCATCGGGCGCGGCTGCACCGGCCCGCGCGCAGCAGGCGGCCTCGTCCGCTTCCTCCCCGAGTTCGACACCAGCGAAGAAGGTCAGCCACAAGAAAAAGCACTATTCGAAGCGCCAGGCGACGCAGAAGGCTCCTACGCCGGACCGCATCTCCGAAATCCAGACGGCTCTGGCGCACGAAGGCTACTATCAGGGCAATCCGACCGGTAAATGGGACGCGAACACGGTCGCGGCCGTGCAGAAATTTCAGTCCGCTAAGGGTATCGACGCCAATGGAAAGCTCGACGCGCCTACACTGCAGAAGCTGGGGCTGGGCTCGGACATTGCCGGCGTATCGGCGCCGAAGCCTGTCGTGCCGAGCTGCTGTTCCATGGCGTCGTCAGGCTTGAGCCCCGCGGGAGGCTCGACATCCCCCATGAGCTGCTGTTCTGCTAATTCGGCACCCCAACCGCAATCAACGACGCCGCCAGCCGGCTCGGCTAGCACTAGCACGAGCGGCGCCGCTCCCTCCACGGACCCGAAGCCAACCGACAAGTAATCTCGTTGCATTGACGCTCCTGCCTTGCGGTTGCTAACCTAACCCTCCAATCGCACCGCAGCGCCGATTCGCGACGCCGAAGCCACGCATCTGATTAGCGCAACGAACACCGGAGGAAGCGCCATGGCAATCGAATTCGCGCCCCGAGTCTTCAAGAATTACATCAACGGCGAATGGGTCGAGTCCCGCAGCGGCAAGACCATCGAGGACCGCAACCCGGCGAATGCGGATGAACTCGTTGGCATTTTTCCGGCTTCGAATGCGGAGGATGTCGCGCACGCCGTCGATGCAGCAAAGGCTGCGTACAAATGGTGGCGGCTGACGCCCGCGCCCAAGCGCGGTGAGATCCTCTTCAACGCCGCGAAAATTCTGGTCGAGCGCAAGGAAGACTTCGCGCGCGACATGACGCGCGAAATGGGGAAAGTGCTCACGGAAACGCGCGGCGACGTGCAGGAAGCCATCGACATGACGTACTTGATGGCCGGAGAAGGACGGCGGCAATTCGGGCACGTTGCGCCGTCCGAGCTGCCGAATAAATTCGCGATGGCGGTGCGCTCGCCGGTCGGAGTCGCGGGGTTGATCACGCCCTGGAATTTCCCGATGGCGATCCCGTCGTGGAAGGCGATGCCCGCGCTGATTTGCGGCAACACCGTGGTCCTCAAGCCCGCCGAAGACACTCCGCTTTCCACCTATAATCTTGTCCAAGTGTTCGAGGAAGCCGGGCTGCCGCCGGGCGTCTTGAATGTGGTATTCGGCGATGGACCGGGCGCCGGCGCTCCCATGCTCGCGAATCCTGGCGTCGATCTGCTCAGCTTCACGGGCTCGACCGAAGTGGGCCGCATCGTGAGCCAGGCGTGCGCGCCGACGTTCAAGAAGTGCCACCTCGAAATGGGCGGCAAGAACATCATCGTCGTGATGGACGACGCGAACCTCGACCTCGCCATCGAGGGCGCGGTCTGGGGCGGCTTCGGCACCACGGGCCAGCGTTGCACCGCTGCGAGCCGCGTGGCCGTGCATAAAAGGGTGTACCGCGAGTTCGTTGAGAAGTTCGTCGCGCGCGTGAAGGCGCTGAAAGTCGGCGACGGCCTCGACGCGGCCACCCAAATGGGACCGTGCATCAACGAGCAGCAGCTCAAGACGGTGATGAGTTACGTCGAGATCGGGCGCAACGAGGGCGCAAAGCTGGCCGCGGGAGGCCATCGAATCCAAGGCGGCGCCAACCCGCGCGGCTGGTTCCACGAACCCACGGTGTTCGTCGATTGCGACGCGAAGATGCGCATTTGCCAGGAGGAAATCTTCGGCCCCGTCGTCGCCGTGATTCCGTTTGACACGTTCGACGAGGCGCTCGAAATCGCCAACGGCGTGAGTTACGGGCTGTCCGCTTCGGTGTACACGCGCAACGTGAACAACGCGTTTCGCGCCCAGCGCGACCTCGAAACGGGCATCGTCTACATCAACGCGCCCACCATCGGCGCGGAAACACATCTGCCCTTCGGCGGCACGAAGAACACGGGCAACGGACATCGCGAGGCCGGTCTTGCCGCGCTCGATTTCTATTCGGAGTGGAAGACCGTCTACGTCGATTACTCCGACCGCCTCCAGCGCGCCCAGATCGACAACTCCTAAGTGTCGCGCGGGGCGGAGATCACACCTTTAACCCCGCGAGGCGCATGAGTTCCAGCGCATTGCTCCGGGTGACCACGCCGTCGCGCAGCTTGTAATCGAATCGCATTTTTCCGGCTTCGACATAGTCCTGAAAGTGCGCATTGTGCACGCTCGCGCCGAGCGATCCGGCCATCTCCGTCAGCGCCAAGTCGTGCGTGGTCACGATGCCGATCGCGCCGCGTTCGAGGAACGCGTGGATCAGGCTTTCCGCGCCGATCCGGCGGTCGTGCGAATTCGTTCCGTCGAGCAGTTCGTCGAAAAGGAACAGGATCGGCCTTTCCCCGCTCACCAAGTCGAAGACTTGCCGGATGCGGAGAACCTCCGTATAAAACGTCGAGCGCCCCTCCTGCAGCGAATCGGCGCTTCGCAGGCGCGTTCCCAACGAGAGCGGCGCGAGACGCAGCGATTTTCCCCGGATGGGCGCGCCGGCTAACGCCAGAACCGCGTTGATGCCGACCGTGCGCAGCAAGGTGCTCTTCCCGGACATATTTGATCCGCTCACCAGCAACACGCGATTTCCCTCATCGAGTCGGACGCTGTTCGGCACGCACTGAATCGCCGGGATCAGCGGATGCCCGAGGTCTTCACCGACAAAGTGCGCCGGCGAGCTGCCCGCGTCTGCAATTTCCGGGAATGGGTCGGCCGGATGTTCGAAGGAATACGTCGCAAGCGAAAGCAGCGCTTCCATTTCGCCGGCAATGTCGATCCAGACTCGCATCCGGTGGCCGTATTGTCTTTTCCACGCATCCGCCGCGAGGCCGGTTTGAATTGTATAGAGCAGGGGCAGGTCGACGATCCGCACGAACATGTCATTGCGCCCGTCAATCCAGTAAACGATACGAGCGAAGCGTCGCAACGCGCCAGAGGCAGGCTCGGCGCCGCGTTTCAGCTCCGCCACGAATTCCTGCAATCGAGGCGATGTGAACGCCTCTCGCTCGATGCGCTCCAGAATCTTCGAAAAGAGCACGACGCCCTCGGCGTTGCAGTGCACTCCTGAAACAACCGCCGTCGCGCGTTTGTACAGCCAGGCTGACAAAATCCCTTCGAGGATCAGAAGACCGAGGAAAGGCCAGTAGTTTGCCGTAAAAAAGTAGTAGAAGAAGCTCGCCGCAGCCGCGAGGGCGAAGACAGCCGCGACGACGCGCCAGGCCGTCCCGCCGAGCACCGGTTCGCCCTCGCACCACTTCTCCAGCGACTCCGGATTCAGCCGGGCGCGCAGGCTTTCTCCTGTAACCGCTAAATCTTCGCGCAGATCGAGCTTCGGGCGCAGCTCCGCGATCAGCCCTTGCCGGTCAACGATCGTTTTCGGGGGCGAAGACGAGCGCAGCCACTCGGCGAGGCGGTTTTCGCCCATGGGCATTCTCGCCGTTGAAAGCAGCTCGAAAAGGCAGCCGCGTCCGAAAAGATCGAGGTCGTCCGCATAGACGTGCTTTTCGTCGCGGAACCGTTCGCCCGATGCGCCTGTGCCGCTCCAGCGGTCTTCCATTCGCGCGAAGCCCGCACGGTAAAAGGCGGCTGCCGTTTCCGCGCGCGCGCGGGCGCGGATGGTCTGCTCGTGGAGAATCGCGAGGACCGCGAAGGTCGCCACAGGAAGGATTAGCCAGTAACCAGACACGTGCCTTGCAAAATGGAGCCACACAAGCACGAGCCCGGCGGCGACCACGACCAGTTTCCAGTTCCCGAGGCGGATGTGTTGGCGTTCCTTGGCCGCGACCTTCCCGACGTGGACTTCGAGGCGGCTGGCGTACTCCGCGCGTGGATCAAGCACATCTGCCTCCCGATCAGCCAGCGTAGTCTACTCTACGCAGAATCCTGCCGCACGCCGCGGACTTCGACGCTGCAGGGTGTAGCGCGGGCATTGGTTGACACATCCGCCCAGCGCACGCAAAATATCGGGGCGTTGGGGTTGGCCCTGGGGCGCCTTTCCAATCGCAAATCCAATTGGGATGGGCGGGTGTGGGTGCTCCGTTTCCATCCGGGCGAGGATTCCTCCAATGACTCGACGTGCTGGTCTTGCGCTCCTTGCAGCGCTAATGCTTTTGTCCCCGTGGCCGCTTTCTTCTCAGTCCTCCGCTTCGCACAACAAGGCAATTTCCGCTGCAGCGAGCGCCGGTGGATGCGCGCAACTTATCGCCGCTAGCGGCCGCCCTGGCGGCGGCTCTTCCGCCGCGCAGACGGCGAGCGCGGCTCATGGCTTTGATCTCGCCAACCTCGATCGCTCGGCTTCGCCGTGCGATGATTTCGACAAATTCGCGACCGGCGGCTGGGTGAAGAACAATCCGATCCCGGCGGATCAGCCGGCCTGGGACGGTTTCAGCAAGCTCGTGGACGCCAACGAGCAGGAGCTACATCAGATTCTCGATGACGCGGCCAAGGACAAGTCGGCCCAGCCCGGCTCGAACTGGCAGAAAATCGGCGACTACTACGCGAGCTGCATGGACGAAAGCCAGATTGAAACCGCGGGCCTGACGCCGCTCAATCCTGAATTGCAGCGCATCGCGGACATCAAAGATAGCGCCGGTCTCAACGCCGAAATCGCGAGGCTTCAGCGGATGGGAGTCAACGCACTTTTCGCTTTTGGCTCCGAGCAGGACTTGAAGGACAGCACACAAGTGATTGCCGGAGCAGGGCAGGGAGGCCTGGGGCTGCCCGACCGGCAATATTATGTCGATGACGACGACCGGTCGAAGCAGCTCCGCACCGGCTACGTCCAGCACATGACGAACATGTTCAAGCTGATGGGCGACAGCGACGCGGCGGCCGCCGCCGAGGCGAAGACGGTGCTGGACGTCGAGACTTCGCTCGCGAAGGCATCGAAGAAACGCGAGGATTTGCGCGATCCTGAAGCGAACTATCACCGAATGCCGCTCGCGCAGCTCGACGGTCTCACCCCGCACATTTCATGGGCCAACTATTTCAAAGAAATCGGCGCGCCCGCGCTGAAGGATACCGACATCGGCCAGCCCGATTTCTTCAAGCAAGCCGACGCGGATCTCGCCTCGATTGCGCTCGCCGACTGGAAGACGTATCTCCGCTGGCACCTGATTCACGACGTGGCGGGAGCCCTGCCCGCAAAATTCGTCGACGAGAATTTCAGCTTTTATAGCCAGACGCTCACCGGCGCCAAGCAGATTCTCCCGCGCTGGAAGCGCTGCGTTCGCTCGACCGACCGCCGCCTCGGCGAAGCCCTCGGCCAATATTACGTGCAGCGCTATTTCCCGCCGGAGGCGAAAGCGAGCGCGCTTGCGATGGTGCACAACCTAATGGCGGCTCTGCATGACGATCTCGCCACGCTCGACTGGATGAGCCCCGCCACGCGCGAACAGGCGACCAAGAAGCTCGCGGCGATCAATCTCAAGATCGGATACCCGGACAAGTGGCGCGACTACTCGGCGTTCAAGGTCGATCGCGGCCCGTACGTCGAGAATTTGCTTCGCGGCGACTCGTTCGAGTTCGCGCGCGACCTCGCGAAGATCGGCAAGCCGGTTGACCGCAACGAATGGGGCATGACGCCGCCGACCGTGAACGCCTACTACAACGCTTCCATGAACGAAATCGTTTTCCCGGCCGGGATTTTGCAGCCGCCGTTTTTCGATCCGAAGGCCGATGACGCACTCAACTATGGCGGCATGGGTTCCGTAATCGGTCACGAGATGACCCACGGCTTCGACGATGAGGGCTCGAAATTTGATGCCCAGGGCAATCTGAGCAATTGGTGGACGGCGGACGACCTGAAGAATTTTAAGTCGCGCGGCGAGTGCATCGCGAAGCAGTTCAGTTCGTTCGAGATCGAGCCTGGCCTCTACGGAAACGGCAAGCTCGAAGAGGGCGAAAGCATCGCCGATCTTGGCGGGCTCACAATTTCGCATGCGGCGCTCGAGAAGGCGCTCGCCGGCAAGCCCGGTCCGGCTCCCATCGACGGCTTTTCCGCTGAGCAGCGCTTTTTCCTCGGATGGGCGCAAATCTGGTCCTCGAATTTCCGTCCGGAATACGCGCGCCTGATCGGCAAGACGGACCCGCACCCGCTGGATCAATTCCGGGTGAATGGACCGTTCTCCAACATCCCGGCATTCGCGAAAGCGTATGGCTGCGGCGCGGATTCGAAAATGGTCCGGCCAGAGGAGCAACGCTGCCGCATCTGGTGACGATCCAATCAGGATCGTCATCCTGAGGCGGACGGGCTGCGTCCGCCGAAGGATCCCTCTGCTCCTTTAGGTCGATGAGCGGCAGAGCGAATCATCGCGTGCGCGCTACTTCTTCTTCGCCGCGAGTATCCGTTCGATCTGCTGGAAATGATTGAGGTCGTGGCCGGCGAACATCCGGACGATCGTCTCGACGGTCTCCGCGCCGCGCTCGCTGTGCATCCCGTGCTGCTTCCACTGCTCGGGCGTGAGCGTCTTGAGCAGCGCGAGATTCGCCTCGCGCAGGGCGCGGTACTGCTCGAACGATTTTTTCAGGTCGCGCTTGTCATAGTGCAGCGCCGTCACCCACACATCCTGATCGAAGCCGATGATAGGCCCTCCCGGCGCGCCCAGGATGGCGCGAATGCGGTAGCCGCCGACGAGCTCCGTATCCGCGATGTGCGCCACGATTTCGGAAATCGACCACTTTCCCGGGGCCGGGCGCTTGCGGGCCTTCGCTGCGCTCACGCCTTTCAGCAGCTTTGCCAGTTTCGCGGGCGCCGCAGCTTGCAACTTCAGCGGGTCGCTCTGCTGCACATGGCTGTACATTCGCTTGCGATACTCTTCTGCGGTTTCCGGCATGATTTTCCTCCGTGGGGACTCATGAATTCTTGCCGCTGATTCTAGGATAGACGTCGCGCCACGAGAACAGCCACGTGCGGCTAACGGCCGGGCGCGCGAGAGCCAAATTGGATCGGCAAGCCGCAGGCAGTTACGGTGGGCGAGGTGCCGACGCCTGTGTTCTGGTCTTGTAGGGGCGCAGCACTGCTGCGCCCGGCAAAATTGCTTGAGGAGGCTATGCTATTAGCCGAGGCGCTGGCAGGTGCGGCCGTAGGGGCGCCCGCCTTACGAAGGGCTGGCGAACGCCGGTGATGGACGGGCGGCATCAGGAGGGCCCTCGCTGTTTCCCATTCTGGAAACTGAGATTGCCTCGCGCAGGAGGCATCTGCGCGCGCGTCGTACAATTTAATCAGTATTTCGAGGCACCGCAGCCCGCTTGGGAATCGATCGGCTGCGTGCGTCGGTGCGGAGCACTCTCAGAGGCGAAGTCTATGGCGCCCAAAACGGCGGACGTGCGTCCGCCCACGGACAAACCAGCCGCTCACGCGTCCGCCCAGCGTCCGGCCACACCCGAAGAGCAGGAGCTGGCGCGCAAGCGCGAGGAGCAGCTCGCGCTCGAAGCCGAACTTGCTGACCGCGAACTGCGCTCGGCCAACCTCCGCGCGGAACTCGGGGCATTCGAGCGCCAGTATTTGCACTTCGTGGGCTCGCGCTACGCCGATCTTGATGAATACAAAGCCCAGATTGCCGAGCGACTGGTCGCCGAGCAGCCCGGCAACGAACGCGCCCAGCAGGCGGCCCGCGATGCCCGCGCCCGCGCCGACGAAACGAAGTCCGCCGCTGGAGAGAAAGCCGCGCAGGAGCCACGCGCGTTCAAGTCTTCGCCGGAAATGAAGCGGCTCTACCGCGAAGTCGCCAAGCGCATCCATCCCGATCTCACGTCCGATCGCGACGACCGCGCGAAGCGCCAGCAGTTGATGGCCGAGGCGAATCGCGCCTACGAGCAGGGCGACGAATCGCGCCTCGCGAAAATCCTCACCGAGTACGAGCACAGCCCCGAAGCGGTTGCGGGCGAAGGTCCCGGCGCGGAACTCGTTCGCGTGATCCGGCGCGTCAGCCAGGCGCGCAGTCGGCTTGCCGAAATCGAAGCGGAGCTGCAGGGCTTGCTGCGCTCGGATCTGTATCAGCTCAAGTCGCGCGTCGACGAAGCGGAAAAGGGCGGCCGCGACGTCCTGAAAGAAATGATCGGCAAAGTGGACGAGCAGATCGCGCTCGCCCGGCAGCGCCTGGAAAATCCGGAGCCGCGCCCCCGCTGATGGCGACCCGCGAAAATCTCTCGGCTAAGCAGATCGTCCCGGCGTCGTCGCAGGCGCTGGCGGTGAGGTCGGCGGCGATCGTCGCGCGCGGATTGCGCGACCTCGCGCGCGATTCGAACTGGCTCGTCAAGAAAGTGTTCAGCGGGAATTCACCGTACGTTTCGATTTCATCGGGGGCGCAGTTGTGCGCCGTATCGCCCGTGGTGCGGCATGGGACGGAGCGCATCGCGCTGTACGACATCGAGCTGAGCGTGCCGGTACTCGCCCTCACGGTGCCGGACGAGCCGGAAGTGAGCCAGCCCGGTTCGCCGGCTGTATTTGCGTGGTCGCCGTCAGCGCGGCACTTGGTCGGCGCGTGGGGCGGGTGGCTGCCCGAGCTGCACATCTTTGATCTTCGGGCGAAGATTTTTCTCGGCGGATTTGGCGACTTCGCGCATTTTCCTTCGAGCCTCGCGTGGTCCGACTCCGGAAAGTTTTTCGCGGCCGCTTCGCAGGGCGGAGCCGATGCGCGCATGCGTCTCTGGGAAGCGTCGCCGGAAACGGCGTCGATGCCATTTGCCGCCGAGCCAACGATTCAATTCGGCTCTCTGGACCTGGCTGAATGGCGGATTCTGGACGCCGAGTCGGACGGAGAGGGCGCGTTTTCCGGATTTGGCCGCACGGCCTTCAGCCCGGACGAAGGGATGCTCGCGAGCGTCGTCGAAATCGAGGGCGAATGGGCGGACGATTCGATTGCGATTCTCGAAGTGCCCACGCTTCGGCGGCACACCGCATTTCAAGCGCAAGGCCACATCACGGACCTTTCGTGGACGATCGACAGTCGCCAACTGATCTATTGCTCGTCCGGGCAGGCGTATCGGCTTGGGGCGGGAGCCGCCGAAGCCGAGTCGCTGCCGTTTGGCGCGGAACTCTGCGCGTGCCATCCGCGCTTGCCCGTTTGCCTGTGCTTCAGCTCGTGGCTCAAGAATTCCGCGAAGGGCAGGTTGTTCCTCGTCGATTTAAATCGCCTCACGGTGTTCGACGAGCACCCCGCCGAAGGCATCATCGATCTGCGCTGGTCGCTCGACGGCTCGAAAGCCTACGCCGTCACTGCCGACGGCCTCGCCTACATCTACGAACCCCCGCTGCTGTAGTTCTCGCGGGGACTCAGTTTGCCCATGACAATTGCTTTTGTGGCACAGGCAATCCTGCCTGTGCAGCTCAGCGCAGGCAAGCCGGAAGCGCACAGCCAAGAGTCGCTGTGCCATGGGCAGGCCGAGTCAGTGCCCTAGTTCGCAGCTTCAGCCAGATTCATGCCAATCATTTTCTGAGTCCATTGCCAGATTTCGCCGGCTACTTTCGGATCGCGTGAGAGGGGATTGGACTCCGCGGGCTTTGACTTGACGAAGTATTGACCGGAGGTCTGCGCGACTTCGGGAGAGCTTGCGAGATAGAGCGACACTTCGGCGCCCTCTTTCGAATTCAGCATGAATGGCTTCATCACGGCGATGATTATCTTGAAGACGAGCCCCGGATCGCGGCCCCAGATATTCGTCGCGACGACGCCCGGATGGAGACAGTTCGCGGTCACTCCGGTTCCTTCGAGCCTGCGCGCCAGCTCGAACGTGAACGCGTTCATCAGCAGTTTCGATTGTCCGTAGGCGGCGAAGCCGCTGTATTTCCGCCGCTCGAACTGAATATCGTCCATGTCGAGACGCGCGCGGCGCTGCGCCTCCGACGAGACATTGATGATCCGCGACGGCGCGCTGGACTTCAGGAGATCGAGCAGGAGAACCGTCAGCAGGGCGGCGCCCAGATGATTTGCGGCGACCGTCATCTCGATGCCGTCCACGGAAAGCTTGCGATCGCGGATGGCCCCGCCTGCATTGTTGATCAGCACGTCAAGGCGGGGGCATTTCTGTCGGATTTGTTCGGCGAGCGCTCGCACTGACGCTTGCGACGACATGTCCGCGATCAGCAGGTCGTGCTCGGTTGATCCGGACTCGCGCCGGACGTCTTCGAGCGCCGCTTGCCCTTTCTCGCGGTTGCGGCAGACCAGCACGACGCGCGCGCCCATTTTCGCGAGGCCGAGCGCCGTCTCTTTTCCGATGCCGCTGTTCGCGCCGGTCACGACGCAAGTCTTTCCGCTCATGTTCTGCTGCTGCGCCATCGTCCGCCTCCCGCCACCGGCCTCTCGCAAGAAAGTCCACAGGGACTCGCAGTTTTCGCTTGCATCGCAGGGTGCTAGCGTGATCGCGATGATTATTGACAGGACTCAATTCGGAAGCAAGCCCAGGTCGTCAGCCATGCTGTATCCGCGCGCCTCGTCGCGCCATGTATGCGATAGGACCGCCTGCGCCGCCGCCGTTCGTTTGTCCTCTGCCTCCTCTGCTTCCTCAGCCTCCTCCAAAACGCGCCCACGCTCGGCCGCTGCTCTGGACCTCACGAATCACGAGTCACCAATCACGAATCACTGCATTTCTGCCCGACAATGCCTGCCGGACAGAATTCACTCTAACTCGCTGAAAACAAAGAATCGGGTACACGTCTGCCCGACAATGAAACCGGGCCCCAGCGTGCATGTCGCGGAACCGTTTTCGAGCCTACGCGAGGGGGAGATTGGCTTCGGCTTCGAGCGTAGAGTCGGCGCGATCCCCGGCGAGAAAGCGCGCGTGGCCGGCTGCTGCGATCATCGCGGCGTTGTCAGTCGAAAGCGCGCGGCTGGGGAAAAAGACTTCGATCCCGCGGCGCGCGCCTTCCGTTTCAAACGCGCGGCGGAGTTCGCTGTTTGCGGCGACGCCGCCGGACACGAGGATCGTACGCGCGGTGCGCTGTTCGGCGACGGCGAACGTGCGGCCAACGAGATTGTCTACGACGGCGCGCTGAAAGCTCGCAATCAGATCGAGCGTCGCGGCGCTCGAAAGCACGCGCAATGCTTCGGCGCCGCGCTCGCCGCGCGCGAGTGCTTGGCGGCGCGCCTCGATTTCCGGCTCGAACTGCGGATTGCGGCGCAAGTGATGGAGCACGGCCGTCTTGATTCCGCTGAAGCTGAAGTCGAACGAATTGCCGCTCATTTTCGGCTCGGCGAAGCGCACGGCTTGTGCGTTTCCGTGCGCCGCGAGTTTATCGATCACGGGCCCGCCGGGATAGCCGAGCGCCAACATGCGCGCGACTTTATCGTAGGCTTCGCCGGCAGCGTCGTCGCGCGTGCCGCCGATCCGCGCGTAGGAGAACTGCGTCGATCCGTTGCTGCCTTCGAGCGTCACGTGATAGATCACGGTGTGCCCGCCGGAGACGATCAGACAAGCTGCCGGCAATTCCGGCCGCCGGCTTGCCGCGTGCGCCTCAAGCAGCACCGCATGGACGTGGCCTTCCAGGTGATTCACACCGACGAGCGGTTTCCCGAGAGCTTGCGCCAGAACTTTTCCGTAGGTGACGCCGACGAGCAGCGCGCCGATCAGGCCGGGGCCGTGCGTCACAGCGACGGCGTCCAGATCGGTCAGCGAGACATTCGCCTGCTCGACGGCCTCGCGCACCACCGGCACGATTTGCCGCAGGTGTTCGCGCGAAGCAAGCTCCGGCACCACGCCGCCGTATTTGCGGTGAATCTCGCTCTGCGACGCGACCACGCTCGAAAGGATACGCCGGCCGCCCGCGACGACCGCAGCCGCCGTCTCGTCGCAGGAAGACTCGATGCCCAGAATCAAATGTTCGCGTGTGGTCACAACCATATTCCAATCTCGCCAGAAGCCCGAAATCACTATGTTAGCATAGCGTGGCAGCTCACTCGTCCGGGGGCCAACAGCATCCATGACTGCGAAAACGAAAAAAGTGCGCAAGGCTGTGCTTCCGGTGGCGGGGCTTGGGACGCGATTTCTGCCCGCGACCAAGTCGATCCCGAAGGAAATGCTGACCATCGTGGATAAGCCGCTGGTGCAGTACGCGGTAGAGGAGTGCGCCGCGTCGGGAATCGAGCACGTGATTTTCGTGACGAGCCGCCACAAGAGCGCGATCGAGGACCATTTCGATCTCGCGCCGGAGCTGGAGGCGTTTCTCGAAGGGCGCGGCAAGAGCGAGCAGGCGCGGATGGTCCGCGAAATCAGCGCGGGGCTGACTTTCAGCTACACGCGTCAGAGCGAGGCGCTGGGTCTGGGGCACGCCGTGCTCTGCGCCGCGGAACTCGTGGGCGACGAACCGTTCGCCGTGCTGCTTGGTGACGTGATCATGGAGGGCCGCGTGCCCGCGACGCGCGAACTCATCGAGATTTATGAAGAAACCGGCAAGGGCGCGATCCACGTGGAGCGCGTGCCGCGCGAGCGCGTCCATTTGTATGGAATCATCGACGCGAAACCGGAAAAGAATTCCCGTTGGGGCGAGAAAGTATTGAGTGTCCGCAACCTGGTGGAAAAGCCGAGCGCGGAAAAGGCGCCTTCGAATCTCGGTGTCACGGGGCGATACGTGCTGCCGCCGGAAATTTTTGATTATTTGAGAACCACGAAGCCCGGGACGGGCGGTGAAATTCAACTCACGGATGGATTGTGCCGCCTGGCCGAAGCCAACAAGCTTCTCGCGTGCATCTACGAAGGGAAAACCTACGACGCGGGCGACAAGCTGGGATTCCTTGAGGCTACGGTCGAGCTGGGACTGAAGAATCCGAAACTCGGGAAGGATTTTCGCGACTATCTGCGGGGGCTGAAACTCTAGCCGTCACTTCTTCTTTCTGTTGGCCGCGCCTTTGTTGGAGTTGCCGGAGCTTTCGGAGCCGGCCGATTTCGAATCGGACTTCGACTCAGATTTCGAGTCGGCGCTCTTTTCGGCGGTCTTTGCCGGCGCGGACTCGCCGGAACTTTCCGTCGAGGCAGCTGACGAACCTTTTCCGGCGTAGTCGGTCACGTAGCAGCCCGAGCCCTTGAACTGAATTGCGGGCGCGGAGGCCATGCGTTGCGCCTTCGCTCCGCATTTCGGGCACTTCTTGGTCTCCGATGCCGTAACGCTTTCGATTTTCTCGAAGCGGTGACCGCACTTCACGCATTTGTATTCGTAGAGCGGCAACGCAAAACTCCTCTCAAGTGACCGGCGATTGCAAAGCGGAAATCAGGCTTGCGCGACTCGCCGCAGCACCGGGATTTTCGCTTCGCGCAGGACGTGCTCGACGACCGTTTCCCGCAGCCGCGAAGCGTCATAATCGAAGTGCAGCCGGTTGGTCTTCTCGTCAAAATGAAATTTCTGCAGCCCATAGGTGTTCGCGAACTGGCCGAGCGCGCGAAACTGTTCCGGCTTGAGCTTGCCCTGCAATTCGTAGGTCACGGTCATGAATGTCATGCTGGGAAGTATAACATCCGCGGGCGCGGAGGTTCACGGCTTGAAGTGCCGCAGCCGCAGCGCGTTGCTGATTACCGAGACGGAGCTGAAGCTCATTGCCGCCGCCGCGATCATCGGGCTGAGGAGCAAGCCGAAGAATGGATAGAGAACGCCTGCCGCGATGGGAATGCCGATCGAGTTGTAGACGAATGCGAAGAAGAGATTCTGGCGGATGTTGCTCATCGTGGCGCGGCTGAGAGACCGCGCGCGGACGATTCCGCGCAAATCGCCCTGAACGAGCGTGACTCCGGCGCTCTGCATCGCAATGTCCGTGCCGGTGCCCATCGCGATTCCGACCTGGGCCTGCGCGAGCGCGGGCGCGTCGTTGATGCCGTCACCGGCCATCGCGACGAAGCGGCCTTCGCTTTGCAGCCGCTTGATGATGGCGGCTTTGTCCTGCGGCAAAACCTCGGCTTCGACATCGTCGATGTGAAGCTTGCGCGCGACGGATTGAGCGGTTGTTTTGCTGTCGCCGGTGAGCATCACGATGCGGATGCCGTCTTCGTGGAGCTTGCGGATCGCTTCCGGCGTGGTCTGTTTGATCGGATCGGCGACGCCGAGCAGGCCGATCAATTGCTTTTCCGCAGCGACGAACATAACGGTCTGGCCGTCGGAGCGCATGGCTTCGGCTTGCTGTGCTGAGGCGCCGATGTCCACGCCAAGCTCTTCGAGGAGCTTGCGATTGCCTAGAGTGACCAGCGCGCCATCCACGCGACCGCGGACGCCGCGGCCGGTGAGCGATTCGAACGCTTCGACTGGTGCGAGCGCAATTTTGCGTTCTTCGGTGCCTTTGACGATGGCCGCAGCCAGCGGATGTTCGCTCGCGCGTTCGAGAGAGGCGGCGAGGCGCAGCAGCCGATTCGCGTCGTAGCTGCCCACGGCCTCGACGGAAACGAGTTTCGGCTTGCCTTCCGTCAGCGTGCCGGTCTTGTCGACGACGAGCGTGTCGACTTTTCGCAGCAGTTCGATCGCTTCCGCGTTCTTGAAGAGGACGCCGAGCGTCGCGCCCTTTCCGGTTGCGACCATGATGGACATGGGAGTCGCGAGGCCAAGCGCGCATGGGCACGCGATGATGAGGACGGCTACGGCGTTGATGACGGCGTGCGCCATGCGCGGAGCAGGTCCCCACAAGGCCCAGACCAGAAACGTGATCGCGGCGATTCCGACGACGATCGGCACGAAATACCCCGCGACAACGTCGGCGAGTTTCTGGATCGGTGCGCGGCTGCGCTGCGCCTCGCTCACCATGCGCACGATCTGCGCGAGCAGAGTTTCCGAGCCGACGCGCTCGGCGCGCATGACCAAGGTTCCGGTTCCGTTGACGGTCGCGCCGGTGACGCGCGCGCCGGGCTGCTTTTCGACGGGGATCGGCTCGCCGCTGATCATCGATTCGTCCACGCTGCTCGAACCATCGAGAACGACGCCGTCGACGGGAATCTTTTCTCCCGGGCGAACGCGAAGGGTGTCTCCGCGGGCGACGTGATCGAGCGGAATGTCGATCTCGGTGCCGTCCTTGCGAACGAGACGCGCGGTCTTGGGAGCGAGGCCGAGAAGGGCCTTGATGGCCGCGCCCGTCTGGCTGCGCGCCTTGAGTTCGAGTACCTGGCCCAGCAGCACCAGCGCGACGATGACGGCGGCGGCTTCGAAATAAGGCGCGACCACGCCGCCTTCACCGCGAAACGAATCGGGGAAGATGCCAGGGAACAGAGTTGCGACGAGGCTGTACACATAGGCCACGCCTACGCCGAGGCCGATGAGCGTGAACATGTTCAGGCTGCGATGGATGATCGAATTCCACGCGCGGACGAAGAATGGCCAGCCGCCCCAGAGCACGACCGGAGTCGCAAGCACCAACTCGTACCACGTCTGCGTGCGTGCGGACACGAGGGCGTCGAGGGGATGTCCGGGAAGGGAATCAGCCATGGCAACGATCAGGACCGGAAGCGCGAGCGCCGAACTGACCCAGAATCTGCGGCGCATATCTCGAAGCTCGGGGTTTTCCTCGTCGACGATCGAGACGGTTCTCGGATCGAGCGCCATTCCGCAAATGGGGCACGAGCCCGGCCCAGGCCGCACGATCTGCGGATGCATCGGGCACGTGTATTCGACTCGCGTTGCAGGCGCGACGGGAACTTCTGGCTCGAGCGCCATGCCGCACTTCGGGCACGACCCGGGATTGCTCGCGCGGACTTCTGGGTCCATCGGGCAGACGTAAACTGCGCCGGTCTCGGGAGACGGCGGCGCCACGGGCAGTGCGACAGGCGGCGCAACAGGCGATGCGGGTGTCATGGCACCCAATTGGATGAGCGGGCCGCCCGCGGAAGGCATAGGCTTGAGATATTTTTCAGGATCGGCGCGGAATTTGTCGGCGCAGCCCTTGCAGCAGAAGTAGTATTTCTTTGCGGCGCGCTCGGCTGTCGCCACCGCTCGCTCCGGGTCAACCGTCATCCCGCAAACTGGATCTCGTTCCATTGGACGAACCATTATGCAGCGATTATCAAAAGGAGCGCCAACTGGGAATCCGCCATTCGAGATGTGGGTCGTGGGTCCGCCTCCTGAATGAGGGCAGCAGCCAAGCGAGACGGTGGCCGAGGCAGAAGCTGCTGGTGTGTTATAAGTAGAAAGAGGGCATCTCTAAGAGCGCCAAGAGGCGACAGCGATGGCTAACATGCGATGCGGCGGAGGCTGGACTTGGCTCGCGAGAGTTTGCGCGCTGGTGCTGGCGCTTGTCTTGTCCTTTGGCTGGCCGGCCCGGAGCGCAGCTTACGCCGTCCTTGCGCATGAAGCCATCATCGACAGCGCATGGGACACCAGCATCCGCCCGTTACTTTTGAAGCGTTTCCCCGATGCAACACCTGAAGAACTCAAAGAATCCCACGGGTATGCATATGGCGGCGCCATTATCCAGGACATGGGTTATTACCCGCACGGCAATAAATTCTTCAGCGACTTGACGCACTACGTGCGGAGCGGGGACTTTGTCCTGGCTCTGCTGCGTGATTCCAAGGACCTCGACGGCTACGCTTTTGCGCTCGGAGCGCTCTCGCACTACGCTGCGGACAACGAGGGCCATCTGATCGGCGTGAATCGCGCGGTTCCCATCCTATATCCCGAGTTGAAAAAGAAGTACGGCGACGTGATTACGTATGAAGAAAACCCCCTGGCGCACGTAAAGACGGAATTCGGATTCGACGTACTGGAGGTGGCTCAGGGACGTTACGCTCCGGATAGTTACCACGACTTTATCGGATTTGGGGTTTCGGTTCCGCTGCTGGAGCAAGCCTTTCAGGAAACCTACGGCTTGGATCTCAAGAGCGTGCTCTCTGATGAAGACAAGGTGCTTGGGTCCTACCGTCACGATGTGAGCCAGCTTTTGCCCAAAGCCACGCGCGTTGCCTGGAGCCTGAAAAAAGACGAGATCATGAAAGATCAGCCCGGCATAACGAAAAGGAAGTTTCTCTACAATCTATCGCGCGCGAGTTATCAAAAAAACTGGGGAAACAAATATCAGCAGCCTACTTTTTGGGAGAGATTTCTCGCCTTTCTGGCGAGGATTGTGCCGAAGGTCGGTCCACTAAGAGTGCTAAAACTCCGGACTCCTACGCCGGAAACGGAACGCATGTTCGAAGCGAGCTTCAACGCGACTCTGGATCGTTACCGGAAGCTGCTAGGCCAGGTGGATGCCGGCCAGCCGGACTTGCCGAACGACAATTTTGATACCGGTGAAGCAACGGCTCCGGGAAAATACTGGCTCGATGACGATGCGCAGGCAAACCTGCTGGACGCGCTCGCAAAGCAGAACTTCAGTGGCGCTTCACCGGAGCTTCGGGCCGAACTCCTGGAATTCTTCGCACATCCGGATGTGCACTACGCGACCAAGCTCAAGCCAAAAGCGTGGGCGAAGGTTCACGCCGAACTCGAGCAATTGAAGACTGCGCCAGCGCCGGTCGCGGCCGGTGATGCCGGGGATAGTTCGCGGCGCGGCACTGCGGAAGAACTCGGACTGCGACAAGATTCTGTGCAATAGGCCTCTTCCGCTTCCGCGAACAGCAACATCGAAGTTACGTCTCCCCCTTGTAATTGACCCACTACCGAGATGTGAGGCTGCACAGAGCAGGTCGCCAGCGGCCCGAGAGCGGGAGTGAACTTTTGGATGAGCGCTTACGTATAAGCGGATAGAACGTCGAACAGTATCAGATTGGGGGCGTCCGTGAGTACAACTGCGAGCCACGGGAAAAACGGCCGAAAGCGTCGGAAGCGATGGTTTTTGTTCGGAGGGCTTGGAGCGGCGGTTCTCGTTGTGGTCGTCATAACAGCGGCGGCGCTGCACCCGAACCACACGATCGAACCGGACAAACTCGCGAGCGTGGAGAAGGGCGACATCGCGCGGTCCGTTGTTGCGACCGGGAAGATCGAGCCGCTCACGAAAGTGGAAGTGAAATCGAAGGCCAGCGGGATCGTCGAGAAGATTTACGTGGATGCGGGCGCGAAGGTGAAAGCGGGGCAGTTGCTCGCCGAGCTCGATAAGGAACAACTGCAGGCGAACGTGGCGGAAGCGCACGCCAACCTCGAAGCCGCGGAGGCCGCGCAACAGGCGTCGGAAGCGACCTATCAAAAGAACCTCGTGGATGCGCAGGGTCCCGACGTGCCGTTCCTGAAGAAGGACATGGACCGCGCGCATGAGTCCTATCAGCAGGGATTGATCGCGCTGAACGTGATGCAGGATGCGGAAAGAACTACGAGCTCGCGCTGAACAAACAGGTGTCCGCGGCGCGAAACGCGGACATGAGCAAGGCTCAGGTGGCGCAGGCGAAAGCACAGATCGCGCAGGCGAAGGCGGCCCTTGACGACGCCGAGGAAAATCTGCACTACGCGACGATCACCAGCCCGATGGATGGAGTGGTGCTTTCGAAGGACGTGGAGGTGGGCGACGCCGTCAGCTCGATTCTGGTGCTCGGGTCGCAGGCGACTCTGGTGATGACGCTTGGCGACACGAGCGAGGTGTACGTGCTCGGCAAGGTGGATGAGGCGGACATTGGCAAGGTGTACCTGGGCCAGAGCGCACACATCGTTGTCGAGTCATTCAAGGACAAGGTATTTCAGGGAAAAGTGACGAAGATCGCTCCGCTGGGCGTGGAGAAGGACAACGTAACCACGTTCGAGGTGCGCGTCTCGATTCAGAACGCGACAGGCGAATTGCGCGCCAACATGAGCGCGAACGCCGAGATCATCCTCGAAGAAAAGAAAAACGTGCTGCTGGTGCCCGAGGGCGCCGTGATTTTCGATAAGGACAAGCACGCGTCGGTCGAAGTGCCCGATCCGAAGGCGGAAAACGGGCGCGGGAAGGTTGCCATCGAGCTGGGGATTTCGAATGGCGTGAAGGCCGAGGTCGACTCCGGACTCAAAGAAGGGCAGAAGGTGATTTTGCAGTAGTGCCTGATGGTCGGGCTGTAAGAGAGATCCTTCGACTGCGTCCCGCGCCCCGCAAATTGCGCGGGGAAGAGCAAAGGCGCGGGACTCCGCTCAGGATGACGGCACCGGTTGGTATGCAGTACAGGGTGTGATGCCACCGCCATGAATTTCCGCGATCTGCTGAAAGACACGTTTCAAACGCTTTGGGCGCACAAACTGCGTAGAAGCTATTGCACAACCCTCCGTAAGACGATCATGAAGCAGGCGATGTGAAAGAACGCCCGATAGA
>Ga0187876_1001377_pt1 | contig 20775 bp, 25 predicted proteins | sample June2016WEW_17_4_FD_133000 | JGI IMG/M metagenome (GOLD analysis project Ga0187876, IMG submission 133000) | Peatland microbial communities from SPRUCE experiment site at the Marcell Experimental Forest, Minnesota, USA - June2016WEW_17_40 | ecosystem: Environmental > Terrestrial > Soil >...
CGAGAAGGTTCTGGCGGGAATGAACGATGACGTGGCGGTCACTCCAAACGGCCAGTCGCTGTTGCTGACTCGCACCAGCCTGACGCAGCCAACGGAGATCTTCGGCGCTGCTGTCTCGGGAGGCGCTCCAACCCAACTGACGCACGCCAACGATGCCTTGCTCGCCGAACTTGAGCTGAACACCGCCGAACTCGTGATGACCAAGGGCGCCTTGGGTGCGGAAATCCAGAGCCTACTGCTGAAGCCGCCCGGCTTCGATCCGAACACGAAATATCCCGCCCTCGTCCTTGTCCACGGCGGCCCGCAGAGCGCCTGGGACGACGCCTGGAGCTACCGCTGGAATGCCCAGATGTTTGCCTCCCACGGCTACGTGGTGATGATGACCAATTTCCATGGCTCGACCGGATACGGTCAGAAGTTTGTCGAGCAGATTTCGGGCGATTGGGGCGGAGCGTGCTACCAGGACATCATGCTGGCTAGCGATTACCTGGAGAATCTGCCGTATGTTGACAAGAATCATATTGGCGCGGCAGGCGCTTCCTTCGGTGGTTATATGATCGATTGGATCGCGGGGCACACTCACCGCTTCAAGGCGCTGGTTTCACACGACGGCGTTTACGACTCGCACAGCATGTACGGCGAAACGGAAGAGGTCTGGTTCGACGAGTGGGAACACCAGGGGCCACCCTGGACGAAACGGGAGTCCTACGAGAAATCCTCGCCTTCCAATTCTGTGCAAAACATCGAAACCCCTATGCTGGTTGTCCAAGGTGCTCTCGACTTCCGCGTCCCGGAAGGCCAGGCCATCCAACTGTTCACTTCCCTGCAACGCCGTGGCATCCCCTCTCGTTTCCTCTATTTCCCTGACGAAGGCCATTGGGTGCTGAAGCCGCAGAATAGCCAGCTTTGGTATAAGACGGTGCTGGGGTGGTTGGATAAGTACGTAAAGTAGTTGACAGTCGACAGTTGACAGTCGACGGTCAGGAAATGGCAGTCGACAGGCAACAGTCGACAGTCAACAACCCGTATGCTACGGGGGCATTATGCAACATTTTCGTGAGCTTAAGATTTGGCAGAGAAGTCATGCGCTGCTTTTGAAGCTTTACCAGCTTACTAAACGATTCCCCGCTGACGAACGCTTCGGCCTAACGTCACAGCTTCGGCGTGCGGCAGTATCGGTCCCCACGAATATCGCCGAAGGCACGAAGCGGCTGGGCAAGCAGGACTATGCACGCTTCCTCAACATCGCCGAAGGCTCCTTGTCGGAGACGGAGTACCTCGTCATGCTAAGTTGTGAGTTGGGCTATTTGCAACGGAAGGATGCTGAGGGACCTCTTTCCGAGATTTCGGAAATTGCTCGCATGCTCTACGCCCTACGCTGTAAAGTGGAAGCAAGGCCAGATTGAGGCTGTGCCTGTCAACTGTCGACTGTAAACTGTTGACTGTCGGCTGTTAGCTATTGACTGTCAACTGTTGACTGTGAACTTCCGAGGATCCCATGACCAAAGACGAAATCATCCGCAAGAAGCAGGAATACCTCTTCAACTGCGTCACCACGTACTTCAAGGACCCGCTGGTGATCGACCATGCCAAGGGTCAGTACGTCTGGGACCTGGACGGGAAGCGCTTTCTCGACTTTCTGGGTGGGATCGTCACCATCAGCGTCGGCCACTCGAACGAGAAGGTGGCGGCGAAGATCAAGGAGCAGATCGACCGCGTCCAGCACACCTCAACGCTTTTCCCCACCGAAGCCCTCGTGGCGCTGGCAGAAAAGGTCGCGCAGATTGCTCCGGGGAAATTGAAGAAGAGTTATTTCTCCAACAGCGGCACAGAGGCCAATGAAGTGGCCATCACCACGGCGCGCATGTACACGGGAAACTATGAAGTCCTGGCGCTCCGGCACGGCTACAGCGGCCACTCGCAACTGACCAAGGCTCTCACCGGGTTGTATACGTGGCGCAAGGCCGGAGTGATTCCTTACGGCATCGTGCACGCTCCCGGCCCCTATTGCTACCGCTGCCCGTATGGCCTCACTTACCCGAGCTGCGAACTGCATTGCGCCAAGGACATCGAAGAGGTCATCAAGACTTCGACCAGCGGCCAGGTCGCCGGCTTGATCGCGGAGACCATTCAAGGCTTGGGCGGATTCATCGTTCCCCCGCCCGGCTACTTCAAGATCGTCGCCAACATCGTGCGCAACTATGGCGGCCTCTTCATCGCTGATGAAGTTCAAGCGGCTTGGGGACGAACCGGCAAGAAATGGTGGGGCATCGAGCACTGGGAAGTCGAGCCGGATATCATCACCTCCGCCAAAGGCATGGCCAATGGCGTGCCCATCGGCTTAACGCTGACGCGCCCTGAGATCGCCGACGCCTATAAGGGCCTGACGATTTCAACTTTCGGCGGCAATCCCGTCACCTGCGCGGCGGCTAAAGCCACCATCGATCTCATTGAGGAAGAGCGCCTGATGGACAACGCCGAAGACGCGGGCAATCATTTCCACCAGGGGCTCGAAGCGTTGAAGGAGAAGCACTCCCTCATCGGCGACGTTCGCGGAATGGGCTTGATGCAAGGCATCGAGCTTGTCAAGAATCGCCAGACCAAGGAACCGGCAACAGAGGCCACAAACCTCATCATGGAGCGCGCCCGGGCGAACGGCTTGCTGGTGGGCAAGGGCGGGCTTTACGGGAATGTGATCCGTATGTCGCCACCGCTGAACATTTCGAAGGCCGATGTCGATCAGGCTCTCGCAACGCTCGACAAGAGCCTGGCGGAAATCGCGCCGACCACGTAGGGGTGGATGGATGTGGCTCGAAGGATTCCATGCCCTTTTTGGGGTTGCAACAGAGAGGCGAGCAGGACGAGCCCAAGACCTGTCGAGGGTTGAGGAGGAGCTTCTCCAGGGCAGGCACGAGTGGAGGGTAGGCCAGAGGGAACTCGAGATCATCGAGACGTCGGACGCCTGGGATTATCCAAAGTGGTGGCCTCGCACCAGTAGCCGGATCGACCAGCCGGTCGCCCTCCCGACCCACATCTACTCCGCGCAGGGTATGCGCACGGCCATTGAGGCGTTGCACAACGTTCTGAAGAATATCGAAATCGTCTCAGTAGTACTGCGCTTCATGTGCCCTGAAGCGTTTGGAATCATCTCATCACCCGTTACCTCGTTCCTCTGTTTGTTCCCTTCGCGTAGCCCCGTCGATTACTACTTACATTACCTGAAGGTCCTGAAAGGCTTCGTAGCACAGTACGGAGTTTTCGATAGAGTGGCGGATATCGATATGGCCCTTTGGAGCGCCGCCCACCTCTCTCTCGATGCGCCTTATGCTCCTCTGACCGAAGAAATGCGTAAGGACCAGTATCTTCAGGAAATAAGACTCGCCAATGTCGTTGCCGAACTGGGACGCTTTTGGCAGCGCAGCGAGATGCAACGCATCGTTTTCGCACGTATGCTCACTGAGTACGACTACGTGTTGGGATCCGTGATTGCCGCTCGCGTGTACGAATCCGTGCTCCGAGAGATGATGGAGTATTACGGCATCCTCAAGGGTGTTTCTGAGCAGATAAATCTGACTATGGTGAGGGATCTTGACCGTCGATCCGCAATCGTCAGCCTCGGGTTGCGGCCAGGCGAACTGGAGGCGCTATGGAAGCTCCGACACGAGGCCGTGCACGGGTACTTGGGCTTCACAATTCAGAAGGCCAAATTATTCGAGCAGGGAGTTGCAGAGGTCCGGCAAGCTTGGCGCAAACGGAGCCCCAAGAGCCGATAGCGAGGCCGAGGCACGCAGGAGTTCATATTCCTAAAGCAGGCTGGAGAATTCCTCGACGTTCAGTTTGAGGTCGTCAATGATGCTGCGCAGAGTCTTTCGCTTGATGGCAACGCCGCTGTGCATCGGGATCACAACTCGTGCATGATCAGTCGGACGCACGTAGATTGCATGACTACCTGTTTGTCTTCGGAACTCAAACCCCAGGCGCTGTGCGACTCGGGCTAAATCTTTGCCCGTCACGGCGGGCGGTTTCGGACTCACGCTGGTATCTCAATCGGCCTGATGAGGATGTCTTCTTCAGGCACAGGCAGGCCACCCTCGACGAGGCTGTCAATGTAAAGCTGGATAGCTTCGCGGATGTTCCGGGTACCTTCATCGATGGTCTCACTCTGAGTGTGACAACCCGGAAGAACGGGACAGAACACGTGGTATCCGCCTTCTTCCTCTTTCTCGAAAATCACGGTAAAATGGCGTGCCATACCTCACCTCGGCTTCTGCTATTCTATCGTGGACAAAACAGAATGTCGATTGACGATTGCCGATCCTCGAATGGACCAGTGTCGGACGAATTCTGCCGCTCTGAATTGGCAGTCGCCATTCGACAATCGTCAATTACTCGGGGGTTTCATGAACGGAATTCCAGTCTTACACGTTGAAGCTGATTGCATCTCGCGCGCCTGGGAAGAGTCGATGGCGTTGCTTTACAAGTGCGGCTGCGATATCAAGACGCAATACGACAAGCCGGACGATCCGCCCAGCAAAGACGCTACGATGATCATCACCATCAACGACCCGCTGAAAGAGCCGATGATCCACAAGGATTTCCCTGGCGGCCCGGAGGACTTGCAAGAGTACGTGATGGAAGTCTGCCAGGGCATCAAGGACCACCTGGTTCGCGACACGCGCGACCCCGGCGACACTCGCTGGGAGTATACTTACCACCAGCGTCTTTTCGCTTACCAGGTCCCAACCTTTCCCCCCATCGACCAGATCGAAACCCTGTGCCAGAAGCTCGCCCACACTCCTTACACACGCCGCGCGCAGGCCGTCACCTGGAAGGTGTGGGAGGACAACGATTGCTATGACCCCGCCTGCATGCAAAGCATCTGGTGCAGGATTACAGAAGCCGAGGAGCCGGGGTCGACTGCCCTTCTCAACATGAACGTGCGCTTTCGTTCCAACGACGCGTACAAGGCAGCGTTCATGAACATCTTCGCCCTTGTGCAACTTCAACAGAAGATCGCCCGCCGGGTCTCCGAGCTTATGGGCAGGCCGGTTGAATTAGGGCGATACTGCCACGTGGCCGACAGCTACCATCTGTACGGCGCTTACTTGCAGGAGTTCGAATCCCGCTTCCTTACCGCGCTGGCAAAACGCACCTTTGAGCAGCGCACACTTCGCTACGACGATCTGCGCGAAATCATGGAAGGCGCGCGACCGGCGATCCTCCAAAAAGCTCAGCAAATGGGGAGGCAGTAGGCTTGGCCCAAGCCTAGCTTCTTGACCCTCAACCAGGCTTGTATTCGGGAATAGCTTCTTTTGGCGAGAAGAGCTCTCCCACCGGCGCAGAGAGCGCCTGAGCAAGGGACCTCTGAATCTCGAGCAGGTCTCGCTTGGTGAAGCCCTCGCTCTCGATGGCGATCGCACCGTCCGGCTCGATGAGAAACAGCGTGGGCACGTATTCGAGGCCGTATTCCCGGGACACGCGATAGGGCTTGTCATCAATCAGGATGGGGAAAGTCACGGTGTAGTCCCGCGCAAAGCGTTGACTGTCCTTCACTCCGTCCTGTGCGATCCCCCAGATTTGCACCCCGTTGGCGCGCAGTTGCTGGTGAAGCCTCTCCAGGAACGGAAACGTGTACTGGCAGGTAGGACAGGTAACCTTGAAGAAAGCAGCGAGCACCGGACCGTTCTTCAGGGCCTCCGACAAGGAATAGGTCTTGCCGTCAGTGGCGGTCAAGCCGAAAGGCGGCGCTGATTTGCCGGCTTTGATGAGAGACATGGGCTTCCTCCCGAACTTACGACAGCTATTGTAGCACCTCGTAGTGTCCTAGTTTAAGCGTGGCGCTGGCCTTTAGGCCAGCATTTGCCGACCCTTCGCTTCGCTCGCTCAGGGCAGGCTCTGAAGGCCGGCGCTACGTTCATGTTGAGACATCAAATGGCGCGTCGGCAGGCGGCCGGCACGGTGTGCTATACTGGTGAGTGTTCGGAAGCTCAGGGCGAGAATCCGAATCTCAATTCATCCGGGAGGCGTGGAATGCTGTACCTCGAGGAGTTTGTTCAACCCATGAGAGAGGAGTTGACGCGCATCGGCTTTCAAGAGTTGCGCACGTCGGGCGAAGTGGATCATGTGCTCGGCACGTCCAAAGGCACTGTGCTGGTCGTGGTGAACTCAATTTGCGGCTGCGCAGCGGGGCGCGCCAGACCGGCCGTCGCCTACGCACTCGCTCACGCGGTGAAACCTGATAAGTTGGCTACGGTCTTCGCCGGCCAGGACCAGGAGGCAACAGCGCAAGCTCGAAGCTATTTCACCGATTACCCGCCTTCCTCGCCTTCCATCGCCTTGCTCCGCGATGGCAAGCTGCTCTACATGATCGAGCGCCACGACATCGAAGGCCGCATGCCGGAAGAGATCGCTGCTGATCTCACTCGTGCCTTCGACCGTTTCTGCACGCCGGCGGGTTCTGCGGTTATGTAGGGTTTACGCCGGCCCGACCTTTGCCGCGGCGGCCCTTGCGGCCGCAAAGCAAAACCACAAGCGTCGTCCCGACACCTGACCGGTGAACCGTTCTGAGCCACGCTACTCATCCTTGAGTTTCCGCTCCATGAGCTCACGGATGGCTTCGCGCGGCGAAACTCGTCCCTCGAGGATGCGGTGGACCTGGGTGGTGATCGGCATCTCAACCTGATTCCGCTCCGCCAAGGTCACGGTCGCATAGGTGGTCCTGACGCCCTCCGCCACCATCCGCATGGAGCCGATAATTTCCGCAAGCTTGCGCCCCCGGCCTAACTCGGCTCCCACTGTCCGGTTACGGCTGAGGTCACCCGTGCAAGTCAGAACGAGGTCTCCCAGGCCCGCCAGGCCACCGAGAGTTTCGCGCTTCGCCCCGCAGGCGTAGGCGAGTCGCGAGATCTCCGCGAGGCCGCGTGTAATGAGGGCTGCGGTGGGATTGTGCCCTAGTCCCAGGCCTGCAATGACGCCCGCCGCGATGGCGATGATGTTCTTAACAGCCCCGCCGATTTCCACACCAACCATATCCGTTGAGGTGTAGAGCCTCAAGGTCCTGGAAGAAAACTCTTTCTGCACTAACTGAGCCGCGGCGCGGTCTCGCGAAGCGACGACGAGCGCGGTGGGATCGCCTCTTACGACTTCTCGCGCAAAGCTCGGACCCGAGAGCACGCAAAGTCGAGGGACAAACCGTATTCCGACCATCGATGCGATGACTTCAGTCATGCGCATGGCGCGGTCCGTATCAATGCCCTTGGTAGCGCTCACTAAGACCATCTCCGGCCGCAGGTGCGTCAGCATTCGCTCGTACAAGCTGCGACAGACATGCGAGGGCATGGCGGTCACGACGATCTCGGCCCCGTCGAGCGCTTCGCCCCAATCGTGGGTCGCTGCAATACTGGCCGGGAGACTCACCCCGGGCATGAAGATCGAATTTTCACGCCGCTGGCGAATGCTCTCGACAATCTCCGGCTCGTAAGCCCATAACGAGACCGCGTGCCCGGACTTGGCGAGCGACGCCGCCAGCGCCGTGCCCCAATTCCCTGCCCCGATAACTGCAATTCGCTTCATAAGAGGTCTCAGTCGTCAGTTATCAGTTCGCAGCCGTCCTCCTGCCTTCTTCTGCCCTAACTTATTCTCCGTCCCTTTAAGCAGCCGGGCGATGTTGGCATGATGGCGCCCAATGATGATGAGAGCCGCTCCTGCGGCGCCCAAAACCACTTGCACGGGTGGATGTTTCATAAGCTGGACCAGAACTGGAAAGGCCGCGGTAGCCACGACCGACCCCAGCGAGATGTAGCGCCAGATGGCCACTACAACCCCGAAGATGATCAGGACGAACACAACTTGCCACGGGGCGATCGCTATGAAGACACCGACTCCCGTCGCCACGCCTTTGCCGCCACGAAACCGCAGCCAAAAGGGAAAGCAGTGGCCCAGAACGGCGGCGAACGCTGCTGCCGCCACCATGGTGGGATCACCCCCCGTCATTCGGGAAGCAAGCACAACCGCCAGAAGCCCTTTCCCGGCGTCCAGGAGAAAGGTGGCGACGAACCCTACCACACCCAAGTTCCGCATGACGTTGGTCGCGCCGATTGAGCCGCTGCCGGTGGACCGAACATCGATCCCACGCTGCCAGCGAACAATGAGATAGCCGAAGGGAATTGAACCGAGTAGGTAGGCGATGAGGGTCGTAAGCGGGCCAATCATTTATGGGAATCTTTCTGCCTTTCGGTATTCGGCGCCATGCGGGGAGAGTTTACTCTCAAACAGGAAAAACTCCGAGACGTCAAAACTTCCCAGGTCCTGCTCAGGGTCTTGAGAAATGGCCGCCTGAAGCGCGGGCTGTGCTTGAGGCACCTTGAAGCGCGCCAGCGTGAGGTGAGGGTGGAATGCGCGTTGCTCGCGGGCAAAGCCGATGGTTTCCATAGCCTTGTCGACTTGTTCGGCGAGATGGATGAGGCTTGCCGATTCTTCGATACCAACCCAGAACACCCGCGGACGCCGGCCATCGGGAAAGAAACCAAAACCCTTGACCCGAATGGCGAAGGGTTCGAAGGGGCCCAGTTTCTTCAAACATTCCGCCACTTCGCGAACCTTGTGGTCGGGGATTTCACCCAGAAACTTGAGAGTCAGGTGGATGCCCTCGGGTTGGGTCCATCGGGCGTCGGGTGAGACAGAACGGAAATCAGCCTGCTTACGACGCAGTGCCACCCGCAGACTTTCCGGCAGGTCGATTGCGATGAAGGCGCGCATGGTTTCCGGATTGTAAGGGCAACCCTCGTGGTTGCCCGTGGGCGGCCACAAAGGTCGCCCCTACCCGCGGATTCTCCTGCGAATCATCTCAAGCGCCATTTGCGTAGACCACAGGCGCACCCTCTCACGGCTGCCGGGGAAGCGAAACTCCCGAACCTGTGTCCCGCGTTCGTCCGCGAGAGCAATAAAGACCAAACCCACCGGTTTCTTCTCCGAGCCGCCGGTGGGGCCCGCAATTCCAGTGATACTCACTCCGATGGAGGCGCCGGTCCGCGCGCGAATGCCTTCTGCCATGGCTTGCGCCACAGGCCGCGAAACGGCGCCATGCTCCTCGATCAGCGGCGCCGGCACCCCCGCCAGCCTGGTCTTCAGCAGGTTGCTATAGCAAATCGCGCCGCCCAGGAAGAAGTCGGAAGCTCCAGATTTCTCCGTCAGTCGCTCGGCCAGCAGGCCGCCGCTACAACTTTCCGCCACGGCTAAGGTCTTCTGGCGCATAACCAGGTACATTCCTACAACTTCTTCCAGCGACTCGCCTCGCGCGGAAAAGATGTATTCCCCCAAAGCCAGTTCGATCTGATCACCCAACTCTGCTAACAACGCGTCAGCCTGTTGCTCGTTCGGGGCATGGGCGCGAAGATGGATTTCGATAGCTCCCGGTTTGGCCAAAATTGTGGTGGCGGGATTCGTATACGCCTTGTAAACCGCCGCCGCGCGTTTATCGACCTCGGCTTCGGGCAGGCCCACCACCTTGTAAACGCGAGTTCTGATCCGTTGCCCCTGCGAAACCTGGGCGAGCCGAGCCATACAAAAGGCGTCGAACATCGCCTCCAACTCCCCAGGCGGCCCCGGCAGAAGCACGACAAGGACGTGCTCGTGCTCAATCCAGATGCCGGGCGCAGTCCCATGCTTGTTTTCGAGCCATTCTCCTCCCTCGGGAAGCAGCGCCTGACGCAGGTTGTTTTCCGCCATGGGCCGTCCAAAGCGGGCAAGGCGTTCCTGAATCTTCCCTCGGACCTCAGGATCTTCATGCAAGCTTCGGCCCAGAACCTCTGCTACCGCCTGCCGCGTCAGATCGTCTTCGGTTGGACCCAGGCCTCCCGTCAGAATGATCAGTCCAGAGCGCCCGAGCCCCTCCTTCAGGACAGCGCCCAGATCTCCTGCCCGATCACCGACAATGGTCTTGAAGCGTACCTCGATTCCCAGCGCGTTCAGCCGGTCGGTAAGAAACAGAGAATTAGTATCAAGGTAAAAGGGAGTTAGAAGTTCCGAGCCAACGGCAATGATTTCAGCGTCCATTTGGAAAGTCAGAAAGCAGAAATTAGAAAGCAGTAGTCAGAAGATCGAAGTGAGAAGTCAAAATCAAAGCGGAAGCTCTTCACTCGTCACTTGTCACTCGTCACGGTAGCAGTGGCTTGCCCTTGATGCCGACCGGCAATTCAATTAGAGAACTGTTGGTAGCGACAACCATTGACTGATGCTGAGTAAAGGCGATGCCCACGATGCCATAACCCGAAACCGCTCGTTCCACCCGACCGTCCGGCCCGATGCGCACAATCCCCCGCTCGCCAGCCAAGGAAGCCGCCACGTAAAGGCTACCCTCGCTGTCAAACGCCATTCCTTGCGGCCGCCCCAATCCCCGATAGAACGAAGTCACTTCGCCGCTGGGAGAAATGCGGAACACGTGATCGAAGCTGGAAATGGTGGGCCCCGTAAGGTAAAGGTTTTGATCGGGCCCAAAAGCCAGATGATATGCGGCGATGCTGGGCTCGATGGTCGCAAAGACGAAAATCTGGCGGTCACGATTAATCTTGAAAACCGTCCCGGTTCGATCGCCCACGTATAAGTTTTCATCGTTATCGAAGGCAATCCCGGTCGCCACTCCCATGCCTTCGGCGTAGATCTCACGATGGGAGTCCGGACTCACTTTATAGACTGTCCCCTCCATGCGGCTCGACACATACAAAAAACCTGCGCGATCGAAAGCCAATCCGGTGGGATTCAATAAGTCGTGGAGGAAGGGCCGTACAGCGAGTTGGCGGTCAATCTTGAATACCGAAACCGGAACCTTCTGCCCACGGCTGCCGCTGAAAGTGGAGAAAATGTTCCCGGCGGCGTCGATAGCAGGATTCGCCACGGGGTGAAGGTTTTCGGTAATGGTAACTCCCAGCGCCACGGAGGCCGGGGCGCTCACGCCAACGCCGGTGTCCACAGTTACGGATCCGCTGGATGCGCCTTCGGGAACGCGCACCACCAGTCGCCTCGAAGAGCTGAGCAGCAGGTTCCCGGCCTGATTGCCAAAGCGCACCTGAGGCCTGCCGTGTCCATTGTGACTTAGGCCCCGACCTGAAATGCAGATATCGCCGCCGGGAATGGCTGCTCGCGGAGTGACGCTTTCGATCAACGGCTCATCCGCAGCAGATCCTTTCTTAGGAGCAGGAGATTCAGGTTTGTCAGATTTTTTCCACAAGCTCATTTGATCATGCGTCCCAAAATCACCAACGCGATCAGGCTGTAAAGGCCCGCCACAACATCATCTAACATGATACCCCAGCCGCCTGGAAATCGCTCGGCCCGCCCCGCCGGGAAAGGTTTTATAATGTCGAAGATTCGGAACAGGATGAAACCGGCAATCAGTCCAACCCTCGAAATCCTGGGCGTGGCGATAAAAGTAATAATCTGACCCAGAACCTCGTCAATCACGACCTGGCCGGGATCAACACGTCCAAAAGCCTTCTCCGCTTTCCCTGCCGACCAAACCCCTACGGCGAAGACCACGGCCGCCATGGCCGCCAGCGATAATCCCAGTCCGGCAGAGCCGAGCGAAGTCTGCCGCAGGGCGATCACCAGCGCCAAACCTACTACCGACCCTGCGGTTCCCGGCGCAATCGGAAAATAGCCCGCGCCCAAGCCGGTTGCGATCCAGACGCTGAGACTGCGCTGTTCCTTAGCCACTCCCCCCCTTTTCGTTCTGCTTGTTCTCTTCGGCAGCGCTACCCTGCGTCCCACGCTCTACGGGCGTCGAAACCCGATAGCGCTCCGATAGCCATTGGTCGAGGTCAATCAGTTTGCAACGCTCACTGCAAAAGGGCCGAAACGGATTGCCCGCCCAGGAAACCTCTTGATGGCAAATAGGACATCGCATGGCCAGGAACGTTACTCAAAGGCCGCTCTCATCCTACTTTAACTGGTAGCGCCGACCTTGAGGTCGACAGATGCTGTCCTAAAGGCCAGCGCTACGCCGAAATTAGGACGCTACTCAAAGGCCGGCCCTCTCTATCGCTTTCCGCGACGGCCAGGAAGGCCGCCCCTAGACTGCGCGCACTGCCGCCGCTTGAATCTGAACTAAGCGGCTCCCGGCTGAAAGTGTCGAGTTAGCAACCGCACGCTCCGCAAAGCTCCGCGCTTGCAAGCGCGCTACCAGATCGTAGTCACCCGCGCCTGTAATCGTGGCCCAGCGGAATTCCCCTGGCGTCGGCGCTGCCCCCTCGAAATCATTGATCAAGACCAGGCCGTCAATCCCAGGAGCTTGCGATTCCAGCCTGCCCTGAAAAAGCAGCTCTGTCTCCTGCGAGCGGCCTTCCACAAGAACTGGAAAGGAGTTTCCGACTTTATCGCGCAGCTTGCGTCTCGATATCCTGCGCTGCAAGGCCATCAACTTTTGCCTTCGGCGGCGGGCCACCGCCGCGGGAACCTTGCCCGGCAGTGCATAGCTCAAACTTGTCTCTTCGTCGGAATAAAGGAACACACCCAGATGGTCAAACTGCGCTGCCCCGACGAAGTCCAGCAGGCGGCCGAAGTCCTCTTCCGTTTCGCCAGGGAAGCCGACGATAAAGGAAGTCCGCAGCGTGACGGCCGGCAGAGCAGCGCGAATCTTCTCCAACAACCTTAAGAAACGTTCGCCGCTCAAGCCGCGCCGCATCAACTTCAGCACCGGCGCGCTGGCGTGCTGAAGCGGAATGTCAAAGTATTTCACCAGCTTGGGGGTTTCCGCCACAGCCTCAATCAACGCGTCAGTCAAGCGGTTGGGGTAACAATAGAGGAATCGTACCCAGACGAGGCCGGGAATCTTTCCAAGCTCCCGCAAAAGAGACGCCAGGCCGTCGCGCAGTCCCAGGTCCTCTCCGTAACTCGTGGTGTCTTGACCAACGATGGTCAACTCCGCAACGCCTTCGCGTACCAGGTTTTCCGCCTCGCGCACTACCGAAGCAAAGCGCCGGGAACGGAACTTGCCGCGCATTTTAGGAATTACACAAAATGAACACGGATGGTCACAACCCTCAGCGATCTTCAGATAAGCAGAATAGGAAGGCGTGGCGAGCACTCGAGGAGTGAGGTCATGATAAAGGTAAGGCTCCGCGATCCCCTCGAAGCCCCGTTCCGCGATCCCCTCTCCGCAAGCTTCCAAAACCCGCTCCAGTTCGTTGGTCCCTATGACAAAGTCGACTTCCGGGATCGCTTTCAGAATCTCCTGGCGGTATCGTTCCACCAAGCAACCGGCCACCACCAGTTTTTTAGCAGCCCCGGATTTTTTGTATTCCGCCATTTCCAGGATGGTGTCAATGGATTCACGCTGGGCAGGCGCGATGAATGCGCAAGTGTTGACGATGATGATTTCGGCTTCCGCCGCGCGCGGAGTCAACTCGTATCCTTGACGGGCCAACATTCCAAGCATCACCTCGCTGTCCACAAGGTTCTTCGGACAACCGAGGCTGACCATTCCAACTTTTGCCATATGTGTGCTAACGCCTGCGCGAGACCTACTACCCCGCCCTCGCTGAGAACTAGCATCTTAGCATAATTTGCCGATTGCGTCCGTCATCCATCGCCAGCGTCCGGGGGAGCAGTCTCTAAACAGGCTATGGACAGACTCTTAGACCCTGTCATTCGGAGCGAAGCCCTGGACCGGACGGTCCAGGGCGAAGCGAAGAATCCCCGCAGTAGTTGTTTCAAGGATCTGCCCTCGTCGCCTGTCGCGCCTCAGGATGACAGTCTGAAGGGTTTCCCCGCAGCCTATCAAGCTGCCGGCCGCCGTCTAATGCCCGCTGATTTACTGCCGTTTCCACAGCCACGCAGCCTTCTCCGAGGATGCTGCGAAAGCCGCACTGTCAGGAGCAAAACTTACGGTGAGGAGAGGATCGCGGCCCTCTTGGAGTGTCTGCTGCAACTTGCCGTCTTCGACTGACCACACGCGGGCGGTCTTATCCTCGCCGACTGAAGCCACCCATTTCCCGTCCGGAGAGAACTCTGCCCAGTGGACCGGCCCGTTGTGTCCGTTGAGAGTGCGAAGGAGGGTCCAGGCTGGTACGGAAAAGATTCGTGCCTTGCCATCTTCGCAGGCTGTAACCACCTTGGTGCCGTCGCGCGAAAAAGCAATGCTCAGTACGGTCCCCCCGTGTCCCCGCAGGCTGTCCACAAACCGGTGCTCTTTGGCCTCCACCACTGCGGGATCCGGGGTCGTGCTCATGGCGATCTGCGCCAAGAGCGCCCAATGTCCGTCGGGAGAAAACGCATACACGTTAGGCGTTTGCGTCAGGTCTGGGATGGTGAGCTGGCCTCCACGGTGCGTACGCGGATCCCAAAACTGAAAAGTTCCAGCTTTGTAGAGCACCAGGTTTTCCAGGTGCGGGAAGTATAGGATGGGCCCGAATCCCCCGCCGCGACCAATCGACTCGATAGTGCTGGCCGACCGGTCTTCAATCGTGTCCCATTCGAGGCCAAGAAGTGGCGTTGACCCACCCGCCCCTTTCCCTTTGATTGAGACGATCCCGGTGAACAACAAGAACAGTTGGTTCATGGCCAGGAAATTTGCGGATTGAATGTTCAGTTCGGCTAGACTGGGCACATGGATCTTCAGGACCTTTCGAATGCTGCCGTCATTGACCCCGAGCAGAACTATCTTCTCTTCACTGACGACAGCTAGCGTTGAGCTGTCGGGAGAAAAAGCTCCGGCGGGAGAATAGTGCAGGGCCAGGTGCCCCTCAACACGCCCGCCGCTCACCCACATAAACTGTGGCGGTTGGCTGCCTTCGACCGTTTCAAACTGGGCCCATAAAGCGCTGGGAAGGAAAAAACAGAAGGCAGAAAGCAGAAGGCAGAAGGCTGAGGGCACCGGCCTGGGTCGCAAACTATAAATCGATTTCGTCATGTGAGATCTGGCGTACCAGTTCACGGTCCGCCTCGAGAAAGTTGAACTGACTCAGTCGGGAACGGTCCACCCAGGCGATCGCCTCGAACACCTGGTTCCGGATCGTGCCGCGAAATCTGCGCACCGCAAAGAAAACCACTTCTACATTTCGCTCCGGATACTGGTGATGCAGGCGAAAGACCTCTTCGTCGATCTCCGCCTCGATGGCAAGCTCCTCGGCCAGTTCGCGGCGAAGCGAGGCTTTGAGATCTTCGCCCTCTTTGACCTTGCCCCCCGGAAACTCCCATTGCATTCCGTAAGGGTCGGAATGATGGCGCTGGCAGATCAGCACCCGGCCGCCCTCTATTAGGATGCCGGCGGTCACAAGGATGGATTTCTGTTCCGTCATTAGGGAAGGGTATTTTAGCAGAAGATACTGGTGTATACTATGCGCATGAAACGTACGAATCTTGTGCTAGACCCAGATCTTCTGGAGCAAATAACCCGAGTGCTCGGCGTGAAGACCTACTCTGCCGCCGTAAACCTTGCGATGGCGGAGGTTCTTCGCATGCGGAAGATACAGAGTTTACCTCAGTTCTTTGGTCGAGGGCTTTGGCAAGGCGACTTGGGGCAGATGCGTGAGGATAGCGCCACTGAGCGCCGTCCCGTCGGTAGACGCCCGCGGAGCCGCTCATGATGCTGGTTGACACCTCAGTGTGGATCGAATTGCTGAATGGGACGCTCGGATCGAAGCTCACGGAAGCGGACTTGCTCGATTTCGTCACCTGCGGACCCATTCTCCAGGAGGTCTTGCAAGGTCTACGTGACGACCCTGCCAGTATGGCGTTGCGCGAGAGTTTACTTGCTCTGCCGGTACTGAGCGATCCGGTACCCATCGCGCTGTTCCTCTCGGCGGCGGAGATTTATCGCCTGGGACGGGCGAAGGGCTACACAATTCGCTCTTCGACGGATTGCCTGATCGCCGCTATCGCCATCGAGAACGGTGTTCCGGTCTGGCACAAGGATCGCGACTTTGAGGCCGTCGCGCGGTATACTAGCCTCCGGACAAGACGCATGAATTGGGCCTCAAGTTAGAAGTCGTCGCAGGCGTCTGATCGCAGGTGTGCTATTCCAGTTTTGCGAGGCCCTTGGCGAGGGCATCGTCGAGCAAATCCTTCATTTTGCGCGCGTTGTTTTTCTCCAAGTTCGTCAGCTTCTCAGCCAGTTCCCGCTGCTGATCACCGATCTCCGCCATCCGTGCGCCCAGCGCGCCTTGGTCGCCACCGATGGCTCCCATCTTCCCTCCCGCCTCGCCCTGGAGTTCGCTCAGTGTCCCTTGCAAGCCCTTCAGATTACTTTGTAGTTCATTCAACTCATCGAGCGTGGCTCCATGCTTATGGAGCAGGTCGAGTTCAGCTTGGAGCTTGGCGAGTTGCGCCGTCAGGTCTGGGACGTCCACGCGAACTTGATCGAGCAGTTTATGCAACTCCTCCTGCCGGACGATGAACTTTTCCTGTTTGGCTTCCAAGTTTTCTCGAGTCTGCTCGACCAGCCACTCCGGCGCATAAAGCTCCTGGGCGCGTTTGACTGTTGCCGCGTCACGAATGACGTAGGCTTTTCCGTTGAGGCGGAACCAAATGATATCCCCGCTGCTCGCGCGGCGCACCGCCCGTATATGATCCATATCGGAGGACCGATACGTCCCGCTTCCAAAGAACTCAAGGCCGTACGTGACCAATGCCTCCTCGCCCGAAACCCCATATCTCCATTGGCCAACTGTCAGTGCTGGAGGCTTGGGCGGCTTCGGAGCCGGTGCTGTGGGCGGAGCGGGCTTGGGTGAGGCTGGAGCCATTGGCGCGGAAGGCGACTGAGGATCTGCTGGTGGAGCTTGCGAATCTGCTCGCGCCACGACGTTGGTCATGGCTACCACGAGATCACCTGTTGCCGCCTGGTGTTTTTGTGCGACGACTGGCCGCGCCCCCGCCAGCACATAGATTCCAGGTGCGGCCAGCAGCGCAATCAGCGCCCATGCGGGCTTTCTCAGGCCTGCCGAAAGCCGCCGGCTTGAATCCAGAATTCTATCCACTCTTGCGTGTGCTTGTTTTCCGTGGGTCATGCCTACACCCTCCCATCGAACGCGTCCTACCGCGCTTCTCATATCCTCAAAGAAATCGAGCAGGACCTCCGCGTAAAAAACCCGATCTGCGCCCGCGTGCAGAGCAGCATCGTCGCTCGCCTGCTCCGCAAGCACCGCGAGATGCCGTTCTAGCCACCAAGCCAGCGGGTTGAACCAGAAAATACTGCGATGCATGGCCGCCAGGGCCCGCGTCCACGCATCTTTCCTCACCACGTGTGACAACTCATGGGCGAGCACTGCCTGGGTCTTTTCTTCCCGCCAGCCGCGCCACGCGATCGGAAGGAGAATCAGAGGACGCCACCAGCCCAACGTCACGGGTACTGCCACGGCTGGTGATTCAGCAAGCCCGGGCGCCGCTCTAAGCGCCCAGCGCCGCGACTGTTCAATCAAAAATCGGAGCCCTCCTCCATCTCTAATGGGGGTGCTGAGGAGTATCAGGCGCCGGCTGAAATACAGGCCCACCGCGAGCCGCCCCAGCAAGACCGCGACGACCAACAGATATAGCGCGACTGCGGCGAACTGCCAGGAGATGTTCCGCGTGGCCGTTCGTAGGGGCAGTCCTTGTGGCTGCCCCGATGCGGGCCTCACAAGGCTGAGTGTGAATGGCTTCGCCGTGCCTGCAACTTGCACTGGTGTGCGGGTGACAGCGCCTCTGATTCTTCCTTGCGCTGACGGAAAGGCGGAACGGGCTGCCAGGAATGCCGGCATCGGCACTCCGACCGTGGGAGCCAGTCGAGCCAAAAATGGCATGGCCAGCGATGCGTAAAGGACGGCCGTCCAGACGGCCAGGCGCATCGTTGCGTCTTTGGCGCGCGCGATCGCCAACGCCGCGCCGGCCAGTGCGGCTAGCGCCAGTGATCGAAAGGCAGGTTCTGCCAGGTAGTAAATCAGCTTCGTGGACAAGTCTGAGGAGGATGGGATCATTTCATTTCTCCTCGCTGAGCTGCGATGCGGCGGGCCAGTTGCTCGAGATCTGACTGCTTCAACACTTTATTCTCGACCATGCCGGTCAGAAGCTGTTCCACCGAGCCGCCGCAAAAACGGTCGATGATCTGCTTGACGGCGCGCGCCGCGAAATGCCGCTGCGGCTGGGTAGCTTCGTAGAAAAAGGTCCGCCCTTCCACCTGGTGCTTCAGCAGACCTTTCTCTTCCAGGCGCCGCAGCACCGTGCGGACCGTGGAATCCTTGAGTGAGCGCTCCGGCAGCAGGGCCTCGCGGCATGCATCAGCGGTGGAGCGGCCGCGCGACCAGATAAAATCCATGAGAAGCTGCTCGAGTTCGCCGAGGGCGTGAGATTGTCGTTTGGGTGTGTTAGTCATCGTAGCGTTACAATTTGTAACATATAGAAGATCACTTGTCAACAGGAAAATTTGCGTGATTCCTGGTAGGGTGGGAGCGACTATTGTCCTAGCGCTTCTCCCGCCATTTCGCTCCCGGCCCCGAAGTGAAGAGGTAGAGCGGGTAGAGGTCTTGGAAGATCTGCTCCACCTGGCCGGTAAAGGACGGTCCCCCAACTTTACGCGAATTGGGCAGGAACAGCTTTCGGACAATCCAGGCCTGCAGGGACTGCCAGTCCTCCTCGCGGCGCGGCAGGCCCGGGTGCTGCGCCCAGTCGCCGTCTTCCTGCCGATGCCAGTATGTCTGGTAACGCTTACTCCGGACCGTCCGCTCCACCAGCCTGTCGAAATAGTCACGTTCTTTAGCGACCCGCTTTCGAAAGACTGTCTCGAGCGCCCCCTTCGGCCCACGCCAGGTGTCATAGATCGAAAAGCCCGCCGTGACGCAGTCCGCAGAAAGCCCTACATAGAGGCGCCCGCCATGATCACGCTCGTGGCGACTGTCGTAAACGTATAGATAGTAGTTTGACTTGTAGGGACTCTTGTCCTTACTGAATCGAATGTCCCGGTTGATCCGCGAAAAACTGCCGTTGGTCTTTCCCGCAACCTCGAAGTGCGGGTTGAGCGCGAGAATAAAGGGCGTGAGGGTCTCCAGGAGGCCACGAAACGCGCCCGTGACGTGCTCCTCATAGCGCGCCCGGTTCTGGTCAAACCAAGCTTTGTTGTTGTGCTGCGAAAGTTCCTCAAAAAAGGCGAATGCGTCAGGTGTAAACCCCGAAAACGAGTTGGCCACAGGCGTCTCCCCGGCTTGCGTTTGGAATTGGGTCTTGCCTCTCTTTTGATGGGCAACAGAGAAAAAAGACGCGTCCGTCATGTGTCGAATTCCTCAATGGAACTCGCCGGTTGCAGTACCTTTCAAAACCGCATCATCAGGTCGATGAAAGGGTAATGGAAATAGATGAGTTAGCGCGACACATTGTCATTTTCACCTTCCCATCAGCTTCCAACAATGCCCAATACCTATTACGGTTTCTGGCAGATTGATTGCCTAAAGATGCGCAGGAGCGGTCGAAACTCGCGGACAAGGGTGGTTGTGTCGATGCCGTCTTTCGGACGCGAATTTCTTGATTCCGAAGATGTTACCGCTGAAGAAGCGGTTGGCTGCGGCTTAATGTCGGCATGGACTGTTATGCCGGACAAGTTCGTAGCTTGTGCATGTCCCTCGAGAAAGGGGAGAATTCCATGGGCCCCACATGCAGCAATTGCCCAGTACTTAAGACTTCACTCTTCAGCAGCCTCTCCAACGAGCAAGTCGCGCAGTTGGGATGCGTGTTCCGCCCGGCGCGTTATCGGAAGAACCAGATCCTCTTCTTCGAAGGCGGCGTAGCCCAACATCTATTCGCTCTGCATACCGGGCTGGTCAAATTAGTGAAGTCGCTGGAGAACGGCAAAGACCGCATAACCAGTGTCCTGTTCCCGGGACAGATGTTTGGCCTGGAATCCCTTTCCGAGCCAATGTATCCATTGACGGCGATCACGCTCCGTGACAGCGAAATCTGTGCCGCATCGCGCGATGAGGTCGTGGTTTTCCTCCAGTCCAATCCCGAAATCGCCCTGGGCATGGTACGGTTCCTGGTTGGTGAAATCGGGCGTGTGCGCAGCCAAGTCACTGATATGAGCTTCAAGGACGCCAGAATGAAGGTGGCGACGTTCATTCTGTCCCTGGTTGCTTCCGATTCTGCCCCTCATGACACGCATACGACGCTTAACCTGCCGCTCTCCCGGCAAGAGATCAGCGAGGTGCTTGAGTTGTCCCCAGAAACAATAAGTCGCACGCTAGCGGCGTTCCGAAGGCAACAATTGATAATCGCCCGTGGCCGGCACGTGACGGTTCAGAATCTGACCGGTTTGCAGTCGGCAGCACGCCGCTGAAGGCCCCTCGAGAAGCGACCTTATGTCCGCAAAGACGGAACTCCCCTAATCCGTCCTAGAAAACTCCCGCAAAATCTCCTTCCCACTTGTGCAGTCAGCAGGCTAAGTGTCGGCAGGTAAAGCCTTTATGGCAACTTCCGAAGGGAAGGAACTAGGGGGCACAAATAAAGAAACTAGTACCTCTCTATTGACATAGGTCATGTAGAATTGTGATGTTTAGTATCGACAGCCGCTCGACTCGGCTGCTAGCGTGCTCTTGTTGCACTTGAAGCCCTTGGATCTTGGATCGGCACTATGCAGTTGACAGCTCTCTTTTTCGCTCGTTCCCCGGCCGACTCGAATGGAGTGAGCACAACTCGGCCCCTCTCTGTGGACCGATTCCTCCTACCTCTCGCGACGATCCGCCACTTAACGGCCAGCGCGTCTTTATGCGTCGCATTCCTCGTGTTAACGCCGCCGACATTCGGTCAAGCCGCCAGCCATTCTTC
>Ga0187876_1001379_pt1 | contig 20709 bp, 13 predicted proteins | sample June2016WEW_17_4_FD_133000 | JGI IMG/M metagenome (GOLD analysis project Ga0187876, IMG submission 133000) | Peatland microbial communities from SPRUCE experiment site at the Marcell Experimental Forest, Minnesota, USA - June2016WEW_17_40 | ecosystem: Environmental > Terrestrial > Soil >...
GCATAGGCAAGGAGGTCGGCCAGGTGGTCGACAAGCGGCTTTGGAAATTGTGGCTGGTCGTCGCTGGCCGGCGACAGCGGAAAATCCGAGTGGGTCCACAGGAAACGACGCACGAGCGCCAGCGTGTCGCTGAAGGTAGGGTCGGTCTTGGGATCCCAGGCAGCCGTGCGCGTGGGATAGGCGCTACCCGCCAAGAGACGACGGGCGAGCAGGCTGACCAGCGAGAACAGGCTGAGCAGCGCAGGCGTGGTGCGGGCGATGGAGAGGTCGTGCCATTGGCGCTGCGTCTCCGTGCCCAGGTGGGCCCGGCACTCCTCCAGGGTGACTTCCAACTGCCAGCGCTGCACGAACCAGGCCAGGATGTCCGCTGGCGCGGCAGTCTGGGTGGTGCAGAGCAGGGCCTGCGGGTCGAAGGCGCCCTGGGGGTCGCGGATGAGCACCCAGCACAGCGGCACTGGCGGCAGCCCGCCTTGGTACCAGACGGCCGTGCCGGTAGCGATCTGCACCAGCCGCGGCTGGCCGCCGTACCAGCGGGCGACCTGGATGCTCGTCCAGGCCGTCGCCGGGTCGGCCAGGACCTGCGCCAAGGTGGGCAACCGCGGCCCCTTCCGGCGCGGCCGGCCTCGGCGGTGGGGGTCAGGCGGGGGGGGGCGGGCTCGTAGAGCGCCGAATCCAGGCGCAGGCGCGTGACGATGGTGGCGCCCTGGCAGCGCGCCAGGAACGCTAGAGCGGCGTAGCTGCTGTCCGCGACCACCACCAGCGGGCGCTGCGGGTACCAGCGGTGCAGCAGGCGCACCATTTGTCGGGCCCAGTCCAGCAGGGTCTTGTGGCGCAGGCCGCGCTGCGTGTGATAGCGCTCAGAAGGCGCCAGCACCGTCAGGAAGGGCAGCGCCCAGACGCGCCCGACCCAGGGGATGGGCACAGCCAGCGCAGCCCGCTCGCTTTGACGAAGTGACTCTGACTGGAGCGCACGGGGTCGCGGTAGATGCCCTTGGCGGCGATGTGCGCCCCGCGGCGTCGCTCCAGGGTATCGTCCAGGGCCACCAGCAAGGGCCCTCCGGCGCGAAGGCCGCACTGAGCAGGCCGAGCAGCACGCGACTGGCCGCCAGCGGCGACCACGGTGCCCGGTTGAGCACACGATGGAAGTTCTGAAACCACGGCACCTGGGCCAGCCCCAGCGCCCGCAGCGCCGTGCTCACCTGCCGGCGCTTGAGCGTCAGGATGCTGCCGACCAGCAGCGCAGGCAGGTAGGTCCAGGTGCGGGCCGAGGAGAGTGGCACGAAAGGGGCTTGCAGGTTCATGATCTCCATAGGCAGGGTGGGCATGGACAGACCTCACTTTCTCATGATGAGATGTCCACCATACCCTGCCTAGCCCTAACGATCATTTGGATAAAATCGAGCTTAGCCCTTACACATATTGAGAAACTGCGTCTTGGTATACGTGGTCCAGCCGGGCACCCGCCAGTGGTTCGTGAAGGTGAAACCGCGATTCAAGAACTCCGCTGACTTCAGCGTGGAGACATTGTTTAGGTTATTCCACACCGCCGGCGTCAGCTTGGTCATCTTTGGCTCGCCCTTTCCCGCGAGGAGGTCGGGGGCCATTCCAGTGCCAACGATGGTCGATGGATTCGTGACCACAGCGCCAACCAGGCCTTGATTCTTGTAGGTGTGCAGCTGCTCGACGAACCCATTGGTGTCGGCTCCTATGATCGGTACGAACGGCTTCCCGGCATTCTGGAATGCGTTGACCGCCGTATAATCCATGCCGGAAGTCCACACGCCGTCGATCTTCTGTTTGGAGCTCAGCAGGTCGGACATGGCCTTGGCACCTTCGGTGAAGGTCCAGCCCGCGTGCGGGCTGGCAATGACATGGATGCCGGGATACTTGGCCAGCACCGACTTGATACCAGTGCAACGATTGGTATCTGCCGGGGCACGGGCGGCGCCCTGCAGCAACACGATGTTGCCTTTGCCGTGAAGCTGGTTTGCCGGCCACTGCATGCCCGCCTTGCCGTAGGCCACTTGGTCATTCTCGATCGGGTACGCATCGGGTGAGGTGGCCAACTGGTCCACCACCACAACCTTGATGCCCGGCTGCACAGGTTGATGGATTACGCCGTTCAGACTGGTAGGATCGATGATGGTCGCGTGGACGTGTTGCGAATCTGGCTGATCAGCAGAGACGTGTTGAGCTGGTTCTCCTGGGCTGTGACCGTGGCAGGTGCACTGCTAACGCTCGCCTGGACCTTGGCAGAGCAGATCATCTCCTCGCACCAGCCACTGCCGATCAAGTCATTCGCGAAACCTAATCTTAATAGGTTGTGGCGCTTGCCACGCGAGCGTGTGCGCTGCCACCCAGACCGGCCAGGGTGCTGCCCAAGAGACTGCAGGCAAATATGCTGCGAACGAGCAACGCCCGAACCCGTCTCATCTGTCTTCATCCTTCAAAACCACGTCGTCGAGAATTGCCAGATCAGACCGCCCGGCACGGCAACGCCGCCATGCCATCCGCGCGGAACGGGCCAGGCCCTGGTACCGGATGCCTACAGTCCTCCGTTCAGGTCAGCATCGCAGTTGACCGTAGCAGACTCAATAGCAAGTCGTGCCTGGCAGTTTCAACGCTACATCAACGTGCCCTAACAGTCGAGTTGGGGATACGCACTGGCGCCGTTTGATTCGCGGTGCGGACAGGCGCCGGCATGTCAGCAGGCGTGGGCACCATGCTCACCCCTTTCGAGAAGGGGAAGCGCGGCGGCCTACGCGAACCGAACTAAGCCGATTGCTTGGCCGGCCCAGCCATTCGACCGATGCGAGTAATTTGACCAGCCTAGACACTGTGTATGTGGGCCATCAACAGGGGCAAGCGGAGTGAAAGGACTGGATACTATGCCTGGAACCAGCAGCCGGGGCTTTGCCTCAATGGATGCTGCCAAGCAGCGCAGCATAGCAAGTAAGGGTGGTAGGGCGGCACATGAGGCCGGGACTGCCCACGAGTTCACGCCGGAGGAAGCCCGTAGGGCAGGTAGCAAGGGCGGCGTGATCGTGAGCGAGGATCGTGCCCACATGGCCGCAATCGGCAGCAAGGGTGGACAGCGCCACGGGGCGGTAAGCGCCGAGAAGGGTGCATCCGTCAAGGGCACGGCCGTCAAGGGCGGCGCCAAGGATGACACCGTGGAAGCCGAAAGCCCATTCAAGTAGACTCTAGCCTTGGTCACACGGACGGCTCGGGGGGCAGGAAGATTCGTTCCTGCCCCCCATTGCTTGCCTTGGCGCGGTCAGCATGCCCAGCAGGGTTTAGCAAGATATTACTGAAAAAACAGCTATACTGAAGTATATTGCTGAGCATTGAACGAACAGGAGAGCAAACCATGGCCTACGAGCTTCCGCCGCTGCCATATGACTACGCAGCCTTGGAGCCTCACATTGATGAGCTGACGATGCGCATTCATCACGACAAGCACCACGGCACCTACGTCACCAACGTGAACAACGCGCTGGCAAACCATCCCGAGCTCGCTGCCCTGAGCGTCGAGGCGCTGATTGGCGATTTAGGCCGCGTGCCTGAGGACATTCGCACCACCGTCCGGAACAACGGGGGCGGGCACGCTAACCATACGTTCTTCTGGCAGATTATGTCTCCCAGTGGTGGCGGCATGCCTACGGGCTCGTTGAGCACGGCGATCGACAGCACCTTCGGCAGCTTCGCAGCCTTCAAGGAAGCGCTAGGCAAGGCCGGGCTCGGCCGATTCGGCAGCGGCTGGGCCTGGCTGAGCCTCGACCGCAGTGGCACGCTGCGAATCGAGTCCACCCCGAATCAAGACAGTCCGCTCATGGAAGGCCGCACTCCCGTCCTTGGCGTAGATGTGTGGGAGCACGCCTACTACCTGAAGTATCAGAATCTGCGAGCTGCCTATCTCGAGGCTTGGTGGAATACGGTCAATTGGCCCGAGGTTGCTCGCCGGTACGAGGCCGCTGGCGGACGGTAGCTCGCCGCTTCGCAAGCGCCGCGGACCGGCGAATTCGTCGCTACGAAGACCCTCGTCAGGTAGCCCCTGACGAGGGTCTTCTCTTGCTCACGAGCGCGTGGTCGTGCGATACGCCAGCCGACTGCGCCGCTTGCCACCGAGCGCTACATCTTCACTGGGAGGATACGTCGATGCCATTGACCTCCGACCCGTCCGTCCGCCCTGCATTGAAGATCGTTTGGGTGGCGTAGAACTGTTCGCTGCCGCCACTACTGACAATCAGGCTGCTCGGGCCTGCCGGCACACCCAGGCTCGCGACAGCGATGCTGGTACGGCGTCCCGCCGGCACCTGCACCGTCCGCTGCAGGGTGTGGTTCGTATGGTAGATGACAGTGATCGTCGCCGCTAGCGGCGTGGCATTCGGGTTGTAGATGTTGAGGTAGTCGGCTGCTTCTTTCGCGGTGGTGCCGCCGGGGAAAGCCAGCTGGGTTGCGGGAGCGGGCACGCCCATGAGATCGCTCCCGCCTACCACCGCCTGTTTGAAGTTCCCGTAGTAGGCAACTTTTTCGGCCACGATCGGGGCATCGCTGGTGATAAGGGCGCCTAGGCTTGCAGTGTGGTAGATCGCCGTCAAATCCACCGTGGCACGCCGGCCCGCCTTGAGCTTGAGCGATAGCGCTTTTTGGCTGACGCCATTCTGCCCAATGAGACTCAAGCTGACCGCCGCATCTTTGGTGCCGGGGTTAAACAGCGAAATGTGCGCCTGCGTTCCCTTCGGTAGGTGGCCGGGATCGAGGTACAGGCTGGTGGTCGCGGCTGGAGCACCGATAGTGGTCGTCACGCCCTGGCCCTGGCTGCCAAATTCCTGCAATCGCTCTGCCACAACCGGAATATTGCTCGTCACTGTGGCGCTCACAGCACTTCCCGCAAGATAGTCGCCCACCGATATAGTGCTACGCGATGCCGGACCCACGGTGACTGTGGCGTGCGCCGTCTTGCCCTGATCGTCTACGAACCGAATCGTCACGTGCGCCGATCTGGCGTTCGTGTTGACCAGCGTCAGGAACTCGGCCAGGCTGTCCACCGTGTACCCATCGGCGAAGTACCAGTGTGTGCTGGGACTGGTGGTACCTACCGAATAGGATCCCGCCGCGCCATTGCGAATAATCTGTCGACCGCTAATGACAAGCTGATCCGCCTGTACTATGGTGGCAATCGACTGGTTGTTGCCGACCAGCGGCTCAACGTTGACTGTCCTCCGCCCGTGCGCGGGCACGACGTACCGGTTGAGCGTTGTCCAACCCGCGTCATTCAAGACGCGAAGCTGCACGTGCGCGTCCGTCGGTCCCGGATTCACGAGATCCATGTTCTCCGTCAGGCCGGTGATTGCCGCCCCCTCGGGGAAGTACTGGGTGGAAGCAATCGTGGCCAGCAAGGGGTCCGGCGTGGGGCTGGGCTGAGGCAGCGCAGCCTGCACCGTGATGGTGAGAGGCACGTCCGCAACCTGGTCGTCGCGGACGTTATAGATGAACACGTGCGCGTGGTAGGTACCCGGCGCTACCGTGCCCGGCACGTTGATAGTTCCGTGAACGGTGACCGTGCTCTGCGGAGCGACATACGGTACTGTCTGCTGGCTGAACGAGCCGTCGATGAATCGCTGCTCCGGGCTCAGGGTAATCCAGGGCTGCGGCGACAAAGCGAAAGCCTGCGAGCTCGCGGCGACGTAGGTCGGCCCAGAATGAGCCGTGTTCGGGAGCGAGATCGTGTTGGTGTATTGGCCAATTGGCAGGTTGTTCTTTCCGGCGACAATGGCAGCTTCGCCCTGGCTTACCTGCCCGCCCAGCGCGACCGAGGCCACTTCGGCAAGCCCGTGGAAACTGCCGAACACAGAATCGTCGAGCTCCACGTCCAGGGGCTGGCTGCTGTTGAGACTCTCCGCCTGACTGATGACCTCTTTGGTGCCGGGCGGCACGAAATTCGTCGTGTAGGTGAGGGCCTGCGTCGCGCCCGCACCCAGCGCGACCCCGCTCTGCAAAACGCCGCCTGCTCCTCCGAGCGAGAGGTACGTATACTGGTCGGTCGTCGCGTAGCCATAGTAAGCGTCTTCAGTGATGCCCGTGTTCTTGACCGCTATGGCAAAGCCGGCCGTGCCGCCTGCGTTGACGGTCACGGTGCTGTGATTCAAGGCGACCGACTGCTGGTTCAGCACTACAGCGCCGATGAACGGCTCGCTGCTGTGAATGCCGACTGACATCAGTGCGATGAAGGCGAGGCGCCAGGTACCTGGCAGCGGGTTCGTCTGGAACGAGTCCACGCCAGCCTGGCTCAGGTTTATGCTGCCGTCGCTGTTGGCCAGGGAATTATCGACCAGGTTGACGGTCTTACCGTCGGGATTGATCAAGGCAAGCAGGAAGAGATTCCCCGCATCCTTCCAGCGGACAGAGACCTGGAGATTGCTCGCCGCATTGGGCACCGCAAAATCGTAGAACTTGTACTCGGTGCCGAAACCTTGCGTGCCCACGCCGCCGGTAAACGCCCCGGAGAAGAGGCCGAGGCCCTGCTTGACGGGGATACTTGTCGTCACCACCACGGGAAGCGTAGCTACGTACTCCGTCGGCGCGGCGGCGGTGGTCGCGGAGACTGGCGTAGCGGCAAGGTTGAGTTCGTGCACGTGCAGCGTAACCTCCGATACCCCTGGCTGAGCCAACGGGTCGGACCGAAACTCCACGTGGGTGCTCTGGCCTGGCCGCAGCGTGACGCTGGCCGGCATCACCTTGCCGCCGCCCGACTCAAAAGCGAGGAGGCTGATGTGGCCGCTAAACGGCACGTTCACAAAGTGCCGCACGTGGCCGGCATCCTGTTCTGGAGCCTGGCTGACGACAGCAGTCCAGATGCCTGGTTCAGGCTTTCCTACTGTGGTGCCGACAAAGCCCGATAGCTCATATTGCGAGTCAGAAAACTCAGGGAGGCTGGATTGCTCCCAGTTTGCCATCCGGTCTTCGGGATCGTACAGCACGATATTGAGGACAACGTTCTTGCTCGCCTGGCCAGATGGGAGCGGCACGTTTTGCGTGGTGTCGAAGTTGACCGAGGCCTTCAGCTCCGTCGTACCCGCCGGCACTTTGAAATGGTAGGGCACGAGATCGTCGGCAACCACCGTGCCCGAGAACGCTAGGCTGTGCTTCTGATACTCAACCTGCGGGTCGAAGCTCACCTTCTCGGGCGTTGAGCCCGCGTTCGTGACGGCAATCGGCTGGCTCTGGGTCGTGCCCGGCATGCCCTGAAGGTTCAACGGGCCCGACAGCAGAATCGACGGGCCAGTTCGCGTTACGGTCTGCACCGCGCGCAGTGCATCCACCCTGCCCGCGGACTGCTCTTGAGCCGGATAGCCCAGGTCGTCGGCCGTGCTGCGCAGTACCTGCTTGACATATGCAGGGGAAGGGCTGTGGCCTCCGTGAGTCTCACGATAGGCATTGATGACGAGAGCAACGACACCTACCGTCACGGGCGCGGCCATGCTCGTGCCGGCAAACGAGCCAATGTCATAGGGTGGCGAAGTGGGTCCGTCATCGGTGTGATAGCGGGGGAAGGTGCTCCACGACCAGGCGCCCGGCGCGTAGACATCCGGCCGGACACGCCCATCGAGGGTGGGTCCAACCGAGGTGAACGCGGCAATGTTGTCCGTAGTGTAGGCCCCGAAATGCGTGTACATGCCGGTCTCACCGTACTGGCGATAGCTCGTGGACGCGCCGGCGGCAATGACGTCGGGCGCGTTCGCGGGCGACCCCGAGGTCGACTGGCCCGGCCCGGCATTGCCGTCCGAGACCACCACGGTCACGCCGGCCTTCACGGCCTGCTCATCGGCCGCGGCCACGATATCCTCACCGGAGTCAACGGGCAGTGGGACACCCCACGACTCATTGATGATGTCCGCGTGGTTCTGCACTGCCCACTGGATAGCACGTACAGTGTTGCTGGTGGTCGCAGCCCCGCCGTTTGTGCGCGAGTCGAATATCTTGGCCACCATCAGCTTCACGCCCGGAGCGACGCCGCTAAATGTGAAGTAGGTCTGGTCATTGAAGCGCTGCCCCGGCGCGGCAGGCGGATAGAGACGGCTAGGGTAGGTGTCGGAGGTGCTGTAGACCGTCTTGCCCTGGGCCGCGATGGTGCCTGCAACCGCGGTGCCGTGACCACCTGTGTCTAGAAGGTCGGTATTCGTGAAATCCTTGTACAGTGGTTTTCCGTCCGGACCCTTGAGCATGACTCCCTGGAGATCGGGCTGGCCCAGGTCGATACCCGTATCAATGATTGCAACTCGCACGTCACGGCCGTTGTAGAGCTTCTGCACGGCATCGGCATGGATAATGCTGAGGGTGTCAGGCTCACTGACCAACGTCTGACCTGGTGGGGGCTGTACCCCTGAGCGCACCCCTTCGAGCGCCAGCTGGTCCTGGAGCATGCCGAGGTCGGGAATGGGAATCGGCTTGATGAGGAGGTCCTGTTGCATTCCCTGGAGGTGCGCGTCATAGCGCAGCGCATCCAACGTCGCGGGGTTGGCGTCCGCGGAGATCCCATTGACCAGGCTAAGGGAGGAGATGTTCGTCGCACCGGTGCGCTCGAGAGTTTGCATGACGCTGGCAACGTTGTCGCCAGCGCCTGACTTTAGCACGAAGATCATCGGCACCGGACGTGCCACGGCCTGCTTGACTAGCGCTTCGGAGAAGCCGCGAACCTCCACGCGTGTGGCGGCCGCTGCTGTTGCCGGGCGTTGCGGAGCCCAGGACGAACCCACGGTCGGAAAGGCCGCGAATGCCACGGCGATGAGAACAGACAGTCGCGCGAGACGTCGGTGACGATGATGCATCAGCGGACCTCTTCCTTCAGTAACACCCGGTATTGAACGGATCTACGGCAACGGTTACTCACACTACGCTAAGCGTACCCTAGCGCGGCGTATAAAGTGTCAGATACGCCGGCCAAGCCGCCGGATTGGTGAGCTCGACGAAGGTGCCGTGGCGCCGCGCCAAGTCCGTGCCCCGCTGCGGACGATCACTGGCAAACGATCTTGTAGATTGTCTTCCCATTCGACGTTTGCGACGTGACACTGTACGGGCCGCCACCGCACGGCGCATTGTTGGCGGAGGGAGTAGCAGTCGTTCCCGGGGTAGCGGTGGCCGTGGGAGCCGCCGAATAGTCGTCCGCGGCCGGGTTATCGAATGCCGTGGGCACGGAGCCGGCCGCGAAGATGTCCGTCACGCCGCTGCCGTTGACGGCCAGCCCGGGCAGGCTACCGGCAGGCGCGAACTTGGCCACCGTCGCAGTAATGATCCCCGGAGGAACTACGAACTGCAGGGGCGGGGTGCCCTTCGTGGAATCGACCATGAACGCGTGCCAGGCCGGAGCCGCCCCCGTGACGCCAGTCGAGCCGTACATGGGCGTATCGTTCGGGTTGCCCACCCAGACGCCGGTCACCAGGTCGGGCGTGTAGCCGAGCGTCAGGTTGTCCTTGAAGTCGCTCGTCGTGCCGGTCTTGCTGGCTACCGGCCGGTCGGGCAGCCCGAGGTACTCGTAGGCGTATTGACCAAATGCCGGCACCTTTGCGGCCGTATCTTTGAGAATGTCGGTGATCAGGTAGGCGAATTGGGGCGCCATCACCTGCACGCCCTTTGGTACCTTATATTTCCACAGCAGCTGCTTGCCACCGCCGGGAAGCTGGCGATAGATGGCAAGTATGGGCATGTACGGCCGGTAGAGCCCGTTGTTGGCGAAGACCGCGTAGGCGTTCACCTCTTCCAGCAGCGGACCGGGGTCAGTGCCAAGCGTGAAGGCGACTCCCTGGCTGCTTGGATCCTGGTTCTTCACGTGATAGCCCATGCTATTCGCCGTAGCAAGCACCTTTTTGACGCCGTCTGGCCCCAGCGAGGCCATGACTTTCACAGCCGGGACGTTATAAGAGTTTGCCAGTGCAGTGCGAATTGTGACCAATCCGTGATACGCCATGTCGTAGTTGTGCGGAACGTACGGCGGCTGCCCGCCACCCTGCGGGAACGAGACCGGTGCATCGTCTATCGTCTCAGCCGGGAACTGCCCGTTCTCAAAGGCGGTGACGTACATAAACGGCTTGAACGAAGAGCCGGCTTGCCGGTCCTGCGAGGCCATATCGTATTGGGCGCCGTTGATGCCGGAGTTGTAGCCCACACCGCCAACGTAGGCCTTGATCTCGTTGGTCCGGGGATCGATAGCGACCAGCGCGCCGTCCGTCATGTTCAGGCCGGCATTGGCCGCGACCTGATCGTTGATGATTTGCTGGGCATCATTCTCCCAGGTGGGATCGAGCGTGGTCTGGAAGATGAAGCCGCGGTAGATATCATCCGGCTGCTGCAGGTCCGGGATGCCGAATTGCTGCAAATTGGCAGGGTTATTGAGGTATTGGGTAAGCAGCCACTGCACGAAGTAGGTCTCGTTGCTCGTGTTCTGGGCCGGCGGCGTATACAGGCTCTTGTACACGAAATTCAGGTGCTCGCCGACGGCCTGATCGTACTGCGCCTGACTGACGTCACCCTGCGTGAGCATGCGGCCCAGCACGTCGTGCTGACGACTGATGGCATAGTCGTAGTGCAGGTTGGGATTGTACTCGGTAGGGGCCTGCGGTAACCCAGCGAGCAAAGCCGACTGCGCCAGATCCAGCTGCGACGCGTGGATGCCAAAGAAGTACTCCGCGGCAGCCTCAATGCCGTCGATCTCCCCACCCGCCGAGCCGTAGGGAATCGTGTTGAGATACATCTCCAGGATCGTGGCCTTCTTCTGCCACTGCAAATCGGCATGTGGGTAGTCCTGCGCGATATCGGCCGCCACCTGGATATCCTTGGTGAGCCCGAGGGCGACGGCGATCTCCTTGACCTTCTTCTGGATCCCGCTCTGGTCGAACTTGGTCGCGGCACTGGCGTTAGAGCCGTATAGTGCGACCTTGACGAGCTGCTCGGTGATCGTAGACGCGCCCTGCAGCCCGTTGCCCGACACATCGGTCCTGGCAGCGCTGAGAATGCGTGCTAGGTCGATGCCATCGTCAGTCCAGAAGGTGGCATTCTCGGTGTCAATCGTGGCGCTGATGACGGATGTGGGGATCAGCTTCAGCGGCACCTCCACGCGCGTGCCAAGCTGCGGGTTCACCAGCTGCTGCAGCGTATTGCCTGCGCTATCCTGGATCAGGCTTACGGAGTACGGGTTCGCTTCGTACTCCTGAACGGCCGTCAAGCCCTGCGGCTCTACCGATTTGTAGTACTGGTAGGCGGCGACCCCGGCCGTGGTAAGGAGGGCGCCGACGACCAGCAGCACGGTCCCCACGGAGAGGGCGGCCGACACCACGATGGCTAGCGGGGCCTTGGAACGCTTCTTCTTCGGCCGCTTAGACTGCCGGCTGATGTTGACCGCGTGCTTCATGCCACTCCCGAAGTAGATGACGTCGGCCGCGGGACGGCCGGCCTTCCGCATTGTAGCATTCGGACGGGCATGCGCCAACGAAGATATGCGGCTGGGGAGCAGGGTAAATAGACGGTGCCAGGGGAGTTCGTTCGGTAGTTTTCGACGCACAACGAAGGATCAATGGGGGGTTCGTTCCGTAATCGAATGTTGTGGTCCCGCCCCATGCGTGTGGCTTTGCTTTGCAGGAGCGACCGCATGGCCCCGAGGGGCGCGGGGGGTTCGTTTCGCATTTCTGCCGGCGCGCGAATGCCGCGGATGTGGGTTCGTTCAGCAAACTCGCCGTGCGAAGGGCGGGCGTGCCGGCAGCTGGGTTTGATTGGTCATGCGCGAATGAGAAGATAGGGCCGCACGTGGCTTTGAAGCGTAGTCTTAGTGGCCGAGCCTGACAGGACGTGTCTTCTCCCACTCGGCTGCTAATGCTGGTGGCGTTTGATGGGCGTGTCAAGGATGACATGCGAAAAGCGGGCCTCCTTGCGCCGACGAGCGCCAACGACCTGCGTCAAGGCAGTGGTCGCTCGGAGCTTGGCTGCCGCAGCGAGGTCCGCATTCGCCGGACCGCCTGCTGATGGGGCAGGCCGATCTCGACCCTACACGCGCGCCCGCCGTACTACTGGCGCAGAGGCATGCAACGGCAGCCAAACCGGAAGGCCAGCTTTGCGACCGTTGCAAGCCCACTTTACGCCCGCAGCGACCTGTGCGCTACCGTGAAATTTCGGTAGTAGACTACCGTATTTTCACGGTAGTGGGGAACTCGAGAACGGTGTATAGTGGTGAATGGTCGTGTCCGCCGCGCTGGAGAAACGAACCCAGCGGGCGCATGACTCGGCTATTGCAGGGCCGGCAGCAGACGCGGACCGGCCAAGAAAGGAAGGCAGGAAGGTATGGAGTCCACCGGCGCAATAACATTGGAACCAGCACTCGACCTCGACGCGATGGCGTCGATCGTGCGGGAGCTGGTGGCAGGAGGGACGGCACGGCTGCAGGACCGGCAATGGCTGCAGGCACGTGCAAAGGCGATGAACCTGTGCAATGATGCGGTCGCCGCGCTCGATGCGCTCCGGCAGAAGCTCCACCGGCGGGTGGCGCTGCTGGCGGACGACGGCACGCTGACTTGGTAGGAGGACCATTCCGAAAGTGGTGTGCATGCGTAGGCGCGTCAAAGGCCAGGTAGTCGCGTGTGTGCGCGACTACCTTCGCGACGCACCGGTAGACAATGCCTACCGTACTGCACTGGTTGCCGCGCTTGGCCAGCGCGGCAACATCCTTTCTCAGGAGCCGGACTTTCGCTGGGCGCTCCCCGTGACCGTATGCTGCGTGGCGGCGGGGAGTGCCGAAGAGCAAGCGGTCCCAGGTGCTGCCGCCATGGAGGTACTCATGGTGGCGCTCGACGTGCTGGACGATCTGGAAGACGGCGAGGCCAATCCCCTGGCATTGGAATTCGGGTTGCCCGCGGCACTCAATGCCTGCACCGGCCTGCTGCTCCTGGGTCAACTGATCCTGCTGCAGGCGGACGCTGGTGCGGACCTGGCACGAATCTGGTGCGGATCGGGTCTTTGTGCAGTAACGGGCCAGCATCAGGATCTCACCCGTTGCGCCGGAGAGGGCGTCGGCTACCGCGATGCGACAGAGATAACCGCTGCCAAGTCGGGTTCGCTACTGTCTTGCGCCTGCCGGCTGGGCGCCGCCGCAGCCCGCGCATCTGAGGAGATGCAGTTTCGCTACGCACAGTTCGGCCGCCTGCTGGGCGTGACCATGCAGCTTGCCAACGACGTCAAAGCAGTCGTGCACGGCGGGCAAGACAAGACGGACTTTGCTTTGCGCCGCCCTGTTCTATCGATGGTGTATACCGTGGAGTCGGCGCGGCTGGATTCCGCAGATCCCAGTGGCGCTCCAGAAAGCTGGGGCGCCGGATCAGCTGAATTCGTCTGGGCCGTGGCCGACACCTGCCGGAGGCAGGCCCTGCGCCTGATCCCAGATCTTGCCGCTGACGAGTCGTCACGACAGGCGCTCGGTGGCTTGTTGGACGTACTTTGATCGAACAGCTCGCAGACGAATGGGGGTCGTGATGGAGACTCCGGTCGCAACCACAGCTCAGTTTGCGGCAACCGATACCGCCAAGGCACCCCTGCGTCGTGGGACACGGCTGCCGATCGGTGCCCGCACCGCGCTCCTCGTCACGATTGTCGTGCTGTGCCTTGTCTCCCTGGGAACCAGCATCGCCGTCTTATTAATGCCCTCACGACTCTCGCTTGACGTGCGAACGACACCCGCAGGCGGGACCGAGATACGCTGGCTCTTGCCGGGCGGCATTCTCTGGGACGCCGGCTTGCGCCAGGGCGACCAGGTGCTGCTGCTCGACGGTCACAAGCCTGCCGCGGGAGAGAGCGGCAGCTGGTCCGGCCAGCAGATCACCGTCCGGCAGCTGGACGGCAAGGTGCTCTCCGCGACCGTGAGCAGTGCGATGAACATGTCGAGCACGTGGCCACTGGTGATATTGAGCCCATGGTTCCTGCTCTTCAGCGTGCTCCTGTTCCTGCGTGCGCGGCCAGCTGCAGCCGGCGTGGCATCGCTTGCGCTCTTCGGAAGCACCGCGTGGGCTCTGGCGCTGGCGCCGCTAGCTGATTCCAATCGACTCGTTGTCGGCTTGATGGCCGAGAACATCGCGGTCCCGCTCTTCGCAGCGTGCTTCGCGTCGTTCTTCTACGTCTTCCCGCGGTCATGGACTATCAGCGGCCGCATGGCCGCGGCACTCTTCACGCCGGCACTGCTTGTCTCGGCGCTGGATATCTGCGGCACTGAGTCAGCCGATCTATATCCCCTTGCGGATGAAGTCTGGTCGTTGCTGCTGATGTTGTACCTGGCACTCGGCGTCGGCTTGATCGTGCGCGCGTTTCTATCCGTGCGGGATCGGTCTATTCGCGGTGGTTTGTGGGTCATAGTCGCCAGCGCAGCAGTATCAGTGCTGCCCTTCGTCGTCTGTAGCATCCTACCGCAGCTCCTCGGCCAGCCGATGCTGCTGCGCCCTGAGCAGGCGATCCTGGCGCTAGCGGTTTTGCCGGTGGGCTTCGCCTATGCCATCCTGCGCTACGACACGATCGACGTGCGGCTGCTGCAGCGCTGGTTCGTCGACGGGTTCGCCGGCGCCATCATCCTCTGCCTATTGGCGGGCGCCACGGTGGGCCTGTGCCTCGCGGCAGGGGCTCTTCCCCTTTCGGGCGGTGGACTCATCGTGGTAGCTGGGCTGCTGGCGTTCACCGTGGCCGTCGTCTTCCCGCGCGTTTACACGCCTCTGCAGGCCGGCCTGGATCGCGTGCTCTTCAAGGACACGTACGACTACAGCGCCTCGCTCTATCAACTCAGTCACCGGCTGTCACAGGGCGCGCGGCTTGAGGCGCTCGTGGAATCGCTCCCGGACAGACTCGAGGGTCTGATGAACCTGGAGTTCGCCGTACTGCTCGTGCGCCAGCTCGACCGGCTGCAGACGCTTGCCGTCGCCGGATCGCCTCCCGCGGATCTCGCCACCGCCGCGGATGCCGCCCTGGCGCATGGGTACGAGCCCGACCGGCTCACATATTTGGAATTGTCCGCCGGTCCGGTGGCGCTGGCACCGCTGGAGACGCAAGGCAGCACCATCGGGTGCCTCTGCCTTGGCCCCAAGCGGAGCGGCGAGCCATTTCGGCATGAAGATCAAGCCCTGCTCCTCACGTTGAGCGGGCATGTGGCCGCGACCATTCGCAACGCACAGCTGACGGACGAGTTGCGTGCCCAGATCGAGGCGCTGGACCTGCTCAACACGCGCCTGGAACACGCGCAGGAGGCCGAGCGCCTGCGACTGGCCACCGAGATCCATGACGAGCCGCTGCAGACCGCACTACGGCTCCAGCGACTGATCGCCAGCGGCGAGGGCAGCAAGCTCGCCGCGAATGAGCTGGCTATGAGCGCCTCCCTCGTGGAGGAGCTCCGCTCTATCTGCCTGGGGATCCGGCCGTCGGCGCTCACGGAGCTTGGTTTGACCGCGGCGCTCGAACTGCTTGCCGAGGAATTCGACAAGCAGTCGGGCCTGTTGATCACGTTGGATACGGATCCCGCGATTGCCGAGCTGGTGCTCGGATCCGAAGCAGAGGTGGTGCTGTACCGAGCCGCCCAGGAAGCCGCGAACAACGCGTCCAAACATGCCCAGGCCAGGGCCGTGCACGTAGAGCTATGCTGCCGTGACGCGGTCGTGGAGCTGCGCGTGACCGACGATGGCGACGGCTTCGAGGTGCCTCCGTCCCTGATCGGCCTGGTAGCGACCGGCCACACGGGTCTGGCAGGTCTCAAGCTGCGGGTCGAACGTTTCGGGGGCACCCTCGAACTGCTGTCACAGCCGGGTCACGGTACCACGGTACAGGTGTGTGTACCGCACGAAGGATGGCGATCATGATTCGCGTGCTGCTCGTGGACGACCACGCGCTGTTCCGGGAGGGGACGCGGGCATTGCTGTCCGGAGCTCCTAATATTGAGGTCATTGGAGAATCCAGCAATGGCGACGAGGCGCTTAGCCTGGTGCAGATTTTGACACCTGATGTCCTGCTGCTCGACATCAGGTTGGAAGGTGCCAGCGGGATCGAGGTGGTCCGACGCCTCCACGGTCAGAGGTTTGCTCCCAAAGTCCTGATCCTCAGCGCCTATTCGTACGAAACGTACGTGCGAAATCTGTTCGCGATGGGCGTGCACGGGTATCTGCTCAAAAGTGCCTCGGGCCAAGAGCTCATCGAGGCGGTGAATGCGGTGCATCGTGGCGACCAAGTGATCGGCAAGGGGCTTGGCAACGGACATTCCTCCGATGGACGCCGCTCGGCCGTCGTCGCGGGGGGCCTGAGCGAGCGCGAGCTGGACGTGCTGTGCCTCGTGCGCGACGGCGCCAGCAACCGCGACATTGCCGAGCGGCTGCAAATCGGCGTGCGCACCGTCGAATCGTACCTGAGCCATGCTATGGCGAAGCTTGGCGCCTGCTCGCGCACCGAGGCAGTCAACCTGGCCATGCGGTCGGGCATCATGGGGAACGAGTAGGCCGGCGCCTCGAGCGCCGCCATATCTTGCAAGATTACCGTATTTCAACGGTAGTGCGCTTGCTAGCCAACGTGTATCGTTGACAGCGGTTGCGATACACGTTGGAGAAGCCGAACCCATGTGCGATGCGCATCAGATTCAACTACCGCTCAATCTCGATCACTCGGGGCAGCTTGAGGTCTTCCTAGCGGCTTGGGAAGACCCGCAGCTTCGGCAGGATCTGGAGTCTCTGGTCTCCGTTGCAGGACACTGCGAACTAGCACCGGGCGTGCTCAGCTACTGTCAGTACGCACGAGCAACTGAACTGGGCCAGCAGCGGCTGCTACAGCTCCTCAATGAACAGAAGCCGGACACGGCACAGCCAGCTTGGGCGGGGTGAGTGTCACGCACACCGGCTACTCGATAAATGGCACCAGTCCGATCCGAGCCAAGACGCCGGCAATCGCCTTCGTCACCCTTCAGCCGTGCCATCGTCATCGGGCAAGATACCTAGCAAGTAGCCGCTGCCGCGGATAGTGTGCAGGAGTCTGGGCTGGTAGCTTTCGTCGATCTTGCGCCGCAAGCGCCGGATATAGACGTCGATGATGTTGGACAGGCTGTCGAATTCGTCATCCCACACGTGCTCGCTGATCATTGTCCGTGTCAGCACCTGATCCGTGTTGCGCATGAAGTACTCGAGCATCGCATATTCTTTGCTGGTCAGCTCGATGGGAGTGCCAGCGCGCGACACGCGATGCGAGCTCGTATCGACCTGCAGGTCCGCCACTTGCAGCTTGGGCGACTTGGACGTGGTGTCACGCCGCAGAAGGGCCCGCACGCGCGCCAATAGCTCGTCCATGAAGAACGGCTTGACGACGTAGTCATCCGCCCCGCTATCCAGGCCTTCCACCCGATCCTCGAGCGAATCACGGGCGGTCAGCACCAAGATCGGCGTCGTTATGCCCTGCTCGCGCAGGCCCTTGCACAGCAGCAGACCGCTCTTCTTTGGCAGCATCAGATCGAGCACAATCAGGTCGTACGTGTTCACCAAGGCGAGCTCTTCGCCCTCTTCGCCATCGAAGGCAGCGTCCACGGCATAAGCCTCTTCGCGAAGGGCCTGGCATATGGTGCGATTGATTTTGTGCTCATCCTCAACGACCAGGATGCGCATGGATTCGTTCCCTCCTCACCCTTCTCCCAGGTAGTCCTTGATCGCTACTGCCGTCTTCGGGCCAATCCCGGGTAACTTGGCAATCTCGTCGACACCAGCGTTCCTGAGTTCCTTGACACTGCCAAAATGCCGGATGAGGTCGCGCTTTCGGCGCGGGCCTACGCCCGGCACGCTGTCGAGGCTGGACTCGAGGCTACGCTTGCCACGCACCGCCCGATGGTAGGTGATAGCGAAGCGATGGGCTTCGTCTCGCACGCGCTGCACCAAGAAGAGTGCCTGCGACCCATCGGGCAGGAGCACGGGCGCGGGTCGTCCCGGCAAGAATAGTTCCTCGTGTTGCTTTGCCAGCCCCACCACCGGTTGATCCCGGATTCCCAGCTCATCGAACACGGCCAGCACGGCATTAAGCTGGCCCTTGCCACCGTCGATGATCATCAGGTCGGGGCGGCGCGTCCACTCAGACGGGCCGGGACCGCGCGTATCCTGCGTGTCCTCATCCCCGGTCGATACCTCGCCCACTCCGGGACCGAGCGCATCCTGCGCGCCCTGGTCGAACGTGCCATCCGCTTGCACGGTGCTGCGGAGCAGCGCAACGTCAGGCCCCGGTTGCGCGCGAGCGCTCGCCTCGGCGTCCACCTGCGCGCCACTCACACGACGAAGGGCGGGCGGGACGCCCGCGCCCCCGGGAGCGTCTGCGTCCCCCAGGGCGAGAGCAGGCGGGACGCCCGCGGTGCCGGGGAGATCCGCCCGTTTGAGCCTGCGCCGGAGCATCTCGGCAAGACTCGAGAAATCGTCAGAGCCTTCCACGGTCTTTATCCGGAATCGCCGGTATGCGGCGGTCTTTGGTTTGCCATTCTCGAATACTACCATCGAACCAACCGTGGAAGTGCCTTGAATGTTGGAGATATCGTAACATTCGATGCGCATAGGCAACCGAGGCAGGCTCAACGCTGCCTGCAACTCGTCGAGCGCCTGCAGGGCTTTGCGCGCGTCGGTCAGCGCTCGCTGCTTTCGTCCCTCGGCCGCTTGGCGAGCGTTCTCCTGTGCCACGGCCACGAGGTCGAGCTTGTCGCCTCGCTGTGGGACGGTAATTGTCACCTTGCGGCCACGCTGTGCCGTCAGAATAGTACCAAGCTCGTCGAGGTCGTCGGGCTCGGCCGGCAGCAGCAGCTCCTCCGGCAGATCCGGCCCTCGTGCGCCACCATCCGGCTGCGCAACGAGGGAGTCAGGCTGCGAAGCGATCGAAACCGGATCCTGAATCCGGAGGTTCTCGAGGTAGTACTGGCCGATGAACGCGGCGAGCACGGCGCCATCTTCTTGGCCGGCGGTACCTTGCATCACGAACTGCTTGTGCCCGAGCATGCGGCCTTCGCGCACGGCGACGAGCTCCACGCACGCTTCGTCCTCGGCCCGCGCCAGGCCCACGATATCCTGATCGTGCCCGCCTACCACGGTCACGCGCTGCCGCTCGGTGACTCTTCGCACCGCCTCGATCTGGTCGCGCAGGCGAGCGGCCTGCTCGAAGTCCAGCGCCTCGGCGGCCGCATCCATGGCTCGCTCGAGCTGAGCGGAAACCTGGTCGCTCTTCCCCCGCAAGAAGAGCTCAGCTTGATCGATGATCTTCCCGTAGTCCTGTTGCGAGATGGCGTCGATACAAGGGGCCGTGCAGCGGTGGATGTGATACTCGAGGCAGGCACGGTTTTGCGGGCCTGCGATGGTCAGGACCCGTTCTTGAGGCGGCCCATTCTCGAGCTTCGTGCCACCGCGTCGACCACGCCGGGTTGCACGTACAGGCATTGGCCCAGATGCCGCGGTAGCCGCCGCGGTCGAATCGTGCTCGCCGCGCGGCGGCTGGATATTCAGCCGACAGGTGCGATAGGGAAACAGCCGCTTGAGCAGATCGAGCGTGCGGTGCACGGATTGCGAACTCGTGTACGGGCCAAAGTAGCGCGCCCCGTCGTCGGCCCGATGCCGGACCGCCTCAATTCTGGGATAGGGCTCATTGGTTGTGCGGATCGACAGGAAACTCTTGTCGTCACGCATCACGATGTTGTACTTGGGCCTGTACTGCTTGATCAAGTTGAATTCCACCAGGAGCGCGGCGTTTTCGCTCGGCAAGATCTGGTAGTCTATCGTAGCGATGCGTGGTACCAGGTGCGAGTTCTTGAGGCTCAGACCGTTAGGACTGCGGAAGTAGGAGCGCACTCGGTCTCGCAGGCTGCGTGCCTTGCCCACGTAGATCACCGTGCCCCGATCATCCTTGAAGAGGTAGCACCCGGGTTGCGCCGGCAGCTTGGCCAACGTTTCCTCAACAGCGGCGGGAAACCGGGCGTGCGTGCCCGCCGGGTCATCGGGCGAGTTGACGTTCATCGATCAGTCCGCGTATCCATTCGTGCCTCGCATCCTACCACTCCGATGATACCCGGCGGCGGCGCACAGTACGTGCTCATCGGACGCCCCATTCGCCCATAGCCACGCTCGCATCGCTGGGGTGATAATGCATCCATAGAGGAGTCGCTACGTGCTGGAGAATCCTGCAACGAGGCAGCGATGAGGGAGCATGTGGCTAACCAGCAGGCCATGATCGAGACGGAGAAGCCCAACCCCTTCCGCGTGGCGCAGGAGCAGTTCCACCACGCCGCCGGGCTGCTGCAGCTCAACGACGGCTATCGCCAGATTCTCAGCGACTGCAGTCGTGAGTTGACCATCCACTTCCCGGTGCACCTGGACGACGGCACCATCAAGGTGTTCACCGGGTACCGGGTTCAGCACGACGTGTCACGTGGACCCGCGAAGGGCGGTCTTCGCTTTCACCCAGGTGTCACGCTGGACGAGGTGAAGGCCCTGGCGATGTGGATGACCTGGAAGTGCGCCGTGGTGGGCATACCCTTTGGCGGCGCGAAAGGCGGCGTCGTGTGCACGCCACAAGAGCTTAGCCTCCGCGAGCTCGAGCGCTTGACCCGGCGTTTCACCAGCGAGATCTCGGTAATCATTGGTCCACAGATGGACATTCCCGCACCCGACGTCAACACGAACGCGCGCGTCATGGGCTGGGTAA
>Ga0187876_1001381_pt1 | contig 20692 bp, 13 predicted proteins | sample June2016WEW_17_4_FD_133000 | JGI IMG/M metagenome (GOLD analysis project Ga0187876, IMG submission 133000) | Peatland microbial communities from SPRUCE experiment site at the Marcell Experimental Forest, Minnesota, USA - June2016WEW_17_40 | ecosystem: Environmental > Terrestrial > Soil >...
GGATTTGCAGGCGGCTACCAGCGAGCTGAACGACGAGATCGACCACCACAGCACCTTTGAAGTCAGCTTGCCGGTGCAGTACCCTATCTCGCCCATCACGCACGGTGTTGCCCAGGCTGCCGTCGATCAGGCGAATGCCCTGCTGAGCCAAAACGTGTTCTTCAGCTCGCTGACGAAGGTGCGGGCCTGGTATCTGACACCGGCGCAACTAGTACAGCTCCTGACATTCAAGCCGGTCGATGACCCGAGCAAAGGCTGGATGGTGGCTCTTGGCATCGATACCAAGAAGCTGATCGCGACCATGGCGCCCATCGCGGCGGCATTCAACCGCCCGCCAGCTCCCGCCTACTATCAGTTTGTGGACGCCACGAATGGCGAACCCGCCGTTGCTATGGCCTATCCCGATACGCCTGGCCTGGCTATCGATATCAACAAGGTGGCGCAGCTCATACTCGCGTCGCCGGCGACAGGCCACACAGTGAGTATTCCATTTACACATCCACGCAGCTCTTTCACGTTAAAGGCTGCACAGGCGCTGCAGTTCGACACGCTGCAGGGCACCGCCGCAATCGACCTGCCGGACGAGTCGGCGGTGCGTTTGGCTAATCTCAAGGCGGCCGCCGCCAAGCTGGGCAGCGTGCTCATTCAACCGGGAAAGGTACTCACTGTAACCAACGTGCTATCGCCGATAGCTCCGGTGAGCGGTTTCCAGCCTGCCGCCGGGGCCTACAGCCGCAGCATGGACATCGCGGGCACAAACGGGGGGCAGGACCTGGCTGCGTCGGCGTTGCTTCAGGCAGCATACAATGCGGGCCTAACAATTCTCGCTCGTGCACAGTATCCCAACGTGAATACGCTCGACGGCCCGCCAGGGTTTGACGCGATCGTGCAGGCGAGGCCCGGCGGCGCGCAACTCGACATTACGAACAACACCAATCACGTGATGCTGATCGGCGTGGTAGTCAGCCAGAATCAAGTCAAGGCCTACGTGTTCACCGGCAATGCCGTCAGCAGAAGTGTCACGGTTTCCCAGCCCATCGTGACATTGAATCAGGACGGCAGCATCGATACACAGGTCAGTCGCACCGTCAGCGGCGATATCTCTCTGCAAGACCAGCTCCTCAGCCACTACGCGCCAGTAGACGAATACCCTTAGAGCGACCTCGTGTATACTCCCCACTGGAAGCGGCCTTGCAGCGGCCCGGCAGTCCACTGACAGTGGATCGTTGGAATGAGGTCTGGCCCAACATCGCGGTATCATGTCAGCGCGCACGATTCACTTGGTCGGTTCCCGGCGGTGCCGGGAGCGTAGGCACAGTGGGTGTGGGCGAAAGGCTAGCGAGGAGCGTCGGCCGGCGTCAACGATGACTAGTAGCTCCACTCCCGTGCTGCGCTGGCCCGTCCCGCGAGCCCGTGCCTGGCTCGCGGCAAACACCTGGGCACCCGATTGGCTGCCACGGTGGCTTCGCCACCCCGTGGCCAGCTACGTTGCGCCGGTGCTTGCAATAGCGCTTGCCGCCGCCCTCACCAGCGGACTCGAGCATTCGCTCACACGCTTCAGCTTTCACGGGATGGCCGGATTCCTGGCCATTCTCGTAACCGCGATTGTCTGGGGTGCAGGCCCCGGCATAGTCGGCGCGCTGCTGAACGCCATCACCTTGAACTTCGTCGTGGTACTGCCCCAATCCCCCGGGGATCACGATGTCCCGTCTCAAATTGTGGGCTTCACACTGGCGCTGTGTTTCGGGGCCACGGTGAGCCTGGTGGGTAGCCAGGCAGAAGCGCGGCGGCGGCGTCTGGTCGCCGAGCACGCGGCCATCACCGTTCTCGAGCGGCAGGAGAGCGTGCTGGCCGCCATCGTGCAGTCTTCGCAGGACGCGATTACGAGCCGCGACCGGGAGGGCCGGATCATTTCTTGGAATCCAGGTGCCGAGCGGCTGTACGGCTACAGCGCACACGAGATCATGGGCCAGCCGTACACGGTGCTGGTGCCGGAGCATCTGCGGGAGCAGGCTCGCCAAGTCGTAGAGGATGCTTTGCGTGACAGCCTGCAGATCCAATTGGAAACCACGCACCGGCATCGGGATGGGCACTTGATCGACGTGGCTGTGAGCGGAAATGTCACCTATGACTCGGACCACCGGGTCATCGGCACAGCCGCGATTGTCCATGACATCACTGCTCGAAGGCAAATGGAGGCGGAGCGAGACCGCCTCCTGGAGAGCGAGCGCGACGCCAGGACTGCGGCCGAGCAGGCGCTTCAGGCTCGTGACGAGTTCCTCGCGACGGCGGCACACGAGCTGAAAACGCCGCTGACCGGTCTGAGGGGATTCACGCAAACGCTGCTGCTGCTGAGCGATAAAGGCACGCTGGATCCTGTACGAAGCCGGACGGCATTGCGCAGTATTGAGGTGCAGACCAATCGGTTGACGCAGTTGGTGGGCCGGCTCTTCGACGTAGCCCGTCTGGAAACGGGTCGGATAGTGCTGGAACGCGCACCAATCGACCTGACCAACCTGTGCGAGGAGGTAGTAGCAACGCTCGAGCCATATGCCAACGCGCACAGCTTTGCGCTCGAGGCGCCGGGCCCCGTGGTGGCGGATGTCGATGAGCTGCGCATCGAACAGGTTCTTACCAACCTGCTCGACAACGCCATCAAGTACAGTCCCGATGGCGGCCAGATCGCGATTTCGGTATCTTCACCGAGTACGGATAATGCCCAAATCGCGATTAGGGACCATGGGCTGGGCGTGGACGAGCAGCATCGGGCGCACATTTTCGAGCGGCTCACACAGGCCCACGCGGAGGACTACCGATCTGGTCTGGGGCTCGGGCTCTACATCAGCCGGCAGATCGTGGAGTTGCACGGCGGCCAGATCTGTGCGGAATTCCCGGAAGATGGTGGCAGCTTGTTCACCGTGCTGCTGCCACGAGGGACCGCAACTCGGGTAGAATAACAGATTAGGGAGGCAACAGCATGGCTCGTGTCCTGGTGGTCGATGATGACGCGACGGTTCGCGCGTACATCGGCATGGCATTGGAGGAGATCGGTCACGAGGTCATGGCGGCCGAGCACGGTATCGCGGCGCTGATCATCCTGGAATCACGGCTTCCGGACGTGATTCTCCTGGATATGCGTATGCCGCAAATGGATGGGTGGGAATTCGCCCAGCGTTACCGGGATCGATCCGGCCCTAAGGCACCTATCGTGGTGATGACGGCGGCGCAGGACGCAGCACAGCGTGCCGCGCAGATCGCCGCGGATTCGTATCTCGCCAAGCCGTTCGATCTCACCGCGCTCTACGAGTGCGTCGAGCGGTTCGCCACATCCGCGTGAGAATTAAAGCACGCCCTTCGTGCTGGGAACGTCGTAGCCTCGGGCCGGATCCATGCGGCTAGCAGCGTGCAAGGCCCGCGCAAATGCCTTGAACACTGCTTCCACCTTGTGGTGGTCGTTGTCGCCGGCCAGGAGGCGCAGGTGCAGGTTGCACCGGGCCTCCGTCGCCAAGGACTGGAAGAAATGCGGCACCATGTCCGAAGGTAACGACCCGAGCATGTCAGCGGCAAGCGGGACGTCGCACACCGTGAAAGGCCGCCCAGACAAGTCGATAGCTACCAGCGCCATGGCTTCGTCCATTGGGACGAACGCGTGCGCCATGCGCGTGATGCCGCGCCGCTCACCCAACGCATTCTTGAGCGCTATGCCCAGACCGATGCCCGCATCCTCGACGGAGTGATGCGCGTCGACTTCAAGGTCTCCAATAACCCGTACGTCAAGGTCGAACAGACCATGGTACGCCACGAGGTTGAGCATGTGGTCGAGGAAACCAACCCCAGTGTGCACGGAAGCGGTGCCAGTGCCATCGAGATTCCACGTCACGTCCACATGGGTCTCGCCGGTTTCCCGCGTGCAAGCACCTATTCGCGCTTCCATCTTCTCCACCCGCCCGCCTCGCCCCTAGCCCGTGAGCCGTCCGACCCTCGCCGCCGCTTTGTCGCCTACAGTCTAGCATGGTTTGCTAGGCGCTGGTGCTGCCCATGTATTGGTACCTATTTGCTCATCCTAGGGCACATAACCGCACCCCCACCTAATCCGCGTGTTATCGGCTGGCTAGCGCCTTGACCCGGCGGAGGCAAGCCAGAGCCGGACAGCGGATTCCGTGACGCGCTGCACGAGGGTGGCCGTGCGGGCGAAAGCCTTTGCGCTGCTCATAGGACCATCCGGGATGGCAAAGGCCGCCACCATGCCCGCCTCGTATAGTGCGCCAATCTCGCCCCACCGTACCGCACCCGCGATGGCCACGACCGGCACGTTTGCGCGTGACGCATGCGCCAACACGCCGCTAATCACCTTGCCGCTTGCCGTTTGTGCATCCAAGCACCCCTCGCCCGTGATGACCAATGCGGCACCTTGCAGGTGCTCGTCGAATCGCGCAGCCTCCAGCACCGTCTCGATGCCCTGCTCCATGGTGGCGCCGACAGCCATGAGACCGGCCGCCAGACCACCCGCAGCGCCGGAGCCCGGCTGTGTGGCGACGTCACTGCCGGTGTCTCGCGCCACGATCTGCGCGAAGCGAGCCAAATTCCGGTCCAGGACCTGTATGTCGGCCGGGCCTGCCCCTTTCTGCGGCCCGAACACGGCGGCTGCGCCTGCTGGGCCGGTAAGCGGATTTACCACGTCGCAGGCGATCCTGAGCCTGATACCCGCCAAACGCCCGTCGAGACCAGACAGATCGAGTCGATCCAAGTCGGCCAGTCCCCGATTGCCGGGCCCGATTTCCGCGCCCCGTACATCCAGCAACCGTGCGCCCAGGGCCTGCAGCGCACCCGCGCCGCCGTCAACCGTGGCGCTGCCGCCCACGCCGAGTATGACTTCCCGTGCGCCGTCATCGAGAGCCGCCTTGAGCAGCTCGCCCGTGCCGAACGTGCTCGCGCGAAAGGGATCGCGTTCATCAGGCCGAAGCAACGGGAGGCCCGATGCGGCAGCCATCTCGAGCACGAACGTGCCGCCTCCCAGGTTGCCTATGCCGCCGGATACGGGTCGCCCGAGAGGGTCGTGCGCGGCAGCGGTGAGCACATTGCCGCCACGTGCCGCCACAAGCGCCTCGACGGTACCCTCACCGCCATCAGCCAGTGGCACGCAAACTACCGCGCCGTGCCTATTGGCCCGGCGGGCGCCGATCCCCATGGCCGCTGCAACCCGCGCTGCAGACAGGCTGCCCTTGAACGAGTCCGGGGCGCAGATTAGTCCCACAGTGCCATTATACAGACGGCGCGGATCGCCTCGCAAACGGCTCAGATCGGCCGGTTTATCTGCCATCGCAGCCGAAAACACACTACGTGGAGGATGCAATAAAGTACCCTCTCCCACAGCTTGTGCCCCATTTCAAGGAAACTGCACTGGATCCCCGCAAAAAGGGGTGACAATACCGCTTTGCTGTGTTATAGTGAGCAGCGGTGTGCACTGCTGGGATAGCCCGCTAACGTTTTTCCGCGGACCCGAAAATCGTAACTTCGAGAAGGGAGGAGGCCGGCAGCTCAGCAAATGGCTGGGTCCGGTTACACGCAGTGAAAAGCCAAACGACTGTTTTCGCGATCCGTGCCTCCATAGCCGGAGCACTAGCGATGATCGCTTATGGCCTTACCACCGGGGCCGCCAGCAATGGTGTAGCCGGGGCCCAGGCGCCCGTGCCCGGCGTCGCGCCCCTGGCAATTGTTTCGTCTCTTCACGTGGCCGGGAAAGTGCAGGCAGCGCTTGCCAGGGCTTCGCTGACCCATGTGACAATCTCAGCCTCCGGTGCGCGAGGCGCGCACGTCGCCGCCAAGAGCCCAGTCGCGAGTCGCATCGTAACAGTTGCAGCCAGTTCCCACACGCGGGTCACCGCCAAGCGCAGCGCAGCCACGGCCATCTCGCAGCAGGTAGCCAGGGCCGTCCTCAGCGGCGTCAAGGCTGTGGCGTCATCGGCTCAAAGTCAAACTGCCTGGAACCCCGCGCGCATGCCTGGGGGTAATGCCCAAGAGTACTTTATCACCGGCTATACGGCCACGGGCAACTTGACTGCCACCGGCACGGTGCCGCACTGGGGCACTGTGGCCGTCGACAGCAGCGTCATACCGCTTGGCTCCACGGTGTACATCCAGGGTCTTGGTGCGTTCCACGCCGAAGATACGGGGAGTTACATCGTCGGTGACCACGTGGATGTGTTCGTCAACTCGGTGGCGGCAGCCTATAAACTGACTGGGTACCGCTTGGTCAGTTTTACACCCCCAAAGCACTAGGCTCGCACTATCGCTGGCCCACGCATGAGCCTCGAGCTCGCGTGAGACGCTTCAAGGACCCTGCAGTTCTCGGCATTCGTACCAATGCCAGAAGGACCCAGCATCGTGGCCGCTCGATTAGGCATGCCAGGCGCAGCTCCCTGCAAGCGGATGCGTTCCTAAAGGGAAACCATGACGGGATCTGCATCAAGCCGCACGCTGCTGGGACCGCGAGCATCGTGCTCGCCCCTGGACCTGCCAGCTAGCGGCTCCCTCGCTACGACACGGCCTGCGGGTTTCATCGCGGCTTCACTATAGCCGGGACCTCGATAGTCAAACAGCACTTGACGCCAACGGAGCGTCCTTGACATCAACGCCAATTGGGCCCACACTGACCGCAGTTGTATGGTATGTCTGGCACGCATCACGCTCGGCAGGGCGGCCGGCCTGAAGGCATCGGCATACGGGCACGGAAGATCTCGATGATTGGGGCAACTTGGTGGTAGCGGCTAACCGGTAAGGCTGTCCCGCCCAGCGACGGGAGTCGAGCGACCGGAGTCGCGCGTGCCGTACGATTTTGCTGGATGCCGCCACGCGCCGGAGCTGCTGTGCCAGTGTCGCCATGTGGGAGAAGGACTAGGTCTTGGGAATGGTGCGACAAGCTGCCATACTATTGGCTGCGCTAGCCGTCACCGGCACGCTGTGGCTGCCGCTCAACCCGAACAACCCACTTCGCGTTCGCGCTGCCAGCCCACTAGCCGAAGTGGCCGCCCCTGGGCGTGACGCTGCACCAGCACAAGTGAAAGCGCGTGCCCTGCTGCCGGCACTCGACAGGATGCATGACTCCGCGTCACCGGCCGCGGTGCCGGCGGTGCCTGACCCGGCGAATCGAGTCTCCCAACCGCCTGCACGCGAACTGCAGGGAGCAGGTTTCGCCAATACCACGTACTTTGCCGAGGGCTATACCGGGGACAGCCCTGATCTGCAGTTCAGTGAAGATCTCGATTTCATCAACACCAGCCCGGTGACTGCTTCGGGGCGAATCTGCTACGCAACCTCCACCGGCATCACGAAAACCGTGACACTTGCCGTTGCCCCCTATACGAGACTCGTGCAAAACGTGGTCCAAGACGTCGGCAAGAATCAGGCGGTCAGCGCGGCAGTCAGCACCGACGCATCGCTCACGGTAACGCGCACGATTACGCGCACAACTGGAACCGGGCTACAGCTTGCATCGACGACTAGCAACGGCGAGTCGGCCCTTTCTTCAAACTGGTACTTCGCCGAAGGCTACACCGGATCGACGTTTCAAGAGTATGTCGCGCTGTTCAACCCGAGCGATTCGCCCGCACAGGTGATGGTGCAGGTATTCAGCAGCCCAGAAGCGGCGCCGATCGAACCGGTTTCCACCGTAGTATCGCCACATTCGCGAGCTACGCTCGACATGCGGGCAATTGTGCCGCAGCGATCGATCGGACTGCTGGTTGAGTCCGATCAGCCAATTGCGGCGGAACGCGTCCTGTACTGGGGCGCCGGATCGGGATCGGGCAAGTACGGATCGTCGGTGAGCCCAGGCTTGCTGGAGCCGGCTGCATCATGGACATTCCCTTATGTCTCGGTCGCCAACGACGACGAGGCGTTTCTCGCGTTTACCAACCCGTCGACGGTGCCCGCGAACGTGACCTTTACAGTGGTGGGCGTGCGCGGCACTGCTACACCACTCGCACCTCTTACGGTACAGCCTGGAGCCCGCGCCACGGCGTCGTTGACGGCGCAAACGGTGGATGCAGGTGGCCCGCTGTATATCATTGCCCGTTCCAATGTGCCGGTGGTGGCGGAGCAATCGCAGTACTTTGGCGGTTCACCTAACGCCGGCAGCCACACGGGGAGTGTGGTGCCCGGTATTGACATGTCCTCGCGGTGGGTGTTTTCTGCTTCCGATCCACCGGGGGCTACATCCTGCGCCTGGTACGTATTGAACGCCGGCACAACCTCGGTGCAGCTGTCTGGCAACCTGTATACCGGCAACGGTCAGAGTGCGGCACTGCAACCCCACGCGATACCTGCCGGCACGCTGACGCGAGTGGACGTCGCCGAGATCCCCTGGAACCAGGCCACCGACTCGGTTGAGTGGATCAGCAGCGCCCCCGTCAGCGTCGTGCAGGTGCTGTTCGATGCAGCCAACAATGCGGTAGCCATTGTCACGGGCGTCGAAGGTCGTGCAACCCAGTAGCGATCTACAGTCCCACCCCACGCTCAGCAGCCAGCACCTCTTGCACTGCCGCTATCAGCGAGTCGACCAGGCGTTTCTGATCGTGGCCGTTGGCGCGAACGTGTATCTCGACGTCTGCGTCGACGCTGACATGAATCCAGGGGCTACGGGACACTGATGTCGGGCTCTCATCCTCAACCACCCTGGGCCGCTGCTCCACGCGCGCGGGCTGTTGCAGTGCTTGCGACACGCCGCGCGGCAGAGCGCTAACCATGGATGGGCGCGACGAAGCCGGGCGGGTCGCAGCCAGGGCACCCGAGAACAGGCCCTGCGCGGATAACGCGCCTGGCAAACCGCGAGTCAGTCGTGCGAGGTAGGCCTGAACGTCGCCCTCAGTTGGGGTCCGGGCAGGCATCGGGCGATCGAGCAGTGCGCGCAACGCATCTGGCGAGAGACGGCTCATGAAGCGCTGGATTTCGCGCGCTGGGACATATTGGCCGGCGAGCCGGACCACAAGCCTCAACTGGTCAAGATGATCGTCACAGTAGGGCATGATGCTGCCGCGCGGCCCAGGCGGCGGCAGCAGGCCTTCGTCGATGTACTGCCGCACCACCCGCTCGGAAAGAAGGATGCCTTCCGCCGCGGACGCGCGGGATATGAGGTCCGGCAGGCTGTACGTTATTTGCACGGAGGACGGGTAGTCTTCGTTCTTCGCAAACATCGTTCCAAGTATAAGGCCGGCAGTTGGCGCTTGTGGGGCCGAATATGGATAAAATCCTGCAACTGTGAAGGTGCCGCGACGCCCGCACGGGCGAGGCCGCTCCGGAAAGTTCCACGCTAGGGGTGTCGCGAGCGCACCTGAGACGTGGAGGCGCGAACGCCTGGGGGCGCGGACATCCTGTCCGCCCTTCGCGCCTCGCGGCACCAGGGCGAGCCGAGGACGCTCGCGCCCCAGAATGGTCCGGCTGGCTGCGCGGACATCTTGTCCGCGCCCGCGCTCCCAGACCCCGAGTCAGGAATCCTACTTGGCCAGCGAGATCCTGCCGAAGGCGCTACGACCGGCGTACTTCGCGTCTTCTTCCAGTTCGTCTTCGATTTGCAGCAGTCGATTGTACTTTGCGGTGCGCTCACTGCGCGCCGGGGCGCCGGTCTTGATCTGGCCCGCGTTCGTGGCCACCACCAGGTCGGCGATAGTTGTATCCGGTGTCTCGCCCGAGCGATGGCTGACGACAGCAGTGAAGCCGGCGCGGTGCGCCATGTCGATGCAGTCAAGCGTCTCGGACACCGTACCAATCTGATTCAGCTTGATGAGGACGGAGTTCGAGCAGCGCTCGACAATTCCCCGCTCGAGGCGCTTGACGTTGGTCACGTAGATGTCGTCACCCACGAGTTGGACTTTGTTTCCGAGCTTCGAGGTCAACAAGTTCCAGCCGGCCCAGTCGTCCTCGCTGAGGCCATCCTCAATTGACACGATCGGGTAAAGGTCCACCCAGCTTGCATACAGGTCTACGAACTGCTCGCTAGTGAGGGTCTTGCCCTCCTTGCGCAGGACATACTTGCCGTCCTCGAACAGCTCGCTGGCCGCGGTATCGATGGCGAGCGCAATCTGCTCGCCGGGTTTGTAACCGGCGCCTTCAATGGCCTGCAGGATGAGCTCGAGCGCGTCCTTATTCGACGCAAGTGCGGGCGCGAAGCCGCCCTCATCGCCAACCACGGTGCTGAGGTTGCGCGACTTGAGCACGCCGGCCAGCTTGTGGTACACCTCCACGCTCCAACGCAGACCCTCGTGGAAGCTCTCGGCGCCTACCGGCATGATCATGAATTCCTGAATATCGGTGGACTGCCATTCGGTATGCTTGCCGCCGTTGAGGATGTTCAATTGGGGCACGGGCAGTACGTGTGCGTTCGTGCCGCCAATATAGCGGTAAAGCGGCATCTCTAGCGCGGCAGCCGCGGCACGTGCCACGGCCACGGAGACGCCGAGGATGGCATTTGCCCCCAGCTTCGACTTATTCTCGGTACCGTCGAGATCGATCAACATGCTGTCTATGCCACGCTGCTCCAGCGCGTCCTGGCCCTCGAGAGCATCAGAGATTTCGCCATTGACTGCCTCGACCGCTTTGAGCACGCCCTTGCCGTTGTAGCGCTTGGGATCTTTGTCGCGAAGCTCATGCGCCTCATGCGCACCGGTCGACGCGCCCGATGGCACCATGGCCGTGCCCACGGCACCACTAGAGAGCTCAACCTCTACCTCAATCGTGGGGTTGCCGCGCGAATCCAGAATCTCTCGGCCCAGGATTACCTCAATTGTGGTCATAGTCTCCCTTTCCAATGCTAATTTCAGCCTCGTACGACTGGCTGACTGCAAAACCCTCCCTAGTATAGGACAGGTGGGTGATACCCGCTGAGGTCCATCCGGCCCGTTTCAGCCTTCCAGTAGGCTCTTTGCCAACATTTTGGACGGTTGTGGCAGTCGCATGACATCCAGCACAGTCGGCCCAATGCTGCTCAATGCCCCATCCTCGCGCAGCCGGGCCTGATTCCATGGCGACGAGGAGTCGGGCGGCACGACCACAAAAGGAACAGGGTTGGTCGTATGGGCCGTGTGCGGCGCGCCGGTCACCGGATCGATCATCATCTCGGCGTTTCCATGGTCAGCCGTTACCAGAGCAACGCCACCAAGCTCGGCCACCGCTGCCAGCACACGGCCCAGCTGGAAGTCGACGGTCTCCACCGCGCGAATTGTCGGCGGAATGAAACCGCTATGACCGACCATGTCACAATTCGCGAAATTCATGATCACGAGATCCGGCTTGTCGGAATGCAGCCGGTCGATCACCGTTTGGGCTACGCCGGCGGCGCTCATCTCCGGCGCCAGGTCATACGTGGCTACTTTGGGCGAGGGCACAAGCACGCGAACCTCGCCCGGCCAGGGCTTCTCTCGGCCACCGTTGATGAAGATGGTGACGTGCGCGTACTTCTCGGTCTCCGCGACATGGAATTGGGTGAGGCCCGCTTCGCTGACGACCTGGGCCATGGTGACTTCGATGGGGTCGTCAAACAGCTCCGGCGGGAAGGCGACGACGACCGGCACGCCCTTCTCGTACTCGGCGAGCGTGACGAAATAGAGGTCTTTGAGCTGCTCGCCGCGGTCGAAGCTGTCAAAATCGGGCATCACGAAGGCACGCGTGAGTTGCCGGGGGCGGTCACCGCGGAAATTGAAGAAGATCACCGCATCGCCGTCGCCGACAGTAGCGACCGGATGGCCATCCTGAACGATAACCGTGGGCAGCACGAACTCGTCGTTCACGCCGGCTTCGTAGCTGCCCTTGATAGCGGTGAGCGCATCCGGCGCCTGCGCGCCCTCACCTTGTACGAGCATCTGATACGCTTTTGCGGTGCGATCCCAGCGCTTGTCGCGGTCCATGGAGTAGTAGCGGCCGCTGACCGTGGCAATACTGCCGATCTGCAGATCAGCCATGCCGTGGTTGAGCTTTTCGACATACTCGTAGGCACTTTGGGGCGGTGTATCGCGGCCATCGAGGATGGCCTGCACGAAGACCTGATCCAACCCCTTGCTGCCGGCCAGCTTGAGCAGCGCCAGGAGGTGCTCGTCGTAGGCATGTACGCCGCCTGGCCCGATCAGGCCAATCAGATGCAGCTTGGTGCCACGCTCTCGCACGTGGTTGATGGCGCCGGCGAAGGCAGGGTTCTCGAAGAAGGTGCCGTCCTCGATTCGTCGCGAGATCTGCGTGAGGTTCTGCATCACGACTCGGCCGGCACCCATATGCATGTGGCCGGTCTCGGAGTTGCCCATCATGCCCTTGGGCAGGCCAACGGCCCCTCCAGATGCCTGGACAAGGGTATGTGGGCACGATGACCATATACGATCGAGGTTGGGGGTGCTGGCCGCGGCGATGGCGTTGCCGCTTGTCTCTTCGCGATAACCGTAACCATCGAGGATAATCAGGCAGGTGACCGGTGGGCGCTCCACAGTTGCTCCTTGCTGCTTCACGAATCACACGCGTCCGCGCGGTGCTTCCGCAGGCACGACGCGCACTTTAGGCGGGCCGAGCGTGGCCGCGCGGAGGCGGGTCTCGGCGCCCTCAGTGTACCACTCCGAGGGAGCTTACCCGACGCACGCTGCGCGGCAAGGTAGTCTAAGCCCGTCCGGTCACTCAAGGCAAAGTTGGCCAGATTCGCAGGCTGCAAACGGTCGTTTGCCGCAAACGCGGATTGAGCCCGGCATTGCGATGATATGCCAACGCTGGGACACTGTATTGGGGATCCAGATACTGGCAATCCAGCCTGCGACCTTGCGGTCGCCTGGAGGCGCGGGGACCGTGCGGTGCCGGCTCAGAATGCTCAGCGGCCGTCGAGGCCCTTGGAGTCGCACGGACACCCGATCCGCCGCCTGGAGCGGCAGGACCTGCGCGAGCATGCAGCACTTGAGGGAGGTCGACCATGATTCCGACATTGGCATTTGGACGGACCGGCCACATCAGCACGCGAGCGATCTTCGGCGGCGCCTCGCTGAGCGCGGTGACGCAAGCAGAAGCCGACCGCACACTCGACGTGCTGCTCAGATATGGAGTCAATCACATCGATACGGCTGCAAGCTATGGCGAAGCTGAGCTGCGAATTGGTCCCTGGATGGCAGAGCATCGTGACAAGTTCTTCCTGGCCAGCAAGACCGGCGAACGGCGCTACGGTGCGGCACGCGACCAGATCCGGCGATCGCTCGAGCGGCTGCGCGTGGATCACCTGGACCTGATCCAGCTGCACAACCTGGTCGATCCGGTCGACTGGGAGGTCGCGATGGGGCCGGACGGCGCCCTCCAGGCCGCCATCGAAGCCCGCCAGGAAGGTCTCGTACGCTTCATCGGCGTGACAGGCCACGGACTTTCCGTGGCTGCCATGCATCGCCGAGCCCTCGAGCGCTTCGACTTCGATTCGGTGTTGCTGCCCTACAACTACCAGATGATGAGTGTGGCGCACTACCGCGAGGACTTCGAGAGCCTGCTTGCGCTCTGCCAGGAGCGCGGCGTGGCCGTACAGACCATCAAGGGCGTGCTGCGGCGTCCCTGGCCCGAAGGACAAGCGCGATCGCGCACGACCTGGTACGAGCCGCTCGAGCAGCCGGCGCACATCGAGAAAGCAGTCGGGTGGGTGCTGAAACGACCGGGTATATTCCTGAACGCCCCAGGCGATATCCACGTGCTGCCGCTCGTGCTCGATGCCGCGAGCCGTTATGAGGCCGGCCCGACCGACGCCGAGATGGAGCAGCTCATCCGAGAGCAGGAGATGCACACGCTGTTCGTGTAGGCTGCCGGTGCTGCAAACCACCGGTGACCGGTATTTGCGCAAATACCGCCGTGAGTGCCGCCGGACTAAGGGCCTATGCACGAATAACTTGTGCAAGTTTAGGGCCAGATTCGGGGCTCCGCCTCTGGTGCACTGCCAGTCAACTTGAAGTGGGTACTTGTGCGCAGGCCCTAAGTAGTGGGACCTTTCGGACAGATACTGACATGAGTCTCCAGCGCATCATCCTCGGAATGAGGGCAGTAGGCTAGATGGAGACGCATTGTCGCCTACTGGGTCGTGCTTCAATTGATCGCGGGACCAAGCGGGCCGCCGAACTGGCCGCAGTCAGAGGCGCATTCCCCCCAAAAACACGAAATTGAATGCGGTATGACCCACTAATGATCAGGGCGCTGCTATGGCGCGCGGAAGCCATAGGCCGTGCCCGAGAATTGGCTGAGGAGCTCATCTATCTCGGCGCTAGTTGGCATTGACGCAAGGGCGCCAACGCGGGTGGTGGCCTTTGCGCCCGCAGCGTTGCCGCGCTGAACCGCAGAGCGCAGCGGCAGGTCATGGGCCACCGCGACTGCCAGGGTGCCAGTGAACGCGTCGCCGGCACCGGTTGCGTCAACGGCGCGAACGGGCAAGGCAGGTAGGAAGCCTTCGAAATCTGAGGTGGCGAGGAAGGATCCTAGCGCCCCACGCCGGACCACCACAGTCTGCGGGCCGTAGGCTAGCAGCTTACGGGCGGCCCTCACCACACTGGCGTCGTCATTGATGGGATGTCCGACCAGTGTTGAGGCCTCGGTGGTGTTGGGGGTCAGGATGGTGCACTGGCTCCAGATCTCGGGGCCATAGCCCTGCGCCGGGCCTGCATCGACGATCACTGGGATGCCCAGTTCCCTTCCCAAGCGTATGGTGGCAGAGATGGTCTGCGGAAGGGAGTCGAATGTCACCACCAGCACGCGCGGAGGGTCGTTCACTGGGCACAGTGCGCGGGTGACCCACTGAGCATCGAGTTGCTCAGCCGCGCCCCGCACGATCACTCCGGTACTTTCGCCGATAGAATTGAGCAGCAGGATCACCATGCTCGACTGGGAGTCCTTCATGACCTTCACACTCTGCACATCGACTCCCGCTTGCTCGAGGGTCGCCCGGGTGGTGCTGCCTTGCTCGTCATCCCCGACGCAACCGATGATCTGCGCGTGAACGCCCGCTCGCGCAACGGCAACGGCGATGTTGGCACCCTTGCCACCGGCACAGGGCAGGAACTCGTCTGCCCGCACGAACTGCCCGAACTCCGGCAGCTTGGGAACTTTGAGTATGAGGTCGCTCTTGATGGCGCCCACTACGGCTATGCGCACAGTCGTGACTGCTCTACACTGATGGCGGAGATCCTATGTCCTCCCCGAGTTCTGACCCTATGCCCTGAAGCAGATCGTGCGCGGCGACCAGGGCGAACGCCCGCTTGGGGGGCGGGATCTCGTGGTAGCCGGCCAGCGCCAGGAAGTCGGTGGCGTAGGCGAGGCGTAGTTCCCAGTCCGGTAAGGTGGATGTCGTCATTCCAGTGAAATACCGCTGGTAGCTGTCGCGCAGCCATTCGAGTGCCGACCACGCCAGGGGGTTGTCGCCAGCGCCGACGGGCGTAGCGCCTCTGAGCCAATCAATCACGGCACCTCGCCATCCAGCCACGCTGGACCACTCGTAGGCTTTGGGTCCAGAATCCCACACATTGACGAGGATATCGACAGCTAGACGAGCCACGTCGGTCGCCCAGTGCCACCGGTCGCGGCGAGCTGGATCAATCAGGTGCGGGTTATTGTATGGCGAAATCAGGATGTTGTTAGTGTGAAGGTCGCCGTGGCAGATGCAGGTGAAGATCCCTGTTCGGGCGCTTAGGCCTCTACTGTGCTGGTCTCTGCAGAACCAGTCGAGCAGCGCCAAATCGAGGCTGCTATCCACATGGTCTCTGACCAGCGGCCATAGCTCGTACACTGCAGCGTGCGCCCGCGCTCGCCGGCCATACGAGCTCCACAGCCGCTCCACGGCGCTCGCGGAGGGCTCCAAGCCGCCGTCCGTATAGTCCTCTTGCAGGGCCTCAAACACCTGGTCGAGCACAGCGGGTACCTGGGAGGCGTGATCGGCGTTGCCGTTGGCGAGCCACGACCTCAGCGTGCAGGAATCGTGATCTAGTTCAACGTCGATCGCGTGCCAGCCACGGATTTCGACAGGCGCCTTGCACCGATACCGCAACCACCGACCGTGCCCTCTTCCCGCAGGTGGGACGCGATCGAGCTCAGTGCGCAGATTCTCGGCATCGCGAGAGACCTTCATCACGAATCTGTGTGGAGTCCTTCCCCCTGGGCGAAACTCGAAGAGCTTGAACACTGAGGCTCCTGAGAAGCCCTGCTGTAGACTGCTGATCTCAAACCGTTCTGCCCCGGGGCCTAGACGGTGCGCGAGATCCGCAATCACGCCTTCGCCTATGGCCTCGATTTTGGCGTGGAGGTATATGTCGTTTTGGGGCATTATCTGCAATGGGATGCGCGGCTGCAAGAGCGCTCTCAGGTGAGCAGCTAGCTCGTCGTCGCCGATCCTGCCCTCCTGGAGATCTCGCTTGTTGATGTAAATGGGACCATGCAAGTCCTCAACGCGCTGCCGTAGCGCGTCGTGCGATTGGTCGGGAGCACTCCCGCCTCTGCTCATGGCAACAATCGGAAGGTGCGGGTATCGTTCGTGTGCGAAGCGAATCACTCCGAGCCCCTCTGTGATCGATTTCCCCCTGCGCTGGGACTGATCGGGAAAGAGGATGTCAGCTATGAACAGCCCGTAGTTGCTGCCAGGCTCCTGCAGTTTGGCTCTGGCCCTGCTTGCCGTTTGCACCGGGTCCCACTCAATTCGGCCATAGGTGGCTTCGAACCGGCCATAGCGCCACGCATCACTGAACGGGCCTTCCATGAGTGCTTCGAAGTCGTCCGAGACATCTTCCAGTGCCAGTATCCGCATGTCGGATTCCTCCTTACGTCGGGTTATTGCAGCGCCTGGCTGTCCAAACGGTGCGCGAGATCCGTAAGTAGGCCTTCGCCAGTTGCTTCGACCCTGGCCTGAAGGCACATGTCGTCCTGGGGCGCCATCTACGCCTTGGGCGATGGGATTCGCGGCTGCAACAGCGCGCTCAAGTGAGCGACCAGCTCTTCGTCGCCGATCCTGCCCTCTTGGATGTCTCGCTTGTTGATGTAGATAGGGCCACCCAAGTCCTGAACACGCTGCCGCAGCGCGTCGTGCGATTGGTCGGGAGCACTCCCGCCCCTGCTCATGGCAACAATCGGAAGGTGCGAGTATCTGTCGTGTGCGAGTCGCATCACTCCGAGCCCCTCTGTGATCGATTTCCCCTTGCGGTGGGACTGATCGGGAAAGAGAATGTCAGCTATGAACAGCCCGTACTTGTCGCCGGCCTCCTGCAGTTTGTCTGTGGCCATGCTTGCCGTTGCCGCCCAGTCCCACTCTATTCGGCCATAGGCAGCTTCGAACCCGCCATGGCGCCAGGCATCATTGAACGGGGTTCGCATGATCTCTTCGAAGTCGTCCGGGTCGTCTTCCAGTGCCAGTATCCGCATGTTAGGTCCCCTCTCCTGTCGGGTTGTTGTTGCGCCTAGCTGAGCATCCAAGTGACTTCGACCGCGAAGGTCCAGGGCGGATCTGTCACACTATGGTATCTGAGTGTTGCGCCGAACGCACTGAGGCGCTCCGTCAGCCATTCCAGGCCGCGTCCATGATGATCCGGTCGTCCGTGCGTATCGGTGCCTGTGTTCCAGACGGTGAGCGTCGCGAAATCGTTGCTCAATGATACGCACATCTCGACCATCGGTGATGGGCCGGACGGGACCGCAGCATGGCGGCGAACGTTGCGAACGAGCTCCTCGAGACAGTCGTACACTAGGTCGCTGGTACAGAATATGGGGATCTCGCTCGGAGAGTCAGGTACCCGCGCCTGCAGGCTCAGACCCTGGCTGAGCTCGCTGTCCGGCAACTCGTCTCGGAACTCCGATACGATGCGCTTCAGGTCACACGGGCATTGCAGACCCAAGATCGTAGCCAGAGCCGAGGCGCGCTCTCGGACGCCTTGCGTGAACTCGCCTGGGTCGAAGACGGTCTTCTGAAGTGCCTGTCTCGCGTTCACAAAGGCCGACCACTGTTCCTGTGCCGGCGGGTCTTCGGGGTGGATCGCAAACTGGAACAACATCGCCGACACGGTAGCCATCTGAGGACCCAGGCCGCTGGCGGGCGCACAAAGGGCCATAGCAGCGCCGTTGCCCACGAGCTGCCGCACGTCGGGGCCGCGGAACAGCCGTTCGAGCACGACTAGCAGGGGCACGACCGTCTCCTTCAAGAATGGCTCACACCGCTGGTGCCACTTCGTCAGGACCATCTGCCAGTTGATGGTCGGCAGGGGCAGCGACCGATTGGCGATGCGCTTTTCCCTGGCTCCGAGGTACAGCGACATCATGGCGCTCGCCACTGGATGGTGCGCATCGTACGTCGAGTCATAGACTGTCTGGAGCTCGTTCCACGCGTGAGCCATGTTGGGCGACCCCTGGTGCTTGGATTGATACCACCGGTATAGCGCCAGCAGATGCAACGTGCTCAGGCACTCAAGAAGACGCACGCGCTCGTTCACAGGGATTGCCTCGAGCTGTGTATCCCAAGCGTCGTTGTACACTGCATCGAGGCTATCCGATAGCTGGCGGCGTTTGGCCGGGTTGTTCTCTCCGACCACTTGCGTGAAGGCCAGGTACAGGAGCTGGCTCAGCAGCTGGGGCCTACTGGCTACGGCCCGCCAATGTGCCAGCAGGTCATGCGCGAACGCATCCCGGGAGACAGTGCGCAAGATGATCAGCGCGGCCCCCCGCACCTCGTCCCGTGCCTCGGCGTCGTTCAGTGCCGTCACCGCCAACTGGGTGAGCGCCTCGGTGATCTCAGGGAGGTCGAGCGGGAACCGTCCCAGTGCGGTCCATTCCTGACTGAAAAGTAGGACAAGCTCGTCCCGAGTGATTCCGATAGGGTCGGGCACCGAGGCCGCGACGAGACCAGCGGCATGCTGAAGCTCGCTACGCACGTCTAGTGCGGCGAGGGCGTCCGAGCGCGCGCGTTCCACCCGCTCCCGGAATCGGAACAGCCTACTCGTTGCCACGTAGTCGATGTCGGCCAGCCGATGCGGTGAATCGATGGACAGACCACCGCTACCGCCATCCGCATCGGGCTGGGACCGCCGATCATGATCGAGATAGTGCTCGCGTACGTCAGCTAGCCACCAACCTTTGAGCCTTGCCTCGGCCGACTGCTTGTACCCGGCCAGCGCAGTAGGAGGATCGAATTCCTCCTCGGCCTTGAAACGGCCGAGTTGCATACAGCATGGGCAGTCGTGCTGCCCGTAGGCCCAGATCCGCCAGGAGGCCAGGAACTTGACCCTGATCTCGGTCTGCCACTCGGTCTTCTTCTCGGTAGGGCCCTCCGGGCCTACGCGCCGGATCTGGCGCAGCATGTCTTCTTCGTGCCGAGGTATCTGGCTGAGGAAGGCGACGATGAGCGCGCGCCGCACGCGGTTCTCGGCACACCACGCGACGAGGTGCCGCAGCGTCGTCCCCGTGATCGAGCCCCAATCGATGAGTACGACGTTCTGGTAGCGCCAGTCAGGCGACGGGCTCGATATGCTAACGCCCGCGCCCGCAGGGAACGTGGACTGGTCCACACCCACCTTTCGTGGAATACGTAGCGCGCACTTCTCAGGGTCGAGCTTGTAGTGTCCGCACAGCCAGCGCGCGATGGCTTCCGTCGGCACCGCAGCAGGCTCCTTGCCCCCACCCAACCCTTCGGCGGGCGCAAACGGATAGCCGAAGGCGTCTGGAGCACTGGCTCCGGGATGATCGAGGTCATCTTTGAGCCAGTTATTGACCGCCTCCTTGTACGCCTTCATGATGCATTTTGCCTCGACGGTCTCGGCAGCCTCGGGGTAGGAAGCATTGGGGCAGCCGATCAGCTTGGCCGCGTCCAGATAGAAAGTGAAGTGCCGCGTTTCCTGGCGAACGATGTGGGCAAAATAGATCGCGCCAGACTGCGCGAGCATCGCGTCGAGGTCTGCCTCGTTGATTGGGTAGTCGGGCGGAGTCGATCGCTTGTCGGGAGTGCCGGTTTCGATGTTGACAGGCGTGAGCTCCGGACGTTCGTAGGGCGTTCTTCGTTCCAAGTCGAGGCACGCTACCGAGATCAGCGGGACCCTATCGATTTCCGTGGGCAGGCTGCGGAGCTGCTCTGAACGAGCGTCGAAGAGGCACGCAACGAGCTTGGGGGTGATCTGGCGCCGGCCAAGATAGTCGATCAGCCGTTTGACCGTGGTGCCGCTGCTCACGACGTCCACGAAAATCACGACGTGTGGTGACAGTCGCGTGTCAGGACCCACGCCAGATGGTACCGGCTGGGAGTAGACAGGCGCCGTGATGACGTATTCTGCTCGGAGGTGCAACTTCAGGGGCCCAGCTAGGCCTCTGGCCTCGCCTTCGTCGGTCACGATAGTGACGGCGTCGCTCCCTACCGCGGGAAGGTTAAGCTTCTGCCTAATCATCAGCGCCAGCAGCCCAAGGTACCTGTCTGGGTGTCGGCCGTCGAGCAGCAGGTCCGTGCGCACAAACACGTCCAGCACGCGCAACGATGGTGTGATGTACGGGCCGGATCGCAGTACCGCTGGACGTTCTCCGCTAGCCACTAGCTCCTGCACTGTCATGGCGCACGCCTGCTGCAACCGCGCTGCCACGTCGGCGACGGTGAAGGCGAGCCGCACGCCTGCCGCTGTGATCTGGACCGCATAGCAGAGGTCCCTCAACTGGTGGGTCACGCCGTCGATCTCGCCAGGGGTTGCCACACGAC
>Ga0187876_1001388_pt1 | contig 20603 bp, 12 predicted proteins | sample June2016WEW_17_4_FD_133000 | JGI IMG/M metagenome (GOLD analysis project Ga0187876, IMG submission 133000) | Peatland microbial communities from SPRUCE experiment site at the Marcell Experimental Forest, Minnesota, USA - June2016WEW_17_40 | ecosystem: Environmental > Terrestrial > Soil >...
CATAGATTCGCCAAATGTCAAGGGGTTTTTGGGACTTTTTTTCTACTCCTCAATTCTGTCGCTCGGCCCGCCGAAACTGGAGAGCGCAGTTACCGCGGGACTTTCCGGATGAGTCTCTAGGAGATCGATTTCACTTTTCCAACGGCCGGTTGTCCCTTTTAGGAAGGTCGCGGAGATTGTCGTGGGACAGAGCGATGGCCCGATAATCGTCCAATTTCTTTGGAATTCAAATCAATTACTGGAGGGTGCACCTTGAGGTGCATATTCTAAGCTCCCAAGGTGTTTAAGAACTCAAGCCCAGCCAAGGTCCAATGGCTGGACTCATACTCCCGCACCCATACCACACGAGACGGGATAGCATACGTGAATTCCCCCTTAGGAACGAATCCCACCCACTCTCCTGGGACCAGCGTGAGCTTGGTTCGAACCTTCGCCCCATGCAGGGAAATGTCGACAGTGGTAGCTGATTCGTCTGTCTTGATTTCGCCCGCCTTCAACATGAGGCTGATGGGGATTGTCGCTTCTCGACGCTCCCACCGGCGGGGAGTATGGGCGGTACTTTCTTGCATCGGCAGCCGCTCCTCTCTTGGTCAGGCACCCGAGATGGGCTTATGCTAGTCCATCGAAAGGGGTTTCGTCAAACCGGTCCGCGTGGGTTGATGTCGACTTTGAACGGCCTCCCGCGCGGGCAATCCGTGGGTTGCAACAGGTTTTCACCTGCATGTGTGGGGCCGAGATGCGCTAGGCCTATTCACCCAACCCTTAACCCTCAACGGGCATGCCCGAATAAGCCCGCTGAAATGAGGAAAAGGTTCGAGTGCCCGAACACGCTGCCGTGGGTGACTGTACGCCTGACATTTGGGCATGGAATCATCGCAGGGTGAAATTCATCGTGTTATTTTGTCCGAGAGTGGGTTTCCCCGCACAGACGAATTGCCGCCACGACATAGGCAAGCGATTTATGTCAATCCAGCCATCTTGTCGCCCAAGAATCTGCCCTGTATCAACGCGCATACGGTCCAAAATCAAAGGTATCAAAAACGCCCAGCAATCCCGATTTCGTGAAATTCGTAATGAATTCGGGGGGGCACAGAGGGCTTCACTGATTCGCTCTGACCGCCCGCAGGAAGGAAAACCTAGCAAGACTCAAGCATCCGGCCGGAGTTGTGCCCTTTGTGGCCTTCGTGGGGGGCGAGCCGCTGGTGGCGCCCGATCTTTGGCAGGTGCTAAAGCGCTGCCGCCGGCGGGGCATCCATGTAACGCTCGCCACCAACGGCATGCTGCTGACGCCGGAGATGTGCGCGCGCTTGAAGGCCGCGAACGTGAAGTATGTTGAGGTGGGCCTCGATAGCATCGACCCGGAAGTCCACGACGCGTTCCGCGGCCAGCCCAAATCGTGGGAACGGACGGTGCGAGGATTTCGTAATTGCGTCGCCACAGACATCAAGACTGGCATGGCCACCTGCTTTACTCGGCACACCGCCCACAAGGTTGACGAAACCGTTCAATTCGCATTGGACCTGGGCTGCAAGACGTTCTCACATTTTAATTTCATTCCCGTGGGACGTGGCAGACAGATCATGGACGAGGACCTGACGCCGGGTCAGCGTGAACTGCTGCTGCGTCGGCTTCAGGAGCACCTGACGGAGGGCAAGATCACGATCGTCTCCACGGCGCCGCAGTTTGGCCGCTCCTGCATCACCTATGGTCTCGAGGAGGGGTTGTTCGCCACCGGCCATGCGGGCCGCGGGCCGGGCAAGAAAACCATGGTCCTGTCCCGGTACATCGGCGGCTGCGGGACGGGCCGCTGCTACTGCGCCATCCAGCCGAATGGGATCATCACCCCGTGCGTTTACATCGCCACCATAAAGGTCGGCGACATCCGGCAGAAAAGCCTCTACGAAATCTGGAACAACGATCTGTTCGATACGCTAGCTGACCGCGAGGATCGCGGCGACCACTGCGGCGTATGCACCTACCGGCATTACTGCGGCGGCTCCCGGGCCGCGCAAAACGCGTTGGCTCCTCATCACCGCCTTTCTGGTTGTGGAGTATATCCTCGGCAGCGTGGCGACGACTTACGCGCACCCGTCTGCGCCTTGGGTGCAGATGTTCGTAGCGCCCCTGGCCGTCGTTGCGATCGCAGTGGTGGCGTTCTGGCGGCGACAAGTGTGGAAATTCCGCGCACGCGATTGGCGATTCAAGGCAAAGGTTCGCGAGGACACGCTGAATTCGCTCGCCCATGAGACGGCGAATGGCATGAACGCGATCCGCGCCAATCTGGCGGGGAAGCGTCGAAGTCGAAGGCCCCGTAGCGCGGACCTGTCTTGTAGGTCCGCGGCTTTTCGCAACCCGACACGGCACCGCAAGATCCCGTGAGGAGTTGCCGACGCCTTTCACGCAACGCAATAATCACGACTTCTCGTTTCCCCACAAGGCATTCGCGTGCCCCGAGAGTGAGCGATGGGAAGTGTCCTCGAGATCCAGCACGACGACTTCGTTGCCGGTTTTCTTAAGCCACGGAGCGGGAAGGAACAAGCTTTGCTGCGGGCCGATCCGCCAATAGCGGCCCAAGTTGTGCCCATTCGCCCAGACATATCCTTTCCCCCAGCCGCGCGTGTCGAGGAACGTGTCACCGACCTCCTCCAGATCGAATGTGCCCCGGTAGAAAGCCGGTGCGGGCTTCCGGCCGGGAGTGAAGGCCAGCGCCGAGAGATCCGTGAGTGGGAGTCGGTAGATTTCCCACCCCGTGAGTTCCTTGCCCGCCAACGTGACCCGCTCGGTGATGCCCTTGTGATCGTCCACCATGTGGGGACCGTAATTCGTTCGGCCCATGTTCTCAACCAGAATATCGAGCGTCGCCCCGGCAGCGAGTTCCACCTCCAATCCCGTTTGCTTCCGGCGCCGGTCAACAATGCCCAATCGCTCCGCGCCATCGAGAACGAGGGCATAGTCGTGCACCTGGGTAATCTCCAGCCGTCCGCGTGCTCGCTGTTCCAGCTTTGTGCGGTAAAGGATGAATCCGTATGACTGGCCCACGGCCTCCATGGTTTGCGGCCGCTCGGAATGAATGGGGTCGCGCAGCAGGGCGTCGAAGCCGGCAGACTCGTTGAGCTGGAAGGCGGGAATCTCGATCACCGGGAGCGGCTCGGGCAGGGCAGGAGGCTCGACGCCGGCCGGCAGGTGTTTGCGAATTACCTCGCCGAGCGCGTGGAACTTCGCCGTGGGCCGGCCCGCTTCATCGAGGGGAGAATCGTAATCGTAACTCGAGACGTCAGGCTGATAGGAGAAATCGTGGTTTGCGCCGCTCATGAAGCCGAAAGACGTGCCGCCGTGCACCATGTAGAGGTTTGCGGAAATCCCCTGTGAAAGCATCCAGTCAAGCTTGCGGGCGCACCGCTCCGGCGGCGTCACGTGGTGGCGCTCGCCCCAGTGGTCAAACCAGCCGTCCCAATACTCGCCCACCATGCGCGGCACGTTTTGGCGCGACTTCGCAAAGGTTGCGAATTGGCGAGCGGGGTCGTCCGTGTCGCCAAAGTTGATCACGGAGAGCGCGTCCGGCAGCGTCCCGCCGGCGAGCGCGCCCAGCCCAGCTCCGTTCGAGGTGAAGAGTGTCACCTCAAAACCCGCGTCCCGGATGATCTGTTCAACCGCGCCCAAATAGACGAGGTCCTTTCCAAACTCCCCGTATTCGTTCTCGACTTGCACCATGCTGATGGGGCCGCCGCGGGTGATCTGGAGCGGGGCAAGCTGTCGCCCCACCTCGAGCATGTATTTCCGCGAAGCTTCCAGAAAGCGCGGATCGGCCGTTCGCACTTTCATGTCCGGCGTTGCCAACAGCCAGGAGGGCAGGCCGCCGAAGTCCCACTCCGAGCAGACGTAGGGCCCGGGCCGCAGCAGGACCCAGAGGCCTTCCTCTTGCGCTATGTGGAGGAAAGCGGCGGCATCATTGTTGCCCTCGAAATTGAAGGCGCCCGGCTCGGGTTCGTGCAGATTCCAGAAGAGGTAGGTACAGATGGTGTTTAGGCCCAGCGATCGGATCTTGCGCAGGCGGTCGCGCCAGTACTCGCGGGGAACTCGCGAGCAGTGAATATCGCCGGAAATGATTTGGAAAGGCCTGCCGTCCAGGAGAAAGTGTTCGTCCTGATGGCCAAAGGTGTGAGCATCGGCCGCCGCGCTCCCCGCTCCTGAGACAGGCGCCACGCGCTGCTTCAGCAGGCTCCATGCGCCCACCACGCTTCCCATGAACTCCCGGCGTCCGACTGTGGTGATGAGGCTCTTCTTCATGTCCGGTTTCCCTCCAGATGAAATGCGCCGACGCCACCGCCAATCAGCGCGAATCTTCAAGGACGGGAATATTGTATCGGCCACCGCACAAAGTCAATCGCACAACGCCGATCTCACAATTGTGTTCAGCGGCGGTCAGGTGTATGTTATCGCCCGCGACTGCAATCCTTGTTACGGACTTTAGATTCGGAGGCTCTCATCATGCGCAAGTGTCTGCTTCTTCTCGCCGCCGTCGGCATCTGTGGTAGCCTGCTGGCCCAGAAACCGGCTTGGCAACCCGCACCCGGCCACACGACTCTACTGATTTGGCCGCATGGAGCGCCCGGCGGCCTACCGAGTGCGGGCCCGGAAATCGACACCACGACGTCCAAGGACAACCTCATTGCCGGCAAGCCGCTCATCCGTCTCGGCAACGTCTCCGCGCCGACCCTCACTCTCTACACTCCCAAGGGCAAGAATACCGGCGCCGCTGTCGTGGTTTTTCCCGGAGGCGGTTACCATATCCTGGCGATCGATCTCGAGGGCACAGAAGTGTGCGACTGGCTTAACTCCGCCGGCATCACTTGCGTCCTACTCAAATACCGCGTGCCTGATTCCGGACCCTTTCCCAAGTCCTCTGCCGCCCTCCAGGATGCCCAGCGGGCTCTCGGGGTCGTCCGCTCACGTGTTACTGAGTGGCACATCGATCCGCAGCGCGTCGGCGTTCTGGGCTTTTCCGCTGGCGGCCACCTTGCCGCTGCCCTCAGCACCCACTTCGATCAGCGCCTCTACGATGCGGTCGACGCCGCTGATCAACTGAGTTGCCGCCCTGATTTCGCCGTGATCGTCTATCCCGGCTATCTCGCGCTCCCTGATCAGAACTTTGCTTCTAATCCCGATATCCACCCGACCGACAAAACCCCGCCCTCTTTCATCGTTCAGGCCGAGGACGACCCGGTGCACGTTGAAAACGCCACCGTCTACTTCCGCGCCCTCAAAAACGCCAAGGTTCCGGCCGAAATGCACATCTATGCACAGGGCGGACACGGTTATGGCCTCCGCCGGACCGCGCTGCCTGTTACCACCTGGCCGCGCACCGTGGAAACCTGGCTCCATACCATTCAGATGCTGCCGCCCATGCAGGAGAAGAAGCAATGAACGAAACAACCAGACGTAAGTTCCTCCATGATGTCAGCGTTGGACTGGGGACGGCCGCTGTAGCAGGCTCTTTGCCGACGCTGGCCGGCGCCTCAAGCCTGGCCACACAAGAGGCAGAGCGCAGAACATCCAGCGCCGAGAGCCCGAACCCCTCGACCGCCATCGACTTCCGCTTCTCGCCGCTCTCCTGGCAGACGGCTTTCTGCTTTCCGGACGATCCTCACAAGAGCCTCATTGGCGAACGCGGCGAGCTGCGTTACGGCCACCCGGGCCAAGGCGGCGGGATTGCATGCTTTCCGGAAATCGTGGGGTTCTCCATCGAGGGGATGGAAGAGAACCAAGTGGGCTGGCAGCGCTTGGAAGCTCCGGGGGTTCCCATCGTTCACACGCGCCTTGACCGCAAGGAAGCGTTCCTACACATCACGACCTTCGCGACACGTCGAGAAGGTGAAGGCCGCGTTGACAATGTGATGCTGGAAATTGCGCCCCGCATTCAGCACGAGCTGGCGGTGGTTCCGCTGGTGATTCTGAAAACCAAACGGGAGGTAAAACTACAAAGGACTCCGGACGGCGTCGTCCTGCGTCTGGACAATGCGCAAGCGCCACCATTCCTGCTGAGCGATACGCCCTTATCGAGCCCCCAAGTTGGCGGCGTGCAATTGACCTACCCGATGAATGCCGCCGTCATTTCTGCGGGACGGCCGTTCCGTTGTTTCCTGCGGTTTCCTCAAGAAGAGCAGGGCGTGGAAAAGCTAAAGGATGGTCTCGGTCATCCCGCGCAATTGCTGGCAGAGGCGCGAAAGTACTGGCAGAACTGGAAGCCTTTTGACGGGAAGGTCTCACTGGGGTTTCCTGGTCAGCACGGTGAGTTTCTGATGGCCTGCGCACAGAACATCCAGCAGGCCCGCGAAGTGAAAGGCGGCAAAGTCACGTTTCAGGTGGGGCCTACGGTTTATCGCGGCCTGTGGGTTGTCGATGGCAACTTCCTCCTCGAGGCCGCGCGCTACCTGGGTTACGACGCCGCCGCGCAGCAGGGATTGGAAACCACTTGGCAGCGCCAGGAGGCGAGCGGAGGCGTATTTGCTGGCGGCGGCGGGGGAATGTGGAAGGATACCGGCATCGCCATGTTCACGTTGGTGCGGCAGGCCGAGCTCAGCCAGGACTGGAGCTATTTCCGCTCCATGCAACCGAATGTGACGCGCGCCGTAAAGTTCCTCGAGGCCAAGCGGGATGAAGCCAAAGGCGACGGCAGCGTCAATGGCCGATATGGCCTGCTCGCTCCGGGTGTGGGTGACGGTGGATTGGGAGGCACTCATTCCGAATTCACCAACACCGTGTGGGCCTTGGCGGGATTGAAAGCGGTCGCGGAAGCGGCGGAGCGGTTGGGCATACCCGACCCGGGTGGCGCCAGGCAGTTTTACGCCGAGTTGCGCTCGGCTTTTCTTGCCGCCGCACGTCAGGAAATGCGCCGCCATCCGGACGGTTTCGAGTATCTGCCCATGTTGGTGAACGAGGACCCGCTGTGGTCGGCGGCGCGTGAATGGGACCGTCCTCGTCCCCAGACCGCACAGTGGGCCCTTTCGCACGCGATCTACCCGGGCCTGGTGTTCGAAAGAGACGATCCGATCGTGCAAGGTCATATCCGCTTGATGCAAGCGTGCACCCAGGAGGATATTCCCGCCGAAACCGGCTGGCTGCACCATGGGGGAGTTTGGAATTACAACGCGGGATTTGTGGCCCATGTGTATTTGTGGGCCGGACTGCGGGACTGGGCGCGCTCGACCTTCACCGGTTATCTGAACCACGCCACGCCGCTCTATTGCTGGCGTGAGGAGCAACCCTTGCGTGACAGCCTGACGGCGGGCTACGTCGGTGACATGCCCCACAACTGGGCGAGCGCGGAGTGCGTCCTCTACCTGCGGCACATGCTGGCGCTCGAAGATGGCCGCGACCTGCGTCTCCTCGCAGGAGTGGGTGACTTCGAGCTGGCAAGCGGGGAACCGTTGGAAGTCGTCCAATCCCCCACGCGTTTTGGCCGGATTGATCTGAGCCTCGAACCGCTCGACAGCCATGACGGATGGCGCTTGCGGTTCCGGCGGGGCACTGGACCCGATCCCGCGAATGTCGAACTCCCGGCGACGCTGGGAAGCGGCTGGAGCTTTGCGAATATCGCCGACGCGGAAGCCCGCCGGCAGGGCAACACTCTTCGTGTGACTCCCAGCGTCACCTCCTGGGAAGTCGTGTGGAAGGCCTGAGGAGCAGTAGGCAGAAGGCAATAGGCAAAAGGCAGAATACCCCAGTGCGAAGTTTGCTATAGGTATGATAGGGTGAGAGGCTTGTAAATTAGGAGGGAGGCTCTCAGTCTTTGCTCTATGTCCAAGTCCAAGAACGGTCCTTCGGTTGCTCCTTTCATCGATCCCAAGTATTGCGGCTATCGCCTTCGGGCCGCCGAGTCGAAGATTCACCGCTGGGGTGTTTATGCCGACCAAAACATCCCCGCCAACCGCAAGGTGATTGAGTATCGCGGCGAAAAGATTGGCCCGCGCGAAGCGAAGCGGCGAGGAAAGACCCCCTACCTGTTCGTCCTTGACGATCACTGGACCCTCGATGGCGGGGTGGGAGGCTCGGGCGCGGAGCTGGTCAATCACTCGTGCCAGCCCAACCTGGTGTCCCGTATTATGAAGGGTCATATTATCTATATGAGTCTTCGCGCTATTCGTAAGGGCGAGGAATTAACCATCGATTACAACTACGACGACACGGATGAAACCATGCGCTGCCTGTGTGGACACCAGAATTGCCGCGGCATCATCAATCGCAATGATTGATGCATTGGCGATACGTGCCACGAAAGGTTCGAATGGAATTATCGATCAGTGCCGGTTGCATCTATTCCGCCAGCTTGCCGTAAACATCTCGAACTTTAATGCCGGACTTTATAAAGCGTTCGTTGGCATCGCGAGCGATCCGATCGGGCTGCGGTTCGAAAGCCCCTTTTTTGAGTCTGCGCCCTTGCGTGATACGCCGTTCCACTGGTACAGATTTCTTCACGGGTTTTTACTCCGAGTGCCATTTTCCGTCGGGGCTGCTTGGTCCACGTTTTGCTTCCGAGACTCAGGATTGTTTTCTGCTCGATACAACTTAATTAAGACTACAGCCAAGATAATTACGTCAAGAAGCCACCCGATGGGGTGGTAGTAATCAAGCCAAAAGTTCAACCCGAGTGCGACCGCGATAATCAACCACGCAGTGACAGACATCTTCCGGGGCGAAGCGGGAAGTGGGTTCCCCATTGCAAATCACTATATGCCCGCTTGGACCGATGCCAAGAGGGCTAATTCATTCACCAAACTAACACGCCTTCGACCGAAAAGAATTGGTTCGTTAAGTCTGGCGTCTCACGCCGCCGGCGCGCGGGGCACCACCTGCAATTGCACGCTGTGTTTCTGCGCGTCGACCACGGCGATAGCGGCCATGTTGACGATTTCCTCCACCGTCGCCCCGCGCTGGAGCACGTGCACAGATTTCGACAGTCCCATCAGGATGGGCCCCAACGATTCCGCGCCGCCAATGCGCATCATCATCTTGTAGGCGATGTTGGCGGCTGCGAGGTCCGGGAACACCAGCACAGTGGCGCCGCCCTTAAGGTTCGAGAATGGATATTCTTCCTCCATAATCTCCGGCACCAGCGCGGTGTCGGCCATCATTTCACCATCGATCATCAGTTCGGGATTTATTTCCAGCGCCAACTCCACCGCCCGCCGCATCTTCTCGGACTGTGGGTGGTGGTTGCTGCCGAAGTTGGAGAATGAGAGCATGGCCACGCGCGGCTCGACGTCGAAATCGTGCGCCACTTCCGCAGCCAGCACCGCAATTTCCGCCAGATCCTCGGCGGTCGGGTCGATGTTGACGTGCGTGTCGGCGAAGAAATAGACGTCCTTTTTGGTGACGATAACGAAAACGGCGGCGACGCGATGCACACCGGGCCGGGTCTTGATAATTTGCAGCGCGGGCCGAATGGTTTCAGGATAATTCTGGCTCACGCCTGCTACAAAACCGTCCGCATCACCCATGTGCACCATCATGGCGCCGAAGAAATTGGGATTCAGCATCTGCTCACGGGCAGTGCCGAGGGTCACACCACCCCGGCGGCGCAGGCGATAGAATTCCTGCACGTATGCTTCAAAGTGAGGGGAATGCGCCGGATCGATCACCTTCGGGCACACGTCCTCAAACCCCAGCTCCGTGAGCCGATGTCCAACGACTTCCGGGCGGCCGAGGAGGATCGGGTAGGCGATGCGCTCCTCGATGATCTGGTGGCTCGCTCGAAGCACTTTGTCGTGCTCACCCTCGGAGAAGACGATGCGCTTGGGCGCAGCCTGAGCGCGCTGGCGCACGTTCTGCATGACTTCGTAGGTGCGGCCCAGGCGGCGGGCCAGTTCATCGCGGTAGGTGGCAAGGTTGATTTGGACCTGCGCCACACCCGTGCGCATGGCGGCTTCTGCCACGGCGGCCGACACCCAAATCAACGCGCGCGGGTCGAAGGGTTTGGGGTTGATGTATTCCGGCCCGAATTGCAGCCGCGCCAGACCGTAGGCCCGCAACACCGAATCCGGCACATCCTCTTTGGCCAAGGCGGACAGCGCGTGCGTGGCAGCCACCTTCATTTCTTCGTTGATCGCCCGCGCCCGCACATCCAGCGCCCCGCGAAAGATTCCGGGGAAACCTAGAACATTGTTTACCTGATTGGGAAAGTCGGAGCGCCCCGTGGCCACAATAGCGTCGGGCCGGGCGGCCTTGGCCTTTTCGTAACCAATCTCGGGGTTGGGATTTGCCAGGGCAAAGATAATCGGCCGGTCCGCCATGGGTTGGAGCATTTCGGGGGTCACGCAATTGCCCACGGAAAGTCCCACGAACACGTCCGCGCCTTCCAGCACTTCGGCCAGGCGGCGCTTGGAGGTCTTGACGGCGAAGCGCGAGTTGTATGGATTCATGCCCTCGGCGCGGCCCTCGTAAATCACGCCGAAGATGTCGCACATGGTGATGTTTTCCTTGCGCACCCCCAGGCGCACGTAGTGCAGGGCGGAGGCCAGACCCGCCGCGCCCGCGCCATTAAAGACCACGCGGACCTCGTCGATTTTCTTGCCTACCAGCTCCAACGCATTCAATAGCGCCGCGCCGGAAATGATTGCCGTCCCGTGCTGGTCGTCATGAAACGCCGGGATCGACAATGTCTTCCGCAGCACTTCCTCAATGTAAAAGCATTCCGGGGCTTTGATGTCTTCCAGGTTGATGCCGCCGCAGGTGGGTTCCAGGAGTTGACAGAATTTGATGACATCGTCGGGGTTCTCGGAGCCCACTTCCAAATCGAAGACATCGATATCGGCAAACCGCTTGAAAAGCACGGCCTTGCCTTCCATCACCGGCTTGGAAGCGTGCGCGCCAATATTGCCGAGGCCGAGCACGGCCGTGCCGTTCGAAACCACGGCCACCAGGTTGCCGCGCGCGGTGTATTCAAAGGACAGGTCATGATCCTTGTGAATCTCCTTGCACGGCTCGGCCACGCCAGGCGTATAGGCCAGGCTCAAATCCCATTGTGTCCGGCAAGGTTTGGTGGGCGTCAGTTCGATCTTGCCCTTGCGGCCCTCCCGGTGATAATCCAAAGCATCTTTGCGGCGAATCTCCATCGGTTGTTCCTTAACCCTCTCGTTGTAGGGTTTTCACCCATGCTCGGAACGGCGGCCCTCCCGATAACACTAGTAAAATTGTCCATACGAATAGAGAAAACTGGATGTTTCGGGACAACTCGTCACTCCGATCTCCTTTCAACGAGCAGTTGCAGGGCCAGCCAGCCATGGAGTTGGCCATCGGACCATCGGGTCATTTGTGATTGGCGATTGGTGATTTGTGATTGCGGCATCGGCTCATTGGGCCATCGGGTCATCGAAAACCTTCTGAAGTAGCAAATCGTATGCAGAAGTCATGATTTAGCCTTCGGAATTCAACATTGCTTGACTCGGTTCCAATAGCTAACTCCTTTTGTTTCAGTAATTCATCACGAAAACACGATAACCCCTTTATTTTCATCAACTCATTGGGAGCACTTTTTTTGCCCCTTTGTTTTCAATCAACCATTGGGAGCAATCTTCATTTTTAACATCTCTTTAATTGGCGCCAATTTAAGTTCTTTATTTTCATCAACTTATTTGGAACACTTTCCCCCTTTGTTTTCAATGAATTAGCCCGAGCACTTTTCATCTTTAGCGTCTCGACACTTTGTACCTAAGCGCACTGCGCGATTCCACGCGAAGATAGTTATCCGTATATTATCCGAGCAATAACCCATCCATAACTACGGAGAATTTGGGCTGAATGCCCGGCGACGTGCGGAATTTTTGGGATTTGGCCCCGATTCTTGCTGCTTGTAGGAAGCAATCTCGCGGAACTCGCCGCGCGCGACCACGCCGTCAGGCAGGGAAGAGTGCGAACCTTGGCGACAGAAAGCATGAAGAAATGAACCATCTGCAGCAAAGACACCACCGGGGCGGTTCACGGCAGGCCCCTATGAAAAGCCGCGGACCTCGAAAACAGGTCCGCGCTACGATTTCCCATGCCGCTGATGGCTTTGCGGCATGATACGTCGGCTGCTGAATTCCCAGCACTCCCACTTGCGGCGGTTCACGGCAGGCCCTTATGAAAAGCCGCGGACCTCCACAACAGGTCTGCGCTACGATTTCTCATGCCGCTGATGGCTTTGCAGCATGATGTGTTGACTGCTGAATTCCCAGCACTCCCGCTTGCGCGTGGACCACGGCTATGGACGCCATGTTGACGATCTCTTCCACGCCGCAGCCGCGCGCCAATACGTGCACGGGCTTAGCCATACCCATGAGGATTGGACCCAGGGCCTCCGCGCCGCCCATCTGGAGCATCAACTTGTAAGCGATGTTGCCCGCCTCCAGAGAGGGGAAAATCAGAACATTGGCGTCGCCTTTGACCCGCGAGAAGGGATAATCCTCGGCCGTCAACTCCGGGACGACGGCGGTGTCAAGCATCATTTCACCATCCACGACCAGCCCCTCGGCCTTTAGCTTGACCAGCTCGGTGGCCCGGCGAACTTTGTCGGAGAGAGGGTGGCGGGTGCTGCCAAAATTCGAAAACGAGAGCATAGCCACTCGCGGCTCCACGTTGAACCAGCGTGCCACTTCCGCGGAAAGAATGGCGGTCTCGGCCAGATGCTCGGCGGTCGACTCAATATTGACGGTAGTGTCCGCGAAAAAGTAGACGTTCTTGTTCGTCGCCATCACATAGAGGCCGGAAACACGCTCCACGCCCGGGCGGGTACGGATGATTTGCAACGCCGGACGAATCGTCTCGGGATAATGCTGGCTGACGCCGGCAATGAAGCCGTCGGCATCGCCCATGCGGACCATCATGGCGCCGAAGTAATTGCTGTTCAGCATCCACTCGTGAGCTTCCGTGCGAGTGATGCCATAGCGATGACGCAGCCGGAAGAATTCATCCACGTAGGGGGCGAGGCGCGTGGAACCGGCAGGATCGACAATGTCCGCTTTCACCTTGCCCAAGCCCAATTCTTGGAATTTGCTTTCGATTACCGCCGGCCGCCCCAGCAAAATGGGGTGAGCAATGTTTTCTTCCACCAGACGGACGCTGGCGCGGATTATCTTTTCATTCTCGCCCTCGGAAAAGACGATGCGTTTGGGTGCCGCCTTGGCTCGAGACTGAATGTTCTGCATCACGGCATAGGTACGGCCCAGGCGCCTTTGCAGTTGTTCGCGATACTCATCGAGGTCCACGGTGACTTGCGCCACGCCGCTTTGCATGGCGGCTTCCGCCACCGCCGCGGATTCCCAAATCAGCACGCGCGGATCAAAAGGTTTAGGGATGATGTACTCCGGCCCAAATTGCAGCCGGGTGATGCCGTAGGCCCGAAGCACGGAATCGGGCACGTCCTCTTTGGTGAGCGCCGCAAGTGCCCGTGTGGCCGCAAGCTTCATGGCCTCATTGATGGCGCGCGCCCGCACGTCCAGCGCGCCGCGGAAGATGAAGGGGAATCCCAAAACGTTGTTGACCTGGTTCGGGTAGTCGGAGCGGCCGGTGGCGATGATGACGTCAGACCGAGCCCCCTTGGCTTCGTTGTAACTGATTTCGGGCACCGGATTGGCCAGCGCGAAAACAATGGGGTGGCTGGCCATGGAGCGCAGCATTTCCGCCGTAACGCACTTGGCGGCCGAGAGGCCGGCGAAAACGTCCGCATCTTTCAGGGCCTCGGCCAGCGTACGCCGCTCGGTCTTGGCGGCAAAGCGCGCCTTGTAGGGGTTCATGTTCTCTTCGCGACCCTCATAGACCACTCCCTTGGTGTCGCAAAGGATGATGTTCTCGCGCCGCACGCCGAGTCGAACGTAGTGTTCCGCGCAGGCAATGCCGGAGGCGCCGGCGCCGTTGAAAACGACGCGGACTTGGCTGATGTCCTTGCCCACCACCTCCAGGGCGTTCAGCAGCGCCGCGCCGGAAATGATGGCCGTCCCGTGCTGATCGTCGTGAAACACCGGAATCGACATGGTCTGGCGAAGGGTTTGCTCAATCTGAAAGCACTCCGGCGCTTTGATGTCCTCGAGATTGATGCCGCCGAAGGTCGGCTCCAGAAGCTGGCAAAGGCGGATGACCTCTTCGGGGTTCTCGGAATTCACTTCCAGGTCGAAAACGTCGATGTCCGCGAAGCGCTTGAATAACACGCCCTTCCCTTCCATAACCGGCTTGCCGGCCAGGGGTCCAATGTTGCCGAGCCCCAGCACCGCTGTACCGTTGGAAATCACCGCCACTAGGTTTCCGCGCGCGGTGTATTCGAATGCGAGCTCGGGTTTTTCGTGAATTTCCAGGCACGGCTCTGCCACGCCTGGGGTATAGGCCAAACTCAAATCCCACTGAGTTCGGCAAGGCTTGGAGGGAACAACCTCGATCTTGCCCTTCCGCCCGGAGCGGTGGTAGTCAAGCGCGTCTTGTTTGCGAATATCCATGGCATAGCCCCCATTTGACGATCCGTTCAATGTACTGGTGCTCTTTGTACACCTTCGCATGTCAGGTTGCAACCTGGAGATGTAGGGCCGAGCGGCGGTCGGCCAATCCCTCAGCCGACGGATTGATCTTTCGCGGGGCACGAGTTCGGGTGTGCGACACAAAAGTGAAAAGCGGACGTAGCGCGGGCGTCTCGCCCGCTGTCGCGGGAGCGTCCCGTTCCCGCCAAGAAGGCGCGGGCAGGATGCCCACGCCCCAGCGGGCGAGACGCCCGCGCTACATCCAGGGGAGACTCCGTTTTCATATTTATGTCGAATACCCCTCGCGATCCAGCATCTTGCGGCTGGCTGGCCCGCGGTGATAACTTGGGATTACATGATGATTCGTGGTCGTGCAGGCGCAAGGGAGGCAAGGGCATGCGTTGGTCCTGGAGAATCGGCAGAGTGGCGGGAATCGGCATCTATGTTCATGCTACCTTCTTGCTTTTGATTCTCTTTATCCTTTTCGTGAACTGGCGGGAGGGGAAGTCGCTCGAGACGGCCGCGGAGGGTGTTCTTTTTATTTTGGCCATTTTTGGGTGCATCGTGCTCCACGAACTGGGCCATGCGCTCGCGGCACGGCACTATGGAATCCGCACGCGTGACATCACCCTCTTGCCCATCGGCGGCTTGGCGCGCCTGGAGCGCATGCCCGACATTCCCATTCAGGAACTGTGGGTGGCGCTGGCAGGGCCCGCCGTAAATGCCGTCATCGCGGCGGGGCTATTCGGCTTTGGCTTTCTGGTTGGGACTCGCCCCGAGCTTGCAGCTTTTCGCTGGGCGGGTGGCGGCTTCCTGAATAAGTTGATGGTGGTGAACTTCTGGCTGCTGGCGTTTAACCTGATTCCGGCTTTTCCCATGGATGGCGGCCGCGTGCTGCGCGCCCTGCTGGCAACGCGCCTGGAATACGCGCGGGCAACGCTGGTGGCGGCGCGCGTGGCGCAAGGCTTGGCGTTTGTGTTTGGCCTTGCCGGATTGTTTACCGACCCGTTCCTGGTTTTCATTGCGCTGTTCGTTTGGATGGGCGCCGAGCAGGAATCGGCCATGGTCCAAATGCACAACTCGCTCGGAGGAATCCCTGTACAGCAAGCTATGCTCACCAACTTCCGCACCGTCCAGCCTGATGATCCCCTGTCCCAAGCCGTCGATCACGTTCTGGATGGGTGGCAGCAGGATTTCCCGGTGGTCTTTGGCGATCGTGTCATGGGAATGCTGACACGCGGGGACCTGATGCGGGCGCTCACGCAAGGCGGACCAGAAACCCGCGTTCGTGACGTGATGAATCGCGAATTTGTCATCGCCGACTCGCACGAGATGCTGGAGAAAGCCCTTGGCACGATGCGCGCGGCGAAATGCCGTTCCGCGCCCGTCCTTCATGACGGCGCGCTGGTGGGTTTGCTCACCCTGGACCACGTTGGCGAGTTGTTGATGATTCAAACGGCGCTCCGGCAGGCGCAACGAAGCGCCAAACTTGCATCGCAAAACTGAAAGATGTAGCGGCGACTTTACGCCGCCATTGGGCGAAATAAACTCCTCGCTACAATGCCATTGGGCGAGTTGTACTCGTCGCTACAGAATCAAACTGACCCACCGCCCCTGTCACGATTCCTTCTCCGCGACAGTCCATCTGGTGGTACCATCGATACCCAACACAAAATCTCGAGGGGGACAACAACCATGAAAAGGATCATCTTAGCTTGCGGATATGTACTTCTGCTTGCGAGTCTGGCCTTTGGCAACAGCGCGGCGACGGCCAAGGCCGACCTTACCGACAGCAAGGGAGCGAGTGTCGGAACGGCTAAACTCAATGAGACTCCCAAGGGAGTGAGCCTGGCTCTCGATGTCTCGAACCTTCCCCCGGGTGTGCATGGCTTCCACATCCACGCGGTGGGCAAGTGCGAAGCGCCGGACTTCAAGAGCGCGGGCGGCCACTTCAATCCCGAAGGCAAAAAGCATGGATGGGAGAACCCGGAAGGACACCACGCGGGCGACCTGCAAAACCTGACCGTGGACGCCGAGGGCAAGGCGAAGGTCAAGGTGGTAGTCACAGGCGTCACGCTGGGTGATGGACCGAACTCGCTCTTTCAGCCGGAAGGTACGGCCCTCGTCATCCATGCCAACCCCGACGACAATAAAACCGACCCTGCCGGTAATGCCGGACCGCGTATCGCCTGCGGTGTGATTACTAAGTAGATTATGGGGCGGATTCGTGTCCGCGGTGATCGGCGCTCCGAATTCCCTTGCCGCCGATTTTACTGCGCTTTGGCCGTGGTGAAGGCCAGTGCGAGCAAGGTTTTCTGCTGCACCTCGTGCCCCTTGCCGGAGCCGGTGGCGGGGCTGGGACTGTCCGAGAGCTTCACTGAGAGCACTGACCGCGGCTTCGCGAGGCGCCGCAGCCTCGGCATAACGAAAAACAGTGCGCCCATGTTGGCGGGCTCTTCCTGCACCCACACCACTTCTCGCACGGCGCGATACGGTTTGAGCGCCGCAAGCAATTCCTGATCCGGAAAAGGATAAAGCTGTTCGAGCGCGAAGATGGCGGTTTGTTTGTCACCGAGCTTCTTGCGCTCCGCCCGCAGCGCATGGACGATCCTACCTGTGGCCAACAGGACGCGCGTGGGGTCCACGGCCTCGCGATCAGGAATGACCGGCAGGAAGCTCCCGCTTGTGAACTCCGCCAAAGGCGAGGCAGCGGCGGGATGACGCAGCATTCCTTTGGGAGTGAAAACCACCAGCGGTTTGCGCCATCGTCGCAGAGCCTGCCGGCGCAACATGTGGAAGTATTGTGCCGCCGTTGTGGGCTGGCATATCTGCATGTTATCGCGTGCGCAAAGCTGCAAGAAGCGCTCCAGGCGCGCGCTCGAGTGCTCCGGCCCCTGCCCTTCGTACCCGTGCGGCAGCAGCAGGACCACCCCTGAGAGCAATCCCCACTTGTCTTCGCCCGCGGCGATGAACTGATCGATGTAAACCTGCGCGCCATTGGCGAAGTCTCCGAACTGCGCTTCCCACAGCACCAGCGTCTCGGGATAGTCGCGGCTGTATCCGTACTCAAAACCCAGCACACCGGCCTCCGAGAGTGGTGAGTCGTAAACTTCAAACGCCGGCTGCTGGAGGGCGATATTCGCGAGCGGCGTGTACGCAGCCTCCGTCTCGGTGTCAAACAGCGTCGCGTGGCGTTGATTGAAAGTACCGCGGCGGGTGTCCTGGCCGCTCAAGCGCACCGGCGTTTTTTGCCGCAGAAGTGTGCCATAAGCCAACAGCTCCGCCGTGCCAAAGTCAATCGCCTGGCGGCCCAGCGTCATCTGCACCCGCTGGTCCAGCAACTTCTTCACCTTGGGATGAATGGAGAATCCCGCGGGGACGCGCACCATTAATTCGCCGACAGCGCGCAACTCTTCCGCACTCACCGCCGTCGGAACTTCCAGCGCCGGATCGTACCGACCACCCTGGAACGCGTCCCAATAGGAGGGAAGCTGGCGGAGTGAGGGACTCTTGCGGCTGGTGCGCGCGCGCACGAGCGCCGCCTCCAGATCGCCTCGGATTTCCGCCACGCGCGGCGCAGCGTCCGTCTGGTGGCGGCGCGCGTAGGATTCCCACACCGGCGGCAGCGCGGCGATGCGGCGATAACGCACGGGCTGAGTAGTGGTGGGGTCGTCGATCTCACTGTGGCCGTGGCGGCGGTACCCAATCAGGTCCACCACCACGTCGCTGTGGAACTTGTAACGGTACTCCACCGCCCAGCGCGCGACGCGCACGGCGGCGTCAGGATCCTCGGCATTTACGTGGAAGATGGGAATGGGTAGGCGCTTGGCCACGTCGGAAGCGAATCGCGAGGAAGAGGTGTCTTCAGGATTGGCCGTGAATCCAATCAAGTTGTTGACGACCACGTGCACCGTCCCCCCCACCGTGTATCCGTCCAGGCCTGCCAGGTTGAGCGTCTCCGCGGCCGTGCCCTGGCCGGCAAGAGCCGCGTCGCCGTGCAGCAGCAAGGGCAGAACACACGTTGTGCCGCGTCCGCACAGGCGCGCCTGCTTGGCCCGCGCGCGTCCCACCGCCACAGGGTCCACCGCTTCCAGGTGGGAGGGATTCGAAACCATGTGAATCTCCACATTGTTCCGGTTTGCCGTCATGTAATCGCCGGTGGCTCCCAGGTGATACTTCACGTCGCCCCCGCCGAGAAAACTGCGCGGGTCAACATCCTCAAAGCGCGCGAAGACATCCTCGGCCGACTTGCCCACGATGTGGACCATCACATTCAACCGCCCGCGATGGCTCATGGCCAGCACCAACTGCTCGGCGCCCAGGTCCGCGGCGCATTCCAGCACTTCATCCACCACCGGGATTAAAGTGACGATGCCTTCGAGCGAGAAGCGCTTGGTTCCGGGGTAGCGGGATTGCAACACCTGCTCGAAGAGGCCGGCGCGGATCAGGCGATCGAGGACGCGCGCGGAATCCACCGGCGGCGGGTCGGCTTCCATGCGCTCGGCGATCCACTGGCGGCGCTCGCCATCGGGAATGTGCATGAATTCCGCGCCGATCGAGCCGCAATAGCAACGGCGCGCTCGCGTCGCGACGTCGCCCTCAAGCGCGAGTTCCGGAGGCGCAAGAGGCTGCAAGTAACCCACAGGATCAAGGTCCGCAGCAAGGTACCCCCAGCGGCGAAATGCGTCGAACACGGCTTCATCGGTAGAAGGGAGCATAGTCTTCCAGTATAATCGCACTCGGGATTTTGGGGAGAGGGGTGTGCTGAGTGCTGGGCGTTAGGTGCTAGGGATGGAATTCGGACACGGGGCTGAGGGCCGCATCCGGAGATTGCAAATCAATCGCAAATCACAAATCACTCAAATACTCGGCCTGGTGGAGTCAATATGCCTCTTCGCGGTTCATTTCGCGTTCTCATCATGTGCGATGTGGCGGACAGCATTCTGCTCGACCGCCTGCATACCATCTTAGGTGCCCCGGCCGAGCGCAGCCCCAGTTTTGCCCATCCCACCCCGGAATACGTGCGCTTCGAACAGCCTCCCGTGGTGGAGGCCATTGCCGCGATTGAAATCGAGCCGCACCGCCGCATCGAAGGCAAGGTGAAATACTACGATTACGGCGTCGTGAGCGTCGAACTCGAGCTCCAGTTCGAGTTGGAGTGGCCCTCCCTGGTCGATCAATCCAGCCGGTGGATCGCCGGGCCCGGAACCGAGGACCGCGCCATGAAGATCATCCACGAGCGGCTAAAACTCGTAGCGCCGGCGCTGGTCAAACCCTACCCGAACCAACTCACCGAGGATTACTATATCGTGCACCTGCGCGAGGCATCCGGCACGGGCGGCGGACCGGCAACTGCTGCCGAATTATTGGCTCTCCACGGCGGCGAGATCGCCCAGATCGTTCGCGGAGAGACCACTGTGTTGTCCGAGGCAGAGCGCCAGGAAGTCCTGCAATCGAGTATCTCTTATTATCCCACCGATCTGCTCGTCCCCGGCTGGACGGCCGCCGTGATTTACGACACGGAGGAAGGCGCGGCGCCCACCATTCAACTGCTGGAGTACGCCAACACTCAGCTTCTGGAATTCCGCCATTACGACGCGGTGCTCACTCAGGTGCTAAAAGGGGTCTACCGGTCCTTGGACAAGGGAGGCGGATTCCTCTCACGTTGGAAGCTCGCGCGGGAGGCAGAACGCCTGAACGCCTTCCGCCTCGAGGTTACGGAATTGACCGAGCGCATCGACAACGCGATCAAGTTCTTGAGCGACATGTTCTACGCTCGCCTCTACCGCCTGGCGGCGACCAAGGTCGGTGTGCCTGACTACCGAAACCTCGTCGACGAGAAACTCCGCACGGCGGGTGAGCTTTACCAGTTCATGGTGGGAAAGTTCCATCAGGCCCGGGGGTTCGTGCTGGAATTGGGGGTGGTGATTATTCTGATCATCGAGTTGATCTTCCTGTTTAAAGGTAAGGCGACGTGAATACTTACGGAAACAGCGCCAGCTAAGAGCTTATCCGTAAATAACTATTGAAACGTCGGAGGGATTAAGGCAAGATAGTTGCCCAAGATGCCACAGATAAAATCTTGGGAAGTTTCCGACGAGTTTTGGGCGAAGGTTGAGCCCC
>Ga0187876_1001390_pt1 | contig 20582 bp, 15 predicted proteins | sample June2016WEW_17_4_FD_133000 | JGI IMG/M metagenome (GOLD analysis project Ga0187876, IMG submission 133000) | Peatland microbial communities from SPRUCE experiment site at the Marcell Experimental Forest, Minnesota, USA - June2016WEW_17_40 | ecosystem: Environmental > Terrestrial > Soil >...
CGTCGTAGATCGTACCATCAGTGCCGGGCGCAGCCACCGCAAGCAGCGCGCGCGCCGCCGCCTCGGCTGCACCACCATCGCGCGCCCGGAGTCCTTCCACCACCGCCGCATGCAGCGGAAAGGTTGCCTCGGACGGCGGGTTACACGCCGCAAAGTCCTTGCTGCCGCCCCGCAGAGCTGCGCCGATCGTGTGCAGCAGCTGCTCGAGTAGCTCGTTGTGCGCGGCGGCGGCGAGCGCTGCGTGGAAGGCGGCATCCGCGGCGGCGAAGGCAGCAGCATCGTGGATGGCGATGCGTAGGCGATTGCACAGGGAGGTCAGGCGCGCGATCTCCACGTCCGTCGCATTCGCGGCGGCGAGCCGCGCCGCCCCCGACTCCACGATCAGCCGCATCTCGGCAACGTTGCGCAGAAACCAATCATCCGCGCCGATTTCACAGTGCCAGGCCAGCACGTCTGGGTCGAGCAGGTTCCAGGCGCGCCGCTCCCGCACCACGGTGCCGAGCTTGGGGCGCGACTCCACCAAGCCCTTGCCGGCCAGCACCTTGATCGCCTCACGGAGCATGTCCCGGCTCACGTCGAGCTGCGTGCACAGCTCGCGCTCGCTGAGCAGCGCCTGTCCAGGCGCCTCCGCGCCCATGCCCATGATGCTCGTGCCAAGGTGATGCACGAGCTGTTCATGCCGGCTCACGCGATTTCGCGGAGCTGGCGCCTCCGGATCAAGATTCTGGCTCACGTTGTCGGACCATACCAGATGTCCGGCCGAACGTCAATCTTCGCGCCGGAGCGCATACGTCTGGCAGCGCACGCGTCTCGCCTGCCCCTCGTCCCTGGGGGCGCGGACAGCCTATCCGCCCTCGTGCCGTGCAGGTCGCAGGCGATCCGAGCACGCTCGCGCCCCCGGCATCCTGCCTACCTGGTCTCAGTGCGTCCCCGCCACCACCGAAACCTTGCCCCAGAACATCCGATAGATCACCACCCCATACGTGATGGCCAGCGCCATGCCGATGATCCACCAGACCAGCCCAACCTGCAGCCCATAATTCGAGGCCGAAGCATTGTAAATGGTCAGACTGTTCGGCTTGTCGACTGCCGGCAGCACGTCCGGGTAGACGGCAAAGACTGTTGCCGTGAGCATCCCTAGCAAGTAGGCGCAGGACGCCAGGAACGTGGCTATCTCGCTCCTGTGCATCGCGAAATGGCCCACACCCAGCAACCCGCAGATTGCGACGAGCGGGAACACCACGCCCCACGGCTGATCGCCGAACCGCGTCAGCATGCTCGAGCGCAGCCAGAACGTGGCCACCGTACCGGGCACCGTCAGCACGAGGGTGGCTATCCAGGCCCGCACGACCCAGCGATGCGCACGCAGCTGCACGGCGCCCTCGGTCTTCATCACGACGTACGCTGCGCCATGCATGGTCAGCGCGGCCAGCGCCAAGAGCCCGATCAGGATCGTGTACCAGTCCAGGATGCCCGGCGTGGGGTTCTTGGGATCGAAGTTCGTCCACAGCGCCTCGAAGAAGTAGCCGCTCTTATCCAGTGGCACGCCGCGCACCACGTTGGCCAGCGCCGCACCGTAGAAGATAGCCAGCAACGCACTGCTGACGAAGAAGATGCCGTCCCAAAAGGAGGCCCATACCGGGCTAGGGATCCGCGATCGCAGCTCGATGCTGATGGCCCGGCCCATCAGCAGCCAGAGCACAATCATCAGCGGCAGGTAGAAGCCGCTGAAACCAGCGGCATAGAGCGCCGGGAAGGCGAAAAAGAGCGAGCCGCCCGCCGCCAGTAGCCAGACCTCATTGCCGTCCCATACCGGCCCGATGGCCCGCAGGACGGTCCGCCGCTCGGCATCGTCTTGCGCGACGAAGAGGTGGAGAATCCCGGCTCCTAGATCGAAGCCGTCCAGTACCACGTAGGCGCCGATCATCAAGGCGACCAGGATGAACCAGAGCGTCGTCATCGCATCCCCCATTCAACCGGCCGCAGCCGGTACCGTTCTCTGCCATGCGACCGCAGTCGCAGGCTGCAGCTAGTAGCTCAAGCCCTGGGACTCGTCCGCCGCCGCGGAGGCGACAGAGGGGCCGCGCACCGCTTCTTGCACGACCAGGATCACGAAGAGCAGCCCCAGCACCAGGTAGATGCCGGCAAAGCCAAGCAAGGTGAACAGCACATTCCCGCCCGAGAGCGTCGGCGAGTTCCCGCCCGCAACCAGCTGCAGGCCGTAGACATTCCAGGGCTGGCGGCCCAGCTCGGCGGTGAGCCAGCCGGCCGAGTTCGCGATGAAGGGGAATGGCGTGGCCAGCATCAAGACCCAGAGTACCGGTCGAGACTCGAACAGGCGGCGGCGCCAGAGCATCAGCAGCGAGATCGCCATGATCGCGATGAAAATGGTGCCCAGGCCCACCATGATGTGGTAGACGAAGTAGACAAAGGCCACGCTATCCGGCCAGTCGCTGGTGGGGAAGGCGTCCAATCCCTGCACGGTAGCGGTCCAGCGCCGGTAGGTGAGCAAGCTCAAGAAGTTGGGCACGATCAAGGGGTTGTCCAGCCGCTGCTTCCCCACGTCCGGCTGTCCCAGAATGGCAATCCCGGCCCCCTGCTGGGTCTGGAACAGGCCCTCCATCGCCGCCAGCTTCACGGGCTGGCTGGCGGCAACCTGGCGCCCTTCCATGTCGCCGCTGGGGAAGAGCTGGAAGATGCTGGCCACGAAGCCGGCGATGACGCCGATAGTGATGAACAGCCGGCCGAACTCTGTGTGCTGCTTGGCCAGCAGATAGTAGGCACCCAGGCCGGCCAGCACGAAGCTGCCCGTGATCACGGCGCCGCTCATGGTGTGCAGGTACTGCGCTAGAATCCAAGAATTGAAGAGCACCGCCCAGTAGTCGTGCAGCGCAAACTTGCCGTCCGGCTGCACTACATACCCGACCGGGTGCTGCATCCAGGCGTTGGTAGCGATGATGAAGAAGCCGGACAGCCAGCTCCCCAGCAATACCAGCACCGCTGAGAGGTAGTGCACGCGCTTGCTGAAGAGGCGCTCGCCAAACAGGAACACGCCGAGCAGCGCCGACTCGAGGAAGAAGGCGAAAGCGCCCTCCATCGCCAACGTCTGGGCGATGATCTGGCCGGTCGCAGCAGAGAACCTGGCCCAGTTCGTGCCAAACTGGAACTCCATCGGGATGCCGGTGACCACACCCATCACGAAGCTCACCGCGAAGATCCTGGCCCAGAAGCGGGCGCTGTCGTTATAGCGCTCCTGCTTGGTGCGCATGTACAGCGTCTTGAACACCACCAGGAGCAAGGCCAGGCCCATCGTTAGCTGGGGGAAGAGGTAGTGATAGGTCACCGTGAACGCGAACTGCAGGCGCGACGCCAGCGTTGGGTCATCCATACCGCACTCCTTCGGACGCTGTCAGAGACCGGGATGAACCTACTCACGTGCATTATATGCCCAAATAGGTTAAGACGGCTGAGCCTGCTTATGGCGCGCGCTGAAGGCTTTCCTGCCCGCAAGCGGGAATTATGCCGGGCGAACCGCGTCGGTGTATGATGGCACTCGACGGTCGAGCACGGTCTTGGCTCGACCTTGCCTTCCAAGTCTTGAGGTTGTGTACCGGCGTTGGACATCTCCGCGGATCGGCCTGCTGACCCTATCTACGCAACCATCGCCACGTTGCTGAAGACGCACGGCCTCACGTTGCTCGACAATCCCCGGCGGCTCGAAGCGTTCCTGAAAGACTACCATCCCCAGAAACGTCGCGAATTGGCCGTGGTCCTCGGCGCGCTCCGCGAAGGCATCCCCAAGAGGCTGCTGGATCCGGCACCCGGGGTGCTGCGGCACATACAAGCCCAGCGGCTCACAAAGCTTCTCCGCGAGAACCTGGCACTAACGCAGGAAGCCGCGGTTTGGGGAGTGAACACCTGGGCCCAGGCCCTTGGCCTCGGGTCAATCTGCCCAGACCGCGCAACATGGGCAGGCTGCGGCCGCCTGCTGGTGGCCCTGGGTGTGGTTGTCGTCCTGCTGGCAGGCGGCAGCCTGCTGTTCTTCACGCACCAAGCCGGGTCGCACACACCAGCCGGCAGTCCCACGCCCAGTGTCACCGCCACGGGCACTCCAACGCCAAGGCCATCGGCCACGCCTACCCGCACTGCAACCCGTACTCCCCGGCCTACGCACACCCGGTCGGCCACCCCCGTGCGAACGCACACGGCAAGACCTACCCGCACGCCACGGCCGGCACCCACCGCCACGCCGACGCTTGCCCCCACGTGGACTCCACTCCCACAGCCAACCTGGACGCAGATCCCGACCTGGACTCCGGTGCCACTGCCTACCTGGACGCCGATCCCGACCTGGACCCCGACACCACCGCCTACGTGGACCCCGGTGCCGCTGCCAATGCCCAGCGCCACGCCCGTACCGATCGCGGTCGCCACCAGGCCGCGGCTGCCCACCGATACGCCTGTACCGATCGCGGTCGCCACCAGGCCGTAGGCCTGACCGGCAATCCCGCCACGGTAGCTAAACCGAAGCCCAGGCGGGATCTGCACCGAGCCGCACGCCACCGGGAGCGCGGGCGTCCCGCCCGTCCCCAGCTCGCGCTAACGACAGACTCCATCGCCAAGACGTGACGTGCGGTGTCCATCGCGGCTTCAGTTTAGCTGTCGAGCACCAACCCTTCTCTCCCGCCAAAGTTCACGCGCAAGCCGGCGGAAATCGTGACGCTCTTGCCGGGCTCAACCTGTCGCATGCTGCCGTCGCGCAACGTGGCAGCCCAGCTCGCAGTGCTAAGGTTTCGGAGGCCTAGGAAGTTCGGATTGATTGGATGCCGCACGACTTCGGCGACCGGATCCTTGAATGTCACGTCACCCAGGCTTCGGCTGTTCTCCAGGTGATAGGCGTAGAGCTGCGCCCCAGTGCACAGCACCGGCTCCATATCCTTGGCAAGGCGCAGACGCATCGGATTGGCGAGGGGTTTCCGGCACCAGGCGCACACCCCGGGGCCGCCGTAGAAGTTCTCGCGGCCACACCAAGCGCATGGGTAGATGCTGTCGCGCAGCCGGATCATCGCATTGCGCCACTCGTTCTCCCGCACCCGTTGCTGAGGTTCCCGGATCCCTTCCGTGAACACACGCGTGAACAAGTCTCTCAGGAACTGAGGGTAAAGCGGCCAGAAGACAAACGCATTGTCGTGAAACCCCTTGACCGGCGCGTTCGACCTATCGTGCGGATCGAATATGAACACCGGCTCCTGGCCATAGAGCAGCTGCATGGCAGGCGAATCCATGCACCGGATGCTCGCCTCCTTAGCACCCTCGAGCGGATGGTGCACTATGAATAGGTAGAACAGCAGCACCGCGAGCGAGAAGAGATCGGTTTCGGTGTTGGGCTGCGCCGATCCGTCACCGCGCGCGATCTCCGGTGCCATGAACCGCGGCGTGCCGGCAATGCCGCCCGCTTTCCCGTCGACGCCCACATTGTCGTTGTCGCAAATGAGGGTGTCACCGCTTGCAGGATCAAAGAACACGTTGCCAAAGGAGATGTCGCGATACGAAAGACCCATCGCATGGAGCTGAAAGAAGCTATCCGCCAGCTGGTAGCCGGTAGTAGCCTGCGCGCGCCAGGTCGGGCGCACCTTGCGGGTCACGTGCTCAAACATGCTCCTGTAGGGCGCGGATCTCAAAGGCATGATGTAGCCGAAGCCCGGAATTGCTGCGGCCGCGGCCACCTGCACCGGCCACAGAAAACGCTTCGTGGGCGCTCCAAGGCGCACAAGTTCCTCGAGCGTCTGCCGCTGCTCCTCTGTCGCGGTGCGGCGAAAGTACCACTTGAGCGCCATATCGGCACCGGCGAGCCTTACCTTGTAGACCTCACCCTGGCCCCCACCACCCAGGTACGCCGTGATGGCGCACTCGGTGCCGCCGGAGTCCAGTCGCAGCGTCTTGCCTACTGGGATCAGCTCACCCACTTCATCACTCCTGGCCACCGCTAGGGTCAAAGTAGGCCACCACGACGCTCACGTCGTCGCCGCTGCCATGGTCAGAAGCATACCGGAGTGTGGACTGCAGATTGCGCTGGACGTACGTGCTGCCACGCTGGCGTAGCGCGGCCAGCAGGTCGCTGGCAAACTTGTGAAAGCTGCCATCCTCCTGGTAGCAATTTGGTAGACCGTCGGTTGTGAGCATGATCATCGTCGGCCACTGATCTTGTGCTGATTGGATCCGGCAACGGAAGCGGTCTACCGCATCCCGTTGACACAGCGATGTGGTCTCGTTGCCCAGCAATGCGGGGTCTTTCTCTAGCGGCCGCTCGACCACGCCCGCGCCGTCGACGGTGAGAATGTCTCCATCGCCAAGCTGTAGGTACAGGATCGAGTCTGCCGCGATCAGCACAGCCAAGAGTGTGGTTCCGTAGACCACGAAGTAGTCTGAGCCGTCGGCTTCTAAGGCTGCTGGCTCGCTTCGAGGCAGCAGCTCTGCCTCCAAGGCAGAGAATGGGTGGCTCTCGACATGCGCGGCAACCGACTGCCGCCACTCACGCACAATCCTCGCCGCCAGCCTGCGCATCTGCTCGGGGTCCCGCAGCGATTGATAGCTCTGTTGCCGATTGCTCCACAGCTCATCCGCCGCTACGTCGACGGCAAACATCGCGCCTTGCGCGCTCCGAAAACTCTTGGCGCTACCGTGGCCATCTGCCACGGCCAGAACCGCGCACGGTCCCAGTTCCGATGCAGGGTCCCCGCTTCGCAGTCCCTGCCAACAATCTTGGTTCGGCTGATTCTTGCGTAGGTGCACCGCACCCGTAACTGAATCGCCGAGTACGGCCCAGCCTGGACCTGGCAGCGTACCCTCGGCGCCCGGAGGTTCAGACCCCACGGCCGTCACCCCAGGCGCGCCTCACCACACGTCCCCTACGCGCACGTCGACGTGCGCCGTTGGTACAGGATCTGGCGGCGGTGGCAGCGGGACGTTGCCGGCCCCCTGGCTCGCGGCCATCTGACTCGCAGGAGACGAGGCCGACTTCAGCACGACGGTGGAAGCCCATTTGATGTAGCGGACCAAATCCACGGCCGTCTTGGCCTCCAGCGGCGTGCGCTCGATGTCTCCGATGAACTTCTGCAGCGGCTCCAAGTCTGCATCGCTGCCGATGGCAATGGCGATGCGCACAGCCTTGCGCCCCCACGGCTGATCCATCAGCGCCTGTAGACCGGTCGGAAAGTCGTCCGTCGGCTGTCCGTCAGAGAGCAGTACCAAGACCGGCGGCAACGCCCGCTCAGTCATCGGCGGGATCTTGAGCTGGCCGGCCACTTCCTTGAGAGCCGCGCCCATGTCCGTCACCCCGCCCGCCTGCAGTTGTGGCCAGTTGAACTCGTCAACGGGCGTCGGCTTCGCCACGTGCCAGCGAGCGCCGGTGGCGAAAGCCACCGCTCTGACCAACACCCGGGCGTTGGGATTCTCATCCGCAACCGCGCGCATCTCGGGCAGCGCTTCTTTGATCGCGTTGTTGAGCGTCTGAATCTTGCCGTCGACGCTCATCGATCCCGAACAGTCCGCGATAAAGATAAAGTGCAGCGGCCGGCTGGATACTGGCCCGCCCAGCTGCATCTCAGGCTGAATCATCGCACTCTCCCCTGGTTGCCGCGTAGACCCAGGTTCCGGGCTTCGGACACCGTGCCGCGCCCGCAGGTCGCCCAATGTCAATGGTCGTACGAGCGCCTACAGTATACAGCACGCCAAACAGGACCCGTGCTAGACATCCAGGCGGTAAAATGCCCAAGCCATCTCACCCCTTCAGGGAATTCCGAAAGGCTACACACCGTGCTAGACTGGTGAACATCGATCCCCGAGCCTGAAGCGGATTGCAGATGAACGTGCCGGCAGGGCAGGTGTTCCTGCTGACTCGAGGGGCCAATGACGCTCAACAAAACGTTGGGATGGTCCGTCCTATGCGCCATGCTGGTGCCTGCCTTGTCCGCTGCTCCCGGCCTACACGCTCAGAGTACGCAGGGTCGCACGCAGGCTGCAACCCCAGCAGTAAAGATCACGGCCTTCTATCCCGCCACGGACGCTAGCTACAGCGCCTGGTCGCAAGGTGCCGGTCCGGCCCTCCCGCCCAGGTCCACCGTCTTTGCCACTGGCACAAAGATCGTGGCGTTCTACGTCGAGTATCGGCACGCCGCACCCGGGACCACCTACCTCCTCACGGTCCAAAGCAAGTCCGGCGCGACGCTGCCGACCTTCGGCCCGGTGGCTATGGCTGCGGGCGCTGGCTCCCAAATGGTGACGGTGCCTGCTCAGCACAGCCGAACCTGGCCGGTTGGCACCTACCGTGTGGACTTGCGGGTCGCCGGCAAGAGCATGGCGGGCACCACCTTCACAGTGCACAAGCCCAGCCCTGCGAGGACGGCCACTCCGCGGCCAACTCCCACGCGGCGGCCTCCCGCTGCTCCAACCTTGGCCGCCACACCCACACTGCGACAGCCAACCGCAACGCCAAGGCCACGGCCAACCCCAACGCCCCGTCCAATGGCTACGGCGACGTCGCGCCCGACCGCGACGGAGCAGCCGGCGCCGCTTGGTCCGTTCAACCACCGGATCCTCTTCACCGACTTCAGCACCGGCGTCGCGGGTCCTTGGCCGCTAGGGCACCTCCGCGCCTACCATGCTACGGCAGCCGTGGCGCGCGGCGTCTACGTGCTGGCTAACGAGCAGGGCCACACAGCCATGTCCTTTCCTGCGGGGGCACCCAGCCTGGCGAATGCCGTAATGAGCGCCACCCTCCGCCTGCCCGGCAAGGGCCAGGCGGGGACTGTAGCCCGCTTCACAGCCGGTGTCACGCCAAGCTACCTCGCCTGTTGGCTGGACGCATCGAGCACGGTCGGCTGCGACGCCTGGGTGCATGGCACACCGCTCGCACTCTTCCACCCGCGCGCGGTGAGGCTCGCGCGCAACGCGCTGCACACCCTGACACTGGCCCTGCAGGGGAGCGAGTGCACGGTGTCTGTTGATGGACAGCCGATCTATGCGGGTCGCCTGGATCAGCATCTCGCGACGGGCCTGTGGGGCCTCTATGTGAATGGGCGGCTCAGGGATGGCGTGGTGAGCGCTTCGTTCTCCCGCGCCACCCTTGCGAGCAGTGCCACGCGCCCAGCACTGCCTAAACCGACTGCCACCCTCTCGCACACGAAGGCCACGGCCACCGCGCGCGCGCGACAGGCGCGGACTGCCAGCGCGAAAGGCCATGCGTCGGCTACGGCGGAGGCGCAGCTGACCGGCACGGCAGTGCAACAGACGACGGCACGGGCTCAAGAGTCTGCCACGGACCAAGCGGCTCAGACCAGCACTGCCCAAGTCTATGTCACTGCCACGGCGCAGGCCGCGCCGACCGTCACCGCCCAGACCCTGAAGACCGGCACTGCAGTGGAGCAGCAAACGGCGACGATCCAAGCCCAGCAGACGGCTGCGGCGGAAGCTCAGCAGTCAGCTGCCGTACAGACCGTGCTGGTCGGCACACATCAGGTCGTGCAAAGCAGTACCGCCCAGGCCGGGCAGACCGGCATCACAGGATCGCAGCAGACGGCGACGGCACAGGCAGCACAGACGGTCACGGCACAGGCCGCGCAGATCGGCATAGCCCAAGCCCGGCAGACGAGCACGGTGCTGGTACAGCAGACGGCGACGGCACATGCTCAGGAGGCGGCTACGACGCAGGCCGCGCAGAGCAGCACCGCCCAAGCCCATGTCGCTGTCATGGCGCAGGCGGCGCAGACCGTCACCGCAGGATCGCAGCAGACGGCCACGGCCGGTGCGCAGGATACAGCTACGGGGCAAATCATGCAAGTCAGCACAGCCCAAGCCAGGCAGAGCGGCACTGCGGTAGCGCAACAGGCGGCGACGGCACGAGCCCAGCAGACAGCCACGGCGCGAGCCCAGCAAACAGCCACCGTGCGATCCCAGGAAACGGCCATAGCCCAGCCTGCACAGAGCGGCACGGCCCAAGCCAGACACGCCAGTACGGTGGTAGTGCAGGAGACGGCGACGGCACGCGCTCAGGAGGCGGCTGCAGCGCTGGCAGCGCGGACCGTCGCCGCCCAGGCCTGGCAGACCGGTACCGCGGTAGCGTACCAGGCGGCGATAGCCCGAACTCAGGAGACAGCCACGGCGCGCGCCCAGGAGACGGCTATGGCCCAGCCGGCGCAGAGCAGCACTGCCCAGGCCCGGCGGACCGGCACCGCCGTAGCGCAGCAGACTGCGACGGCACACGCCCAGCAGACGGCTGCCGCGCATGGCGCGCAAACCGCCACCGCCCACGCCTGGCAGACCAGCACCGCGGTGGGGCGCCGGACGGCCACAGCCCAGGCTCAGCAGACAGCCACGGTGCGAGTTCATGAGACGGTAGCGGCGCAGGCTGTGCAGACCGTCACCGCCCAGGCCTGCCAGGCTGCCACGGCCGTGGCCCGCCAGACGGGTACAGCAGTGGCCCGGCAGACAGCCACGGCCCTGGCGCAGCAGGGGGCAACAGCCCGCGCTCAGGGGACAGCCACGGCGCTAGCCCAGGAGATTGCCACGGCGCAGGCAGCGCAGACCGCAACAACCCAGGCCCGGCAGACCGCCACTGCCCTGGCGCGCCAAACGGCGACGGCCCGGTCCCAGCAAACGGCGACCGCCCGAGTCCAGCTTACGGCTGCAGCGCAGGCCGCGCGGACCGTCACCGCCCAGGCCCGGCAGACCAGCACCGCATTGGGCCAGCAGACGGCGACAGCTCGAGCTCAGGGGACTGCCACGGCGCGAGTCCAGGAGACCGCTGCCGCCCAAGCCGCGCACACCGCGACAGCCCAGGCCCGGCAGACCGCCACCGCAGTGGCCACAGAGGGCCTGTAGCGGACTGCACCACGGCCCGTGGGCTAGCCGGGGTCTCCCCGTGTGAACTACGCGAGCGCCCGCTCGATCTGCTCGATGTGCTCGATCCAGTGCGGCGTGCGATCCACCAGCCTGGGGTTGCCGGCCGACATAGCCGCCTCGGCTGAGTCCGCGCCCAGGCCGGCAATGAAGCGCGCGGCATACTCCGCGGCGTCCAGCGCCTGCTGGGCGGCAGCCTTCGGTGGGAGAGCCCGCCAGATCTCCAGCGAAGCGTCGTTGATCAAACCCGCGGCCGCGCCGTCGATATTGGCTGGGATGCGCAGGCCCAGGCGCTGTGCGAGCTCCCAGCGCGCCACCACGTAGCGATCCCAAAACGCCACGTGGGCGAGCGCGGCGGCTACCGTCCAGCCGCCCTCCAGCTCCCGCGCCAGCTCGTCATCGCCAAGGCGCCCGACAAGTGCGCGCAGCCGCTCTACTCCACCGTCGTTCTTCTCCAGGTACGTCTGTTCCACAGGTTCCCTCCTTTACTATGCGGCTGGCCAGGCAGGCAACGCCGCACGTGCGCATCTCGGTCGACCGGCTGATTCTGGCGACGCTACCGTTGGCGCCGTGGTTCTGTATTGAGCATTGCGTTCAAGGCGAGGGCGACCGCTCGTCTTGGGGCCGTCGCGGCACGCCGCTACGTTTGTAGATTGTGGCAAGCGAGATCCGTGCCTCGACGCTGGAAAGCTCCAAAGCGTCGTCCGGTCCGTAGATGCTATACAAGCCCCAACCCTGTGGAGTGCGGCGGTAGACCTCGACGCGTTGGTAGTTGGTGTCCACCAGCACGTACTCCTGCAGGCTTTCACACTGTCGGTAGTAGTCCCACTTCTCGCCGCGATCGCGGCGCTCAGTGCAAGGCGAGAGCACCTCGAAGACAACGCTCGGCTCGTTGACCTCCAACATCTCGAGCGATGGCTGATCCTGAGCTGAGCAGGTAACGACTACATCTGGGTAGGTGTAGCGGCTGGCAGAGAGACGCGTAGCGGCATCCAAAACGTAGGCGAGGCACGGCCCATCGCCCAGTATCGCCGAAAGTGCGATCACGATGCTCTTCGCAATCTGCATGTGCGCTAGCGAGCCGCCGGCCATGGCATAGAGGTAGCCGTCAATGTACTCGTGCTTGATGCCCTCGCCTTCACACGCGCGTTCCAGAGCCCGCCATTGGTCCAACGTCAGTGGCTCATGGAGTTGTTTGGCAAACACGATGGGCCTCCACACTGTCGCTATCGTGACGACATGCAGCCTGTGCGTGCAGTAACCACACTGCTGCTATTCTAGCGCATGTGCAAGGCCAGCACCTGCTGCTGCGCCTCCAGCATCTCCCGATAGAGCCCCTCGGCCGCAGCCAACTCCTCGTGGCAGCCGCGCTGCACCACCCGCCCATGGTCCAGCACCACGATCTCGCTCATCGCTTCCATGCCCACCAGCCTATGCGTGATCAGCAGCACCGCCTGGTCCGCGCGTGCACGAATGGCTGCCAGGAGCGCGCGCTCGGTCTCCGCGTCGAGATTAGCGGTCGGCTCATCGAGGATCAGGATCGGCGCCTCCTTGAGGAGGGCGCGGGCCACTGCCAGCCGCTGGCGCTCGCCACCGGATAGCGTAAGCCCTTGCTCGCCCAGCCAGCCGTCGAGGCCGCCCGGCAGTCGCTCCAGCAACCCGGACAGCTGCGCCGTCTCCAGCGCCGCGATCAGCTCGGTGTCCGTTGCCGCCGGCCGCGCTAGGCGCAGATTGTTGCGCAGGGTGTCCGTAAACAGGGTAGTGTCCTGGCCTACCATAGCGATGGCCGCGCGCAGGTCGTCCAGCCGGTAGTCGCGCGCCGATCCGTCCCCCACGCACACCATGCCGCCATCAGGATCCCAAAAGCGCATGGCCAGGCTCGCCAGGGTACTCTTCCCGGCTCCGCTCGGGCCTACCACCGCCACCCACTCTCCCGGTCGCACACTCAGGCTCACCCCAGCCAGCACTGGTCCCTCGCCACGCTCGTAGGCAAACCGCACGGCGTCGAAGGCGATCCACGGCGGCTGACACTGCAGAGTGCCCTTGTTGACCGCAGGCAGGGTAGCAGTTGCGGACTGCGGTCCCGAGGCCGGGCACTGCAGCACCGGAGCGGCACACGGATGCGGCGGATCGCTCACGACGGGGGTAGCATCGGCCACTGTGAACAGCCGGCCGGCTGCACGCACGCTGCGTCCCAGGATGCCGAAGGCGGCGCCGAGCGGCTGCACGGCCTCGAAGCTGGCCAGCATCAGCAGGGCGAGGCAGCCGAGGTAGACCGCGCCGATACGGCCGGCGTCGGCCAGCGGAATCGCCAATGCCAGAATTACCACGACGGCCAGGCCGGCCAACAAATCGGCAAGAGCGCCCTGCAGGCCCATGCGCCAAGCGAGCCGAGCCTGCAAGCGCCTGTTTGCGGTTTCCAGAGCGCGGAGCTTCGCCGCATGATCCTGGGCTCGGCCGAAAGCCAGCAGGTCCGGCATACCTTGGATCCCCTCTATGATCGCGTCGTGCAGCGCGCCGCGCGCCGCGATCTGCCGCGCGCCGAGCCCTCGGGAGAGCCAGAGAGACAGGGCCGGTGCCCCCACGCCGGCGGCCAAGAGAAACAGGAGGGCGGCCATCGCCAGTACCGGGCTGAATGCCGCGAAGATGCCGGCCGTGATACCGACTGCGACCACGGCGACGACCACCGGCGAAAAGATGCGAAGGTAAATGTGCTGCAGCTCCTCCAGGTCGCCGGTGAGCCGTGCGAGCAGATCGCCGCTGCGAAAGCCTGTCACCGCTGCCGGCACCAGTGGTTCCAGCCGGCCGAACAGCCACACGCGCATCTCGGCAAGTAGGGTGAGCGTCACGCGGTGCGCCACCAGCCGCTCGCCGTAGCGCAGCAGCGCCCGCGAGACGCCGAGCACGCGCACCGCATACATGGGAAAGATCAGGGTATCCAGCAGCGGCCGGAGCGCGGCAGCCGCAATCAGATAGCCGGCGATGGCCAGCAGCCCGACGTTGGCTGCAACCGCCAAGAAGCTCAGCGCCAGCGCCAGCAGCACCTGCCTGCGATACGGTGCCAGCTTCCCCAGCACGCGCAGTAAGCACCCAAGGGTTCCGGGACCGCGCGCCGGGGGTGCGTTGCGCAACGCAGTGGGTCGCGCGTCCCCGGATGTGCCCACCAGAGCGTGGCTCGCCGCGGCTCCGGGAGCGCGCGCATCTTGCGCGTCCCCGATTGTGCCCACCAGAGCGTGGCTCGCCATGCTTCCGGGAGCGCGCGCATCTTGCGCGTCCCCGATTGTGCCCGGTAGATATTGGCTCGCCGCGCCGGGATCGAGCGAGCCGACCACGCTCCCTCGCACAGGCGCGGCGAGCCGCACCAAGCCGGCGTAGGCGCCGCCGCGCGCGGCCAGTTCTAAGTGCGAGCCTGCTTCCACGACGTGTCCCCCATCGAGCACCACGATCTGCTCGGCATCGAAGACAGTGTTCAGCCGGTGCGCCACGGTGAGCACGGTGCGATCCTGCATCAGCTGGGCCAGGGCCGAACGGATCAGCGCCTCGCTCACCGGATCCAGACTGGAGGTGGGTTCGTCGAGAATCAGCAGCGGAGCATCCTTCAGGAAGGCGCGGGCAATGGCCAGGCGCTGCGCCTCGCCACCTGAGAGCCTGGCACCACGCTCGCCGATGCATGTCTCGTAGCCGCGCGGCAGTCGCTCGATGCAGGCCGTGAGACCCGCCAGCGCGGCCGCACGTTCCACCTCTTCGTGCGAGGCATGTGGGCGCCCCAGGCAGATGTTCTCGTATACGGTACCCGCGAAGAGGTACGGCCGCTGCGGCACGACTGCCAGCTGCGTGCGCCACGCCTGATGCGTTAAGTCGCGCAGCAGCGTTCCGTTGACCAGGATGCGGCCCGAGTCGGGGTCGTTGTAGCGCAGCAGCAGATTGATGAGCGTCGACTTGCCTGAGCCGCTGGGTCCGACGAGCGCCGTGCGGGTGCCGGCCCGCAGCACCAGGTCCACGTGCCGGAGCGCCGGTTCGCCGCGTCCCGGGTAGGTGTATTCGATACCCTGAAACTCGACCGTCAGCGGCCGGCACGGCACCGGTGCCGGCACGATGCCCCCGCGCCCAGAGACCGCGTTCCTGGGGGCGCGAGCGTCCTCGGCTCGCCCTCGTGACGTGGGTCCCGCAGCGGACTCGATGTCCGCCCCCCCAGAGCTGTCCGGCACCGCAGTGCTTGGGCGCTGCCCCGGCGAAGCGCCATCAAGTGACAGGAGATCCGCGGTGTCAGGCTCCGGCAAAGGTATCGCAAGCACCTCGTCCAGCTTTGCCGCGGCTGCGGCGCCTTCCATGGCGGCATGCCGGTGTACCCCCAGCTCGCGCAGCGGACGGTAGAACTCAGGCGTCAGTAGCAACACAAAGAGCGCACGCTGGAACGAGATGTCACCAGATAGCAGCCGCACGCCGAGCGCTACCGCGATGAGAGCGATGGCGCCAGCGGTGATGAACTCCAACACGAGGCTGGAAAGGAACGCGTAGCGCAGCGTCCGCAGCGTGCGGTCGCGATAATCCTGGCCGATCCGTTTGAGCGCGGCACGCTCGGCGGGACCGCGGCCGAACGTTGCCAGCGTGACCAATCCTTGCAAAGCATCCAGCATGTGCGCGTGCATGCGGGCCAGGGCAGTCCACTGCGCCTGCACGTGCACCTGGGCGAAGCTGCCCACCAGCATCATGAGGAGTGGGATTACCGGGGCGGTGCCGAGCAGGATCACCCCCGTTATCCAGTCTTGCGTGCACACGGCCCCGCCGATGAGCAGTGGCACCAGCATACTGAGCGCGATCTGCGGCAGATAGCGGGCGATGTAGGGCTCGAGACGCTCGACTCCATCCGTGGCAGTCGCCAGCAGGGCGCCGGTCCGTTCGCCCCGCAGGTAGCCGGGACCCAGCCGCAGCAGCTGTGCGAATAGTCGCGCCCGTAGCGCGGCCTTGCCCTGGATGGCCGCACGCTGGCTCATCACCTCGCGCGCCCACAGCAGCCCCGCGTGCAGCAGGATGAGTCCAGAGAGCCATAGGAGCTGACCGCGCACCACGTCGAGGCCCTGGTGGGCAATGAACGCCGCGTTGACGATGCTGCTGAGCAGCGCCATCTGAGCGATGGTAGCCAGCGTAGCTAGCAGGCCAAGGATAACCGGCCAGGCCACGGCCGTCCGTCGCACGCCCAGACACTTCAGATCAATCCGTCCCATCAATGCGCCTGGCTAGTCCCCCGTCCACAACGAATCCTCACACCCGCGCCCGCAGTCGTCCCTGTGCTGCCATGATGCCGCGGCGTCAGGCCCGATCGTGCCGCAAGCAATGCCCATCGCCAACCTACTAGGCGCTACAACGCCCGATAGAAGAAGACTGCATCGTGGAGCTCGCCGTCTGCGCCTAGGGCGTACTTTGGTACGACGCCAAAGGCAATGTACCCGCACACGCGATACAGCTGTTCCGCGGCATCACCGCAGCGGGTTTCGAGGATGAGCAGCGTGCGGCCGTTTTCACGCGCGACCTCATCCACGCCCCGCATCAAGGCGCGGCCGATGCCGTGCCGCCGCGCCGAGCTGTGCACGATGAGCTTGAGTACCTCGGCTCGATGCAAGCCGTTGGGCTGCCGAGCCAGGTCGAGCTGAACCGTCCCTATGATCTGGTGGTCCTGGCGCGCTACTAGCAGGAAGCGCGATTGCCCCTGCAAAGCAGTAACCACACCTTGCCAGTAGCTTCGCGCCTCGGCGTGGTTCAGTGGCGGCAGGAAGCCGACTGAGGCGCCGCTGGCAACCGCGTCGTGCAAGAGGTCTACCAGTTGTGGCACCGCACTGTGCGCTTGGACCGCGTCGAGACTCTCCACCACCATCGCGCTAATCCTTACTGCGCCGGTCCCATGATCGTGATGCTGGCCACGATCGTGGCCAGCATCCGTTTCTGGGCCGCGGCAGCCGGGCGCGGCCGGCCCTGGACCGTGGTCACAAGCGCGGTTGCGAACACATAGGCGACCTTCGCGCGGTACGCCACGAGCGCGGTGAACTGTACAACTTGCCCGGTACTGCGCCGGTACACCACCGTGCTGGCTGTGACGAATGGCACGCCATGCAGCATTCTCGTGGCAAACGCAACCTTGGCCGTCTTGCTCGCGCCGGCGACGATGAGCACCTCCTTTACCACGGCACGCAGGTCGGCTGCCCGCACGGTGCCGGTGGCCCTCTGAGCGACCCCGTCGAACACTGCCGCGGTGTCCGAACTTTCTATGGCCAGGTTCGTGCCCGGTGCCGCGTACGGCTGCCAGTCGCTGGGATAGGAGAGACTGTAGCCGAACGTGTGGCTGAGATAGATATGCCAGGGCGCCGCGAGAGTGGGCTGCATGCCCCAAAGCGAGGGCAGCAGCAATACGCAGGCTGCGAGCGGCAAGCCAATGGCGGTGAGCAGGCGATGCATAACTACTTCCTTCGCGACTCCGTAAAATGGTAGTCTATACTTCAGCATATCCTACTACCGCTCAATCAAAGTCAATCTTATTTGGGCTTTAGCTCACACTTCGCGAAAAGAGCTGGAACATGATCGATTGTCTGGTCACGATCCACGGCGTCGGCACGCAGACCGAAGGCTATGCCAACAACCTGCATGACCACCTGCGTGCCGTCATGGGCGACAAGTTGTTCGCCGATCCTATTTATGTAACCGGCCATTGGCCACCGCATGACATAGAGCTCGGCCGGCTGGGCCGGTGGGATTCGGCATCGCACCGGAGTATCGACATCCACGACGCGCCGCTTGGCACCGACGGTACCATCGTGCACATCCCCCTCGTCTACGCCGACATCGAAGGCACGCAGTCGCACCCCCTGGAACTGATCGAGGTTCTCGTGCAGGCGATTCTTGCGCTCGCAAATGTCAATGCGATCCGCGACGTAGAACGCATGGGGGAAGACTTGCTGGTAGCGGCTCTAGATGACGTCAAAGCGGCAGGAGAGGTGGCGCAGCACGCTGTCGAGACACGGGTTGGTTCTGCGCCGGAGCGGCTCAAGCACGCTGCCGGCTTCAACTCTCAGGTCCGCGTAGCCGCCCCTCAAGCGGTAACACTTGGTCCTGCGACTGCGCAGACGACCGAAGCCATTACCACCACGGTGCAGCTGACGCCGGCGCAATCTGCCCTGCTTGCCAAGCTCGATCCCGGCAATCTGCTGACGCCGCTGGAGAACGACGTGGCCATGTACGTCGTACGTAACGATCACCGCGAGCGCGTGCGCAGCTTCGTGCACGATGCGATTCTTCGCCTGTGCTATCGAAGCGACGTTTGCTCGGTGGTCATCAATGCGCACAGCAACGGCACGGTCATCGGCACCGACATTATGCGGCAGCTGCCGCCCGGAGCCACGTCCCAGATCAAAGCGTTCGTCACGTCCGGCAGCCCCCTGCGCAAGTACAATGACTGCTTCAATTGGGGCCACGACTTCTTCCTCTCCAGCTCGACAGGCACGCCAATACCGCAAGTGCAGCGCTGGACGAACTTCTGGGATCGCCACGACCCGGTGGCGGACCCGCTGGATTCGCTGTTTGCCGCCTGGGATCCACAGTCAGGCACCAGCACGCCGGTAAAGATCGACGACGTCCTGGTCGACAACCTGGCGCACAGCAGTGGCGGCGGCTTGCAGGCGCACAACTACTGGGACAACACCGTCGAGTGGATTCCCAAGTTCGTGCAGATCCTCCGCGGGTAGTCGCCGCCGGCATTAGCTTCAGCCATTGAGGTAAGCTCCGCGCGTCTCATGCCTACGCTACATTGCAAGGCGCGGTTCTCTCAGATAGTGTGACTGCTTGACGAGGAGTGACGGGTGTCTTTCTTACGGTCGCTACAGCTGGATGGACTGCTGTCCTTTGCACCTGGGAGCGAAGCTGTGGAGCTTACGCCGCTCAACGTGCTCATCGGTCCAAATGGATCAGGCAAGTCCAACTTGATTGAGGCGCTTGAGCTACTGCACGCTACACCCACCGCGTTCGCGTCGGCTATTCGCGACGGCGGGACCGTGAGAGACTGGCTGTGGAAGGGCGAAGGCGCTAACGGCAGTGCAAGCATCGAGGCGCTGATCAACGGGTCACGGCCCATTCCTGACCTGCGCTATCGCCTGAGCTTCGCTGCGAGTGGCCAACGGACGGAAGTTACAGACGAGGTCATTGAGAATATTGAGAAGACCACGTCTAGCGAGCGGGATGTCTTCTTCTACTACCGTTTTCAGGCAGGAAGGCCCGTCATCAACGTGCGAGGCGCCGGCCAGAGACGGCCAACAGAACGCCACCTGGAGCGGCAGAGCCTCATACCCGACGAGTCGGTGCTCTCGCAGCGCAAGGACCCGGACCAGTACCCGGAGCTGACCTGGATCGGCCAGCAGTTTGCGCGCATCCAACTGTTCAGGGACTGGAGCTTCGGACGTTATGCGCAACTGCGCCTGCCACAACGACCGGACCTGCCCAACGAAGTGCTCCTGAGCGATTCACGGAATCTCGGGCTGATCCTCAATCGGTTGGAACGCACCGATGCCGGACCAGAGCTCAACCGCCTGCTGGTCCGCTTCTTGCCGCGTTATCAACGCTTCAGTACCGGCATCGATAGTAACGGAGTGCAGCTGTACCTGCATGAACAGGGCCTCAAGCAAGCGGTTCCAGCCACGCGTCTTTCGGACGGCACGATCCGATTCCTGGCGATGCTGGCGCTGCTGCTCTCGCCCGACCCGCCGCCGCTCATCTGCATGGAAGAGCCCGAGCTCGGCCTGCACCCAGACGCGATGTCGTTGCTTGCGGACCTCATGGTAGAAGCGTCCGCACGCACCCAGCTCATCGTCACGACCCACTCCGACGCACTGGTGTCGGCGCTCACAGAGCATGCCGACTCGGTGCTGGTCTGCGAGCATCGCGGCGGCACGGTGTTGCGGCGCGTCGACTCCCAAAAGCTACGTTACTGGCTCGACCAGTATCGCCTGGGGGAGATCTGGCGCATCGGTGAGCTCGGCGGCAATCCGTGACCGAAATCCGCATCTACGTCGAGGGCGGCGGTGACCATGCGGACCAGAAGGCTGAGCTCCGCAAGAGCTTCAATGGCTTGCTACGCACGATGAAATCAAAGGCGGAGCAGAAGCACATCAGCTGGAATCTCGTGCCCTCCGGCGGGCGGCAGAAAACCTATGAGGCGTTCATGAACGCCCTGCGCAACCATCCAGACGCAATCAATGTGCTGCTGGTAGATGCCGAAGCGCCTGTTGCAACCTTGACTGGTGACTTCCGGCAGGACGCGCGGGTGCACGTTAACCATCTCACTGAGCGTGACGGCTGGGACTTGTCGGCAGTGGCGCCTGAACGCATCCATCTCATGGTGCAGTGCATGGAGGCATGGATCGTCGCCGACGTGAAAACCTTGGGAGCATTCTACGGCCGGGGATTTCTTGGAAATGCACTTCCCAAACGGCCAAACCTGGAGGAAGAACCGAAGACAGAACTGTTCGGCAAGCTGAAACGAGCCACGCAGGCCACGCAAAAGCGAGAATTCCACAAGATCTGGCACGTCCGCCAGATCTGGGAGCGAATCGATCCCGAAATAGTGGCGAGCCGCTGCCCTCGGTTTGGTCTACTCACGCGCTGGCTAGAGGACGTCATTACGGCTGCGTGAAGACTGTTGCCCA
>Ga0187876_1001397_pt1 | contig 20527 bp, 16 predicted proteins | sample June2016WEW_17_4_FD_133000 | JGI IMG/M metagenome (GOLD analysis project Ga0187876, IMG submission 133000) | Peatland microbial communities from SPRUCE experiment site at the Marcell Experimental Forest, Minnesota, USA - June2016WEW_17_40 | ecosystem: Environmental > Terrestrial > Soil >...
GAGCGTCGGGATTGCGATAGATCTCTATGAGAACGAATCGCGCCGGGTCGTCCGCCTGCTGCAGCACATCGAACCGGGCGATTCCCGGTTCCGCAACGCTGTTCCGTGCGTTCTCAATCGTCGCTTGCCGGAACGCGTCCACAAACTCCGGCTTCACACGAACATGGACATGAACGATCGACATACACATTGATTCTCCAACAGAACTCTCCAATAAAGCCATGATGCGAAGCTCATAAGTTGGACGCCTACTCCGCCTTTCGATCCCGCGACTACCGATTGCTGCTCGGCGGGATGTTCCTGTCTAACTTCGGCATGCAAATGCTCTCCGTCGCCGTGAGCTGGGATCTTTATCTTGAGACCAGATCCGCTCTCGTTCTCGGCAACGTCGGATTCGTGCAGGTCGCTCCCTTTCTCCTTTTCGCCCTCTTCGCCGGACACGTTGCGGACCGCTATGACCGCCGCCGCACGATGATCATTGCCCAGTGGCTGCTGCTCGCGGCATCTCTGCCTCTCGCGGCCGGGCTCCGGTCCGTCCCCATCATTTATTCCTCTTTGTTCCTGGTAGCGTTCGCAAGAGCGTTCCAATGGCCCGCCCGGCAATCGCTCCTGCCCCAGATCGTTCCCGTCGAAGCGCTGAATAACGCGATTACATGGAACAGCAGCGTTCAGGAATTTTCCAGCGTCAGCGGCCCGGCGGTTGCTGGAATCCTTCTCGCCACGGCCGGAAGCAGAACCGTCTACATCGTGCAACTCGCCTGCGCATGTCTCACATTGGTGTGCTTCTTCGGTCTCCGCTATCGGAGCAAGCCGATGATGGGCGCGCCGGCGCCCACCCGCAAATCACTGCTCGAAGGCATGGATTTTGTCCGCAAAAACAAATTGATTCTTTCCGCCATCTCGCTCGATCTGTTCGCCGTGTTGTTTGGCGGTGCGACCGCGCTCCTGCCGATCTATGCCGCCGACATCCTGCATGCGGGCGCGAGCGGTCTCGGATGGCTGCGCGCGGCCCCTTCGGTCGGTTCCGTCACGATGGCGCTGGTGCTCGCTCATTCGCCAAAGATTCACCGCGCCGGCGTTATTTTGCTATGGGCGGTAGCGGGATTCGGAGTCGCTACCATTGCTTTCGGTCTTTCGCGTTCGCTCTGGTTCTCTCTGGCAATGCTGGTATTGGTGGGCGCGTTCGACAACATCAGCGTGGTCCTGCGCCAGTCGCTCATCCAGACGAAAACTCCGGACTACGTGCGCGGACGCGTCCTCGCATTCGGCAGCATCTTCATCAGTTCGTCGAATCAGTTCGGAGCGGTTGAGTCCGGTTGGACCGCGGCCTGGTTTGGCCCGGTTGTCAGCGTAGCCGGGGGCGGAGTGGCGACCATCCTTGTAGTCGTCACCTGCGCCGTTATCTCCGTGCAGCTCAGAAAATGGAAACAGTGAAGTAAAGCGCAGGCCAAAAGGCCTACTCCACAAGAAAACTCAATAGCTGACGACTCTTGTGGAGTAGGCCTTTTGGCCTGCGCTTTACTTCTTCACTACCCTGTTAAGTCTCGTCTCTCGGGCTTCGTCTCTCAGACCTCAACCATGACACGATTCCGCCCCGCCGACTTCGCCCGGTACAGCGCCCGATCGGCCGCCTCCATCACGTCCTTCGCGTCCACGTCAGGTTCCGATCGGGCTACCCCGAACGTAGCGGTTACGGAGAACGGGGAACCTGTGCCCATGCCGAACGCCAGTGTGCTGAGGCGCTCCCGAATGCGCTCCGCCACGCGCGCGGCTTCATTGTCGTCGGTGCCGGGTAACGCGAAACAGAACTCGTCGCCCCCCAGCCGACCGGCGATATCGCTTGCCCGCAACTCGGCGCGCACGATATTCCCGATGGCTTCCAGCACTTCGTCGCCGGCCGCATGGCCGAAACGGTCGTTGATCTCCTTGAAATGATCGACATCGAAGAGGCAGATCGAGGTTTCGGAATGCTCGATGCTCGCCCGCCGCAGCGCGCCCTGCAGCCGTGTCCAGAAATGGTAGCGATTGGCAAGCCCGGTCAGCGCATCGAAGTTTGCCTGATACGCCAGTTTGTCCTGTGCAGCCTTGCGGGCCGTAATGTCCTGTGAAATGCCGACGATCTGCTTGACCAACCCGTCGGAACCTCTTTCGAACGGCGTCTCGCGCGTGGAGAGCCAGACCCAGTGGCCGGCCGCATGCCGCGCGCGATATTCCAGACGCCGGACCTCGCCATCCTGCGCGTGCCGCAGCGCTTCGTGGTGAGCTTTGATCGCTGCCTGATCGTCGGGGTGAAACAGGTTTTGATCCAAATTTTCGATCTGCCGGATATCTTCGGGGTTGTAGCCGAGAACCGCGATCGCTTCACGGTTGCTGAAAATATTCCTGTGGTCGACGAGGTCATGAACGTAAAGAATGCCCGGCGTGGTGGCCGCGATTCGTTCGATGAAGTTCCGGCTTCTCTGCAGTTCGAGCTCAGTCCGCTTGCGGTCCGTGATGTCGCGGGCGATGGCCTGAAAGCCCGCGATCACGCCCGATTCGAGAACCAGCTGGACATTCTGGCCGACCCAACGCTCGACGCCGTGTCCATCGACGATCGGGAATTCGGCATACGTGCTTTTCTGTTTGCGCACGAACTGGCGCAGGTAGAAGCGCTCGGCGCGCCGGCGCTTGTCCTGCCGGATCAGCTTCAGGTACGACCGGCCAACCACCTCGGATTCCCCGAAGTGCAGCATGGCCAGCGCGGACTGGTTAAAGAAGGTGAACCGGCCCTGCGCGTCCGTCCTGCAGATGATATCTCCGGCAAGCTCCACGACCTGCCTGTACTGCTCTTCCTTTATCATCAGCGCATGCTCCGCCGAGGCGCGTTTTCTGAGATCCGTCGACATCCGCCAGCCGGCGATACTGATCAGGCAGATTGAAAAGAGCGCGGCGATAACGAGTAGCGTGCGGCCGAGTCCCGTCGTCCGCTCCTCGAAGCTGGTTCGATCGCGCACGATCCGGCGTTGCTCGTTTTCCATCTCGAGAATTGCAGCTCCCAGGCCGGACCTGAATCCGTCCTGGTCCAGAGCGGAAAGCGCGGCGATTATGTTGTCACGGCTGCCGGATCGGGCGCCGTTCGCCATTGCGTCCGCCTGCCGGTTAATCAGGCGGCGAATCGTAAGCGCGTTCCTGTGCTGAGTCGGGTTGTCTGAAACCATCCTTTCCAGGTCGCCCTCACGCTGTTTCGCTTGATTGAGATCGTCCAGGCAACGCACAAGATCACGCCGATCCGAGCTGGACACAAATGCGCGGGCCGTGGCCTCGGCGTCCGTCGCGGCGAGAGCGATTTCCTGCAGCCGCTCAATAACTTCGTGGGCCCGCGCCACCTTACGCGCGCTATCCTGCCAGGCGAGATTCCGCACCACCGCACCCGCGAGGATGAGACTGAGGAGTGCGCATCCCGCACCGAATCCAGCCTTGATTTTCCTGGGGGCGGTCAAACCACGATTGTGGGCCGCCTGGTACTAATAGTACAAGTATCCCTAGGATTACCGGCGGACGCTATCTTCCGTTTACTGGATTTCATTACTGGCTTTGGCTGGACCGGCTTCCACGCCGGTTACAGCGGCCCAGGGCAAGCCGTTGGGCGGATGACCCCAGTCGGCGAACCGTGCGCTAGCCAGCAGGAATCCGGCCGGCATCGCGCGCCGCATCAGCGCTGTTCCATGCCTTTAGCTTTGTACACCGGCGCGGCCGTTGGTCCTTTGAGCAAGGCAATCAGGGCGCGTGCCGCTTCGGCATTACTTGTTTTGGAGCCGGCGCCAATGGCGAAATTGATATAGCTCTGCAGTTCGGCCGGAAGCGGGCCAACGACTTCGTCCCCGGGCTCAGGCATAATTTCGCTGATCAAAGTGAGGACGAGTGTCGCCTCTCCCGCCGCGACCTTTGCCGTAGCGGGCCCGGAGCCGTCCGTGAGGATCAGCTTCGAGTTCACTTCGTTGGTTATACCCAGGCGATCGTAAATCTTTACCAGATACACGGCGCTCGCTCCGTCCCTTGCGTAGGTGATCGATTTGGCCGCGAGCAGGGTTTGTTTGAACGCTTCCGCCGTCGCGATATTCGGCTTGGGCGAGCCTTTGCGGATTCCAACGCCGATACCGGATCGGGCGAGATCGGCACGCGTCCCGGCGTCGAGTTTATTCTCCTTAACCAGCGTCGCGATCGCGTCGGAAGTGAGTATCGCGACGTCGAACGGCGCTCCCGACTCAATCTTCTTCATGAGCCCGGCCGTGGATCCGTATTCGATTGCCAGCGGATGACCGATCGTGCGCTGGCACTCCGGTTGAAGCTGTTCGACCACTGCCCTCATGCCATTCGAGGCGAAGACATGCAGCGTGGAGGCTTGTGTTGGCGTGCTCTGCGCAAGAAGAGAGACGCAGGCGAGGGAACCTGCCGCGACTGCAAGGGCCGCGCTACGGAAGATGTTCATAGCAAGAGAGTCTACCACTTGACGGCTAGTGTCAAGCCGTCGGCCAACGGGAGCAGGATGGCTTCGACCCGGTTGTCCCGATGGATGAAACGATTCAACTCTGCGAGCGCAGCCGAATCGCAGTCACCCGGCGGCGGGTTTACCGCCCTGCCGCTATACAACATGTTGTCGAGCGCGATCAATCCCCCACTGCGGACGAGAGCGAGGCACTGTTCGTAGTAACCCGGATAGCCGCTTTTGTCCGCGTCGATGAAAGCGAAATCGAAGCTTCCGCTTTGCCCCGATGCAATCAGACCGTCGAGCGTTTCTTTTGCCGGCGCGATGCGGAGATCGATTTTGTGGGCTACTCCCGCCTCGGCCCAGTAGCGGCGCGCCACCGAAGTATATTCGTCGCTTATGTCACAGGCGAGAATCGTGCCTTGAGGGGGAAGCGCGAGCGCGATGGCGGTTGAGCTGTAGCCGGTGAAAACACCGATTTCAATCACCCGCGTGGCGCCAGTCATCCGGGTCAGCACTCGCAGGAGCTGTCCTTCCTCGGGCGGGACCTGAAAATTAAACTTCGGATGGGATGCGGTTTCCTGCCGCAAACGCGTCAGAATATCCGGTTCGCGAATGCTGTTCTTCAGGACATAATCGAGAACGGTCGGGTCAACAAGCCCCTGGTAGCGAGACATAGCTGGAATCGGAGACGCTTACGGGCACAGAACCCGAGAATCGCCAGCGCGCCTCCGAGAAGTTCCAGTGTAGCCGGTTCGGGTACGAAGCTTTCTCCTGGGTAGTTGTGTTTGGCAATGAATCGTTCATCCCCAGTCCCTGAAACTGAGCGAGAAGGGACGGATCGTCGCCGAGGTTTCAAACGCGTTCGGACCATAGAATCACACCTTGGCATGAATTCTGCTTGACTTGAAGTACTAACACCCTTGCATAGCTAGGGAGAGGTCATTTGCAGCCAAGTTGTTGATAAGAAGTGGCCCAGGCTTTCAGCCTGTGGCCGTGTCAAGCCTGACAGAGCCCTTTTTTCAGCACCGCGCTAAACGCCTCGTCATGAAACAAATTTCCAACGACTCCCTCACGGTCGCGGCTCGGAATGTGTGACTGAGCCGCGCGCGTCAGCGGTACCAATGCGGTGCTGGTTATTACACCTTCGAGGAGTCGAAGCCGAACGTTCGGTTCGCTACATCATCTTTGCCCTTGCGGCGCACACGCCAACGCCCGTTTGCGCCGTTATTCGCCCGTATCGCAACCCAACGAGAACCGCAGCGCGGCGCAGATCTCGCCCATCCTGCGGGAATTCAGCTGAGACATTCGTTTCCCCAGCCGCTGCTGAGATACGGTAATCACCTCGTGGAGATTCACCGCGCAAGGCGCCTTCATCCCGTCCTTTTCATCCAGAACCACTTCGGATGGAACCCCGCGAATCGTGGACGTGATCGGGGCCACCGTGACTGAAGACAAATACGCAACGACGCTGTCGCGCGTAAGAACCACTACGGGCCGTCTCTTATCTGGCGAAGCAAACTGGTAAAGACGCACATCTCCCCTGGTTATTCCGCTGGCCACGCGGCCTCCGCCTCCCAGTCATGGGATTCGTCCGGCACTTGCGGCTTCCTGGAATAGCCTTCGCGGTCGCGTTCCTCGAGCGCGCGGATCTCGAGTCTGCGGATGTGCTCGCGCAGTGCGTCGCGCACCAGCGCGGAACGGTTTCGCTTCGACTGACGCGCTACCCGGTTGGCTGCTTGCAACAACTTCTTATCGAGCACAACCTGGATGGTTTCCATACTGTGGACTTCACTCCACAGTATAGTCCACATGAGCCGGACAGGGATCGCGCTTTCGTTTCAGCCCGCGTCAGCCGCCAGTACGGTGATTGTCGGTCCGGTCAATCCGGGCGATTGATCATAAACGTTGCGGTTCCCGCGAAAAATTCCCGCAGCATGGACTCAACTTCGGGCGGAAACGCGGCTTCGGATAGCGCGTTGTTCATCAACTGCATCCATCGATCGCGCGCAGCCTGGCCGATTGCGAACGGCCCGTGCCGCATACGCAGACGCGGATGTCCGCGTTGCTCGATATAACGCTGCGGTCCACCAAATCGATAGATCAAAAACTCCCGCAGACGCTCTTCCGCGCCCGCGAGGTCATGCTGCGGATACATCGGCCCGAGCACGTCGTCCGCGGGGACCTGGCGATAGAACGCGGCTACGAGACGCTGAAATCCGTCCTCTCCGATAAGCGAATAAATATCCTGGTCGTCCAAGGGTGGTGGCAATGGTGTCCGACCAGTATCGCATCCGCACGCGAGATAATAGTTCCAAGCCTTCCCGATGGAATTCAAGGAACAACTCAGAGAGCAAGTCGATATCGTTCGCGTCGTAGGAGATTACGTGCGCCTGCGGCGGGCGGGTAAACGGTATTCCGGCCTCTGTCCGTTCCACAACGAGAAAACGCCCTCGTTTTCCGTTTCTCCGGAGCATCAGTACTTCCGGTGCTTCGGTTGCGACGCGAAGGGCGACGTTTTCAAATTCGTCGAGATGATTGAAGGCCTGACGTTTTTCGAAGCGCTCAAGAAACTCGCCGACCAGCACGGCATGGCCTTGCCGAAACAGTCTTTCGCGAGTGACGAGGAGACCCGGCTGAAGGCGGCGCTGCATGAAATGCACGAGATTGCCGCCGATCATTTCCGCTCGAACCTGGCCGGGCCCAATGGGGCGGCCACGCGCGAGTATCTCTCGAAGCGCGGGGTGGGCGAGGCGGCCGTGCAGCAGTTCGGGCTCGGGCTCGCCGAGGGTTCAGGCCGTTCGCTGTTGCGGATTCTGGAAAAACGCGGATTCAAACCGGAGCAGATCGAAGCTTCGGGCCTGGCGGGACAGCGCGACGACGGGTCGTTCTACGACCGCTTTCGCAATCGCCTGATGTTCCCCATCCAGAATGAATCGGGGAAGGTCATTGCGTTCGGCGGGCGAGCTCTCGATCCCGAAGACAAGGCCAAATATCTTAATTCACCCGAAACCAAGATCTACCGGAAATCGAACGTTCTTTATAACCTTCATCGGGCCAAAGAGACGGCGATGAAGCTCGATCGGATTGTTCTGGTCGAAGGCTATATGGACGCGATCGGCGCCTGGCAGGCTGGCGTCAGGGAAGTGGTTGCCTCATGCGGCACGGCTCTTACGGTGGAACAGATCCGGGCCATGAAGCGCCATTCGCTGAACCTCCATTTGAATTTCGATCCGGACGCAGCGGGAGCGAAGGCCAGCGAGCGTTCCGTCAAATTGCTTCTCGATGAAAGCATGAAGGTGCGGATCGTGGAACTCGAGGGCGGGCTCGATCCCGATGAATACTGCAAGCAGCACGGCGCTGAAGCTTACATGCAGCGGGTTGCGGGTGCGAAAACTTATTTTTACTGGCTCGCCGACCGCGCGCGCGCGAAGTTCAACATGCGGGAGCCGCAAGGCCGCGTCGATGCATTTCAATCTCTGGTGCCTGCGATTCAGGATCTTAGCGACAAACTGGCGCGCGTTACGTATGCGAACGATCTGGCGGGCTACCTGGGCGTCGATCAGGGCATTGTGCTGGAACATTTTCGAAAGCTTGCGGCGGATCGCGTCGACAGATCGCCGGTCCCGAAGACCGATCCCACGCGCGCCACCGATCGCATTCTGCTCCCTCTCCTGGTGAACGACGGCGATGCCCGCGCCCAACTGGTGGACTATCTTCGCGAGCTTCCAGCGCTGAAACAACTGACCACCGCGCCGATTTTCGACATTGTAATTGCAATGCATGACGCGGGTGAAACCTTAAACTTCAATACGATTCACGAGCGGCTTAATCCATCGCTGCAGGAAAGCCTGGCGGCGGTGCTGCTGGATTCGAGCGCCTCTGGCGCCACGCTGGAAGACGGTCTGGCGTGCGTCGAAGCGTTGCGGCGTACCAATCGCGAGAGCCTGGTCCAGGAATTGAAGACGCGCATCAAATCCGCCGAGCGCGAAGGGCGCATAAAAGAAGCGCTGGAGCTGGCACGGGAGTTGTCACAGATCGGTTAATAATATCTTTATCCCGATTGGTACGTTATCGAAGGTTAATTCGTTGAATTAATTCGCTGAAACAACTTAACCTTTTCTGTCACCTCGTTAAAGAATCCGACCAATATTCAGGTACAATGGGTCGATTCTCAGCCGGGTACGGGAGCGATTCCAGTGGCGGAAGACAAGTTCGAAGCCGTCGATCCATTTGCGCTCGTGAGCAAAGAGAGCGGCTTTGCGCTCTTCGAAGAGGTCATTGAACTCATCCCGCAGGAAGTGGACACCCTCGTGGCCGAGGTGGTTCCGGCTGAAGACAGAAGCGAAGATCGGCGATTCGAAGAATCCGACGATCTGATCGAAATCGAGAGCGTCGATAAAACCCACGATCCGGTAAGGCTCTACCTGCGCGAGATGGGTTCCGTGCCGCTTCTCAACCGCGAAGGGGAGATTGAAATCGCCCGCCGCATCGAGCGCGGACAGACGCAAACCAGGCGAATTCTGGCGCGATGTCCGTTGATCGTTTCGGCCCTGATCAAGCTGGGAGAAGACGTCCGCAACGGCGTCTCCGACATACGCGATATCCTCCAATTCAACGATCCGGTTCCCACGGATGAAACGTATCAGGACGGCGTGTCCGAGTTGCTCACAGCCTGCGCCGAACTGGCCAGGCTGCGAAAGAAATTCTTGCAGTTGAAACAACGAATGGTGGCTGTTCCCCGGCATACCAAGCCGAAGCAGAATCGCAGGTTGCGATGGGAGATGGCGCGGATAGCGGTTCAGATTTCGCGTAACGCATGCGCCATCCCGTTGCAGAATCAGGCGGTCGGGGATCTGATCTTCAAACTGCGCGCGGCCGTCGACGAAGTCAGGCCCATTGAGCAGCGGATCGCGCGAAATCAGAGAGCGATCGAAGCGGCAGGGTCCTCCCCGGCGGAAGTCGTGCGGGAATTACGCCGCGAACAGCGCCTCCTCGCCGCGGCCATGCAGGGGATCGAGGAGAAGTACGGTTCTTCCGCGACCGAACTGCGCCGGGCGCTCGATCTGGTGAACCGCTCGGACCGCGAAGCCGAGACCGCGCGGCAGGAGTTGATCGAGGCCAATCTCCGGCTGGTTGTGAGCATTGCCAAACGCTACAACAATCGCGGGCTGCAGTTCCTCGATCTGATTCAGGAAGGCAATATCGGGTTGATGAAAGCGGTGGAGAAGTTCGAATACCGGCGCGGTTACAAATTCTCCACTTATGCCACGTGGTGGGTGAGGCAGGCGATCACGCGCGCGATTGCCGATCAGGCGCGCACCATACGTATCCCCGTGCACATGATCGAGACCATCAACAAGCTGATCCGCAGTTCGCGCACTCTGGTGCAGGAACTGGGCCGCGAGCCCACCAGCGAAGAGCTTGCGGTGAAAATGGAACTCCCCGTCCAGAAGGTCAGGCGGGTGCTACGCGTTGCGCAGGAACCGATCTCGCTGGAAACCCCGGTGGGCGAAGAGGACGAATCGCATCTGGGCGATTTCATTGTGGACCAGGCGACGCTGTCTCCGGCCGAGCAGATCATCAATCTCAACCTGAACGAGCAAACGGCCGAGGTACTCAAGACCCTTTCGCCCCGTGAAGAAAAGATTATCCGGCTGCGGTTCGGGCTGGAGGATGGCAGCGAGCATACCCTGGAAGAAGTGGGCCAGAACTTCGCCGTCACCCGCGAACGGATCCGTCAGATTGAGGCGAAGGCGTTAAGGAAGCTGCGCCATCCGAGCCGCAGCTACCGTTTGAAAACGTTTCTCGAAGAAGTGTAGCTGAAGCCTGTTCCACCGATGCAACCAGGTTGTTGATAAGAGGTGGCACAGGCTTCAGCCCAATGTCACTTGGTTTTTCCGGAAACGTGCAAATTCTGTGGGGCGGCTCCCCTGAGCCGCGTCGGGCGCCCTCGCCCGGCTCTCGTAGAATCAACACGCTGAGAAAACCGACGTCGCCGTCGCCTGCGGGACAGGAGTCCCACCCCACAAAACTAGTGACATTGGGTTTCAGCCTGTGGGTGTTTCAAGCCGTGTAGACCGGTGATTGTGCTTTCTGGAACCATCAAAGACCGCGCCGCTTCAAACTGCCGCCAGCGTGGCTCGAAACGGGGTAGTGCGCCCAATGTGTGTGCGCACTACCCGAAACAGAGGACCGTCAAGCCGTGCAAATCCAAATAGACCGGCTACCGAAAATTCGGTGGCACGTAGGACGTATTTGCCCCGTTGCTCGCAATCCAGGTTATCCCGTCCGCCGAATAGACCGAGTTATTCACCGTCCCGACAGCGGTCGTCGTCAGCGTGCCGGAGTCGTACCACTGATCGCCGCCCGACGCCTCCTGGCTGGCCAGATAGTACGCCGTATTGGCCGACAGAATCACGGGGCCGGGGCTGATTGGCGCAAAGACAAACTGCCCGGGAGTACAGCCGGCCATACTTACCGTCGCGGATCCGATCACCGATCCGGTACCGGCCTTGACGAGTTCCACCGTGTGGCTCTGCGAGTTTCCTGCAATACAAACCCGTCCCAGCATGGAGGCCGGAACAGGGCCGGGGCCAACCGTCAACTTCATCCCCACAAACCCGCTGAAGTTATTCCGCAGCGATGCACCGCTCAGATCGTACGTGACCACAAACGAGGGTAGTGGGGCAGAAATCGCCGTCGTGTATGCGAAGGTAGGCGGCACATAGGAGGTATTGGCCCCGCCAGGCGTAATCCAGCTGCTGCCGCTGAAATAAACCGCGTGGGTCACCGCCGCATCTGTAGTGGCCGAGATGCCACCCTGGTCGTAAAACTGATCTCCTCCGTTTTGCTCCTGGCTGACCAGGTAATAGTTATTGCCGGCCGGCAGGGTGATCGGAGTGCTGAGCGCGGCATATACGAACTGTCCCGCGGTGCAACCCGCCATGTTCACAACCGCCGACCCGCCGGGCACGTCGGTCCCTCCGTCACTGATGTTCACGAACTTCACCGTGTGCATCCCCGAGTTACCCGCGACGCAAATGCGTCCCACAGACGACACGCTCAGCGGATTCGAACCCACCGTCAATTCCATTCCCAAAAACCCGCTGAAGTTGTTGCGCAGCGATGGTCCGGTCAAAGCAAAACCGGTGACGAAACAGCCTGGCGAGCAGCCCGGAGCTGGTGGCACCGAATACACGAAATTCGGGGGCCCGAACGAGGTGTTGGCACCGCCTGCGGCAATCCAGCTTGTGCCGTTGAAATAGAACGATCCGTTCACACTGGCGCCAGAGTTGGAATTAAGCGTCCCGGAGTCGTACCATTGGTCGCCACCGCTCGATTCCGAGCTCGCCAGATAGTACACTCCGCCGGCCGGCAAGGTGATCTGCGGGCTGAGAGTGGTGTAGACGAACTGGCCGGCCTGGCATCCCGACATCGCCACCGATACCGACCCGCCCGTCACATCCACTCCCGTGCCGGCATTGACGAACTTCACTGTATGGCTGAGCGCGTTTCCTGCAACACACACCCTGCCAATTGAAGAAACCGTAATGGGGCTGGCGCCGACCGTCAACTTCATCCCCACAAACCCGCTGAAGTTATTCCGCAGCGGCGCGCCGCTCAAGTCGAAGTTGACCACAAACGCGGGCGGGGAAGCCGCCGCCGTCGTGAATCCGAAACCAGGCGGCACATAGGAGGTATTGGCCCCGCCAGGCGTAATCCAGTTGGTGCCGTTGAAGTAAACCGAGTGGGTCACCGCCGCATCTGTGGTGGTCGAAACGCCGCCGAGGTCGTAAAATTGATCTCCGCCGTTTTGCTCCTGGCTGACCAGGTAATAGCTGTTGCCGGCCGGCAGGGTGATCGGACTGCTGAGAGCGGCATATACGAACTGTCCCGCGGTGCAACCCGCCATGTTCACGACCGCCGACCCGCCAGGCACGTCGGTCCCTCCGTCACTGATGCTCACGAACTTCACCGTGTGCATCCCCGAGTTACCCGCGACGCAGATACGTCCCACCAGCGACACGCTCAGTGGATTCGAACCCACAGTCAATTCCATTCCCAAAAACCCGCTGAAGTTGTTGCGCAGCGCCGGCGGGCTCGAAGGGAGACCGGTCACGAAAAGCGCCGTGATGTTGAAGGTCACGGACAATGAGCTCTGATTGCCGACGTTGTCGATGGCAATGATCTTGAAAGTGTGTGATCCCGCAGGTAAGTCCGCCAGATTGATGCTTTGACCATTGGTCAAAATTTTGCCACCGACCGTCAGGTTGCCATCCATAGTTGGTGTAACTGTGTTCACACCGGACCCGCCGTCAGTGACGCTGTAGTTGAGAGTCAAGGTGCCGTTTTTCAGATACAGTCCCGTTGCGCTGGGCTGAATGATTGTGATCGCAGGTGGCTTCTTGTCCACCATGTTCGGGCCGATCGGGCCCACTGTGGTGAAGTTGCCGGCCACGTCGAACACCGTATGGCTGTTCGTGTAGGCAATGGCGGTCTCGGTGCCGGAAGGCACGGATGTCACCAGATTGAAACTCGCGTCCGCAGGATGGAGCAATCCCGAAAGACCGTCGCTGCCGATGCAGGGAATGGCTACGTCGGTGGCGTGCCACAACCCGTCCGGAGGTCCGCAAGTCACGACCGGCGGGATGTTGTCAAAGCACGCTTTGAAGGTGTTGTCGCTGGACGTTCCCCCGTTATCCCAGGACCGCACGTTCGCCGTGTGGCATCCTTCCGTGGTCAGAGTCAGCAGACCGGTGGTGGCGTTGGGAAATTCCGGGCCGCTGAAGTAGGAATTGTTGTAAGAAGCCCTGGATCCCAGGTATACATCGCCCGGATCGGCGTCCCACGCCTGGCTGAAGCCCGCGACTCCATTCGGAACCGCGCCGTTTTCCGACGTGTCACTAATTGACCAGGCCACAGTTGGCGGTACGTTGTACCATTTTCCGGCCACAACTCCCGAGAAGTTCACGGCAGGGGGCGAGAAATCGCCAGCTAGAAACGTGTTGATAGCCCAGGCCAGTTGCAACATATTGGCGGTGCCCCAACCAGTGACAAGGTCGTAACCGGGACCGGCGCAATAGAAGGTTAAGCTAAGCAAGGCTGTTATATCGTTGCTGTTGCAACCGGAAGTTATGTCGTAGAAGGGGTAATGGGGCGGCGAGGACGGAGAGGATGGGTTCGTGCCAAAGCTGTACAGGTAGTAGTTCCCAATGCCCATTCCGCCGTCTATCTGCTCGCAGTCCAGGTGTTCCGAGCCGCAGTTATTGCCGGTGACGGAGTCCAGGTAAACCAGATAGGCCCCCTCCTGGGCAAAGAAGCCGGCGACCATCGGTGAGGCAATGCTCGTACCTCCGACGCCGAATAGACCCCCGTTGTAGTACATGTTTTGGCTCACGTTGGCGTTGAGCGAGATATCGGGAACGCCGCGTTGCGTGCCGCAGGTCCCGTTGGAGCCGCTTTGGTAACCGGGGACTCCGAAAACCGCGCTGCACCCTCCGGTGCTGCCACCGGCGTTCGTTGGAGGAGCACAGCTACCCGCGCCGGTTCCCCCGGTCCAGGCGACCTCGCTGCCAAAGGCGCCGCCAAGGCCGCCGGATTGAAGCGTAGTGCCGCCGACGCCAACAAAGTCGGGGTCGGACGCCGGATATGACACACTAGTCGTCCCGGTAGTCTTCGAGCAGTCGGCCGTCGCCCCCTGATCGCCGGATGCACTCATCAACGTCCAGCCCTGACCGGCCATACTGTTGAAGATGGAATGCATGGAACTGATCAGGCTGCCTCCGCACTGATCTTCCCCTCCACAGCTGAAGCTTGTGGTCAAAACTTTTGCGTTACCGTCGGATAAAATCTGGTTAAACACCTTTCCGGGATATCCATTTTCGCCCTCGTAGACGAAGACTTGGGCGGTATCGAGGTAGCTGCCCATGCTATTTGCCGTGGTGAGAGACCACTCTGTATCCAATGTCGTTTCGAGGTCGGCGCCACAGGAATTCGTCTTGGTGACGGTGCAAAAGGTAGGGCCTCCATCGACTGTAATGGCGGTGACATTGTACGCCAGATAAGAGTACTGTGCCTGGTAGCCGACGAGGTCGGTGAACGTCGCGTGCGGGAACGAGCCGGTGTACTGCAAGTTGCCGTACGCGGCAATGGCGATGGATGCCTGGGGCGGCGCGCCGCCGGGGGCGTGATTCGGGTTGCAGCAGTGCCCCTGGGCCTGAAGGGCATCATAGTCGTAGGCGTTAGGGGCGTAGATGTCTGTCGGATCGTAGGCGCCTTTGGTGATGTTCGGAATCGGAACGACGTTCGCTCGCGACGCTGCCCGGGCTTTCTCGTATTTCGCGCGATCCCCATCGGCATGCCCCGTCAGGCGCTGCCCCGCGGCCGTACCGGGATTATAAATCGCGCCGGGAGGAATCGGCCCATGGAAGGACGTCGGCGTCATCAGCGGAAAGTTGTGGAGGCCTTCCACGTGGCGAACGACGCCCGCCAGCCTGGCCGGTAGGACCGGTTCGCGTTCGTTGGCAAAGTAAGTGTAACCGTCGAGCAGATAGTTGTTGATCCTGACCTGGAGCGCCTTCTCGATCGTCGCCATGGGCGCCTCAACACCCACGATCAGACGATTGGGGAAGCGATGGGTGACGGTCAGCCCCTGGCTGGTCGCCCAATCCACCACTGCCTGCTCATCCGCGGCCGAAGGCGCGAAGCGCGCAATCCACTGATCCGCCGTTAGGAACTTGTGGAACTGGGGCGAGCCGGGCGTCATCAGCTCTCGCAGGAACTGCTCTTCCTCGTCCGGGTGCGGCGTGACCAAAGCGAAATCCAGCCGACGCATCTGCGTCGGGATACCAAAATGACCAATCAACCTGGCCCGGCCGTTTCGCACACTCAGGGGTGGTTCTCCGGGGATTCCTCTACTCACGCTGCTTTGGGCGAGGACCGTGTACGCCGCCACAAGTATGAACGTAACGGCTAAAGATTTTTTCATGCGTTCTGCTCTCTTCCGCTGGCCGGACGCCAGACTTGCCAAAATGAGAAAAAACGGCGAGGTCCACACTTACATGGAACCCGTTACATTCGCGCGAACCGGATCCACCTTGCCTGAAGCGTGGCGTTTGATTTTTTTGTTCGGGCTTCCATATTTTGCCGCCCGGCATTGGCGAGTATACACCCGTTGGCCTTCTTTGGTGCCGTAGAGAACAAATGTTTTTACACCAGGTTCTTATACTGGCAAGGCTATTACTCCTGGTACATTTCGAAAAATGATATGGACAGTTATCGCTGGCTATTTCTTGACTGGTATAAGGCTGACATTGTCCTGCCGGTTTGTGTTTGTCTCCGGCGTACTTAAAGGAAAGGTGAGTACTGCCGTATAGGTAAGATCCATGCGATTGACGAGAGAGCAAAGCCGGGTCTCGACTGAACAGGGCGCGTTCTCTCCCAAAGGTTCTGGACGACTATAACTAAATTCGCGCGAGACGCCGCACTGTAATCGAAGAACCGCCCAACTCGGCGGCGATCTGCGTGATGCTATCACGGATCGGAACTTCCGGCAGGCGACACACCGTTGCTTTAACCACGCTCAAAAGTGGATACACGTCTGGTTGCTGGTGAAAAACACGTTACTGCTCCACGAGGTCGAATCGCACGCGGGGTTGTCGCCTTGCAGATCGACAGGATCCGCCGATCTGGCCAAGCGGATTATGCCACCGAATTATGTCGTTTCAGGTTCATCGTCCGATAAGATATGCAGACGACCGTAATATCTGCGTCCGCGGTGAGGTGGTCAATGGCTGATGGAGAGCGTGACGCGATTCATCACGCAAAGCCGGGCGGCGGCGACCCGGAGCCGCGCGAGGCCATTGCCGTCCGAGCCGGCGTAAGTACCGGATTTTTCCTGGAGCGGCCCTCGGAGGATGGCCTTCTTCTCTCAGCTTCCTGTTATCCCGGGATAACAGCCGTTAACTTCAGGTAATATTGTTGGCGGATCGAAGCGGAGACTACACATGCGTTTTATCGCGATTTTTTTCGTTGCGGTTGGACTTTGGGGGCAGGTTCAGCCTCCACCGGCTCCATGGCGAGGTGCGGGGGCGACGCCCTGCGTTGGATCGGATGGCGGCATCTACAAGTGCCTGCCGCCTGCCGGCGCTGTCGCGGTGCGCGCCGGTCGTCTATTTGACAGCAAGACAGGACAGCTGCTGACGAAACAGGTGGTGCTGATCTCGGGCGACCGAATCACGGAAGTGGGCGCGGAGGGCCAGGTCAAAATTCCGGCGGGCGTGCGGGTAATCGACCTCAGCAGGGAAACGGTGCTCCCGGGATTGATCGACGCTCACACGCACATGTTCGACACGCGCGGGCCAAAGGCGACAACGGAAAGCTCCATGCTGATCGCGGTGGAGAATGCGCAGGCGGATCTGCGGGCCGGCTTCACTACGGCGCGCGATATGAGCACGCATGGAAACGGCTACGGCGATGTCGATATCCGCGACGCCATAAATAGTGGCCGGCTCGACGGCCCGCGGTATCAGGTGTCGACGCGAGGTATTGTCTGGAGCGCGACTCCCGCGAATCCCTCCGCTCCCGACAACCCGCTGACCTCCACGGTGGTGCGCTCCGTGGAAGACGCGCGGGCAGCCGTGCGGGACCAGATTGCGCATGGCGCGGACTGGATCAAGCTGTTTCCCGCAGGCGCGTACTCGTTTAGCCCCACGGGGCAAGACCAATACGTCGTGACTTATCCGCTGCCGGTGCTCCAGGCCTTGATCGACGAGACTCACAAACTGGGCAAGAAAGCGGGCTGCCATATCTACGGCGGCGAGGGCCAGAAGAACGCGATCATAGCGGGCTGCGACACCATCGAGCATGGATTTGGCCTCAATCAGGCACAGATCGACATGATGGTGGCCAAGGGACTTTATTACGATCCGACGCTGGTCCGCTACACCGAGCCGTACATGGATGATGTGGACGAGAAGGCTACGGGCGGTAAGTTCCGGATGATTCCGATCTTCGAGAAAGCCGCCACCATGGCCGCGGCCACAAAGGGGATTCAGGTAATGGTGGGCAGCGGAGTGGATGGTTCGACTTTTGCGCATGGAACCCAGGCTCTCGAGTTTGAAGCGTTGGTGAAGCATGCGGGACTGACTCCGGTGAGGGCGCTGCAGTCGGGAACCATGATTAACGCCAAGGCGCTGGGATGGCAGGATCAGATCGGGTCTGTCGACAAAGGCAAGTATGCCGATCTGGTCGCCGTCTCAGGCGATCCCACAGCCGATATTACAGAACTGCAGCGAGTGAACTTCGTAATGAAGGGCGGAAAGATTATCAGAAACGAATCGGGCGTCGGCAAGTAACAGCGGCAGAACGGCCAGCAGAGTGCTTCACAGGGTGCAGAGGATTGAAAGTTTTATGCACCGTATGCACCGCTTTTTCATTCTAAGCGCGTTTGTTCTCAGCGCCGCTCTGGCAGCACCCATAGCTTTGAGTGCCGACGACAACAACCATAGCGAGAAACGCTATTACGATAAACAGGGCAAAGATTACCACACTTGGAACGACAATGAAGACCGTGCTTACCGGTCTTATCTCACGGAACAACACCAGAGTTACCGCAGTTTCGATAAACAGGCGCCTGCAAAGCAGCAGGTCTATTTTAACTGGCGCCATGACCATCCCGATTCCTCGATCAAGGTCGAGATTAAATAGACTGTCCGCCAGGCAATCCCCGACACCAGCCCCGAGATTCGGTTTGACATACCGCAGATCGGGGTGTCGGTTGGTCTGCGTCTACTTCCCTACCAGGTGCTGCACATCTCTGTTGTTTTCCTGGCAGATGTACTCAATGAGTTCGCCCTTCAACAATACAGGATGCGTGGTGAAAGTCCACGGCTTCGAGTAGGCTCCCGGGTCATTGATCGTGTGCTCGATTTCGAGATGTCCCATATCGGGGCGGCGAAAGCGCTCGGTCACGACCATCTGGTTGGTATGGACATGTCCGTCCTGATCGAGCCATGTAATCCCGTTCTGTCCCGTGGTCTCGACCACCAGCGTGTCGTTGCCTTCCCAATGCCCGATTGAATCGCCCAGCCACGTTTCGACGACATTCGGATCGTGACCGCGCCCATCCAGAAATATCTTGCGCCACACGTGAGCACCGCCTTCGTAGACAATCACCACCTGTTTGGGCAATTGGATGATCGAGAAGGGATAGGGCGTGGTGCTCATGCGCGGTACGCCGGGCGGCAGGCAGCGGGCTTCGGGATCGTCCTTCGAGATGTTCCCTTTGTTGGTCAGATACTGCTTCTCTGCCCAGGGCAGCATGGGTGGCTCGCCGCCGACGGACGCCAGATTGATGTTCTGCCGGATCGCGTTGGGAGCCCAGTTTCCGGAAAGGTCGACCTTTCCATCCGCCGTGCGGGGCGCCGGCCCGGTGGGAGCTGCCGGCTCCGCGGTCGGCTGCGGCGCGAAAGGATTAGCCGCTGCCGCTTTTTGCCCGGCAGACGATTGCTGAGCCAGTGCGGCTCCAACGTACAAAATGGACGCAATCGCTGTCAGTGCGACTGTCGAAGGATGTTTCACGCTAATAATTCTACTCCTGCGCGAAAACGCGAAACGGCCCGAATCGCTTCGGACCGTTTGCAATGCGGATAGATTACATGCCCTTTGGCTAATCGACCGGTGTCCACGATTTGCCAGGATCGAATGTGGTTACAGGAGGCACAAGGTTGGAAGGCCGTTTCCCCATATCTTTTTCATAGACCACCCCATCCTGGTTGACGATGAAGGTTTGAACTCCCGTAACGCCATATTCGGCCGGCCACGCAACCAGTCCAAATCCACCGATCATCGAAGTTTTGGCCATATAGTTGTGGGCGCCGCCGGGTGCATCCGATCCCTGTGATGTCAGGACCCGGAAATAATATCCATGGTATGGCTTTGGGTTCGCAGGTACCGACGCTTCCGCGAACGCCTGCGGGACAAGCGGCTCAGAACTCCCGTTCCAAAATAAGCCATCCTCTTTCCCGTGAGAACTCATGATCCGTTGCGCATACTCGTGGATGCCGCCTTTGTTGTGATCCTCCGCGGCATATTTTTGCTGCGCCTCCACATAACCGGCACAGATCTCGATTGCATCAAGCTCGTTCCCGCCGATCCGGCGCGTGCGTACTTCAAAAGCGCCTTGCGCTCCGTCGAATCTCCACTGGCCACTGGTGCGGACGATCGGCACGGGAAATGGCCAATCCTGCGACCCCACAAACAGAACCATGCGGTCTTTATTCATGGGATCCGGCTGAAGTTGATGCTTGTCCATGGCGAGTTGCGCAAATTCCGCCATTTCTCCCCTGTTGCGACCGGCATCGCCCAATAATAGAACGTTATTGCCTTGTGGGCCGAATATGGCCGACACTTGCGCGATATCGCGCTTTTGCGCAGCGTCAATGAGAGCGTCCGCGGCAGCTTCCGCGGAAGCAAATGTTCTCTGAGTTTGAGCGGCGGCCGAGCCGCAGATTACCAGTATGCAGAGCGTTATGCTGAATTTCCTCATGGTTATCGCCTCCCTCCACCACCACCTCGGGATCCTCCGCCGCCGCCGTGGAATCCACCTCCACCGCCGCCGAAGGAGCGGCCGCCTCCCGTGCTGTGGAAGCCGTGATCGCCTTCAAACTGCGCCCTGCCACCTGGCTGAGCGCCACCAAACGCACTATGATTGCCGCCTTGGGAACGTTGTTCGAACTGAGGCGTGCCAAAACGCTGGGCAGGCGCGCGCTCCGCAGCGTTCCCCCGGTTCGCGGCGTTGAAATTCGGCTGGCGGAAGCCGCCTCGAGATACGGATCCGGCCGCTCCACGGAACCGATTTGCTACGGCGGCGTTGCCGTAAGGAACGCCGAGACGGTGTCCGGGATCGTGCGCCCACGCCTCGGAGCCCCGGAATCCTCTTGCGCCGAATTCGCGGAATCCGTAACGATGCAAGAAATAATTGTTCACGAAAATGCCGCCGCCGAACCAATTGAAACCCCATCCCCAACCGCCCCATCCGCAGCATCCGCCGAAGTATAA